>ENA-UONS01001571-UONS01001571.1-human-gut-metagenome-genome-assembly--contig:-CS19-NODE-1571-length-20506-cov-10.526331_pt1 | contig 20506 bp, 20 predicted proteins | sample MGYA00242458_ERZ724005 | MGnify/ENA metagenome assembly ERZ724005
ACAAAGGTCTTGATTCTTTACCGCAATTTGGATATACAAAAATCTAATGTTCGTTAAATTTATATGGATTACTAATGATTGTCGGATACCTGGATATATCGGAAAACAACGTCAGCCGGCAGGAACAGCAGATTCTGCTTCAGGATTATGCATGCAGCACTCGTTGCCGGATAGACGTTTTCCATTGCGATTCTGACATCCGCAATCTGTATCAAACGCTCCAATCCGGCCGCCATACCGTGCTTGTTGCCAATATCGTCAGTCTGGGCAGTTCGCTCCGGGATATCAGAAACAACCTGCAGTTCATTGTCGACAACGGTCTGAGCCTCGTTTCCGTCAAAGAAGATTATACGGCGCGGCCAAACCAAAAGACCATGGATATTCTTCAGGGTTTCGACCTTGCCCTGAACATGCGCAAAAGCATGCAGTCCATCATCACGGCCAATTCTCTGAACCGCAAAAAAGCCGCAGGCATAACACTCGGCCGCAGATTCGGCTCTCGCAATAAGAAAAGACGCCTTGACGACCGCCGCGAAGACATTTGCCAAATGCTTACCGACGGCATTTCCTGCACGCAAACCGCACGACAGCTTGGCGTTTCCAGAGCAACACTCTATGACTTTCTTCATCGCCACCCGGAAATTGCCGTTTTGCGAAAAGAGGAGAACCATGCACAAAACTGAAGCCATCTTTGTCAACCTTATAAGGAGAAAAGCGTGAAAACCTGTTTGATTACCGGCGGCGCCGGCTTTATCGGTTCGCACCTCGCGGACGAACTTCTGTCGCAGAACTGCCGCGTTGTCGTTCTGGACAATCTGTCATTAGGTCGCAAATCAAACCTGACCTCGGCAATGACAAACCCGAATTTCAAATTTGTCGAAGGCGACATTCTTGACGAAGACACCTTAAACGGCATTTTTGCCCAAAACCGGTTTGACATGGTCTTTCATCTGGCTGCCAATTCGGACATCGCCCGCAGCCACGCCAATCCCGAAATTGACCTGAACATGACCTTTCTTACCACATTCCGCGTATTGGAAGCCATGCGCAGGCATAACGTCAAACGGCTGATGTTCGCGTCCACCTCCGCCATCTACGGACAAACCGGCGGTACAGAAGTCGGCGAAAACTACGGCCCGCTTTTTCCCGCTTCGCATTACGGCGCCTGCAAGCTGGCCAGCGAAGGCGTCATTGCCAGCTTTGCCGAAAACTATGGCATTCAGGCTTTCATTACCCGTTTTCCAAATGTTTGCGGCGAACGCACCACACACGGCATTTTGCATGACTTTGTCAAAAAGCTGCGGCAAAACCCGCTTGAACTGGAAGTCCTCGGCAATGGCAAACAGGCCAAGCCTTATCTTTACGTCAAGGATCTCGTCAACGCCATTCTGTTTGTCATCGACCACACCGACGACAAAATCAACTTTTTCAATCTGGGCGTTGAAGGACAAACCCCGGTTTGGAAAATTGCCGAAATGGTCATCTCCTCCATGGGATTGAATGCCAAAATCCGTTACACCGGCGGCGACCGCGGCTGGGTCGGCGATGTTCCCAAGTTCGCCTACAATCTGGAAAAGATTCATGCCTTGGGCTGGAGAGCCTCTCTGACTTCCGACCAGGCCGTCCAAAAAGCCATTGATTATATTTTGAAAGAAGACCTATGCAGCTTGTAATCTTAGCCGGCGGCAAAGGAACCCGCCTCGGCCTGACCGATATTCCCAAACCGATGTGTCCCGTTGCCGGGAAGCCGCTGCTCGAACGCCAGATTGAACTGGCCAAAGCTTACGGCATTGACGAAGTGTTCATTCTTTCCGGACATCTGGCCAGCGTCATCAGCGACTACTTCGGCGACGGTTCGAAATTCGGCGTTAAAATACATCACGTTGTTGAACCGTTTCCGCTCGGCACCGCCGGCAGTCTGAAACTGCTTCAGGGACGTCTGAAAGATCGCTTTATGGTCTTCTATGGCGACGTGGTCATGGATTTTAACCTGACCGCCTTTCAAAACTTCGACGCAGAAGACCCTTTGTCCGCCGGCACATTGCTTGTCCATCCCAACAACCATCCTTACGACAGCGACCTGGTCGAAACCGACCGTAACGGCAACATAACCGGTTTTCTTGCCAAACCGCATACACCGGACCTGCTTTACCGCAATTTGACCAATGCCGCTGTCTATATCCTGTCCCCGGAAGTTCTCAATTACATCGAAGACGCAAAAATGCAGGATTTCGGCAAAGACATCTTTCCGCGGCTGCTGCGGCATAACGTCCGGCTGCGGGCATATCAGACGCCGGAATTTATCCGCGACATGGGCACCAAAGACCGGCTGGCGCAGATATCCGCCGATGTTGACAGCGGCAAAGTCGCCCGGCGTAACCTTCGCTACAAACAAAAGGCCGTATTCCTTGACCGCGACGGTACGCTCAACGTCAACATGGATACTCATCCTGCCGTCGAAAGTTTCACGTTGCTTCCCGGCGTGGCCGAGGCCGTCCGCCGGCTGAACGAAAGCGACTATCTAAGCATTGTCGTTACCAACCAGCCGATGATTGCCAAGGGATTTGTAACCGAAACGGAAGTCGAGAACATTCATAAGAAGATGGAAACGCTGCTCGGCGGCGAAAAAGCCTATCTTGACAAAATATATTACTGTCCGCATCACCCTGACAAGGGCTTCCCGGGTGAGGTTCCTGAATTGAAAATCGCCTGTGAGTGCCGCAAACCCAAACCCGGCATGTTGCGGAAAGCAGCCGCGGACTTTAATCTCGACCTGTCGCAGTGCTGGATGGTCGGCGACAGCGACTGCGATACGCAGGCCGGCCGCGCTGCCGGCTGCAAATGCCTGCAAATCGGTTCGGAAGTTAAAGATTTATCCGAAGCCGTCAACATCATTTTAGGAGAAAAAGAATGATTATCGTCAGAACGCCTTTCCGGGTCAGTTTTGCCGGCGGCGGCAGCGATCTGGCCAACTATTACGAAAAATACGGCGGCGCCGTTCTTTCAACCGCCATCAACAAATACAGCTATCTCTGCATGCACCCTTACTTCTTCAAGGACGGCTATTTTCTCAAATACTCACAGACCGAACTCGTTGATAATGTTAACGACATCAAACACAATATCATTCGCGAAGTATTCAAACTTTACAACATCAGGGGCGTTGACCTCAACTCCAGCGCCGACATTCCTTCCGGCACCGGCCTGTCTTCGTCATCAGCCTTTACCGCCGGGCTCATTCACCTGTGCAACGCCTACAACGAAACCTACATGACCAAGGAAGAAATCGCCGAGCAGGCTTGCCATGTTGAAATCAACCTTTTAAACGAGCCTATCGGCAAACAGGATCAATATGCCTGCGCCTGCGGCGGCCTCAATTTCATCGAGTTTGAAAAAAGCGGCAAAGTCAACCTTGAAAAAGTTTACCTGACCACCGAAGGCTACGAACGGCTCGAAAACAACCTGCTGCTGTTTTATACCGGGCAAACCCGCGCCGCCGGAGACATTTTAAAAGAGCAGAAGAAAAACACCACCGACGACAAGAAGAAAATAGAAAATCTGCACAAAATGGTTCAGCTGGCCAGGGATCTGCGGGAAGAACTTCTCCGCAACAACATTGACGCCATGGGCGAAATTTTGCGCCGCAACTGGGAACTCAAACGGGAACTGGCCAGCGGCATTTCCAACGATTTTATCGACCGCAGCTATGAACTGGCCGTCAAGGCCGGAGCCGAAGGCGGCAAACTGCTCGGCGCCGGCGGCGGGGGCTTTATGCTGTTTTACGTCAAGGAACAAAACCACCAGCGCGTACGCAACGCTCTCTCGGATTTGAAAGAAATGCCGTTCAAGTTCGACAACAAAGGCACCACGCTCATTCATTATAACAAACATTCCCTGAAAGGACGCTTCTGATGCAGGATTTTACCCCTCGGATTGAAGAATATCTGACCAAGCTTAAAAATACCATAGACCGCCTGGACAGAACGGAAATCAACAATTTTATCAACCTGCTGCTCAAAGCCCGCGATGAAGACCGCACAATTTTCATCATGGGCAACGGCGGCTCCGCAGCCACCGCTTCGCATTATTGCTGCGATTTCAATAAAGGAGCGTCTTACGGCTGCGACAAAAGATTCAAATTCATCTGCCTGAACGACAACACGGCAACCATGATGGCCTACGCTAATGACGTTTCATATACAGACGCCATGGTTGAACAGCTGAAAAATTTCTTCAAACCCGGAGATTACGTCATCGGCATCAGCGGCTCGGGAAATTCCCAAAACGTCGTCAAAGCGATTGAATACGCCAACCAAAACGGCGGCACCACCATTGGCCTGACCGGCTATCAGGGCGGCAAATTAAAACAAATCTGCACCCATTCCGTCAATATGCGCGTTGACGATATGCAAATCAGCGAAGACCTGCATATGATGATGGACCACCTTTCCATGCGCGTCATTACCGGTAAGACATATTAATCAAGGAGGAATTATGTCTAAAATGAAACAACCCAAAATCAGTGTCATCGTCCCAATTTACAAAGTTGAAAAATATCTGGTTCAATGCATTGATTCCATTCTTAACCAGACATTAAAAGACATTGAAGTCATATTGGTTGACGAAGGCGATCGCGATGCCTGCCGTTTTATCATTGACCATTACGAACAAAACGACAAACGCGTAAAAGCCATACATGAAAAGAACGGCGGTTACGGCGCTTCTGTAAACAAGGGCATGGAAATTGCCGTCGGCGAATATATCAGTATCATCGAGTCCGACGACTTCATCGAACCAACCATGTATGAGGAAATGTACAATTATGCCAAAAAGCTCGACGCTGACGTCGTAAAAACACCATATTACGAATACCGCGACGCACAAAACAAACAACCGGCCGAAAAAAACATCTGCAATTACGCCTACGAACTGGCTGAAAAACTTCCCGCGAATACAACTTTTTCGGTAACGGAATATCCTCAGCTGATGGGTGTACATGCCTCTTTATGGAGCGGCATTTACAAAACATCATACATGAAAGCAAAAAAAATTGAATTTATCAAAGCCAAGGGCGGCGCATATGTCGATGTCGGTTTCAGAATAGACACCCTGATAAATACCGACAAAACGGCCTGGTTAAACAAACCTTTTTATAACTACCGGCTGACAAATGAAAATTCGACAACCAACCAATTCAATCTCACGGCAATGATACAGCGTTGGCAGGAAGTGCATAAAAAATTTTCCGATCATCCGGATATTTACGAGAAAGTTGGTCCCGAATCTGTCTACGACGAATATCTGAATACCGCCGGTTATCTTTTTACCAACTATCCGATGACTCAGGAACAACTGGATAAAATCAAGGAACTTTATCAAAGTATTCCCGATTCCGTCATCAAAGCGGCTCCGAAGTTAACTTCACACCAAAAGAACGTCATGTTGGAAGTTAAACATAAAAACATGACGGTCAAACACTACAGAAGCAAAAATTATAACCGAAAATGGTACAGCTCAGCCGTAAAAATAAGCGCCAGACAGTTGAACATCCATCTACTGCGCTTTATGAAACACAATATTCTCCGCAATATTTTCAGAATCGGCGGCATTTACGTTATCGACTTATGTATTGGAAAGGTAAAATAATGTTTAGTTTTATAAAAAAAGCTTTTTCTAAAAAGAAGAACTGTAAAAAATCTATAATTGTATCGGGGGGGGTAATAAACTTATAATTGCAGACGCAAATGGTAATGAACGCATTTATAAGGACGGAGATTATATTGCCGGATTAAACATAAAGATTACCGGTAATAACAACTTTGTCAAATTATCAGCCAAAACAACATTTATAAATTCGTTCATTAATATTGCATCAGATAACAACACGGTGCAAATAAACGAGGTAGAAAAGGCCATTTTCGGTTTAGATATCTGGAACGGCGACAATCAGTGTTTTGTCTGGGACTGCGGCGCAGGCTCAGCCAGGTTTGCTGCTTTCTACATGTGCCAGGCTTTTTCAAGAATTGAAATCAATAAAGACTGCCTGTTGTCTGATGTAACAATTTGGTCCGGGGATGCACACACCGTTTACGATAAAAAAACCGGCAAGATAACTAACGGACTTCCGCATACGGTGTCTATCGGCGAACATTGTTGGATCGCTACGGAAACTTTTCTGACAAAAAACGCATCCCTGCCACCTAACACCATTGTAGGCGCAAGAACAGTCATTGCTAAAAAGTTTGAAAAAGAATTTACCTGTATTGCGGGAAATCCCGCAAAAATAATAAAAACAGATATAACTTGGTCATAGGATAACAAAAATGAACATAGTCCCAATATTACAAAATATTTTTTCACTAACCAACAGTAAAAATCACACGACAATCAATTTTCTGGGACTTAGAATAAAATACAAACACCGCAATATTCCTGAGCAATCGCATCCCATTTCAACATACGCTTCGGGATACGAAATCCATGGACAGAACAACAAAATAATTATCATTGAAGAAAACGGAAGTGAAAGGCAACTGCTCCCCAATGAAAAAATAGACGGCTTAAACATCAGAATCAATGCAGATAACTCCCTGGTCAGGATTCAGAAACCCACCAAATTCAGAGACTGCACCTTGTTAATTGAAAACGACAACTGCACCTATGACATAAAATCGACAATATACGAAATCGGCGGCACAATATTTCACCTCAGTGCTCCCTGTTGTAAAATACAAATCGGGCATAATCTGTCAACCGGCTGCGGAACGCAAATCAACGGTTTTTCATCAGAAAACGTAACCGTTTCAATAGGTAATGACTGTATGATTTCATTTGGCGTCATCATCAGACCTGATGACGGTCACACAATTTTTTCTCCAGAATCAAAACAAATCCTAAATTACGGTAAAGACATAAAAATCGGTAATCATGTGTGGCTGGGAGAACAGGTCATTATCTTAAAGGGCGCCGTTATCCCGGATAATACCATTGTCGGAGCAAAATCACTCGTTAACAAACAATTTCAACCGGGGGGGGTATCAATAGCCGGAATACCAGCAAAAATTATAAAAACCAATATAAACTGGTCAAGACTGCCGCAATACATATTTAAACAGACCAATTAAACAGGAACCAAAAATATGAAGAAAATGCTACAAAAGATATTTTCCGTCAAAAATAAAAAAAATCATAAAATCATCCGAATTTTGGGGATAAAGTTAAAATTTCGCATTTCCGAAAAAAATATGATTTCTTCTCAGAAACCCGTAAAGTTATATGACATAAAAGGGCAAAACAACCAAATCATCATTGTTGAAAACGGAAATGAAAACATTTTCGACAACATTGAAGTAATTGACGGCCTAAAAATCGTAATAAACGGCAGCAATAACACAATAAAGCTGCATAAGCCGTTCAACTTGTTCAACAATGTTTTCATAGAAATCGGTAACGATAACGTCGAGATAGAAATCGAAGAAAACTGCATCCTTGAACGTCTGCATATCAGGGCTTGCTTTGGAACTTCCCAAAAATGTTTCATTGGCAAAAACACAATTCATTACGGCGGTGCAATAGTTCTTGATGAAAATACCCATTGTATTATTGAACCAGACTGCCTGATTGCCGAAGGACTGTTTGTTTGGGCAAGCGACGGACATACAATCTACGATAACACAACTAAAAAGCTCTTAAACAAAATTACGTCTCCAGTAACCATTGGAAAACATACCTGGATAGGCTTTCATGTCAGCATCATGAAAAATTCCCAAATTGCGCCTAACTCTGTCATTGGAACCAAAAGCGTTGTTACCGGAAAGTTTACTGAAGAAAACACCATTTTAGCAGGCAGTCCTGCAAAAATCGTTAAAAGAAACATCAACTGGAGTGGTATTTCTCCACTTATGTACGAAAACGAACACCATATTCACGAAATCGAGAAAAATGAAGAACTGCCCAAAGATCTGTCCTACACATGGGGAATACTGGAACATCTGGGCGGAGACTTCAAGCAATACCTTTTAGAACACGATATGCCGCAAAAACTGAAAAAACTTTACCGAAATCTGGATAAAACATCTATCAGTGTCGTAGACAATACGATTAAAAGAATATTGCATCTGCCTAACCACAAAAACAGAAAACTGTTTCGGGTAAAAATTAAAGAACTCGAAAATGAATTTGACATCAGCGGCGATGACGAAAAAAGAAAAACCTATTTCTCCGAAATACCTTATTATAAGAAAAAATATTTGATTCCTGCCGACAAAAGAGAACAAAACGACTATGACGTTGAAGTCTACCTGTATCATCACGGACTGAAAAACGCCGGTCAAAAAATCAAGGACTACATAAAAAACAAGGATTTTATCAATGCAGGAGCTTACATTGGAGATTCAATGCTCATCATGCAGGAATATCTTCCCCGTAAAACATATTCCTTTGAACTGTCACCAGGTAATGCCGAAAAGTTCACAGAAACCAGACGCCTGAACAATCTTCCCGAAGACAAATGCATTTTGATAAAAAAAGCCGTTTCCGAAAAAAAAGGAACCGCACTTATCAACGATTCTGCATTTCAGGGAACCACTCTTCTGGAAAAAGGAAATATTGAAATCGAAACAACGGATATTGACTCCTTCGTAAAAGAAAACAACCTGAATATTGGTTTCATCAAGGCCGATGTTGAAGGACAAATCATTCCGCTCATAAAAGGCGCAAAAAATACTATTCAAAAGCACAGACCGGTACTCTGTCTGGCCATATACCATTCGCCTCAGGAATTTTTCGAAGCAAAACCGCTGCTTGAAGAAATCGTTGAAAATGCAGACTACAAACTGGAAATACAATCACAATGTCCTTTCTGCGACGGAATATCCAGTATTGTCATTTTCGCCTACCCCAAAGAACTGGACAACTAAAACCCGAAAGGAAACAAACAAATGAATTATACCATACTCGGCGGGGGTCTCTCCGCAATATCCCTGGCCTATTATTTGCAGGAAGATCCCAACATCAGTGAAATCCGCATTCTGGAAAAGGATGACACGCTCGGCGGCCTTTGCCGTACTTATGAAAAAAACGGCATTGAATATGACGTTGGCCCGCATATCATCTTTTCCAAAAATAAGGAAATTCTGGAACTTATGAACGGTCTGCTCGGCAGTAACATCGATAAAATCAGGCGTTCCAACCGCATTCTGCACAAAAAACGTTTTGTTCAATATCCGTTTGAAAACGATTTATCCAAACTGCCGTCCGAAGATCTGGACTACTGTGTCAACGGTTTTCTGCATAACCCTTATGAAAATTACGACACTCAAAATATGCTTCAGTTTTTCCTGAAAACTTTCGGAGAAGGCATTACCAACACCTATCTGCGGCCATACAACGAAAAAATCTGGAAATTTGATCCCAGCTTTATGGATACGCAAATGGTCAACCGTATTCCCAAACCGCCGAAAGAAGACATTCTGCGCTCGGCTGCCGGCGAAACGGTTGACGGCTACACACATCAGCTTTATTTCACCTACCCCAAACAAGGCGGTACCGAAGCCTTGATTAAAGCATTCATCGACAAACTGTCGGCCAAAGTTAAAATTCATACGAATACAAAAGTAGAAGAAGTTCAAAAAAACAACGACGGATTTACAGTCAAAACCTCGTCCGGAACTTTCAAAGCCGACAAAATCGTTTCGACCATGCCTGCCAACGAACTCTGCCATATTTATCAAACTGCGGACAAACCGCAGGAAATCCTCGACGCAGCCGACGATTTGAAATACAATTCAATTGCCATCGGCATTGTCAATGTTTCAAAAGACAAAGCCGGCGACAACTTCGCCTTCATGATTGCCGACAAGGACGTCAAATTCCACCGGCTTTCAAAGCTTGACTTTTTAGGCAGCCACTACCACAAAGCAGGAACCGCAACTTATATGGTTGAAATAACCTATCGCAAAAACGACCTGAACGACAAGGCCTCCGACGCCGAACTTACCGGCAAAATCATCGAGGGACTGCAGAAAATCGGTTTTATCGACAGCAGTGAAGAGGTAAACTTTACGGATATCAAACGTTTTGAATATGCTTACGTTATCTACGATCTGAATCACCGTCGCAACATGGACAAAATCAAAGCCTGGTTTGCTGAAGAAGGCGTTCATCTGAACGGCCGCTTCGGTTCTTTTGAATACCTCAACATGGATGCCGTTATCGAACAATCGCAAAAACTGGCAAAATCGTTAATCGGTTGATTGCCATTACAACTCAGGAAAGGCACGTCTCTGTGTCTTTCCTGATACTCCGTCAAAACTTGACCCGCAGGCCGGCATTAAACAAATATGACGAATATGCCTTCCCTGTTTCAAGAGTCAGTGCGCCATACAAGTAGGCATCATCCGTTATTTTGGCATTAACGCCGAGAGACGCTTCAAATCCCGGGCCGCTGAGATCGGAAGTCGTCAGGTCGACATCGGCAAATCGCAGCTTCGTCCGTCCAAGCCATTCATTATAAACCCCCAGTTCGACAAAAAGTTTCCACGCTGATTTTGCGCCTTCGGGAAGATAAGAGGTTTGCACGTTTAACTTCGTAACCATCGAATGAGTATTGTTTACCCGACCGGTCTCGCCGTTGTCTGTGCGAAAATTTTTTGCACCACCCCGAACATAACGCAATTCAAACTTCGGCTCAACGGATATGACAGAACTGCCGACATTTATAAAATCGGGCGCATTCCATTCAAAAGGGCGCCCCGTTTCGGCACTGAAAGCCCAAAAATTGCGTTTAATGTCATAGGCGTTTATGCCGTCATTGCTGAAAATATTGTCCAAATCGGTATGAACCCAGAAATGACGGGCTGTCAAATCGACAAACCAGTCCGTATCATTCTGAATCCAGGTTGCATACAGACCAGCCACCGGCGTTTTGGTATGACCGCGGGCATCTGAAGGGGCGGCTTGAAAAACCCGAATATTGTCGGAACTCAGATAACCGCCCATGGCACCGAAATATGTCCGACCGCCGAACAGTTCGCTCATAACGTCAATACCGCCTTCCATTCCCAGCAAATCCATTCTTGCTCCCGTTTTTTCATGAACCCGCAAATGCTTCCCGTATCCGCGCACCCACACGCCGGCCGGAGCATTCGGATTATCGCCGTGCAAATCGCCGAGCCGCTTGCGCAGCTCGTTCATTCCAGCATTAACAATAGACAGATGCAAAGACGGAACCCCTTCAACCGATTTCGCCGTTTTGGTCAAATCCCCTGCCGTTTCCAAATACCAGTTTGTATCTGCCTCCCGAATCAGATCATATTCATAAGCACCGATATCAAGCTTATTCCCCGACAGTTCAAACTCGGCATCGCTGACCGCCTCTTCCATATTGACGACTTCTATCTTCTGACGTGTCGGGTTAGTCCCGACCGCATCTATATCCAAAGTGATGTTCCCTGTGGCCGAACCGGTAACTCGCAGCAAATCGGATACCGTACCGTCCGTCTGTAGTCCTACAACTGCCGTACCGTCCGAAATCAAATTCTCAACCGTCAGCGTATTCGGCGAAAACGCGCCCAAACTCCGCAAATCCAAACGTCCGTTCTTTTCCAGATTCAGATTGCCGAACCGGGCGCTGCGTGCAAAATGCAAAACCGAACCATTGGCTACGGTATTCTTCCCGCCAAAAAAATTGTCCGCGTAAACAAGCGTAGTCCCCGCCGACTGATTAAACTCTCCCCGAAAAAGCGAATTATCTGCATTTTCTCCGAAAACAAGCGTATTCCCGCCGGTTTTATTGATAACGCCCGAACCGGAAAATCCACCGTCCATAGCCAGCACATTGGCATCACCTCGAATATTTACAACCGTGCCTCCGCCCGTATTAAGGTAGATGTCCGCACCGCCTTCGCTGGCGTCTTCCGCCTTATTCCCGCTGAACAAAATATCGCCCTCGGTCGTATCCAGATTCAGGGTGCCGAGCGTAAAAACCGCACCGCCGGCAGAAGCTTTGTTATTGGTAAACGAAGAACCTCCGCCAATAGTCATATTGCCGAAATTCATAATTCCGCCGCCGTATAATGCCGTATTGCCGTCAAATTTTACATTTTTCAAAACCGTATTCAGACCGGAAGCATATAAGGCGCCGCCATAGCCTTTATCGGCACGATTCCTCGAAAAGGAAGCACCGTTAACAGTCAGAGGTACCGATGAAGATGCAGCAACAGCACCGCCATTGCCATTTTCCGCAACATTTTCCGTAAAAGAAGCATTGCTGACGGTAATATCGGCACCTGACGCAACACTAATGGCGCCGCCATTATCAGCCGCCCTGTTTCCTACAAACAAACTGCCACCGGAAACCGTCAAAGCAGCATCCGTAAAAATTGCACCGCCGCTGCCTTTTTGGGACTCGTTACCGGTAAATTTCGTACCATCTATCTGCAATGTGCCGTCGCTGTGAACTATGGCGCCGCCGTCGCGAACAACCGCATAATTGTTTTTAAACTCGCTGGCGGCAATAATACCTTCGGTGCTCCCTCTTCTCAGTTTGACGGCCCCGGCTTCCGTTGCATAATTGTCAGCAAACAGCGCATTAACGATATTCAGCTTGCCGACACTGTTGATTGCACCACCGTAATCCGAAACGCCCTGGGAATTAATCGTGGTATAATTGCCGATAAACTGAGTGTCTGCAACCGTTAAAGAAGCATTATTGCCGGACGTATAAACGGCTCCGCCTTCCGAAGCTCTGTTGTTTTTGAAAACGCTTCCGCTTATCCGGGCCGTCCCCGACGAATTAATCGCGCCGCCGTAAGAAGAAACGGAACGGTTACCGTCAAAAGTCGAGTTTACAATACTCATCGTACCTGAACTGTTAATCGCGCCGCCGGAACCGGAAGCCGTATTATTCAGAAAAGACGTATCCGAAATATCCAACACTTTCGAATTATAAATTGCCCCGCCGACATCAGCCCTGTTCTCCGAAAAGGAACTGTTGCCTTGTATGATCATATTGCCGAGATTAACAACCCCGCCGCCATAGCCGTTGCCGGTTCTTTGCTCAAAGGCAACGGAAGTTATCGTCAAATCCTGCGCTTCGCCCAACCCCAAAGTCCCGTTGGCAACTGCACCGACAGTCCCGGACGTAAACACCAGATTGCTGATTTCGGAACGAACACCGGTACCGTTAAAGGCAAGCGAGCCTGACAATACCGCCGACGGATTTCCGACTATCGCCGCACTGTTTTTGACATTTCCCGAATCTGCCGAAGTGCCGGAGATTTCAATTTCATACATATCCCCGTCCTTATTGGCATTGGCCTCCGCAATGGCCTTGGCAAGCGTTCCTCCCTCCGGAACGTTATAATCAGCGGCAAAAACCAAAGACGGAACCAATACAAAGGTTGAAATCAGAACAATATCAACACGCACAAACATTCTCCCTCATTCTCTGCTGAAACAAGACAGACACAAATGGGATATGGTGCAGGTAAGAAATAATTCAACAATTTCACAACCTAACCTTTTTTCCATAATAATCAGGCAAACAAAAAAGGCCTTGAGATTTCTCTCAAAGCCTTTTTTTTCTGTTGGTTGCGGGGGCAGGATTTATCCCCAAACGCACAATTAAGTCCTTGAATTTTATAAATTTTATTTTTTATTTTAGTGCCATATAATACATTTTGCTGTATCACTAAACTGTCACAAATCTATATGATTTTTAAATCAATGTCAAAATAAAAAAATTACATTTTTTAATCATATTTAGATAAATAAAAATAGATGAATTTTATTTTTGTATTTGGATATATGAATATGATAATATTTTCATATCAACAACAAAGTAATGATGATTTCAAATCTCTTCATCATTACGGAGATTTGAACGGTATATTAGGAATTCCGCCGTTGTTGTTGATGTTAGATAAGCAAATAGAAGAGTATAAGAAAAGCCAATAGAAAAGCATTTAGATGAGTGATAAACGGCTGGTTGCATCAATCTACCGTTTTTATTTGGAAATATATGTGAGTATAACTATATCCAAAACAAACAATTATTATAAGGAAAATCATCAATGATTCAAAAATATTTTATAACTATAAACCCGAGAACTGTTAATTATAATCATATGAAATTACTAAATGATTTTAGAATAGCATTGATTAAATATTATAGAAGACTACTTGGAAAAAATTTTAATAAGAAAAAAGAACAACAATATCCCATTTATATTTTTATGGAAAATGGTAAATTTAAGGAAAAACATAATCATCTACATATCATTGCAGATTTACCGTTAAATGAAAAAGATAATTTCTTTAATTTTATCAATGAATTTTTTATGCAAAAATATAAATCAGCGGACAACCAAATAAAAGCAATTTATGATTTTACAGGCATATTAAATTATTTGAAAAAAGAAGGATGCGAAATTATCGCCAACTGGCAACTGTTTTTCAAAAAAATTGATGATGTAATGTACCTTTCATAATGTGATTACACAATTTAATTGATAAATATTATTGTAACCAAAGGTAAAAATATGAATGATAAGCAAGCACAAAAGAAATCATTAAAAGATAAAATCAAAATGCTAATGAATAAAAATAAGCAAATTGATAATGTGATGGATGTTAGCCCATCACAACAAAAACAACATCTTCAAAAACAAAAAGATGATAATAATGATGAATTGAGAAAAACACGCTCTCAAAAATATGAATTAGAGCAAATCCAAGAAAATATTGATTATATTAAACGAACGTATCTATATTTAAAAAAATTAGGTGTTGTAAAATCGCAATACGATTTTAGCAGTAACTTCTTAAATAGAACAAATCATTACTTATCAATGATTATTTGCGAGGAGCGGAAGCCATCTATTGAATCGGTTAGTATTTTGGTAAAGAACTTAATTGAAATAAAAAATGTTTTTGAGGATTTAGATAATAAGAATGCAGAAATCCGCATCCTGAACGATATTATCAATAGAGGGCATCAAATTATAACTGAACGCCTTTTAGGTTACTTATAGGGCTTAAAATGCTATTATCAACGGCATATAATGAATTGATGCACCACCGCCCTAAAAATTCATACAGATTGTTGGATGGCAAAATATTTATAGATTCTGGCTGGATTGCATTAGCCATTTTTCAATCATTAAACAGGCAAAATTTTGGTGTAGTAAGATTTTATGACGGAAAATATTTTGTGATGGAGATTTAAAAGGAGAGGCAGCACATTTCTGTACTGCCTTTACCTATATGAAAAAAACTATTACTTGCTTTAGATAAGTTTAGAAGCTATATCTTGCACCGAGCAGGAACTCGTGAGATTTTGCTTCAAACTTATTGTTGCTGCCATCGTTTTTAACATTAACTTCATCAGCATCGGTATATCTATAACCCGCATCCAAAGCCAGATTATCAGTCATAGCATAGGAAACGCCAGCGCCAACCTGCCAAGCAAACGTTGTTTTGCTTTTGCTTGCATTGGCATCATCGCCTTTAATAGAACCTTTCAGACGAGCCATACCAATACCAGCACCAACATAAGGAGTCAATTTTGTACCAGTATCAATATCATAGTAAGCGTTCAGCATAACAGAATTATTTTCCATTTTCGCCTTGGTTGTTCCAAATTCATCGGAAACTTTTTTTTCAGCATCCTGTTTGATGTTCAATTCAAGTTCAGTTCTAACTGCACCAGTTTTAACACCATAAGCAAAACTACCACCCAAAACATTATCGCTGAATTTCTGTTTTCCAGCTTCACCATCTTCGTTATCCCATTTAACGTCGTGAGAAGCATCAGAATAGGTCAATTTACCAGATACATATTGATTCAGTTCAACAGCGTTTGCATTAGCAGCAAACAAGCAAGCAGCAACGCCTGCCAATAATAAAGTTTTGTTCATCGTATTTCCTTTTATAAAAGTTAATTACATATATCAAAATGCTCAGCCTTAAAAACATTGTGAAAAACCGAACGCCAGAATCCAATATTTTGTTATTTGTATTGCTTTATTGGTTCAACTTGTTGCAATCCAAGGTTTTCAAGGAAAATGGATAACAACAAAATAAATTTAATTGACTCTTAACATTTTGAATGTATATTGAAAACAAATGTTCCTTTATTTTCAATGATTTAGAATTAAATTAACTTCATTCTTTTGATAAATATATTAAAAGGATTGAAGATGATTTACGGTTATATCAGAACCAGTACAGAAAAACAAAATAATGAAAACCAGCATTTTGAGATAGAAAATTTTGCCACAGCAAACAATATACATATTGATAAATGGATTGAGGAAACAATTTCATCAAGGAAAAGCCTTGAAGAACGGAAACTTGGCAAATTATTAAAGAAATTAAAACCAGATGATATTTTGATTGCTTCAGAATTATCAAGATTAGGGCGTAACTTATTGCAAGTTATGAGTATTCTCCATCATTGTATGAATATCGGTTGTCAGGTATGGACGATTAAAGATAATTACAGATTAGGCTCGGATATTCAGAGCAAAGTTTTAGCATTTGCATTTGGTTTATCGGCAGAAATTGAGAGAAACCTCATCTCCCAGCGCACCAAAAATTCATTAGATAAGTTAAGAGCAGAAGGAAAACATATTGGAAGGATCCGAGGCAGTAAAAATAAAACTTCTAAATTATCAGGTAAAGAAGAATTGATAAAAAAATTATTATCCCAAAATATTAAAAAGGTTAAGATTGCTAAAATGCTTAATGTGGATTATACAACCTTATACAAATATCTAAAAGAAAAGGCGGTGTAAATCCCGCCTTATTTTTTTGTAATGAATAAAAATAGGTAAAAATATTCATTATTTTATTATCTTATTGAAAATAAATGAAAAATATTTTCACAAAGGGGCTTGGCTCCAGTAATTTTATATGTTAATGTATAACTACAATAGAAAAACAAATAAAGTTATTCATTAGGAAGTAGAGAAAATGATAAACCGAGCCGTTGTTGATGATAAGAAGATTAAAGCCATTTTCAAATATATTGATGCTTTAAATAATGCTAAACAAATTAAAATGATGTTCCGCTTCAATTTTCTTTGTGGTATGCGATGCATCAATTTTGCATATCTGCAGGTTAAAGATGTTTTGAATGATGATAACTCTGTTCGGGATATTATTGAATTAACCCCTGATAAAAATAAAGGCTCCAAAAATGCAAAATATTATGTAAATGATGAAATGAAGAAATATATTAAAGAGTATTTGAACGGTTTTAATCTGGAAAATCGTGATAAATTCCTATTTACATCCCAGAAAACAAATAAACCGTATAATAGAAATAGTATTAGCCGCATTTTTACAGCAATTTATAGAACATTCAACATTCAAGCTTCAAGCCACTTCGGAAGAAGATTCTTCATTACTAATCTTTTAACTAATGGTATTGATATTACTACGGTTAAAACTCTCGTAAACCACAAAAACATCCAAACAACAAGCATCTATTATAATGAAAATGAGAATATGCTGAAAAATGTTGTTAATCAGCTACATATATAAAAATTAAATCTGTTAAAGAATAGAAAAATCATCTATTCTTTAACTGTTCCAATGAGTTTTCTAAAATAGGATATTTCAATTTGCAGATTTCTTTATACAGAATTTCAATAGGAACTTCACCGCCATAAACTTTTTCACCAATGTCATCTCCACTCCAACCGCAAATCGCATTTTGATATTCTTTCGGCACGCCGCAATTTCGTAACGATTGTTTTACAAGATGTCTAAAGCTATGAAAAACTTTTGATTCTTGTGTAATGCCAATTTCTTCCAAATATCTTGCAAACCAAGCACTCATTTTTTTATTATACTTATTTTTCGGGCTATATGACAACTTATTAAACAATAACTGTTGTTTGTTTTTCTTTTGCTCATTTACAAAATCAATAAATCCAAGTTCAATAAGTTTAGGGTGAACAGGAACTTTTCTTTTAGAATTTTGATTTTTTAAATGTTGTGTTTCGCCCTCATCAGTTACATTAAAATAATATATATTTTTCTTTTTTTGAATATCCCCTACAAATAACTGGCAAATTTCATTTAACCTCATTCCCGTGAATAGAGCAATTAAGGGTATCCAAAATCTATGAAAATGGTAGATGTCATCTTTATTAGGATATGTTTTAGCATTAAAAATTTTAACTAACTCACTACCAGAAAAGCTTTCTCTTTCTTTGCCCTTTTCTTTTTTAGGTATATCAATATCATATTCAAATGCTTCTGTAATATACCGTCGTTTTTTCGCAAATCGTAAAAATTCCTTAAATGTCATCAAGTGATTTCTAATAGATGCCGTTGATAAAGTTTCATACCCTTTTTCATCAGCTTCATTAACCAATTTTAATAATGAAGCATTATTGTAACGGTCTTTCCACCTTAACGGAACTTTACTAATCAATTTACATACTGTTAAGCAATGTTTATAAGTAATATCTTCAAGAACAGGATTTTTCATTAAGTAAAAAACAGTTTCCAAATATCCCCGATTCTGATTGATGGTTGTTTCTGTAATTTTCTTAAAACCCCGTTTATATTCGGCAAAATCATCAAACAAATCACTCCATTTAGTTTTAGATTTAATAGGCGCAGTAAGTTCTTGTTTCTTCTCATCCTCAATAATATGAATATATTTTTTTATTCTGGGGTCTCTACCTGAAGCTGGCTGTGGTATAATACCTGCCATATAACCAAATGAATAATAAATATGTCGTTCAAATGTAAATAACGCATTTCTAATTTTCTCTAATGTTTCCTTATTTAAAACATCACTAAAATCTTCTGTTTTTAATTGATTTAATACTTTTAATATTGAAATATCAGTATTTTTGTCATCTAATAAATGTTGCAAATATTCAGCAATATATTTAGATACATTTTCGGCGGTTAATACTTTTCTTTTTGAATATGGCGGAATATTCAAATAATCTTTTGTAGCTTCATAAGCTTCGGGGTCTATGCTAATATCCTTGTAATTAGCACGCCTGCCTTTTATTTCAATATAATTTTCATCAAAATATTTGTCGGCTTGTTTTAGGCGGTTTAAGCATACTCTTTCAATATCCACATCATCAAAAACCAATTTACCGTCTTTAATTTCCATATCCACACCTTCTAATATTTTTATATACGCATCTACCCTAAACGATTCTAATCGTAGTTTTTTTATAGCATCTAAATATGAATTTGTTTTTAAGCTAAATCTAAATTCTTTTTTATGCAAAAGATATTGAAATTGTCGTGGGATAAATGCACGGATGTAGTAGGTATGATTTCGCAAATAAAGTCGTGGATATTTGGAACACATCAAGCACCTCTGCTGTATCACCCTGCTGTTACAGGTGGGAAATTACACCATTGGCACTAAGAACAAAAAATAAACCCCAAGAAAATCAAGGGGTTTAAGTATGTAATGGTTGCGGGGGCAGGATTTGAACCTACGACCTTCAGGTTATGAGCCTGACGAGCTACCGGGCTGCTCCACCCCGCGATAAACGCTGTCTCTTGCAAGACAGTGCATAAATACGCCTTTTCCACACTATTGTCAAGTTAAAAAATTAAAAAAACATGGAAATCACAATTGCAAAAACGAAAACCAATATGATGAGCCAATGCCACCAAACCATATCTTTTCTCCCCTAATTAAACAATATCAACGCCGCTGCAACAACAGCCAACACAACAACCGCGGCAATCTTATGTTTTGTTTCCCACTCCATAAGCTCCTCCGATTATTTAAATAGGTTCTTCCAATCCCAATTCAATGGTTATAATTTTCGTTAGGGCAGACAGCAAAAGTTTTTTCAAACAGCAACTATGCCGGATATGTCAATCTGAACGCCGCAATATTTTCAATAACTTCCGTCAGATACTTTCCGGCCAGATATTTTGCCATCGGCAAATTCATATCCAGACAATTTCCGCAGTCTCGCGGCGATGCTCCCGGAATTTCTCCCTGAAAATCACGAATAAATTCAAATAGTTCTTTAATCAACGGCAAAATATCTTCAGAATTGTAATCTCCCGCCAAAAGCAGATAAAACCCCGTCCGGCAACCCATTGGACCAAAATAAACCGTTTTTTCCGCAAATTCGGGATGATTGCGCAAAAATGTTGCGCCGAGATGCTCTATCGTATGCACTTCCGCTGTATTCATAACCGGCTCGTCATTTGGACTGGTCATTCTTATATCAAAGGTTGTAACAAGTTCAGTTCCGAACCTGTCCTTCCGAGAAACATAAAGTCCCGGAACAAGTTTAAGATGATCAACCATAAAACTCGCAATTTTTTTCATAATAAACCTCCCGTTTTTTTCAAATATAGCAAAGTAAACCGCAAATTAAAAGAAAAACCTGCCGTAGTCAGACGGCAGGTTTTCTTGTCAACATAAGGTTATACGATTGGAAGTCACAACAATTTAAGATTACCAGCGGCGGATCTTCCGCGATCATCATAGATATCG
>ENA-UONS01001583-UONS01001583.1-human-gut-metagenome-genome-assembly--contig:-CS19-NODE-1583-length-20386-cov-14.410309_pt1 | contig 20386 bp, 20 predicted proteins | sample MGYA00242458_ERZ724005 | MGnify/ENA metagenome assembly ERZ724005
GGATTTGCCGGAACCACTGCTTCCCATAATACCGAGAAACTCTCCCGGCATGACCTGAAAAGTGATTCCGTTCAGGGCTCTCGTCTGGTTTGGCAAAGTCCCATAGACTTTGGTAAGATTTTCAATATTCAAAATTGGGTTCATATGAATACCTCCTATCCATTTTTAAGTAAATGATAGCACAGAAACACAATATATAACACTTACAGTCGCTGTAAGAATTCTGTTCCTGTTTTCAGAACAAGAATGACGCATCAAGGGGGGAGAAGTATATGTTTTGTAAGAACATCGGATGGCAATGAAAAAATATGCCGGCCTGCATGGATGGCATCCTCGGCAATCAGAAGCTCTGTCAGCTTATCCATCGCTTTCCGGTAAGCCTGCTCTGTACCGCTGGCGGTGCTTCCCTCAAACATAACCGCCAGTTCTGATATGATACCCTCAAGTAGGTTTTTATATTTTTATGCCCTACTTGAGGGTATCATATCAGATATTCTGAAAAATTTTATAGGAAGGATCTATTATAAAATTGACATAGGAATGCGGTAGAGTATAATTACAATTGAATACACTGAAAAATGGAGGAATCACATGAAAGCACACAAATATTGGTCGTTAGGAGCATTTATTACCATGATTGGAACTGTTTATACAGGATATAAAGGCTTAAAATCAAGTCACAAATATTTTGCACTAAGCTCTCTGCTTTGTATGATAATGTCTATCTATACAGGACACAAAATGATTTCTGGCAGTAAAAAAACAAGAAAGAAAGCGGAAGCTACAGAAACGGAGGATTAAAAAATGTTGGAAACAGGAACAAAAGCCCCTGATTTTGAACTGCCGGATCAGAACGGAAACATGCATAAATTAAGTGATTATGCCGGAAAGAAAGTAATTTTATATTTTTACCCGAAAGATAATACAGCTGGCTGTACGAAACAGGCATGTGGCTTTTCAGATCGGTATCCTCAGTTTACAGAAAAAGGAGCTGTTATCCTTGGTGTTAGTAAGGATTCAGTAGCTTCTCATAAGAGATTTGAAGAAAAATACGGACTGGCATTTACCTTATTGGCAGATCCGGAGCGCAAAGTGATTGAGGCATATGACGTTTGGAAAGAAAAGAAGAATTATGGAAAAGTCTCTATGGGAGTAGTAAGGACGACCTATCTGATTGATGAGCATGGAATTATCATAAAGGCAAATGATAAAGTGAAAGCAGCAGATGATCCTGAAAATATGCTGAAGGAATTGGCGTGATGAAGATTATATTATCACCGGCAAAAAAGATGGTTACGGATACGGACAGCATAGCACCCGTAGGAATGCCGGATTTTCTTGATAAGACAACGAAGATACTGAGTTGGATGAAGAGCCTGGAAAAAGAGGAACTGAAAGCAATCTGGAAATGTAATGACAAGATTGCCAGGCAGAACTTTGACAGATTAGAAAATATGGATCTTTATCACATGCTTACTCCAGCTATTTTGTCTTATGAAGGAATTGCATTCCAGTATATGGCACCAGCAGTGTTTGAAGACGGACAGTTTGAGTATATCCAAAAGCATCTGAGAATTTTATCCGCATTTTATGGAAGCTTAAAGCCACTGGACGGTGTGAAACCATATCGCCTGGAAATGCAGGCAAAGGTTACAATAGGAAATACCCGAAATTTATATGACTATTGGGGAGATCTGCTATATCAGTCCGTTATTGATGACAGCCGGATCATTATTAATCTGGCATCAAAAGAATATTCGAAATGCATAGAAAAATATCTGTCACCAAAAGATACGTATATAACGATTACATTTTGTGAATTATCCGGAGAAAAGCTGGTAACAAAAGGTACTTATGCAAAAATGGCCCGCGGCGAAATGGTCAGATTTATGGCAGAAAGAGGGATTGAAAATCCAGCTGATATACAAGAATTTAACAGACTGGGCTATAGGTTTAGAGAAGACTTGTCATCAGAGAAGGAATATATTTTTGAACGGTTGTCTGCACTGTAGTGTGGTATTGCATACTAATAAAACTACATAAAATCATAGCAGAATAATAAAACTGTAATCAGGCATTTTGAGAGAGGAAGCACTGATTGTTTTGAAAGAATACTTTGCTACTCACAAGAAAGGCTGATATACCTCCAGTTTGCAGAAAAAAATGCTGGACCGGAGAGTAAAAAATACGATAATTTATATAAATGGCCTATCATAAACCTAAAGCTGAAAAGAAGGATTGATAATTTTGAATGACCATAAAGCAACTTTTGATGTTGAAAGTAACTTTGAATATCGTAGACATACAATGTCTGGTTGAAAATTCGTGGATTCTCATTTTATGTCGTGGTAATTTTGTTACATATTGGTAAACTGTAAGTGGAAGAGAGGTAGAGACATGGACACAAAAAAGATCGGAGCTTTTTTAAAGCAATGTCGTAAGGAAAAGAATCTGACACAAGAGCAGCTTGCTGAGAAATTCAGAGTGTCTGCAAGAACAGTTTCCAGATGGGAAACAGGAACAAATATGCCAGATCTTAGCATACTTGTTGAGCTTGCTGAATATTACGATGTTGAAATGAGAGAACTCCTGGATGGAGAAAGGAGCCAGGCTATGAATAAAGAGATGAGAGAAACTTTGGACAAAGTTGCAATGTATGAAGAATGGACAAAACGAAAAGCACTACAGGCTGGAAATCTTGCCTTTGCATCAATGTTTGTGATTGGTGTAATGGCAATTATTATTCAAATGTTATTGACAATAAATATTCGTTTTATTTTAGGAGAGACAGTAAGTGTTTTAGCCGGAGGAATCCTGTATGCAGCTATTATGATATACAATGGAATATGGGATAAATGTTTGCCCCAAAATACTACTGTATGGAGGGATTTTCTTACCAGCGTATTATGTTCAGGAATTTTTGCTTTCCTCTATGGCGTATGCTTGTTAAGAATGGGAGCTACAGAAACACAGATAACACGATTAGCTTTTGAATTTTGGATTGGTATTACTATTGTCGCATTTATTATTCTTAGAATTCTGACATTTATCAATCGGAAAAAGAAACAAAATCCAACAAATACTCAAAATATAAAAGAAATTTCACCATTATCTAAGATGGAATATATCAAGATTTACAATGCACAAAATATAATAGAAACGGAACAACTCATGGAAATGTTAAGACAAAATGGAATAATGGCTTTTTCACAGGAGGCAAGTGCGAATGTTGCGATGCATGGGGCACCTGGCTTTGGAATATATGGAATGGATATATTCGTAAAAACTGATGATGCAGAAAATGCAGTAGAGCTGATTAAGGAGATTCGAAATCAAGAAAAGCAGTAGAAAATTGGTATTCTTGATAAAAAAAATTTGGATTCAGATGACAAAAAGAGAATGGCTAAAGCTGTTCTCTTTTTTCTATGCTATAATTCAAAAAAATATAAATTTTTTGAGACGCCCATCAAAAAAAGCCGACTTTATAATTGAGAACATTTTTGAGGAGGGGAATATCATAGACGATAAAAAAATCATAGAATTCTATTTTGAAAGAAACGAGCAGGCAATTAAGGAAACAGATATAAAATATGGAAAACTTTGTCACAAAATTGTGAGAGTTCAGCCGGTAAAAGGCACCTGTCTGTGACATTTCTGTGAGGATTACCAGTATAGAGCTAATTAATGAACCTCTATATTTTTTTATCATTTCCTTCATCGTCCGATGTTCCTTTCAAATCTGTGATCCACAGCATGACATTTTCCAATACAGAAGTATTTAATTCCTAATAAATAAACTTTTCTTCTCTTTGGTTTCGGATTAAATCAGCTTCCTTCAATATTGCAAGGTATATTATGTGTCAAGAAACAGTTACTTCAAAAAACTGTTTTATTTTTAGAAAAAAACTGTTTTGGGAGAACCGATTGATGTTCAAATGCATCTAATTGATGTAAAATAAAAAAACACGTGTATAAATGTCCGGACCAAAGGAGAAACAGGCTATGACAAAAAGTGCATTTATTAAGGAGGTCCACGATGCAGAAGCGATGCTGTATCATGTGGCCAAATCCATTTTAAAAAATGATGCAGATTGTTGTGATGCTGTTCAGGAAACACTTCTCAAAGCATATGAAAAGCTGGATACATTAAAAAAAGAGAAATTTTTCCGAACCCGGATCACCCGAATACTAATTAATGAGTGTAACGGAATCATTCGCAAAAGAAAAAATATCATTTCGGTGACCACCTGTTATCCGGTGCGAAGATCGTGGCCCACCATCCGAACCTGTATGCCGTTTACCTTACCAACCACGGATGCGGTCCTGATACCCTTGTAAACCATATGTTCCGTGAAGAGATGGGGGATAAGCCGTACCTTCAGATCGAGGTGGATGAGCAGTATTCGGCAGTCGGTATTATTACCCGTATTGAGGCGTTCCTTAACAGTATCTCCCACAGACCGCCAGCCCAGATGCCAAAAGATTTTAACATCCTGGATGTGAAGATGAAGCCAGCCAATATTAAGTTCAAGCCGGATAAGGACAAGACACTTATACTGCCGGATCTTGGTTACCACACTTGGTACTTGGAAAACTATTTTGAACAGTGCGGCTATAAAAAGAGAAAAACACTGCCAGACTATTCCCGTGAAGTATTGATGAAGGGACGTGCAGAGACCAACTCCAAGGAATATCTGCCGTTCCCAGTGATGTTAGGTCAGATTTTGACCTTGTTGGAAGAGACACCGAAAGAAGAGCAGAAGGATTTACAGTTCTTGATCCCATTTAACGAGGGTGCAGATGCAGATGGACAGTATGCAAGAGCCGTCCGGACGGTACTGGACCGCAAGGGATATGAGCATGTGGACATTATCGCGCCGATCCTGGAGACACTTCCAGTGACCGCAGATGATCCGGAGCTTCTGATGAAGGCTCTGGTTTGCGGCGACATCCTTTACAGTGCCGATCCGCATATGCGGGATCAGTGTTACCGCTCTCTGCTTCCAGATGGCAGCCTCCATGAGTGGAAAGACCTGCGCCGCTGGGCGAAGGAGATCGGAGAAGAAAGTACCTCAGCCAAATCACTGGGATTAGTTGGAACCTCTGCCAGCCTGACCAGCTTAAATGAGGGAATCCTGGAGCAGCTGGAGTATGAAGGAATCCTGTGCCGCCGGGCACCGCTGTCTGAGATGATGCTGTTTCTGTGGAAAGAAGCCTCTGGCAATAAAAATGCGACAGAGTTTTTCCAGAAATGGGAAAAACAGCTGTTGGCAATCCATAAGCGCCTGGGAGATAGAAGCAGCTTCAGCCAAGACCTAAGTGGGCTTCAAAAACGTGCCGATGAGTATCTGTCAGACTACTCTGGTGCCAATGGACGATACCGTTATGCAAAAGCACTGGAGCTGGGTGAGAACTGCAGCGGTATCCTGATGATGGCACCACGCTATGAAAACACTGCTATGGTGCTGAATATGAGAGGAATTCACGACCACTGCCAGGCACCAGTTTATGACCTGTCCCTGGATGGGGACTTCGACGAGGCAGGATGGGAGAAACTTAGATCCTTCTTGTATTATTGTGAAGTATAACAGGCACATTATGCTTAGTACAGCGAATATTAAGTAGCCACTATGTTGATTAGTTTGACTTTTCATATACTGCGTCAATATAGCAGATACTTAATTTTCACTGTACTGGGTACAATATAAATTAAAAAAGGAGACATAAAAAATGACAGGAATTAAGAACATCAACAAAGCAGAAGTCATGGCTTTAAAAGATCAGGTAGAATACCATGACGGACAGGTAGTCAGCAAAACACTGGCGCAGAACGAACACGTAAGTGTTACTCTGTTTTCTTTTGACAAAGGCGAAGAGATCAGCACCCATGAATCCGGCGGGGATGCCTTCGTGACCTGTCTGGATGGTGTAGGAAAAGTAACTATTGACGGCGAGGAATATATCCTAAAAGAAGGCGACTCCATCGTCATGCCAGCAAAACATCCCCATGCGGTATATGGACAGGAACAGTTCAAGATGCTGCTGGTAGTAATTTTCTAAGGCTGGCAGTAAAAGAAACTTACTTTCGTTTCATTTTTTATAAGAGACAAGGTCATTTAGGACGCATTATAGTTACATTGTTAATTTTGGAAAAGTAGAAGGGTTAGAAAAAGGCGTACTACGGTTGAAATGCGGAATAGAACTGAATGTTTCAAGAGCAAAGAAAGAAGAGTTTACCGAGGCACTGTTTGAATATCTGAGGGAAAGGAATGGTTGATCTGATGAGTTTGCTAAGTGATGCTTAGTACAAGAATGTGAAGAAAATGGAGAGAAGGTTTTAAAAGAACTCTCTGTAGAGGAAATCTATAATTATTACGAACAAGCAAATATCAAAGAGAAGGAGTGGATCAAACAATTAGTTTTTGAATACCAAATTGTGAATGTGAAATGAGTAAAGCCGAGAGTATTAATCTATCTCGGCTTTAGTATTTTTCCAAATTTTTGAATCGTCGATATTCTAAGGGTGATAATCCAAGCTGTTTTTTAAATACAGCTGCAAATTTCCCTTGATTAGAATAGCCGACCTGTTCGGATATTTCGGCAATCGGACGCTTTGTGTCCGAAAGAAGCCTTGCGGCTTCGTTCATACGGATTTCCCGCAGCCAGGTGGATATATTCTGTCCATATACGCCTCTAAAATAATTTTTCAGGCTGGTTTCACTGACCGAAAAGCGTTCTGCAATCTGCCGTACAGGAATGTGCTGGCGAAGATCATCTGAGAGAATTTGCGCTGCCCTTTTTGCAATTTCAACCTGCGTTTCCGTGTAGAAGCCGCAGGTTTTCGGAGGCCGGATTTCCATGTTGAGAAGCCGGTGGAGAAGTTCAAGCGTATAGATTTGCAAATGGAAGATAGAAGACCTTTCAGAAAGCCGCCAGAGGTTTTGAAATATATTTTCCAGTTCACTATCCGCTTCGTTGATATATGTCTTATGATTGCCACAATAATTTTCTTCCAGCGTAGGGAGGTCAAGTGAAAAAGATTTCAAAAGTTCACCGCAGGACTGTAAAAGAAGTGGCAGGTCAAAGTATATTTTTATGCCCTGATATTGCCGTGTGGGAAAGATATATTCTTTCTGTGCGGTCTGTTCACTGACACAAAAATCATTTTCCTTCAGGTAAATGTAGGAGCCGTCATCCAGAAGCAATTCACTTCTGCCCGAAACGCAATAGTTAATCAGCAAAGGCTTTAGATTTGAATTTTCATCCGACTCCGGCCATACGGGAGCGTTTACAAAAATAAAAGCCAAAGTCAGCCCCGGAAAGAGCGTATGGAATGTCATGCGTCCCTTGCCATCTGCCCGATCCAAAAGCAATGTGCTGCTATTTGGACTGTTTTTCAAGGTCACACCAGAAACAGCATCGCTGTTTTCTAAAATGTTGCATATCATGTTACGCAACTGCTTCGCCCCTTTCATCATGCAAAATCGCTGATATTATTATACCTGCGAGAAAACTCCCGGTCAATGGATATTCTGGCAGAGCGAAAAAACTCCTTGCTATACGGGCTTAAAATACCGATATGTGCATAGAAGCACAGCTGATTGTATGCTATCATTAGGGTTAGTTAGCAAGAACTAACAAAGACGAAAGTAATCATGTTAGGAGGTTTCGCAATGAACAACAAATTGCAAGGAAAGGACTTAATCAACATCGGTATTTTTACGGCGATTTACTTTATCGTCATTTTCGCAGCGGCGTCTATCGGTTTTATCCCGATCTTTATTCCGCTTATCAGCGTGATCGTGCCGCTTGTGGGCGGTATTCCGATGATGTTGTTCTTCTCCAAAATCAAAAAATTCGGTATGCTTACCATCTGCGGAGTGCTGCTGGGTATCATTATGCTGCTGACCGGCATGGGCTGGTGGTGCATCCCTACCGGGCTGATCTTCGGGCTGATTTCCGATTTTATGATGAAAGCCTGTGACTACAAAAATGCCAAGCGCGAAGTGCTGATCCACGGCGTTTTTTCCATGTGGGTAATCGGCGCCTTTATTCCCATCGTTGTGACGCGTGACGCTTACTACCAGAACCTGCTCCCCGGCTACGGTCAGGAATATGCCGATACGCTCATGGCTTATATGCCCGACTGGATTTTGCCGGTACTGCTTATTGCTGCTTTCGTCAGCGGTCTTGTCGGCGGCCTGATCGGACGGAAGATTTTCAAAAAGCACTTTGAGCGGGCGGGAATTGTGTAATGAGCCGCGAACTTCTTGCAAGTCAAAAAAACAATAGCGAAATTTTATTAGACCCCCGGACAAAACTGGCGGTACTGATTACCATAGCTGTCTTTATTTTAGGCGGTTCGTATGAAGGCATCATGCAGTATTACATCATCGTGTTGGCGGCGATCCCGCTGTTACTTTTGTCAGCGGCCAGAAAATGGAAAGGCGCTGTTTTCTATATCCTGATTTTTGGAGGCAGTCTGTGCCTGGAAATGTTCGGTCTGTCACGACTGGCTGGCGTAGCAAACTACATTGCAGTAGCCATTGTTGGCATTCTGCTGAGGTTCACCCCCAGCGTGGTCATGGGATATTTTGTGGTAACGACAACCACGGTCAGCGAATTTGTTGCGGCGATGGAACGGCTCCACCTGCCGCAGCAGATCACCATTCCTATGTCTGTGATGTTTCGCTTCTTTCCCACGGTTGCGGAAGAATGGAGCGCTATTGGGGACGCCATGCGGATGCGTGGCGTCCGCTTTGGTGGTGGAAAAGTCGGTGCGATTTTAGAGTATCGGATTGTCCCCATGATGATCTGCTCCGTCAAAATCGGAGAGGAACTGTCCCAGGCAGCCCTTACGCGGGGATTGGGAGGCCCGGTAAAACGGACGAATATCTGTAAGCTGGGTTTTCATGTGCAGGATGTTATTTTCCTGCTGATCTGTCTGGGAGCATTTGCAGCGCAAATCTATGTGCTTTCCGCAAGGGGGTGAAGGAAATGATTGAATGTCAAGATGTGTCCTTTTCTTATCCTGCCAGTACCCTTCCCGACAGTGAGAGGCAGGCCGGTGGCGCTTTGAAACATATTTCCTGCACTATTGAGGACGGTTCTTTTGTCCTGCTCTGCGGGACTTCCGGCTGTGGGAAAACAACCATGACCCGGTTGTTTAACGGCTTGATCCCCCATTATCATGAGGGGACTTATACCGGCTCCGTCTATCTGGATGGAAAGGATACCCGTGACCTGTCACTGTTTGATATTTCTCTGAAAGTCGGTTCTGTATTTCAAAATCCGCGTTCTCAGTTTTTCAATGTAGACACGACCAGCGAACTGGCTTTCGGCCCAGAGAATCACGGCATAGCGGAAGATCTTGTGCGTGACCGTGTAAAGCGTGTAGCTGCACAGCTAAAGTTGGAGCCGCTGCTTGATAGAAGTATTTTTTCTTTGTCCGGCGGTGAAAAGCAAAAAATCGCCTGCGGATCGGCAGCGGCAATTGACCCGGATATTTATGTGCTTGATGAGCCATCATCCAACCTTGACGCATACGCTATCGCTGATTTCCGACAGCTACTCTTTACTTTGAAATCGCAGGGAAAGACCATCATCATCTCTGAACATCGGCTGTATTATCTGTCCGGCCTCTTTGACCGTGTCCTGTACCTAAAAGATGGAGAAATCGAAGGTGATTATACAGCAGAGAAATTTTGCGGCCTGTCGGCAAGACAGCGCGATGATATGGGATTGCGCCCTCTTGATCTTGCGGGGCTTTCAGAAGTTGAAGGCACGCCGCAGAGAATGAATGAGGCGGTTTGGACGATAAAGAATGTGTCCTTTGCCTATAAGCATGAGCCGGAAACCTTGCATATAACGGAAACCTCTTTCCCATTCGGCAGCGCCACGGCCATCATCGGACATAATGGTGCGGGAAAATCCACCTTTGCCCGGTGCCTCTGCGGGTTGGAAAAGCACTTCAAAGGAACGGTGCAGGATCAGAGCAAGAACTATTCCAGAAAAGAACGATTGAAACTCTGTTATATGGTCATGCAGGATGTAAACCACCAGCTCTTTACCGAAAGTCTTCTGGATGAAATTCTGCTCAGTATGAGAACCGAGAATAAGCAAAGGGCAAGAGAAATCTTAAAGGAGATGGACTTGCTTTCCTTTGAGGACTGCCACCCGATGGGACTGTCCGGCGGTCAAAAGCAGCGCGTGGCGGTTGCCTCTGCGATTGCTTCGGAGCGCCCTCTGATTTTATTTGATGAACCGACCAGTGGCCTTGACCTGTTTCACATGAGGCAGGTTGCCAATGTTGTCAATCAGGTGGCAAATGCCGGAAGAACCGCGCTTGTGGTAACGCATGACCCGGAATTTATTCTACGCTGTTGCAATTATGTCCTTCACTTAGAAAATGGGCAAATTCTGGAAAGTTATTCCATAGAGAACGGCGATGGCCGAAACCGGCTGCTAAAGTTTTTCCTGAATGATATGGAGAAGGAGGTGTCCACAGAATGAAGGAGGAAAAGAAGGAGTCACCCATAGGCGTCTTATGGGGATGGGGCAAACCCTATCACGGGAAATTCATTGGCAGTATTATCCTTGCGGTATTAGGCGTTGCCTGCCAGATGGTGCCCTATTTCTGCGTGGCGCATATTGTCACAGTGATGTTGTCTGGGGAACAGAATTATTCCCGCTATGTGACCGCTGGTATTATTGCACTGTGCGGATACTTTGGGAAGGTGCTGTTTTCCTGTCTTTCTACAACGATTTCCCACACAGCGACCTATTACACGCTGCGCGATCTGCGGGAAAATATCACCGCAAAGCTGGCCCGCGTCCCGATGGGGACGATTTTAGATACTCCGTCCGGCCAGTATAAAACAACGATTGTTGACCGGGTAGAAGGTATGGAGCCAACCTTCGCACACCTGATCCCGGAAATGACGGCAAATGTGCTGGTACCGCTTGTTATCGCCGTGTACCTGTTCCTTTTGGACTGGCGCATGGCGCTTCTGTCACTTGTTACGCTGGTGGTGGGCCTTGCTGTCATGTCTGCCGGCATGAAGAATTATCCCGTCAAATGGGAAGGCGCGGTTAAGGCAGGCAAGCAAATGGCAAATGTCATTGTAGAGTACATTGGTGGGATTGAGGTAGTCAAAGCGTTTAGTCAATCCGCCGGTTCCTACAAAAAATATTCTGACGCAGTAAACTATAACGCTAACTACTATGTGGACTGGATGAGAGAAAACCAGAAAACCATGAGCGCCTACAACGCCATTCTGCCCTCGGTGCTGATTTGTGTGCTGCCCTGCGGCTTCGCGTTCTGGCTCTCCGGCAGCCTGGAACTTTCCACCTTCCTGTCTATCGTAATTTTTTCGCTGGGACTGATTGGGCCGATTATCGCGGCCTTTACCTTTACGGACGATTTGGCCGTATTGGGGACAAATGTAGAAGAAATCAGCCAGCTTTTGAACGCTGAAGAACTGAACCATAAGGATACGCCGGTCAAGCTGGCAGACACCGGCATTTCTCTTAGGTCTGTGTCTTTTTCCTATGACGGGACAACAGAGGTTTTGCATGGTGTGAGCCTGACCATCCGGCCCGGCACCATGACCGCCCTTGTGAGGCCGTCTGGCTCCGGCAAATCGACGGTGGCAAAGCTGATTGCCGGATATTGGGATGTTACATCCGGCAGCATTACCCTCGGCGGTCATGAGCTGAAGGATATACCGCTGTCTGAAATTGCAGATCAGATTTCCTATGTATCTCAGGACAACTACCTGTTTAACCGCAGTATCCGGGAAAATATCCGCATGGGAAGACCCAGCGCCACAGACGCGGAGGTGGAACAGGCCGCCGAACAAAGTGGTTGCGACGCCTTTATCCGCGGGCTGGACAATGGCTATGATACGGTTGTCGGCAGCGCCGGTTCCCACCTTTCCGGCGGGGAGCGCCAGCGTATTGCCATCGCCCGTGCCATGCTGAAAAATGCACCGGTTGTCATTTTGGACGAGGCAACTAGCAGCGTTGACCCGGAGAATGAGGACGAATTGCAGCGAGCTATCGAGGCACTGACTCATGATAAGACCAGCACTCATGAAATCGCCAGGTATCTGAAGATTACCGAAAAGGCAGTTTACAGGTGCATGGACAGGCTGAAAGAAAAAGTGAAGAAGATCTTCGAGTAATTCATGATAATCACAAAGCAGGGTGTGAGAACAAACTCCGCCCTGCTTATTATTTATTTAGAAAAAATAAAGCTATTATCAAAACCAGTATTTAAAAATTTTATCAGTAATAAAGTGCAGAATGATGTTTGGATTGCAGTTTTTATGCAACTATTTCTTGTTGCTATTGACAAAACCTTTTTCAGAGATTAAAATTATAACAGTGTTATATAGCACTGTTATATAGGAGGTGTGCAAAGTAAACGGAAATGGAATGACTTTAGAAAATATCCACCGGGCAGCGAAAGCGGAATTTTTAGAAAAAGGATATAAAGACGCTTCCCTGCGGAATATTGTGAAATCCGTGGGAATGACTACCGGAGCCTTTTACGGATATTACAAAAGTAAAGAAGAACTTTTTGAAGCCATCGTTGGTGAGCATTATGAATATATTCGCAACCGTTTTATAAAGGCACAGCAGGAGTTTGCTGAACTTCCAGCTGCCAGACAGCCGGAAGTCATGAGTGATATTTCGGGAATCTGCATGTACGATATTCTTCATTATGCGTATGAGCATTTAGAGGAATGTAAACTGATCCTTGTCTGTTCGGAAGGAACAAAATTTGCCGGGCTAATTGATGAAATGGTGGAGATTGAAGTGGAAGGGACTCATGCCTATCAGGAGGTTTTAAGGAAGCTTGGAAGGCCCTCTCCCCATATCGATCCTTCGCTGGAGCATATTCTGATCACCGGCATGTTTCATACTTTTTTTGAATTGATCATTCACGAAATGCCGCTAAAAGATGCCGAAAACTACGTTAGAGAAATGCGCGCCTTTTATACAGCAGGATGGATGAAAATTATGGGGCAGTAATGCCTTATAATTTTTGTTCGACAGTTAGCAACAGCTAACCTAAATTCGGATATTGTAAGAACATAGACGTGTTCTCTTTATCATAAACACAAAGAAAAGGAGGAATTTTTTTGAAAAAACAATCCAATTTATCACGCCTGCTGGAAATTGCAGGTAGCCATAAGTACCTGACCTATGCTTCCTGGGTGCTTTCTGCAATCAGTGCCCTGATCGCTCTGGTACCCTTCTATTACATCTGGAAAATGATCAAGGAAGTACTGGAGGTGGCACCGAATTTTGGCCAGGCACAGAACCTGACCGGTAATGGCTGGATGGCAGTATTGTTTGCGGTTATAGCGGTGCTTGTCTACATAGCAGGGCTGATGTGTTCCCATTTAGGGGCATTTCGTATCGCCACAAACCTGCGTATCCAGACCATGGAACATATTGTCAGACTTCCCTTAGGTTTTGCCGAAAGTTTTGGCAGCGGAAAACTGCGCAAGATCGTCAACGAATCCAGCGCAGCCACTGAAACCTATCTCGCTCATCAGCTTCCCGACAGAGCCAATGCCATTGCAACCCCTTGTGGTCTTTTGGTGCTGTTGTTTGCATTTGACTGGAGACTGGGACTGTTGAGCCTTGTTCCGGTTGTGCTGGGATTTCTGATCATGATGACAATGACCGGAAAGCAGATGCAGGAAAAGATGAAAGAATACCAGAATGCGCTGGATGATATGTCCAACGAAGCGGTAGAGTATGTCCGCGGGATTCCGGTGGTAAAAACCTTTGGCCAGACGATCTTTTCCTTTAAGAAGTTTAAAGACTCCATTGACCGGTATAAAGTATGGGTGATTGCTTATACCAGGCAGCTTCGGACACCGATGATGTTCTATACAGCTGCGATCAACGGCGTTTTTGCCACACTGATTGCCGGAGGACTGTTGCTTACGCAAGACGGTGTGACTTCCGGTTTCTTACTGGATCTTATTTTCTATATCATCATTACACCGGTTATTTCTGTCACACTGACACGCATTATGTTCCAAAGTGAAAACGCCATGATCGTAGACGACGCTTTACAGAGAATTGACAGCGTTTTGCATTTGAAGCCTCTGGAGGAAACGAAACATTCAAAGCATCCTCAAAACGCTTCCGTGGAACTGAAATCGGTTCATTTCAGCTATGATGGAGAAAAAGAAGTATTAAAAGATATTTCACTGACCATTCCTGCAGGACAGACGGTAGCTTTTGTAGGTCCATCCGGCGGTGGAAAAACAACCCTTGCCAACCTGATTTCCCGATTCTTTGATCCCCAGAGCGGAATGGTAAAAATCGGTGGTGTTAATGTGAAAGACATCCCGAAAGAGGAACTCATGAACACGGTGTCTTTCGTATTTCAGAACAGCCGTCTGATCAAGGCATCTATTCTGGAAAATGTGCGTATGGGAAAACCGGAAGCTACCCGTGAGGAAGTTCTGGCTGCCCTTCATCACGCCCAATGCGATGATATTCTGGAAAAACTCCCACAGGGTGTGGATACGGTCATCGGTACAAAAGGTGTCTATCTTTCCGGCGGCGAGCAGCAGCGAATTGCCATTGCCCGTGTAATGCTGAAAAATGCACCGATCATCATTCTGGATGAAGCCACTGCCTTTGCTGACCCGGATAACGAAAGCCGCGTACAGGCTGCTTTTTCAAGACTTTCCGAGGGAAAGACGGTGATTATGATTGCCCACAGGCTTTCTACCGTAACAAATGTGAATCAGATCTTTGTCATTTGCGACGGACAGGTTGCCGAGTGCGGGAACAGCCGTGAATTGCTTGCAAAAGACGGCATTTTCAGCCGTATGTGGAAAAATTACCAGACTTCCGTGCAATGGAAGGTAACAAAGGAGGTGCAGTGATATGATCAAAAAACTGCAGAAAAAATATGCCCTGTCTGAACAGGGAGCAAAAGACCTGATCAAAGGCTGCCTGGCCTGTGTCCTTCAGAATCTGTCTTTTATGTTCCCGGTGGGACTTTTATATTACCTGGTCAGCGATCTGATGAACGGGGGTGTTCCCGGTGGGAAAATTCCATTTTATGTGGCAGGCTGCGTGGTGTGTATCGGCCTGATACTGCTGACCACTTTCTTTCAATACAATGCCACCTATTTTGCCACTTACAAAGAAAGCGGCATCCGCCGTATTACTCTGGCAGAGCATCTGCGCAAAATCCCCCTTTCTTTTTTCGGGAAAAAGGATTTAGCCGATCTTACCAGTACCATTATGGCGGACTGCACCTTCCTGGAGCAGAGTTTTTCACATTTTATCCCTGAGCTTGCAGGTTCAATCATTTCTACGATCCTGATTTCTATCGGTCTGCTCTTTACGGACTGGAGAATGGCGCTGGCTGCCTTATGGGTTCTGCCGGTTGCCTTTGCGATTGTGGGATTTTCCGCAAAGATTCAGGAAAATCTGAATCAGAAAGCCATGGATGTAAAGATGGCCTGCGCAGACGGGATACAGGAGTGTATTGAAACAGTTCGTGACCTGAAAGCAAATAATGCGGAGCAGGCATATTTAAAAGGTCTGGAAAAGAAGATCCGTGCCGTGGAGCATCGTTCCATCCTCAATGAATTCGGCCTTGCTGTTTTTGTGGTTTCCGCATCGCTGGTGCTGAAGCTTGGTATTGCAACGGTTGCGCTGGTGGGAGCTGTTCTGCTCATGCAAGGAAGCCTCTCCGTGCTTACATTCTTTATGTTCCTTCTGGTAGTATCCCGTTTATATGACCCTCTGCAGGGCGCACTCCAGAATCTTGCGGCAGTCATCAGTACACGAACCAACATTGCCCGAATGAATGAGATTCTCGATCATCCGATCCAGCAAGGCAGTGACAGGCTTTCCAATCAGGGGTATGATATTGTCTTTGACCATGTTGGGTTTGCCTACAATACCGGAGAAACAGTATTGAAAGATGTTTCCTTTACGGCAAAACAGGGAGAGGTTACGGCTTTGGTCGGCCCATCTGGCGGCGGAAAAACAACCGTATCCCGGCTGGCAGCAAGGTTCTGGGATATTAACAGAGGAAAGATTACAGTGGGAGGCATGGATGTATCCCGAATAGACCCGGAAACACTGCTTTCTCTGTATTCCATCGTATTCCAGGATGTTACGCTGTTTGACAATACGATTCTGGAAAATATCCGAATCGGAAACAAAGACGCCACAGATGAACAGGTCATTGCGGCTGCGAAACTTGCCAATGTAGATGAATTTGCAGAAAAATTACCAGATGGATGGCATACCAATATCGGGGAAAATGGCTGTGAACTTTCCGGCGGAGAGCGCCAGCGCATCTCTATTGCCCGTGCATTTCTGAAAAATGCGCCGATCATTCTTTTGGATGAAGCTACTGCTTCCCTGGATGTGGAGAATGAAACTCTGATACAGACAGCCCTTTCCCGTCTGATCGCAGATAAAACCGTTCTGGTTATCGCCCACAGGATGCGTACCGTAGCCGGAGCAGATAAGATCGTTGTCCTTTCTGATGGTACAGTTGCAGAGGAAGGATCACCAAAGGATCTGGAAGAAAAGAATGGTGTATATGCCCATATGGTAAAACTGCAGACAGAAAGCCAGAACTGGAAACTTGCGTGAAGAAGGAAAAGGAGGTAGTGCAATGAAAAGGAACCAATGGAAGCAGGAGAATATCCGCCTTGGCACCCACGGGGAAGACTATGGAAGCTGGATGTCCAATCCTGTCTTTTACATCATTGGCGGAATCGAAGTTTTGGCCGCTGTGCTGGCTGTCCTCTCTTTTTATGTATTACATGTCGCTGTTCTTGGTGTTCTGTTTACTGTTATCACAATCGCACTTTTGGTTTTACTGATCTGGATCACATGGATCAGGCGGCAGTATGCCTTTGGTGGTGGCGAAATCATGGAACAGGTTCATCGAGTCGTTCTCTCTCATCTGGACTATGACGGTGAGGGGAAGATTCTGGAAGTAGGCTGCGGTTCGGGAGCACTGACAATCCGTGCGGCTCTGACATGGCCGAAAGCACAAGTGATCGGTGTTGATTACTGGGGTGCTGTGTACAATTACAGCAAGGCACTCTGCGAGAAAAATGCTGCCAGTGAGGGCGTGGCTTCCCGCTGTGTATTTCAGCACGGTGATGCGAAGCAGCTGGATTTTCCTGATGAGAGCTTTGATGTAGTTATCAGCAACTATGTCTATCACAATGTTATGGGTGCTGATATGCAGAAACTGCTGCTGGAAAGCCTGCGGGTATTGAAAAAAGGCGGCGTCTTTGCACTCAACGATGATATGAAACCAAAGATGTACGGTGACATGGAAGGTTTTGCGCAGAAACTGCGGGATATGGGGTATGAGGAAGTACAACTCGTTGACACTGCACAGGAAGCTTTTGGCTCCCACCGTTGGGCTGCCATGATGATGCTGGGGTCTTCCCGGCTGCTTGTCGGCAGAAAGTAATGTATCAAAACAGGAGGTTTGGCTATGTCCAAGTTAGGAGTCGTGGAGGATACCCTGTTTGTCCCTATGCTGGGAAGAATTTATGCTGCTGAGCATTGCCCACAAATTTTATATGATAAAAAAGCATTGGAATTGAAAAAGAAGCTGCCTTCAGACTTGATTAAACAGAATATGCAGAACCAGTATACCCTTTTGGCCTCTGCTTCCCGGTCTGCTAATATGGATCAGATTATTCGGACTTTTCTGGAACGCAGACCGGACGGTGTGATTGTCCAGTTGGGCTGTGGTCTGGAGACAACCTATCACCGATGTGATAACGGAAAGACACACTGGTATGCCGTGGATCTGCCTCATGTAATCGAATACCGGCGGGGACTTCTTCCCGAACCAGAGAGGGAATTATATATTTCCGGGGATGCCTTTGCAAAGGATTGGATCAAAAAAGTTCGCAATGATGTATTTGATGCTCCTATTCTCGTTACTGCAGGCGGGTTATTTCATTATTTTGAGGCACATAAGGTCATTGCCCTTCTGCGTATGATTGGGCAATTTGGAAATATGGAAGTTGTTTTTGATACGGTGAACAAAAGAGGAATGACCATGATGAAGAAAAAATATATGAAACAGGTCGGCCATGCCGATGCACAAATGTTCTTTTATGTGGATTCAGCGGAAGAACTGGCAGCAAAGATCGGGGGTAATGTGAAGGTGATTGCGGAGGAACCATACTATCGTTACATCCCTAAAAATGGCTTAAAGCTATCCACAAAGGTCAGTATGACAGTTTCTGATCAATTCAAGATGGTAAAGATGATACATCTAAAACTATAGTGGATTGGTCACTTCCCTGACTGGTATGAATCAAGATAACTGTGGTGTGTCCGAATTTTTTGCCCATTGCTTTGCAATGAGTTTGCTATACAAATCGGAATTGTGCGCCCAGACAAGGGCGAATAGTCTAACAGGTGGAAAGCCTGTCTGGTAAGGTCTAACCAACCACCAGTAGCGAGTCTTGGGTGGCTGTCAGTAATGGCAGTTGCTAAGCGTAGACAGCGAGGAAATAGAGAGTGTGATTGAGCCTCGAAATTTTGACATCCAGAAGGCTGACGCTTTAATTCCAGCGGAAAGCAACATAAACCGAATCGTTATGGTAAGAAGTGGTTTACTTCTGCGGGGTCAAAGAGCACTTTATGTTTCACATAGTGACTATTCAGTCAACTGGGGAGAGCCTATTGTTTCTTGCTACTGCAAGTATGACAAACAACTGCAAAACAGAAGAATGTCAAAAGAACAATAGGCAGTCGGATAGCTTCATAGTACTGAAGAAGTTGGGTAATGCCAACGGAGGAAAGGGAGCTACATAATAATGGTCTTTCTGAGGACACATCAACCGTACTCAGGGACGGAGGTATTGATGGAAACGAAATTAGAAAGAATAGCAGAAATATCGGCAAATTCGCCGAGACCAGAGTTCACATCGTTGTATCATCTAATCAATAAAGAAATGCTTTTGCAATGTCACAAAGAATTAGACGGAAACAAAGCAGTCGGTGTTGATGGGATTACTAAGAAAGAGTATGAGAGAAATCTGGAGCAAAACATAGATGACTTGGTAGAAAGACTGAAAAGAAAATCATACAAACCACAGCCATCAATTAGGGTATATATCCCTAAAAGCAATGGAAAACTTCGACCATTAGGAATTGCGTGCTATGAGGACAAAATAGTCCAATTAGCATTAAAGAAGATATTGGAAGCTATCTATGAACCGAGATTTCTGAACTGCATGTACGGATTCAGACCAAATCGAGGATGTCATAACGCAATAAAAGAACTGTATAAGAGATTAAACAACACGAAAATCTGCTATATTGTGGATGCTGACATCAAAGGATTCTTCGACCATATGAAGCATGAATGGATTATCAAGTTTCTCAAACTTTATATTAAAGACCCCAACATAATTGGTCTTGTCAAGAAGTATCTTAAAGTGGGAGTGCTGGATAATGGTGAACTTATGGTGAATGAAGAAGGTTCAGCTCAAGGCAATATCATAAGTCCAATCCTAGCAAACATATATATGCACAATGTATTGACACTATGGTATAAGTTTATTATTACCAAAGAATGCAAGGGAGATAACTTTCTAATTGTATATGCAGATGATTTTGTTGCAGGATTTCAATACAAATGGGAAGCAGAGAATTACTACAAGCTTCTTAAAGAACGAATGGAAAAGTTCGGTTTGCAATTAGAAGATAGTAAAAGTCGTCTCTTACAAAGCGGTGCTTATATTGCAAGGGCAAAGCAAAAGAGCGGTGAGTGTATCAGATTACAAACATTTGATTTTCTGGGATTCACATTCTATTGTGGGCGTTCACGCAAAGGCATGCCATATATAATGCCAAAGACAAGCTCTAAGAAATTCAGACAGAAAATTCGAGACATCAAGGTATGGTTATATGCGAATAGAGACCAACCGCTAAAGAAACTAATGGGTATGCTAAATCTGAAACTAATAGGTCATTATAGGTACTATGGCATAAGTTTTAATGGCAGAATGATTTCAAACTACAAACAACAAGTGAGAGAACTTCTGTTTAAGGTGCTGAATAGACGAAGTGACAGAAAGAGTTATACAAGAGAAGGATTCATTGAAATGCTGAAATATTATCCATTGGCAATGCCAAAGATTTATGTCAGCTTGTTTTGAGACTGTAAATATTATTATGAAGAGCCGTATGCGGGAAAGCCGCACGTACGGTTCTGTGAGGGGCTTACATTGTGAGGTGTAAGTCTACTCGACTACAGGAAGTGTGACAAGAAAGCCAAAACGATATACTGGGAAAAAAAGATTAAGAAAAGAATAAAGAGCTGGTTTTAATTGTAAAA
>ENA-UONS01001620-UONS01001620.1-human-gut-metagenome-genome-assembly--contig:-CS19-NODE-1620-length-19952-cov-4.581897_pt1 | contig 19952 bp, 21 predicted proteins | sample MGYA00242458_ERZ724005 | MGnify/ENA metagenome assembly ERZ724005
TCAGATGACATTCAAGAAGTCTTGGGAAAAGGGGCGGTTCTATCGTTTAGAAAATCTTTGATATCAAGAAAAACATCATTTAAGGAGGATTCAATTAACTTTATTGAAATTCCAGAAAGTGATGAATTTGGCTTGATACTGAAAGATGTAACTGAAATATATTCTGACATCAGAGAAAAGCGCACTGACGAGCTGATGATTTTTGATGAAATACCGGTTCAAAATCTTACGGGCGATTTGTCAAAACTGCAAGTAAGTAAATTGGAAACTGATACGCAGGAGGAGCCAGAAGAAGAGCAAGATTCAGAAGTAAATGATGATGTAGTAACTGGTAATGAAACTGTTGTAGAAGATGAACCAAGTGATAATATAGAAATTGAAGAAGATATTTTCAGTGGAATGAAAATCCTTTTTGGCACAAACGAACAGGATGGCAAAGCCGTGCTGTGGACACCAAACGATACATCACAGCTTTTCCATACAAATACTGGTATTATCGGAACGATGGGTACCGGTAAAACGCAGTTTACAAAATCGTTAATTACACAGCTGTATAGACAACAAAAGAATAATGTTGAAGGAAAAGAATTAGGAATTCTTATTTTTGATTACAAAGGTGATTATAACGAAAGTAAGGCTGATTTTGTTGCTGCTACTAATGCAACTATATATAAGCCTTATCAATTGCCATTTAATCCATTGGCATTAACAAAATCTGCGGTATTTAAGCCTTTATTGCCTACACACACTGCAAATGCATTTAAGGATACTATTTCTAAGGTTTATAATCTTGGCCCAAAACAGCAGAACACTTTATTGCAGTGCATAATGGATACTTATACTGCTAGTGGAATTAATCCAGGAAATCCAAGTACTTGGGATAATGAAGCACCGACATTTGATCAGGTTTATCAACGATATGCAAATGACGAGGAAATAAAGAAAGGCGACTCTTTATCTGCGGCACTCGATAAATTGCATATGTTCCAAGTATTTGAAGCTAATCCTAGTAAGACAAAGTCTTTGTTTGATCTATTAAAGGGCGTTGTTGTTATTGATTTGTCTGGATATGATTCAGATATTCAAAGTTTGATTATAGCAATCACACTAGATCTGTTCTATTCACAGATGCAAGCTGCAGGATCAAGTAAAATGGATGGAAATTATCGACAGTTAACAAAGTTAATTCTTGTTGATGAAGCAGATAATTTTATGAGCGAAGGGTTTGCAGCGCTTAAAAAGATTCTGAAGGAAGGAAGAGAATTTGGTGTTGGAACTATTTTATCAACACAATTTCTAAAACATTTTGGAAGTGGAGAGGATGATTATTCAAAGTATATATTAACCTGGGTTGTTCATAACGTATCAGATTTAAAGAATTCTGATGTTGAGTTTGTTTTCAAGACAGAAGCAAAGGGAACAGAGAACCAGCAGTTATATAGTGCGATTAAATCTTTGGAGAAACATCACAGTATTATAAAGATAGGAAACAGTAAACCTGTCTATGTTAAGGACAAGGCATTCTGGGAACTTTTGCAAGATCAAATTGACTAAATAACCATTGCGTGCTATACTTAAGTAGTCTACTTAAGTATAGCACGTTTTATTATGGAGGACTTATGGATTTTGCATATAAATTTCCTGTTGTTAGAGGTATACAGGCTGGACGAGAATACTTTATAGCTATGGTTCCACTTAAGATGATTTCAAAATTGTTTCCGAATGAGGACGAATATGTTCTTCCTGAATATCGTGCTCAGAGAAAGCTAAATGAGTCTAGAATTCCGGTTATCAGCAGGTATATCACAGATAATAGAGATTCATATGTATTCTCGGCATTAGCAGCTTCAATTGACGGTGAATTTGTATTTCATGAAAGCTCTGATGGGATGGGAACAGGAATCCTAGAGGTATCTATGGATGCTAGATTCTTAATTAATGATGGACAACATCGAAAGGCGGCAATCTTAGATGCGCTTAATGAAGATGATACTCTTGGTAAAGAAACCATATCTGTTGTTTTCTATGAGGATCAGGGCCTTTCACGTAGCCAGCAGATATTTACTGATTTAAATAAGCATGCTGTAAAAACATCCAACTCTATATCAGAACTTTATGATTCGAGAGATGAGTTGGCTGTTGTCAATAGAAATGTGATTTTGCAAGTACCATTTCTTAATGAATATACAGACAAAGAGAAAGATATTCTTGGAAAGTATTCATCGAATTTATTTACATTGAATACGTTTTATATCGCAAATAAAAAAATAGTGGGAAGCACAGATATATCTGATACTGCTGAACACTTTCTTGTTTCTTTTTGGACTTGTGTATCGAAGAACATTGTCCAGTGGAATGAATTAGTTAAGAAAGAAATTTCAAAAGTGGATTTAAGAGAGAATTATATTGTAACTCAAGGTGTTGTCATTCAAGCAATTGGGCTTATAGGAGCATATTTCTATCATAATTCCAATTTGGATATGAATAAGTATCTTTCCAGATTGCAAGTAATTGACTGGAAAAGAAGTGCATCGCAGTGGAAGTTGAGAGTTATTAGATCAGATGGGAAAATTATCACAAGCAATAAAGCCATCCTATTAACTGCGATACAGATTAAAAAAGAAATTGGATTAAATCTGTCTGAAGAAGAAACCCAGAAAGAAGAACAATTTCTGAATTCTATAAATATTTAGGAGAATTATTAACATGGCAGAGAAATGTGTAAGCTGTGAAGCAAATAAACAAGGTGTCACCATAAATAAAGATACGATTAATGGATTAATGGAAACAATAAGAAATCTGTATCTGTGTGATGATATTCCTTGGGTAATAGGTTATTCGGGAGGAAAAGATAGTACAGCTACACTTCAGTTGGTATGGCTAGCTCTTTCAGAACTACCTAGAGACCAGGTGAAAAAACAGGTTCATATAATAAATACAGACACTATGGTGGAGTCACCAGTTATCTCTAAGTGGGTGCAAAAGTCATTAAAAACAATGGACGAAGCGGCTGAAGAACAAGGTCTACCATTTGTTACACATAGATTGACTCCTGCAATGGATAATACTTTTTGGGTGAATTTTATTGGAAGAGGGTATCCATTCCCTAGAAAAAAACTCCGCTGGTGTACAGACAGATTGAAAATTCAACCAGTGAATACATTTGTAAAAGAGCAAATTGCTGAGCATGGTGAAATTATTATGGTCATTGGTACTCGAAAGGCAGAAAGTGCAAGAAGAGCAAAAACAATGGCTTACTATGAAAAAAAGAGAGTAAGAGAATTACTTAGCCCTAACCAGGCTATGGTTAATGAACTGGTTTTCTCGCCACTTGAAGATTGGAATGACAATGATGTATGGGTTTTCTTGATGCAGTATAAAAATCCATGGGGTTATTCTAATAAGGAATTATTGACTCTCTACAAAGGGGCTACAGCAGATAATGAATGTCCTATGATGGTAGAAAAAGGATTGCCTAGCTGCGGAAAAAGTAGATTTGGATGTTGGGTATGTACTATGGTTGCCCAGGATAAATCTATGGAGGCCATGATTTCAAACGATGAAGAGAAAGCATGGATGACGCCATTGCTGGAGTTTAGAAATAAATTCGGAAATGAAGAACTTGATAGAGATAGACGTTCTTTCAGAAAGATGGCCGGATATTTACAAGGTAGTTATAAGCAATTGCATCATGGTCCATACAAAAAAGAGGTAAGAGAAGAGTGGCTTAGAGATTTGTTAACCATTCAAAAAGATATAAATGAGAATGGACCAGAAGAGTTTAGTGATCTGGAATTGATTACATTGCCTGAATTAAGAAATATTCGAAGAATTTGGGTACTTGAAAAACATGAGTTTACAGATACACTTCCATCTATTTATGAAGAGGTAATGGGAAAACCATTTTATGATCCTGAATGGATTGCACCTGAAGCCTTTAAGGGAGAGGAATGGGATATTCTAAAAGAAGTAGTAAATGAACTGTATCCAGACGAAGAATTAGCATTTGAAATGGCATATAGTTTAATAGATATTGAAAATCATTCTAATTCATTAAATCAGAGGAAGGGAGTCTCTGACGCATTAGAGTCATGTATCCACAGAACATTCTACAAGAATGAGGAAGATGCTACAGCATATTATCTGGATATGGTGACACGTAAGAAAGATCTAGGTGGAAAGTATAACGAAAAAGCATTGGATAATTCGTATGATGATCCGACCGAAGAAGATGAAATTGACGAGGATGATGAGTAATGATAATTAAGAAACTAATTATGCACAACTTTGGTGTGTATTCGTCTACAAATGTTTTAGAGTTTGTAAGTGACAAACCCGTTGTCCTTATTGGAGGAATGAACGGACGAGGAAAAACAACAATATTGGAAGCAGTATTGTTGAGCTTGTATGGATCTAATTCATTTGCTTATACCGAAAGTAAATTCAATACATATGGACAGTATTTAAAATCCTATGTAAATAAAACAGATGGATCATTAGAAACTTATCTTGAAATAGAGTTTTCAATGGACGATAGAGACAAAGAAGTATATAACGTCCGCAGAGAGTGGGACGGAAAAGGTATTCGTGTTCATGAAAGAATAATTGTAAAAAAGAATGGTGAAGAAAGCGCATTTTTAACAGAAAACTGGCCAATGTTTGTTGAGAATATTTTGCCTAGCGCTTTATCAAGTTTCTTTTTCTTTGATGGAGAAAAAATTGCAGAGCTGGCTGTAGAAGAAACCAGCGAACAAATGAAAGAATCCATCAAAGCAATGTTAGGGATTACTGTCTTAGATGTTTTACAGAGTGATGTAAGTAAAATTATTGGGCGTCTTTGTAAAGCAAATGAAGAAAACCAGGATCTTAAAAAATTGGAGGAACTACGTTCTAAGAAAGAAAATGCTGAACAAGTATTACGTGATGCAGATAGCGATATTGAAAATCAAAAGACAGAATTGGAGCAATTGCAATTAGAACTGGAGAAGTTGAATACTGAATATACAGTAAAGGGTGGAGGCATCCTTGAGCAAAAGAACAAGTTAATTAGCCAGCGTGCAGAATATATTGCTTCTGTTAGTGGTTGTCAGGAGCAGTTATTAGATTTAGTTGCTGCGGAACTGCCACTTGCACTGGTTTCAGACCTTCTTATCGATATAGAGCGCGAAGGAAAGCTTGCTCATGAAAAGAAGATTAATACAATAGCGTTTGAAAGAATAAAAGCGGCTTATAGTAAGTTTTCATCTCAGTCAGAAGAGATAAGCAAGTTTATCTCTTTTATGCAAGCTGAGACAGAAATGGATTCTGCAGAAGAAACATATAGTTTGTCTGATATGAATCTATATCAAGTAGAAACACTCAATTCTAATGGAATAGATCAGAGTGTTGAAAAAGCAAGAAGTCTAATTGCTAAAAGAGATTCGCATCAAGGAAAAATAGATGAGATTGACAATTCATTATCTGTTGATATTGATGATGATTCCCTAGAGAAGCTTTTTGCCTTAATAAAGGAAAAAGAACGCGAGATAATCGAAAAGCAGATTACAATTGATAATTTGCAAAAAGAGAGAACTTCATTGCACGGTAATTTCTTATCAGCAGAATCTGAATTTAGCAAATTTGCAGAGAAAACTTTGGCTATGTTGGAAACTGTCGATGAAGATAAGAGAACTATTAAATATGCCAATATGGCTATTGAAATTATCAAGCTATATCGAATTAGACTTCAGGAAAGAAAAACAGATGTCTTAGCACAAACAATGACAGAGTGTTACAAGAGATTAGCTAATAAAAAGAATTTAGTTAACCAAATTAAGATGGATGCAGATACTTTGGATTTACATTATATAGATGGTAATGGCGAGGAAATCGCTAAGAAAAGATTATCAGCAGGTGAGAAGCAGCTGATGGTTATTTCACTTCTTTGGGCATTAGCAATTTGCTCAAAGAAAAAATTGCCGGTTATCATTGACACACCACTTTCTCGTCTGGACTCAGCACATCGAGAAGCACTTATTAAGACATATTTTCCTAATGCTAGTGAGCAGACAATTATTCTGTCAACAGATTCAGAGATAGATGAAAGATACTATTCGATGATGAAGGATAGTGTTGGAGATGAATATACTCTTAATTATTGTGACAAGACAAGAACAACTACAATTAAGCCGGGATATTTCGGTTGGAAAGGAGTCCTAGAATGATTATTAAACAGATAAAGCTATCGAATGTATCAAAAGATCGTCTGGGACGATTAAAGGGTAAAACCGGCATAAAGAACTGGAATGTTTTATGCAGATGGGCATTATGTTACTCGTTATCTGAAAACACGATGCCAACAGATCTTCCAATAATTGCAGATAGTAATGTAGAAATGTCATGGTATACCTTTGGCGGTGAATACAGTGATATATATGACGCGCTGATGATTGCTTGGTGTAAAAAGATGAATTTGCCTACAGACGAAGAAACTCTTTCAAAGTATTTTAAGCTTCACTTGGAGAGAGGAATTGCACATTTATCTGGAACCAATTTTATCAAGAATTTAGATGATTTAGTTCATCTGGCAACAGGAGAAGAGTAATGGGAATCTATCTTGATTACAATGCTTCAGCACCGATAAACTCTGAGGTGCTGGATTATATGTTTGATGTATATAAAAATTCATATGGTAATGCAGATAGTAGAACACATGATTATGGTGAAGGGGCTAGAAAGATAGTAGAAGATGCCCGCGCTCAGGTTGCAAATTTGCTTGGTGTTGGGACTGGTGAAGTGTTCTTTACCAGTGGCTCAACAGAAAGCAATAATATTGCAATTCAAGGACTCATAGATTATGCGATGGAGAATAATAAAAAACATGTTATTACATCGACTATCGAGCATAAGGCAGTCTTAGAAACTGTTAAGAGTTTAGAAAAGTACGGCTTTGAAATTGATTTAGTATCACCAGATGAAAGTGGACGTATTGCTGTAGCAGATGTTATGAGTCTGGTGAAAGACGATACGCTATTGGTAAGCATAATGCATGCCAATAATGAAACAGGTGTCATTCAGCCAGTAAAAGAAATTGGTGATTATTTATCAGAGAAGGGCGTACTGTTTCACGTTGATGCTACTCAAACTTGTGGGAAATTAGTAAATGAGTTAAGAGAACTCAGGTATGACATGTTGTCGCTTAGTGCACATAAACTGAGTGGGCCACAAGGTGTTGGAGCATTGATCCTACGAAAAAAGAGATATAAGTTACCACCAGTAAAAGCAATAACCTATGGTGGGCAGCAAGAGCATGGAATAAGACCAGGTACAATACCAGTGGCATTAGTTGCTGGATTAGGAAAAGCATGCGAACTAGCTATGAAGAACTACGAAAAGAACCTTGAATCGTATGTAGAGAAAAAACAATTGGTTTTATCTCTTATTGAAGGTTCTGGATTGGACATAAGTGTAAATGGTGATCAGGATTACTGCATGCCAAATACGGTGAATATCAGTATCAATGGTGTTGAATCAGAAGCTTTAATGCTTTCTTCAAAACAGTATTGTGGTATATCTAATGGATCTGCATGTACTTCGCATGATTATAGTCCAAGTTATGTATTAACTGCTATGGGCTTGGATGAAGATAGAATATCCTCTGCAATCAGAATTAGTTGGGGAGCTGAGATAGACAATAATCAGCTGCACGACAATTTGGTAGCTTTATTTGAAGTTGCGAAGGGATTGGTATTTTAGGTGATTTAAGATGGCTGGATGGAATTTGAAATGTGGTTCAATAACTGAATATTATCCAAGTGATGACAGAATTTGGTCACTTTTCAATTATGTATTCTCAGACTCAAGTAGAAAGAGAAATACATACAAGTTTGGCCTTATTAAGTCTCTTTTAGATAATGCTTTTAATGGTAAGAAAACAGATACTGGAATATTCTTCACATATGAAGAGTTATTTGCGAGGTTTGCAGAGAACTATTGGAATTTAGTGGTTAAGTATGATCTCAGACAGATGAGACCAGATGGGAAGTCTGTGTTTTCAAAGATAGAGACTATTTTGAAAGCAGAAGTAGTTGATAATGCATTGCTTGCTGCATTTGAATTCGAGGCAATAGATGCAGAAAAGAAAGCGAGAATAATTAAGAAGGTTACTAGTGAATGTAAAAAATGCGTTATTGGAGCATTATATGAGGATTTTGACGGTGTCATATATTCATTTGATCTAAAGGCCGATGGATTAGTTTTGAATTATGCAGTATATGAATTTATGCTCAAACATAAAGCAGAGCTAGAGAAATTGAACTATTACTCTTGGGCAAAGTTTCTTGAACAGGTAAATGACGATAACGCTTTGATCAGGGTGATTGATAAGCTAGAACTAGCAACACCTAGAAGAGAAAATTTGTCTGTTTATAGAGAAATATTGAGAAGAGAATTCGAAGAAGATACCTGCTTCTATTGCGGGAAGAAGCTTCAGAATAGTATCCATGTTGATCATTTTATTCCATGGTCATTCGTTAAGGATGATAAGTTATGGAATTTCGTTCTTTCTTGCCCAGCTTGTAATTTAAAGAAGAATAATAAAATACCAAATCCAGATTACATTGTCAAAATTGAAGAGCGAAATAAAAGAATACAGCAGGTTGAAAATAATATTATTATTCAGACTGATTTTGATGCATATTCGGATGGCCTAATTGAACGTATGTGGAAGTATGCAAAGTTAAGCGGTGTGAAGGAATACACTATACATTAAGGAGGAATATGATATTGATAGTTGAGGAAGTAAAAAGACTTTTTGAAAAAATGGACAGTAATGGTACATGGACAATAAAGTTGATAAGAATACATTCTTCCAATAGAGAGGGCACTAATTACAATTGCAGAGAGATAGGGTTTTCTTCAAAGGAAGTGTTGGTAGACCATATTGAAGCACTAAAAAATAAGTACTTAATGGGTAGCAAGGCAACATTGCAAAAATATAACGAATTGAGATTGTATGACGGGACTACTGATAGTCAGGTGATTTATTGGTTGAATAAAACCAGTGAATTGATTGCTGATACCTATTCAAAGTTGATAGAAAGTATGGCAAATGCAGATCAAGAAAGTGATCCGCTTAAGGAAAAGTATAGTGCGTATGTGCTGAATGGATTTGTAGATGAAAAACCTATATATCTATTTTCTATGCAATGTCCTTTTGTAAATATGCAAAGAAAGCATATTTGGGATAAGTCAACATTTAGGCCTATAGATAAACCCATTTTATCATTGCGATTAAATGCAGACGTAATAATGTATGATGAAAAAGTGTATTTTTTATCTATGGCAGGAGAGAATTTATTTAATATGGAAAGAGCGTATAAAGCTACTTGTTCATATTGCGTGAATGATATTGTTGCGAGCGGCATTATTACCGATATCGAATGTTTCAAAAATACTGCTATGTCTGGAAGTAACCCTAGACGATTTGTAAGTTATAACAGTAGTCATTTAGAAAGATTGAAGAATAAGAAAACTAGAGAACGTATTGCTAAGAAATTTGATATTCCTGTTAAAGACAGCTTTTTTGATTCGGAACAAGATGGGGCTTCAGAGAAAATTGTCAAACTTCTGTGTGGCAAAGGTATGGTAGATCCTTTTGATGATATCCCAATGGAAGTAGCAGGTTCAAAAAATTGGAGTTGATTACATGTCATTATTTATTGTAATTAGTTTGTTTATTACATCATTTTTTCCGTTGTGGATATCCATTATATTTATTGATGTTAAAAGTATTATTTGCAATGGTAGCAACCCGTACACAGAAATTATTAGTATAATAGCTATCGTTATTGTTAACTTCTTTTCTATCATAGCATTATGTAATTGGATAAAAAGGGAACCGATTACATCTGAAGAGATGAAGATAAGCTATGCATGTGAAAATAAAACTATTTCTTCAGAGTATTTACTAGCATATATTCTGCCCTTGTTCGCTTTTGATTTTACACAGTGGGATTCTGTGGTGCTGTTTCTGATATTTTTTATCACTTTAGGATATATTTGTGTAAAACATAATAATTTCAGTGTAAATATTTTGCTGGAAATCTTGAAATATAATGTGTATGATTGCAAGATAAAAACGGAAGAAAAGTAAGCGCCTAATAAAAGAGTATATGTTCCCTCGGTCATATATTTGCCATAATAGTAGTAATCACATATGCCAGCATTTTACTCTATGATCCGACGCTAGTATCTAGCAGTAGGCAAGCATTTTACTACAATTATGGAGGTTACACTTATGCAGACAGTAAAACGAACTGCCGATGAGCAATACCGGCTCATCATGGAATGCCGCAGCAGCGGATTAAGCGATTTTCAGTGGTGCAACGAGCATGGGATCAAGCCCGGTACATTCTACAACTGGGTCAAGCGGCTTCGCAAAAAAGCCTGCTATGATATTCCCCCTGCAACAGGCCGGGGAGGTTATAAACCCTCGGAACAACAGGATGTTGTCAAACTCGAAATCGTTGACCAGCCTGTTCTGCACGAAGAGACACCACAGCTTTTGAACACGATCCCGGATCGTACGGACACAAACCGTATGGCAACAACTGCCGAGATCAGACTCGGCTCTGCCCTGATCAGGATCTCAAATGATATAGATCCGGCACTTTTATCACAGATCATCCGGTCTGTGGGAGGTGCATCATGCTAGGCGACATTACAGCTGCAACAGATATTTATATCATTTGCGGCTACACCGATATGAGAAAATCGATCGATGGTCTGTGCGCCATCATCAGGGATCAGCTTCACTTTGAGCCGGAGCATACCACTGCACTCTACCTTTTCTGCGGCAGACGTAACGACAGGATAAAGGCACTCCTTCATGAGAATGACGGATTTGTGCTTTTATATAAACGCCTCGATCATAACACCGGAAAATACCGGTGGCCACGTAACCGTGACGAGGTGAAACCCATTACATGGAGGCAGTTTGACTGGCTCATGTCCGGTCTTGAGATTGAGCAGCCAAAGGCAATAAAAAGTGCCTGAAACGCTTGATTTTTCTAGGCTTTTGCACCTGTTTATGGTACAATAGAAGTATCAAAAAACGGAGCAGAAGACCATGCCTTCAGGAGTAAAAGATATCCAGCTCTTAGAGCTTAAGGATACAATCTCACAACTGAATAAAACAATCAGCACTCAGAACGAACTCATAAGTTCATTGCAGAAGATGCTGGAAGAACGCAATGCGAAGGACAGTGAAAAAGACCTTCTGATCGCGAATCTCCAGTCACAGCTTGCGTATCTTAAGAACAAGGTCTTTGGCTCAACCAGTGAAATACGCCATGACCAGCTGGACGGACAGCTGAATCTGTTCGGTACACCCGTCAGTGATGAAAAGCCTGCGGAAGTGATCGAACCGGAAGTGATCAGCGTCAAGGGGTATACCAGGGAGCGGAAACCCAAGGCAACCTATGATGAGATCTTTGCAGATCTGCCTACCCGTGAGGAGATCGTTGATACCCTCACTGAGGACGAAAAGCAATGCCCCATTTGCGGCACACAGATGGTTCCGATCGGTCATGAGGTGATCCGAACCGAGCTCATCTATACCGAACCCAAACTTGAGCGTGTCAAGTATATCGCAACTACTTACGCCTGTCCCGCCTGCAAAGATGAGGAAGATGCGCCGTTCGTGAAGGATAACGGAACACCGGCACTCATACCCGGTGGCTTTGCGTCATCCGGTCTGGCAGCACACATCATGTATTATAAATATGTGATGTCCGTGCCTCTTTACCGGCAGGAAAAAGACTTTGAACATCTTGGTGTCAGGATCAGCCGCACGACCATGGCCCACTGGATCATTTACTGTTCCAAGCATTATTTCAAACCGATGTATGATCACATGCACCGCAGGCTTCTGGAACGGAAGTATCTGATGGCAGATGAAACACCGATCCAGGTCCTCAAGGAACCTGACAGGCGGCCGGAAAGCAAGTCATATGTATGGCTTTTGCGTACCGGAGAAGACGGTGAGATCCCGATCATCCTGTATAGCTATACACCGACAAGAGCCGGTAAAAACGCAGCTGCGCTTTTGAAAGATGCAGCGCCCGGCTTCTTCCTGATGACTGACGGGTATAAAGGATACAACAAAGTTCCTGCTGTGCAGCGCTGCTGCTGTTATGCCCACATCAGAAGATACTGGCTGCGGGCAATACCCAAAGGACATGAGAAGGATTACACACATCCGGCTGTCCAGGGATATCTATACTGCAATAAACTGTTTGAGTATGAACGAAGCTACCGCGAAAAAGGGCTGTCGCGGGGGCAGATCTATAACCGGCGTCTGAAGGATGAAAAACCTGTCATAGAGGCTTTTTTGTCGTGGTTGGATAAACTGATGCCCCAGACAGGCGACAGTATCATCAGAGCGATCAAGTATACAAACGGCTGCAGACCATATATGATGAACTATCTGAAAGATGGTGCATGCAGTCTGAGCAACAACCTGAGCGAGAACAGCATCCGCCCGCTTGTAGTAGGGCGCAAGAACTGGCTGTTCAGCGACACCCAGGACGGAGCAGAGGCAAGCATGAAAGTCTACACCATGATTGAAACTGCAAAAGCAAATGACCTTGATCCGCAAAGGTATCTCAGCTTCCTTCTTGAACATCGTCCGAGTGCAAAAATGTCAGACGATGAATTAGAGCAGCTGGCCCCATGGAGCAAGCTGGCTCAGGAAACTTGTAAATGATTAGAGTAAAATACTCGCATGTCTGGCATCCCTAGCAAGGATGCCAGTTTTGTTTGGGGAACGCCCCGAAACTATGCGCTTACGAAGAAAATGATTTGGAAATTGAAAGAAAGATTATTTCAAAAACGAATCTCAGTAAGTATAGAGGGCGGATTATCAGAATCGAGAATTTAAATAACGAATATAGTATAGTTAGAGAAACGCTTATAGATGAAGCGGAATAACTAATTTTATCAAAAAAATAGGCGTAACCCATGGCTGTAGTTATTACAAATGGTATCATTTCGATGGAAGAGCCGGGTTTTGTCGAAAGGAAAACAGAGTACGTTGATGTTTTGAAGAAATCAGACAGTATTCCAAGAAACCTTGAATATGCAACCAGGGCATTGGAGCCGTATGAGGAATATTTGGATGAATATTAACTGAAGCCGGAGGGAGATATTATTGAAAACAGTAATTGTGTATGCATCTGTGCATCATGGGAATACGAAGAAAATTGTAGATGAGATCGCCAGAGAGTATGAAGTTGAGCTGGTTGATGCCACACAGGTGAAGGAAAAGGATCTTTCAGGTTACGATCTAATAGGATTTGCCTCAGGAATCTATTATGGGAAATTTCACCAGGCAGTGCTTAACTTCGCATCTGTTAATCTGCCACAGGATAAGAAAGTGTTTCTGATCTGCACATATGGTGGAAAAACAGCATTTCAATCTATGGAGACCATTCTTGAAGGGAAGCATGCTGATCTCGTAGGAAAGTTTTCCTGTAAGGGATACGATACATATGGGCCTTTTAAGCTGATTGGAGGAATTGCAAAAGGTCACCCCACGGAGAAAGATTTTGCGGCAGCAGTCAATTTTTATCAAGGTCTAATGAAAAATGGATGAGAACAAATCAAGAAAATATGATGCTTTGGTAGAGAAGGTAAAAAATAAATATCGAAGTAAGCCGATACCTACAGGGAAACTGGAACTGGGATGGTGTGATCTGCTTCCCGGAGAAGATTTGTGCCGGGAAATCAACTTATGGACATACTGGCAGGGCTGGGGATATGCAAAACACACTCCGCATGTCAAGTATATGCTGATCGGACAGGATTTTGGACCACCGGAAAAAGAGGAAATAAAAGGCACAATAGCAAACGTTCGTGAAATGAATGAAGGAAATGATATAATGTTTCACCACAACGTCAATCTTCAAGCCAGGGATTCGCAGACAGATTTTAATCTTGTCAGGTATTTTTCTCTGATTGGGAAACCGGAAATTGATACACAGCGATATACCGATTTGTTTTTCTGTAATTGTAATCTGGGATACAGAAGAAATACCTATTCTGGAAATATGAGCAGAAAGGCTCTTGCAAGTGATGCTGAGGAAATAAAAGAGTTGGTAGATATCATTCAGCCGGAAAATATCATATGTCTGGGACTGGATACATCAGTTGTCGTAATAAGAACTCTGATCAATCCAAAGTTTAACTGCAGCAGGCTTCCGGAATTAATCGGGGATGGAGAACCTTATAAATATGGAGAAACTTATATTTATCCAATGGCTCATCCCGGATACTGGGGCACAAAAAATAGGGGCAGTAATAATGCTGATAAGGATTGGATGAGGATACGAAAGTAACAATTACATAAAAACAGAAGAGGAGGTGCTACGATGCCATTTAAGATTGTCCGGAATGACATAACAAAAGTTAAGGCGGATGTCATTGTAAATACAGCAAATCCAAATCCAATATGTGGCAGTGGTACAGACCTTGCTATTTATGAGGCTGCTGGCAAGGAACAGCTTCTTGCAGCTCGGGAACAGATTGGAAAGATTGCAAGGGGAGAGATTGCAGTTACCGGAGCATATAACCTGAATGCGAAGTACATCATACATGTGGTTGGACCGGTATGGGAAGATGGAGCACATCGGGAGTTTGAGATACTGGAAAGTTGTTACCATAAATCTTTGGAAAAGGCTGTGGAACTGAAATGTGAAAGCATTGCATTCCCTCTGATATCAACAGGAGTATATGGTTTTCCAAAGGACAAGGCATTGCAGATTGCGGTATCTGTTTTCAGCGAGTTTCTTTTGGTAAATGATATTCAGATCATTCTTGTGGTGTTTGACAAGAAATCATTTCAGCTTTCCGGACAGATAGTCGGAGAGATTGATTCTTACATAGATGCAAATTATGTCAGAAAAAGCCACGAGAGGGAATATCCTGTAAGGAACAGGAGAAGTGCCAGATTTAAGAATCTGTCAGAAGAGGATTTATGCTATGAGGAACTGATTCAAAAAAACCAGATAGAGGAAAATCACCCTTTTGATTCAGAAGAGAAAAATTCCAATCTGGCAGAACCATGTATGCTGTCTGCGGATATGTCTCTGGAAGATCAGCTGGCAAACATGGGAGCCTCTTTCCATGACAAATTATTTGAGCTGATAGATGCTTCCCATCTGGATAACAAGGATGTCTGGAAGCGGGCAAATCTTGACCGGAAGCATTTTTCCAAGATTCAGTGTGATATGAATTATCATCCAAAGAAGAAAACGGTAATGGCTCTCTGCATTGCATTGGAACTTGATTTGGAGCAGTCAAAGGATCTGCTTGCAAGAGCAGACTGGGCATTCAGCCCGAGCAGTAAGGTGGACCTGATTGTACAGAAAGCCATTATAGATAAGAAGTACGATATCATGCAGCTGAATGTGACGCTGTTCAAATATACGAATGAGATATTGGGCATATAATCAGAATTTGGAGAAAACTATGGAAAATTTGTTGATTGATACAGAGTATCCATATGGATGTGATACATATACTATTGAACAGATAAAATCAGAACTACATCTTGTAAAACTTTGTGAGATTTACTCATCTGATATTGACAGGGAAAAAGATAACTACAAAAAATTTACGGAAACTATTGATTCGAAAGCAAAGGGCAAGCATTTATGGGCATTATTTGGTAGTAATAATGGTAAGAATTGGGTGCCTATACAGGTTGCTAGTGTATACGCACAAGAAAAAGATGTTCGTAGGGAAATAAAGTGTGATTTTGAGAGGATGCAGCCTCCTTCAAAATATGATGTTAGAGAATGGAAGAGTTATTATCATGGATCTGTTATTAAGGTAAAAGAAGGCCTTGATGTTGTATGCCAAAAATATCAGACAATATCAGCTATGTTTCAAGTATTTATTGTGATGGTCTATGATGATGAAGAGAAAATACATAAAACAAATGGAGTGAATATAAGCAAATTTCAGGAACAGGAAATTAGGATAGCAAAAAGATTAGAACCTTTAATTTGGAATCCTGCCCCCATAGAAAGAAAATATATAAACCTTATAAATAATTGAGATATACGCCGGTGCAATGTGTGCCGGTGTTTTTTTATGTGTCGCCTACTTAGCGACCAAAAAACTCTGCCTCAGCGATATACTCATATTGTAATAAGGAAACAGGCATTACCGGAGAAATTCGGGGACAGGAGGCAGATATGTACGGAGCTATATTGGGTGATATTATTGGAAGTCCGTTTGAGTTTGACAGAGGGGAAAAAACAAAAGATTTTGATCTTTTTACGAGAGGCTGTGGATTTACGGATGATTCGGTTATGACCGTAGCAGTGGCAGAGGCTTTGCTTGCCGTTGGACCGGATGCAAATGAGATGGAGATCGAGGAAGCAGTAATTGCAAATATGCAGGACTGGGGAAGAAGTTATCCCCATGCCGGCTATGGTGGAAAGTTCAGACAGTGGCTTAAGGAAAGAAAACCAAAACCTTACGGCAGTTACGGCAATGGCTCTGCCATGAGGGTATCTGCGGCAGGGTGGTTATATCCCACGATTGAGAGAACAAGGGAAGTTGCAGAACTGACGGCAGCAGTTACCCATAATCATCCGGAAGGAATCAGGGGAGCTGTTGCAACGGCAAGCTGTATCTTTCTGGCAAGGAATGGGGCAACAAAAGAAGAGATAAAGAGTTATGTGGAGAATGAATTTCATTACAGCCTGAGCAGAACATTGGATGAAATCAGACCATATTATCACCATGTGGAGAGCTGCCAGCAGACAGTACCGGAAGCAATCACAGCTTTTTTAGAGGCGGAGAGCTTTGAAGATGCAATCAGAAATGCAGTATCCCTTGGCGGGGATACGGATACACTGGCTGCCATTACCGGAAGCATTGCAGAAGCATATTTTGGCATACCAGCAATTCTGAAGGCAGAATGCAGAAACAGGATTGATCCGGAAATGAACCGGGTACTTGATGCATTTGATGAAGCATTGGGAAGAAACAGCGGAAAACCTGATGAGCGTATTCAGGGGAATGATCTGATTGAGAATGCAATCATCAACCTTTATGAGAGGCAGGATAATGACAGTTTTATTGATGTGATTACTGCCATCTGTTACAGAATGAAAGAGGACGGCTGTGGGATGGTTCCGTTTGTGACCGTTGGCGAGGGAATGTTTTCTGATCTGGATGTGTACAGCCTGAAGGAAGGAGATACCGTTACCCTTGACCACGAAATAAGAATCCGCATGGATACCGTATCAGCAGGAGAGGGCGAGGAATGGTTTTATATTTTTACGAACGAAGATGAAATCCACAAACAGCCGGTGCCTGATGTCGTTATGGAGATACCGTTTTCAGATATGCTTGATATTGCCGGAAAGAGTGATAAAGTCGCCGGTGTAGTCATTAATCCATTCGGAAAGTATTTTAAGGCGGATAAAAAGGTCATTGAGTGTATTTTTGAAGTATGCAGGAACATGGAGGAGTAGAAGCTATGGAAAGAACAATCAGGGTAACAGGAAAAGGAAAAATATCAGTAAAACCGGACACTATAAGGCTTCATATCAGTCTGGAAGAAACCTTCAGGGAGTATGATGAAACAATGGAGCATTCCACAGCAAGTGTGGAACTGCTTAAGGATCTGATAGAAAGGCTTGGCTATGACAGGAAGGATCTGAAAACGTTATATTTTCATATTGACACAGAGTATGAGAGTTATCAGGACCGGGACAAGAGCTGGAAAAGGCGATTTGCGGGATATAAGTATACACACCGGATGAAGCTGGAGTTTCCGGCAGACAATGAGCGGCTGGGAAAGGTATTATATGCCCTGGCGCATTGTGCGGTGTCCCCGGAATTTTCCATAGAGTATACGGTAAGCAATCCGGAAGCAGCAAAAAATGAACTGCTCGGAGAGGCGGTCAAAGATTCCATGTCAAAAGCCACCATACTGGCAGCGGCTGCAGGTGTTAAGCTTGGGGATATTTTGAATATAGATTATTCGTGGGGAGAAGTGAATTTTGTATCGAGACCGTTAGAAGAGCTATCCTTACGGTGCTGTGAGGATGCCTGCGAACCGGCTTCTTATAAAATGGATATTGAGCCGGATGATATTGATATGTCCGATACTGTAACTGTAGTCTGGAATATTGCATAGGAGGAAACGACCATGATGTCATCCATCTTTTACGGGGAAATAAAGGAAGAGAGACTAAAGAACTGGACTGCAAATGGGAATCCTTATGATATTCTGACAGAGAATAACCGTAGGAGGATGGGATTTTCTGGAGGTCTCCCAAAAGCTATTTACTGATGAGGTTCAGGTTGACTGGGGAAGAGTGAAGTCTGGTGCTGGATGGATTAGTTTGGATTGTTGTCAGAGACGATAAAGTTAAAACAGGCACAGTAGAGATGTGAGCCTACACTGTGCCTGCTTTTTATGCCATGATAGATTTTAACTTGCTATAATAGGATAATGTTTTATTTGTGTTTTCTGTAATTTCATCAATAAGTGTTTGTGGTTCGAGAACGGTTATGGACGAACCATAACTTCTCAACCATCGACGGAAGTCTGGCATGCCTAGTATGTCGTCTTCGTAGTAGTAATACTCATCGTCCTTATATAATTTTCCTGTTTCAATTCTTAATACTGTATCGCTTTTTATTTTTTCTATGATGTTTGTTGTACCGGCTTTGATTCGTAATTTTATGTGTGTAGGTTCTCCATGTTTTTGATATTCGTTTCCCCAAAAATATTTTTGATAAGGACTTGGGGAGTATTGGTCAATATCTGATGGCTCTTCTATTGTTGTAATTTTTGATTTGATTCGATCTATGCGATAGTAGTTATTTTCAGTATCTTTTACATATAATATGTGAGTTGTTAGATTTTGAATAACTGTAACAGGACTGCAAATAATATCAGTTAAATCAAATTGTGGAGATTTATATTTGAATTTTATTTTTACTCCCTGTGATATTGCATTCTGGATATCATCTTGCTTATCTAAAATATGCTTTGGTACAGAGTCTACAGTATCCTTGATTTCGAAAAGATTAGCACGCTGATTTTGAATCAGTTTGGGGTAAACACTGCTAACATATCCAGCTTCTATAGAAGTAATAGGTAGCAAAAGGTAGTCATCAATAAAATCATACATATCAATTAGATAAATTGGTTCCTTATCGGCATTTCCGGATAAGATTGCAGATAAAAAGGTGCTGGCTGTTTCTATAAAATTGTTATCTTCATTTTCATCATCCGATTCAGGAGTAGGCGAAAGATGTGTCAGTAAGTTTTTATTATCGAATATAACTGAAAGGTACTTTCTCATTTGTTGAACAGGTAAATCACAAGCTTCTGCAAGGCTTTCTACAGATGCTAAGAAGTTATCAGAAAGTATAAGGGATATTATTAGCCCGATTGTATCGAAATTATTATTTGTTTTCATCTGTCATTACCTCGTAATTTTTAAGAGTTAACTGGTTTGATTGAATCATAAGAGCTTGTAAACTAGAAGGCTCTAAAACAAGGGCACTGCTTCCAAAACTGCGTAAATATCTAGCAAAAGCAGATACACCTCTTAAATCGTCTTCATACATAATACTGTGCGGTATTTCCTCAGAAAGAGGAGAAATATCATATAGTTTTGAAAATTTTCTTTTATTATGTAGAGCGGAAAGACGTTCTTTAATATTTCCAAAATCTTGAAATATTACTTTTACATGTGTTTTCTCCGGCTCAAAGGAGGCAGAGAACATTTCTTCATATATATTCAAAAATGTATTTGATCTGTACTTTTTGTTTTTTTCATCACCTTCACGAATAGAAGCAATTCTATCCAGGCGAAGTTGCATTATAGACTTATTATTCATATTGAAGCATAGAAGATAAAAGCAGTTTGTTTCTACAC
>ENA-UONS01001624-UONS01001624.1-human-gut-metagenome-genome-assembly--contig:-CS19-NODE-1624-length-19931-cov-7.871101_pt1 | contig 19931 bp, 20 predicted proteins | sample MGYA00242458_ERZ724005 | MGnify/ENA metagenome assembly ERZ724005
GGGCAGCGGCCTTTGCAGCCGGAGCGGCCTCGGCGGGCTTCTCCTCAGCCTTGGCGGGGGCAGTCTCTGCCTTGACCTCGGCAACCTTCTCGACAGCCTTTTCAGCGGCCTTGGCAGCGGACTTCTTGGCCGCAGGCTTCTTTTCGGTCTTCGGCTCAGCCTTGGGGGCTGCCTTCTTGGCGGCGGGCTTCTTCGCCGCGGGCGCAGCCTTTTCCTCGCTCTTTGCGGCGGCGGGGACAGCGGCCTCAGCCTTGGCCTCAGCGGGCTTGTCCTCGGCCTTGGGGGCGTGCTTTGCACGGTCCTTTACCTCCGAGATGGTCCACAGCTGGTCCTCACCAGCCGTCTCCTGCCAGATCTGGAGGACAGCGCCATCGGCGGTGCCCATGCCCACGGTGTCGATGCACTTGCCTGCGGCCCACATGGAGCGCAGACGGACGGTGCCCGCCGGGGTCGGCTCCACCTTCCACATCTGGGACGTGCCGCCCACGTCCTCCCACAGGTGCAGCCATGTGCCGTTGGCGGTGCCGGTCATCATCAGGTCGATGAGCTTGCCGGAGGCGCGGTTGCGGATGCGGTAGACTCCATCGCCCTCCCGGACGAAGGCCCACTCCTGCTCGGGCGCGTGCCCGTACTTGCCCAGACGGATGCTGCCGCCATCCTTGGCGTTCTCCACAGCTTGAATGACGCTGCCGGTCTTGGCGGCGATGGTGTAGAAGCGGTCTGCTTCAATAACGGTCTGTGCCACAGATTTCATAAATTTTCCCTCCGTGTTCTGAGGGACTGTTCCCTCAAAGCTCTTCTCAGCGCTGTTTTTTCTCGCAGCGTTTTTCTCTCATGTACCAAATTATACCACTTGACGTGATTTCCTACAAGCAATTCGACCCTTCTTTGTCAAATGTGCTAAAAGACATTCCATTTTTTTCTGCTTTTGCGCTCAATGCCCTAACTTTTTGGAGCCGTCAGCCCCAAACTCCCAGACCTCGACATTTTGCAGGATCTGCGTTATACTTATTTTAATTATGAAAGCGAGGTATCCAGCCCATGCATTCCCCGTCCCAAGCCGATGAGGCCGCGCGCAGTGCGCTCCAGTTCGAGAAGATGACCAAGACCCCTGTGCCGAAACTCATCCTCGGCCTCGCCGCGCCCACCATCCTGAGTATGCTCATCACCAGCATCTACAATCTGGCCGACACCTTCTTTGTGGGCCAGCTGTCCACCAGCGCGTCGGGCGCGGTGGGCGTCGTGTCGAGCCTGATGGCCATCATTCAGGCCCTCGGCTTCATGCTGGGCCACGGCGCGGGCGGCATCATCAGCCGCAGCCTCGGCAGTCAGGACACCCACGCGGCCACAAAGTTCGCCTCCACCAGCTTCTTCACGGCGCTGACCTTCGGCGCAGTGCTGGCCGTTCTCGGTCTCGCTGCCCTGCCCGACTTCATGATGCTGCTGGGCAGCACCGACACCATCCTGCCCCACGCCTGCGCCTATGCGCGGCCCATCCTCATCGCTGCGCCCCTCATGATGTCCAGCCTTGTGATGAACAACATCCTGCGCTACGAGGGCAAGGCCAGCTTCGCCATGATCGGCCTTGTCACCGGCGGCGTGCTTAACATCCTGCTGGACCCCATCTTTATCTTCGGCTTCGGCATGGGCACCGGCGGCGCAGGTGTCGCCACTGCTCTGAGCCAGAGCATCGGCTTCTGCATCCTGCTGTCTATGTTCCTGCGGGGCAGGACGGTGAGCCAGTTCCGCATCACGAAAGTCACCCGCAGCGCCCGGGACTTCGGCCTCATCTTCTTCAACGGTGCACCCAGCTTTGGCCGTCAGGGCCTGAACAGCATCGGCAGTATGCTGCTGAACGTCGCAGCCCGCAGCTACGGCGACGCCGCCGTGGCAGGCATGAGCATCGTGTCCCGCATCTTCCAGTTCCTGCTGTCGGTGGCCATCGGCGTCGGGCAGGGCCTGCAGCCTGTGGCGGCGTTCAACTACGGCGCACGCCGCTTCGCCCGGGTGCGGCAGGCGGCCATCTTCACCATCTCGACGGCCTTCTGCTTCGTCACGGTGCTGAACATCCTCTGCTGGTTCAATGCCGAGCCTCTCATCCGTCTCTTCCGCGATGACCCCGCTGTCACCGCCGTGGCCCTGCCCGCTCTGCGGTATCAGTGCATCGCCATGTTCTTGCAGCCCGTCATCATCGTCACCAACATGATGTTCCAGTCCATCGGCAAATCGGGCCGGGCCACCTTCCTCGCCTGCTGCCGTCAGGGCATCTGCTTCATCCCCCTCATCCTTACCCTGCCCCGTATCTGGGGCCTGCCCGGCATCGAGCTGTGCCAGCCCATCGCCGACGCCCTCACCTTCTGCATCTCGATGCCCTTCCTCCTGCCCTTCCTGAAAGAGCTGGGAGAAAAAGGGGACGAAGCTTGAATTGCCTCCTTCTCCGGCAATTCCCCCGCAAATAACCCGGGACACCTGTCCCGCCCTATTGCCTGCGGCAACAGGGTCCCACCTCCCGGACATTTGCGGGGGAACCGCCCTCGCGTCGGCGGGTAAATGCAGTTGCCCCATTGTCACCAAACTGTAACCAGACCCGGCCAACTTTCTGCAATGAAATGGCCGGGTCTTTCGTATATACTATAAACAGGAAAGTCAAATTCTGGGAAACTGCGAGGTGTTTCTATGAAGACCGCTCTGCTTCGACTCCGCTGCCGCGCCGCCTGCCTTGTGCTGGCAGGCGGGCTGCTGACGAGCTGTTCGCTGCTGCCCGCGGCGTCGCCCCGGCCCGAGGGGACGGCGGCATCGCAGGCCCCGCAGTATTACAGCGAATCGTGGCTCACCGACGACGCGCTCCATTTCATTTATTCCTACGTCGGCAACGGCGGCGGCACCATCCTCCGGGGCGGGAAAGTGCTCTATCAGGGCAGCCGCTCCGACAGCGTCCAGCTGGTGCGGAACACCCTCACCGGCGAGGCGGACTACTATCTTGTCTCCCACTCCACCCCCGGCACCGAGGAGCGCACCTCCACCCTCTACGACGCCGACGGCAGCGCCGTCATGACCTTTCCCTATGCCGTGAACGCCACCCTCTCGGGCGGGCTGCTCATCCTGCGGGACGACGCCGACGTCTGGGCCTTTGAGAGCGGTGCCACCGGCGGCATCCGGGTGTACGACCTCGCCACCGGGGCCGAGCTGCCCGTGCCGGAAACGGCTCTTGACTGTCTCGTGGTGGATGAGGGCGGCCAGCGCCTCATCTTCAACTGCTACGACCTGCCCGAGGGCCTCACCTACGCCTACGACGACCCCGACCAGCCCCTGCACCAATACGTCCTCGTCACCGACCGGGAGGGCAATGTGCTGCTGCGGGAGGACGGCTGCACAGCCCAGAGCCTTGCGTCGTATCGCGGCAGCTTCGCCGACTGGCTGACCTTGAGCTGGTTTCGCGGCGCAGACTGGGGCATCGCCCGGGAAGGGCTTTACAACATCCTCACCGGCCAGCTGCTCACCGGCGAGGACGACAGCTCCGCCTCTGCCTGCGGCGTCGGCATCGCCTGCCTCCAGAGCCGTCAGGACAGCCGCTCCATCCTCTACGACCTGAACAGCGACGAGGCCGTGGAGCTGGGCCGCTTCGACTGGTGCGTGATGGACCATACGCCCGGCTGTGTCACCCTCCTCGGCAGCGATGACCCGGATAACCCCTACACCCTCATCGACCTCGCCAGCGGCGAAAAGACCGCTGTCCAGCGGTGCGACAGGGACTATCACTCCGGCAATGTCGCCGTCCTGACGGCAGACAACGTCCTGAAGGTCTACGACGGCACCACCGGCGCACTCCTGACCGATGTGGAAGTGACCCCCATTGAAGAGGCTTGTCATGTCAGTGTGACGGCCCTGCCCGACGGCTATGCCCTGCTGCAATATGATGACGAGGACTACAATACCCTCGCCATCCAGACCTACGGCGGCGAAGGGCTGCTCTGGTCGTCTGCTGACGAGACGGAGCAGTACACCTACGTCTCCTACCTCACCAACACCGCCAACGGCCCTCTGCTCACAGCCCACCGGGACAACAGCAACTCGTCGGACCTCTCCGACGTGCTGGACATGGAGGGCAGTGTGCTCCTCCGCCGCCTCGGCAGCTGCTACAGCATCGACGGCCTGCCCGACGACTGCTTTATCGCGCGGCAGGGCTTCGACTACGGCCTGATGGACTCCACCGGCCAGTGGCTCTACCGCGAAAGTATCTTTTCCTCCCCCGGCGACGACTCCGGCGGAGGCTATCTGTATTGACAACGGAGGTTTTTGGATATGAAAGAGAAGATTTCCCGCCGCAGCTTCCTGCAAGTGCTGGGCCTCAGCCTCGGGGCGGCGGTGCTCACCGCCTGCACCCCCGGCGCAGCAGACTCCCCCGTCAACTCTCCGGCGGCGTCTGTCCCCGACCCGGACACCACCCCTGAACCTTTCCTGACCGTGGAGGAGTTTCCCCGCCTCGACGGCTCCACGGCCTGCATCCCTCTGATGGCCCAGCTCAAGGCTGACGTCACCGGCATGGATCTGCTCGAAGCCCAGACCGGCATCACCGTCAGCACCACAGCCTATGCGTGGGAGAACTTCGGCCTCTGGTCCCGCAGCGACAGCGACGACTACGGCGCACAGCTGCTCATCGTCTACGAGGCCCCCGAGTACGTCAAGGAAGAGCTGGCCGAGGCCGACGCAAAGCTGGAGCAGAAAGCCATCGGCCGGGACGCGCTGGTCTTCATCGTCAACGAGTCCAACCCCGTCCAAAGCCTGACCCAGCAGCAGCTGCGGGACATCTATGCGGGCCGCATCACCAACTGGAAGGAGGTCGGCGGCGCAGACGCCCCCATCGTGGCCTTCCAGCGGGGGGTGGACTCGGGCAGTCAGACCCTTTTCAAAAAGCTGCTCATCGACAAGGGCGATGGCCAGTTGATGACCGCCCCCACCGAGCTGGCTCCCGCCGACATGGGCGGGCTGGTGGACCGCATCGCCGAGTACAACAACTCTGCCAACGCCATCGGTTTCTCCGTCTATTACTACATCGACCAGATGTATTCGAAGCCCGGACTCCGCCTGCTGGCCGTGGATGGTGTGACCCCCGGCAATGACACCATCGCCAGCGAGAGCTACCCCCTGTGCAACGAGTTTTATGCGGTCATCCATGGGAATGCCGCCCCCGACAGCCCCCAGCGGAAGGTCTACGACTGGCTGAGCACCGACGAGGGCCGCCGATGCATCGAAACGGCAGGGTATGTGGCCTGCGGCGGAGCGGCTACACCACCAGACACCACAGCGGCGTCGTGATGAGCGACAGCACCGTAGAGAGGGCCGTACACTTGCTGGCGAACGCAGAATCGGCACCGTACTTCTCGGCAAGGATGGCGGTGGTGCCGCCCATCGGCATCCCCGCCAGCACGACAGCGACCCCGGTGGCCAGCTCTCCCACATGGGCTGCGCGGCAGCCCACCAGCACAACCAGCGGCATCAGGAACAGCCGGATGACACAGTAGAGGATGGCATCCCGGTCCAGCAGCGGGTGGAGGTCGCAGCTGCCGATGATGGCCCCGATGAGGAGCATCGACATGGTCATGTTGCAGTTGCTGGTGCACTGGAGAGCTTTGCCGAGAAAGGCGGGCAGCTGGCACTGGGTCAGCATGAGGGCCATGCCCACGAACACCGCCAGAATACAGGGGTGAGTCAGGGTCTTGCGGAGGACGGCGCGGTGGCGCGTCCTTCCCCCGGGGCTGGCGGCTGCATCGTCCTGCATGAAGTAGGACACGCCCATCGACCACATCACGATGCGCTGCGGGATGAGGTAAACGGATGTCAGCAGCAGCCCCACTCCGCCGAACAGGCCCTCGGTCAGCGGACTTCCCAGAAAGCCCGCGTTGGAGCAGACCGTGCCGTACTGCATCACAGCCTTCCGTGCGAAGGCGTAGCGGCCATAGCAGACCGCGCAGATCACGCCATAAAACACCTGCAGCACGATGGACAGGACGAGGATGTCCCGCGTGCTGCGGAAGATCTCCGCATTGAACTCGATGCGGAACGACTGGATGGTGTTTGCCGGCAGGATGAGAAAGAGCAGCAGGTCGGTCAGGCAGGCGCGGCCCTGCTCGGTGATGATGTGCTTCTTCGTCAGAAAGATGCCAATGGCCAACAGCAGCATCATCTGCGCCTGCAGGCTCAGCATGGTGGAAAATTCGGGCACAGATATTCCCCTCTCGTTTGAACGTCCTCTTTTGATGAATTTTCGATGAATTTATTATACCGGCATGGTGCGGGAAGTGCAAGGCCCGCAAGCCCTCCGGCAGCATGATTTTTCCGAATGGTCGGATACCGCCACGCCGCAAAAAGCAAAAGCCCCGCGATATACACCGCCTTTCGGCGGTATATCGCAGGGCTTTTTTGGAGCTGGTGACAGGAGTTGAACCTGCAACCCACTGATTACAAATGCGCACAAAATGATTTTCTTATGTTGCATCATATTTGTTTTCAAGCAGATAATTCGTCATTTTTTCGTTTTTACGTTATGGATTATTCTCTTGTGTTTCGTGCCGTTGTCGCACTTTTGTCGCACTTGCAAGCGATACCATAAACAGGACGCAAGAGCCAACGAGGGCAGCGCATCGAGGATAAAGCCAGCATCCAGCACACACGATGGGGAGAGCCAGACACACCCCAGCAGGGAACGAGGGTATAACAAACCGTTCACCCCCTGCCCGGCGGGGTATATGGGCTTGACCCCCACCCCATGCGGTCATAGCCGAGAGTACCCCGCCCAAACAAAAAGGCGAAATTTCCCAGAGCAAATAAAAAGGCAGTCCACAAGCCCGGTATAATCACCGCTGTGGGCTGTCTTTCTTTATGCGTGGTTCTTTTCTTTGATACGCTCAAAGGTGCTTTCTAGGCTGTTTGCCGCCGCTGCATCTGCTGATTGAATTGCGCTTGTGTAAATGTTCAGCGTGGTCGAAATGTTAGCGTGCCCTAACCGTCCGCTAACTGCCGATACTGGCACATGGTCGGCAATGAGCAAGGTTGCGTTGGAATGGCGCAAGCTGTGGAAGTGGGCAGAAGTCAGGTCATTTGCTTTCAAGAATTTGCTAAACCAGCTTGTAATACTGTGGGGGTCGAATGGCGCGCCGTCCGCCCTTGTAAAAATCAAGTCGTTTTTAATGGTCTTGCCGCATATATCAACCGTGCGCACCCACGCTGACCCCATGCGCAAACGCTGCTCCCGCTGTATCTGGCGGTATTCTCGCAGCAGTTCGATACAGTTATCACCTACCCGGATAATCCGCCGGGAACGCTTGGTTTTGGGCGGGGCAAAGACAACACCCGCACCCGGTATTCTCTGCATTGACCGTTCAAAACGAATCGTTGCCCGCTCAAAATCCACGTCAGCCCAACGCAGCGCACACAATTCTTCACGCCGTGCGCCTGTGAACAGTGCAAGTTGTGTCATGGTCGAATAAAGCGGGGGTGCAGTTTCGAGGGCTTTCAGAAGTTGCGCTATCTCGTTTTCATCCAACACTTGAACGTCTGGCGTTTCATGCTTTGGCGGCTGCACCCGGTCACAAGGGTTTGAATCAATCAGTTGCCACACCACAGCACGAGAAAACACAGAAGATAGAAAAGCGTGATAGTGCTGCAATGTGTTTCCGTTCAGTTTGCCGCCCTCTTTGGCGTGTTCTGCAAATGCTTTGGAGAAAGCAAGCCCGGCGGCGTTGGACACCTTTTCAGCCGTTGCCCTACTGACGTTTTCACCCTTGCAGACCGTGTTCATCGTCCGTTCTGAAATCCCTGCCTTGTCGGTAACTGCTTTCCGTTTGCCTTTGGGCAGGAGATCGAGCAAGTTCTTTGTAGCTGTATAGGTGCTATCTTGTCGGATATTCGATTCACCCAGATTCTTATAGAACCGCATTATATGGTCTGGTTTGATTGCAGACAGCTTGAAGCAGCCCAGAGCCTGACGCACACGAGGGGTAAGTTTTTTGTAGTCGTAAACCGTCCGTTCACGCAGTTGCGGTTCTGCATACTCGCTGAAATACTTGTCTAACAGGGCATCGAAAAGCATATCAGATTGAAGCGTACCACGCAAAACAGCCTGTTCAAATTCATCCGCTTGCCGTTGTAGTTCCTTGTCCAGCTTGCGCCCGGTCATTCCCGGCGGGGGTGTAAGGGTCTTTGTCTTGCAGATGGGTTTGCGGTCTTTATCTCTGCCACAATACACCCTTGCAAGATAAGCCGTTTTACCGTCCTTTTTTGTTCTTTTTATTAGTTCTGCCATTTTGTTCACCTATCTTTGCATAGTCCGCTTCAATGCTTTCGTGCATCTTCTCTGTATATAAGGTGACCTCTTTTTCTGCCCGATGCTGTTCTACTTCCATAGATACGGAAAAATCCGTACCTACTACATCCTCATTTTCACAGTCAATAATGCCGATTGACATTCCTTCTTCTCGTTCCCCTGTCAATCTGTATCGTGTACGTTTGAAAGCGTCCATCTTTGCCCATTTACGATAGTTGTTGATATGGCTAATAATTTTCAGAAGTGAATCATCTTCTATCATTTGGGAAAGCAACGCAATTTCTTCATCTGTCCATGCTCTACGCTTTAACTTCTTTTCCTTTATAGCCCTTTCTGCTTCTTCTGGTGACATGGGCTTGAATTTCGGATTATAGCCCAGCCGTTCTATCGCTTTACCTGTAAGACGTGTTAATTTTTCCGTAGCCTGTAAATTTGTATTCAGAGTTTGGACATTTGAAAGTCCTATCAGGTAGTCAGCGGGAACATCAAAAAATTTTGCCACTTTATATAATTGGTCTATCGTGGGCGTTGAACTGTCATTTATCCAATCAGACAAAGAACTTGCTCTAACACCAATTTCTTTTGCAAGTTCTTCTTGAGTTTTCTTGTTATCGTACTTCCACTGGTCTACAAGGTCGCCAAGCCGCCCACTAAGGGCAAGCGTTGCCGCTGTAGATTCCCGCTTTGTTCTGCCCATTATTGCCCCTTTCTATAAATATCAACGAATATTTATAAAAACATTCATTGATATTCATTAGAATAGATTGTTTCCATGTTTTCCGTAAACCTGTGCTATAATCAAATCAACGAACAGAAACAATGTTGTTCGTTGATATAATTATACTTCATCTTGCAAGCCCTGTCAATGCAGGGAGAAAGGAAAAACACATGGTATCAAACACTCGCCCCAATCGTGATATTCGCAGAGCTGCCGCATTCTCTGGCGTTTGCCTTTGGCAGATTGCGGATTCTTTGGGAATCACCGATGCAAATTTCAGTCGAAAGCTCCGCAGGGAGTTGCCCGCTGATGAAAAAGAAAAAATCATGCAGATTATCAAAAATATCAGCGGAGAGGATGGCAAGGAATGAATAACACCATCACACTGCCCACCATGATTTCCGTTAAACAGGCATCCGCACAGTTTGGCTTAACTCCTTACTTCCTTCGCAGTCTGTGCCATGATGGGAAAATTCGCTACATCAAAGTTTCAAAAAATCGCTGGTTGCTGAACGCTGAAAGCATTGCCGAGTACTGCAACGGCATCCCGGCGGAATCTCCCCAGCCCGACACCGTGCAGGGGGTCCGCCGTGTCACCCTCTAATAGGAAGGAGTTCAAACATGATTCATCTGTGCCGAAACCTCTATCTGTCCGCTGACGTTTTTTCTTATAAGGTCGGCAGAACCCGCAAACACAACGGCAAGACCGTATTCGAGCCGATTACATACCATTGCACTTTAACCGAAGCCCTGCGCTCTGCCGCTAACCGTGCCGTGCGTGATGGTGTTGAAGCTGGCGAGATTGAAAGCCTGAACGCTGCCGCAAACCAGATGGAGAGCATCATGCAGGAGCTGACCGCCGCTGTTGCAGGGCTTGACCCCGCCGGGAAGTGATGGTGATATTTTGGGTAACAGTTTCAAATTTTTTGTGTCGTACTTAGACGCTGCCGAGAAGTTAAAGCCAAAAGAACGAGGTGAGTTCCTCTATGCAGTTGCAAAGTACGGCATCACTGGCGAAGAAATACCGTTAAGAAAGTCGCTACAACCGTTGTGGGATGTGATAAAACCAAACCTTGAAGTGAGCAGAAAATATCAGACCTACGGCGAAAAAGGCGGCAGACCAAAAAAGCCCCCTTTTGAAAAATCCGAAAGCCCTCTTTCAGAAAACAGAAAACCGAACAAGGAAGAGGACAAGGATAAGGATGTGAACGTGAAAAAGAACACGGAGTGTTCCGCTGCTGGCGCAGCGAGTGAGGGCGCAACCCAACAAGACAGGCAGGATGTTTTTGCGGATTTTGCGGGTACAGATTCCGCCCTCTTGCTAGCCTTGCAAGATTATGACCTCATGCGGCATGAAAAGCACAAGTCTTTAACCGACACTATGCGGCGCAGCTTGTGCGAACAGCTTAACAGCGAGTTCCAGCCTTGCGAATGGGCGGCGGTTGTCAATCAATCCACTATGCGGGGGTGGATGAAGTTCTACCCATTGGACGAGCCGAAGCCCCAGCAGAGCCAGCAAAGGCAACCGACAGCAGAAGAGGAATACACTCGTTTGTTTAATGAAGTCTGTGGGGGTGGTACACCGTGACACAAAAGGCACTGATTGAATGTCTATCCACTATCGACAGCCATTTTGGAAAGCAGCCCAGCCCCGAAGCCCGCCGGGCTGAAATTCAAGTGTATATCTCTGTATTGGGCAACATCCCGGACGAGATCGCATTGAAAGCTCTGCCCGCTGCCTTTGCGGTCTGTCGGTATCAACATCAATTTATCGTGGACTGGAACAACGCTATCAAAGAGCTGCAAGCCGCTGCCCTGCCCTCTGCTTCTGAAACATGGATGCAGACCCGGCGGATTGCTAAAAGGATGCAAGACAACCTCTATCATGCCCGGTATGGCGGTATCGTTACGTTTGACGGCAAAGTGACACCATCCCAGCTAAGAGATGAAAACCGTAGGCTGTTCGGGGAGTTGCCCCCAGCTGTTCAAGCATGGGCGGGTTCACCGGATGATTTGGCAGATCTCTTTAATCGGTCACAGTCGGATTTACTGCAATTCGTCAAGCCGGGCTTTGACCGTGCTATGAAGGAAGCCAGCATGAACACAGCAATCAAAAGGGAACGGGAGGTGTTGCCCGGTGACGTTGCGAGAACTGCGCTTGCAGCACATACGAGCGTATAACCACCCGCCCGGTGGCAGTCCCTGCCCCACCTGCAACGGCAGCGGTCACTATCTTGTTGAATGGTCAAGCCCTAATCTGTACTTTGGTCTGCTAACCATGTGTCCCACTTGCAGACGGTATGAAGTCACCAATAATCTGTGGTGGTGGGAATGGGTGTTGCCAGAGATACAGGAAGAATACAGCCGGGCTTTGAACGCATCGACAGGAGAGCGAAGAAATGAATAGCCGCAAACAAAAAGAAGCTGCCCCATCTGCGCCAACAGACAGGACAGCCGAGAGCGGGAAAAATATGGCTACTATCATTCCCGCCCTCATTCTACCATTAACAGAATTGAGGTGCAACATGAAAATTTTTGACATCGTGCCGCAAGGCGAAGAAAACGCAATCCCTGCCGCAGAGGTCTGCCGTATTTTGGGAGTAACGCCCAGAGAACGCCGAGCCATTGCCGCAAGGGAATTGAACGAGGGGCTACTTGTTTTGTACACCACCGAAAAGCCCGGCGGATATTTCAGGCCATCAGACGGTGAGAAAGGCAGGCAGGAAATCAGCCGATTCAGAGCAAGGGAGCTTTCCCGCTTGCGCTCTATCGGTAAAAAAGTCAAAGCTGCAAGCGATGCACTGAAAGAGTGCGCCGGGCAGACCAAGCTTGACCCGCCGGGAGAAACCTAAAATCGCCCGGCTAACACCTAATACATACAAGAGAAAGGAAATTACATTATGATTCTCAATCACACCTCTAACCCCAATGTTTTTGCACTCGCCGCTGACCGTGCCAGCAATCCCGAATTGATGAAGAAGTGTAGCAAGCTGTTGCGCACTATTCGCTTTCTGGAAGTAGACGGTGCAATCCGTGATAAGCTGTATGAGCGGGCTTGTGATGCACTCTTTGAAGCCGAAGCAAACGCATTTGATAAGGCGGCAGAGCTGCAAGCAGCCATTACCACCGATGAACTGACCGCACACGATGAATAAACCAGATTGATTTATTTTGACGAAATCACGATGTTTTTATGAACTGTGTTTTAGTTGACTTTATTAGTCACATCTAACCAGCTAGAAACAAAGAATCCCTGCACCCGGCTTGAACGTCAGATGCAGGGAATATTTTTACAACAAAATTACATATCTTTTGAAGCGGAAATTCTAGAAATTATGCGGTTATTTGCTTGCCTTAAACAAGGCTTGAAAGAACCAAAATCCAAAAAGCAGACAGCCGATAATTGTAGCCATAAGACAAGCCCCCTTATTCTTCCGTAGGTGCATCTTCATCCGCTGGATGCTCTTTCAAGAAATCGTCAGCCGCCTGTTTCAGTACCGCGTTTGGAGTAGTCCCGGCGGCTACACAAGCAGCCCGGAATCTGGCAGCATAGTCTTTCTTGACCTTGCACCCGATTATAGTCATGTTCTCTTTGTCCCATTTGGCGTTAGCCCTTTTCCGTGCTTCTGTTACCATATAAAGCCCCCTGTCGTATAGATCGGTGATTCTTCTTGTTAAACAGTATATCATAAACAGGTACAGTTTACCAGTACAATTTTACACAGAATGAACGGTTTAACATTGTGCATCTTGTCAATAGCATTGTACGGTTTAACATGATATAATATAGACACAGCAAGGGAGCATGACCGGAAGGCAAGGGGCGAAGGATGTACCGGGAGCGCAAGAGCGTAACGCCAGCTAAGACAGTAACCCACTCCGAAAGCTGTATAAAAGAAAATGCCCGGTGTTCCATCGCCAAACAGACACACCGAGCAAACCCAAAGGGGCAAGGCAATTATAACAGCCCTGCCCCACATTGTAAAGTGAGGTAGTAAAAATGACGTACAATCTGCATGAAATCATGTGCAAGGCGTGGAAGCTGTTCCGCAAGGGCATCGGCACATTTGCCGAATGTCTGCACCGGGCATGGAACAGCGCAAAGGCTGAACCCATCAACGCCCAGCGCATTGCAGAAGCCCAGCAGACCGCCGGGATTGAAGAAGAATGCCGGACGTGGGCAGACTGGAAGAAGCGGGGGCGTGAAGTCCTGCACGGTGCAAAGGCCGCTTTCCAAGTCCTCTTGATTTACGCAAGCAAGGGCGATGGGCAGACGTACCGAGCAAGTTTCTTCCCTGCATCCGTAACCCAGCCGTTGAACGCTTAAACACAAGATATAGATACCAACAGAAAGGACAACACAAAATGAACAAGCAGAACACCGAGCGCACCGCAAAAGTCAGCCAGATCGCAAGCCTGATTCGAGCCAAAGCCCAGAAGCACCCCGAAGTGATTGATATTGTGGTCGCTCTGATTGACCGGGTATCGCAGAGCAGCAAGCCGGAGATTGAAGCATTGGGCAAGCAGCTTGAACAGCACAGCGGAGATTATCCCGCTATCATGCGGCTGCTGAACATCCAGCCCAGCCCCCAGCACTAAACAGCATATAACACCAGCGCAGAGCCTTGTTTTAGCGGGTTCTGCGCTTTTTCTTTGCCCAGTAATGAAGTATATTGCCAGACCCCGAAAGCCTATTTCCCGCGCATTTGCACAGGCATCCCACGCAGCGAGATGCGAAGCCCATGCAATGCCGCCACATCTGGCGGTATCTGTGAGGGTGCCTTAAAGCAGGGCATCCCCAAAAGTGGGGACACCCTCAAAGGTGGGGGCATCCAAAAGTGGATTGAGCCAGCCAGAAAGCCGCCGGGCATCACAATTCTGTGATAGTGCAATCATGCAGACCGGGCAAAGGGTCGTAATTGAAATACACTCAATTTTGAGGGCATCGAAACCCGCTCAATTTTGAGCCGATTACACAGATCGGTGCAGTCAGGCAGATTGACCCCCTTGCCGCTTGTGTCGATGCTGACACTTTTTTGTGTCGGGGTTGTGAATCTGGTTCATGCCCTTGTGTATAGGGTCGGTATTAGATACCGCTCCCCCATAAGTAGGGGAATAGGTAGGTGGGGCGTGAAACGCTACACACCCAGCCCATAGCAGGGGCAAGGATAGCTCATTATACAGCCGTATGATATAGGGCAAGGCATACAGAACAGGGGCGCACACTGTCGCACTAGATGCTGTTTTGTGGGATTTGTCGCACTTTTGTCGCACTTTCTGGGCATTTTGCAACGCATAGAAAAGCAAAAATCCCACGATACACGCCGTTGCTTTAACGGTATATCGCAGGATTTCTCTTGGAGCTGGTGACAGGAGTTGAACCTGCAACCCACTGATTACAAATCAGTTGCGCTGCCATTGCGCCACACCAGCAAAGCGTACCCTCTCGCATCGCGCAGGGTACTTTAGTAGAATACCAGAAACTTCCCCGGTTGTCAATATCTTCTGCGGCTTCTGCCTCAGAATGCGAAAGTGCCCCGCCGTTCCTGACAGAACGGCGGGGCGCCTGAGTGGTTTCGTGAGTGTTACTGTGCGGCCATTGCCCGCTGGATGGCGGCGAAGTTCTCGAGGGTCAGGGCCTCAGGGCGGATGCGGGCATCAAAGCCCGCCGCCTCGATGGCGGCGATGACCTTCTCCTTTGGCAGGCCGAGACCGCTGGCGATGGCGTTGGCTGCGGTCTTGCGGCGCTGGCCAAAGGCCGCGCGGATGAGGGCGAAGTAACCGTCCTCATCCTCCACCTGCACGGCAGGGGCGGGGCGGATGTCCATCCGCACGACGGCGCTGGTGACTTTTGGGGCCGGGTAAAAGCTGCCCGGCGCGGCAGTAAACATCAGCTTGGAGGTGGCGTAGTAGCTCACAGCACAGCTGATGGCGCTGGAGGCGCGGGTGCCGGGCGCAGCGGCCAGACGGTCGGCGGCCTCCTTCTGCACCATGACCGTCAGGTTCTGGATGGGCAGGCGGTCGCCCAGCAGCTTCATGACGATGGGGCTGGTGATGTAGTAGGGCAGGTTGGCGCAGACAGCCACCGGCATCCCGGGGAACTCCTCCTCGATGAGGGCGCGGAGGTCTACCTTCAGAACGTCCTGCAATACCAGCTTGAAGTTCTCCACGCCCGCCATGGTCTCGGCCAGCAGGGGCGGCAGGCGCTCGTCCACCTCGATGGACACCACCTTGGCGGCGCGCTGGGCCAGCTCTTTGGTCAGCACGCCGATGCCGGGGCCGATCTCCAGCACGCCCCAGTTCTTATCGACGCCGCTGGCATCCACGATCTTCGGAGGCAGGCCGGGATTGATGATGAAGTTCTGTCCAAAACCCTTGGAAAGCGCAAAATCGTATTTTTCGCACAGGGTACGGATCACGGAGAGGTCGGTCAGCTCCGGCATAGTGTTTTTTCCTTTCTCTTATATCAAGACGCACTTTCCACACTGGAAGCAGCCGTCTCCGAGGAAGCCTCGCCCTCCCCTGCTGCCTCGGAAGAGGCGGCGGCGGAGTCTGCTGCGAGGTCGGCATCGTTCACGCCGCCTACGGTGGTGGTGCCGGTGAGCTGCTGTGCGCAGCTGACGGCGCGCTGGATCTGGGGGTCGGTGTCGAGAGTGTAGTCGTAATAGCTTACCTGCTCGTCCGGGGTCAGCGGACGCTCCACGTCCACGGTCAGGCCGGTGCCGTCGAAGCAGGAGCCGTCGCCGCAGATGAGCTTAGCCACCGTGACCACCACAGCACTGCCGTCCGAGAGGCGCTGAGGGCTGCTTTGGATGGTGCCCTTGCCCATGGTGCTGCTGCCCACGAGGCGTGCGCCGCACAGGGAGCGCAGGCTGGACGCAAACAGCTCTGCCGCGCTGGCGGTGTTCTCGTTCACGAGGCAGACGGAGGGCTGGCTGATGACGGTGTCGTCGGTGCTGCTGCCCAGCAGGGTGCGGTTTCCGGTCTTATCCTCGGCATAGGCCAGCACACCTTCCGGTGCGACGAGGTCGATACAGCTGATGGCGTCGTCGAGGATGCCGCCGCTGTTGTCGCGCAGGTCGAACACGAAGCTCTGCGCACCGCTGGCGGTCAGGCTGCGCAGGGCAAAGTCCAGTTCACTGGGGGTGGAGTTGTCGAACTGCCAGATCTTGATATAGCCCACATTGTCCTGCACCATGGCGGAATCGACGCTGTTGGCCGTGAAACCGTAGTGGGTCAGGTCAGCGGCGTGCTGGGCGTTCTCGCTGTCCAGCCAGACCACATTGACGGTGATGCCGCTCTCGCCCCGGAGCTTGTTCTGGACGGCCTCTGCGCTGCCCAGACTCTTGACGTCCGTGCCGTCGATGGTGATGATGTAATCGCCTTTTTGCAGGCCGGCCTCCTTTGCGGGGGACTCGTCGTACACCTTGGTGACCTTGGCGTAGCCGGACTGGTCGATGGCCAGCTCCACGCCGATGCCGATCAGCTTGCCGCTCTGGGCATTGAGCAGGTCGGTGTAGGCCGAGGCGGTATAGTAGCGGGCGTACTTGTCGCCAGTGCCCAGCAGATAACCTGCGGTCAGACGGTCGTACAGCATCGTCTCGTCGATGTCGTAGTAGTCGTTGGCACGCACATAGCGGTCTACTTCGGCCACCTTGTTGTACATGCTCTCCTTTTCCTTCACGCTGGTGACGGTGCGGTCAAACAGCCGCATCGCCAGCAGCATCGTGATGGAAAATGTGACCGTCATTGCCAGAATGACGATGGTCACAGTCATCCCTACGGAAATTTTACGGTTCATTCAGTTTTCCTCCCCGGTTCAGACCAAAAGCATCAGGACGACGCTGCCCAGCACCGACAGCAGGAATACTCCCGCCAGCAGCAGACAGCCCGCCCGAAGGATACGCTTGCGTTTTTGCTCGTTCATTTCGCCTTATGGCCTCCTTTGACCCCTCGACACAGTATTATTTCATAGGAATATAACCACGGGGATTGACTGCATTGGCCTTGGAGCCGCCCTTCCACACCTCAAGGTGGAGATGGTTGCCCGTCGAGTTGCCGGTAGAGCCGACATAGCCGATGAGTTCGCCCTGCTTGACGTACTTGCCCGCCGACGTTGCCACCGAGCGCATATGGCCGTAGAGGGTGGAGTAGGCGTTGCCATCCGACATTTTGCCGTGGTAGATGATGACGTAGTTGCCGTAGCCGCCGCTGGACCATCCGGCCACCTGTACATAGCCGCTGGCGGCTGCGTAGATGGGGGTGCCGGCGGGGGCGGCGAAGTCGGTGCCCGCGTGGAGCTTGTTGACACCCGAGACAGGGTTCTTGCGCCAGCCGTATTCACTGGAGATGCGGGTATAGCTCTTGAGGGGGCAGATGAAGCCGCTGAAGCTCAGCTGCGGCTTGCTGGCCGCTGCGGCTGCGATGAGTTTCTGGATCTCCTTTTTGACAGCCTCGTAGTTCATCTCATCCGACTCGATGGCCGCCTGCGCGTTCTTCTGGGCCTGCTGAGCCTCGGCGGCGCTCAGGCGGGCCTCCTTGACGCTGGAGTTCAGCTCGTTCTGCTTGCTCTGCATCTGCTTGTTCTGGGCACTCAGCTCGGCCTTTTTGTTCTGCAGCTGGGTGCGCTCCGCCACAAGCTGGGTGCGGTCGTTCACAAGGCTCTCTCGGGCAGCCTTCATGGTGTCAAGGATCTCGGTATCCTTCACCGAGATGTCCTGCATGACCTCATTGAAGGTCAGCAGCTCATACAGGTCGTTCACCGAGCTGAGCATGGCCACGCTGCCGCCGTCCCGCAGCTCCTGCATCGCGGCCATATGGCTCTTGAAGCCTTCCCACTGGTCGGCGATGTCCTGCTCTTTCTGGGCGATCTCGGCCTGCTTGGCGCTGATCTGCTGCTCCTTGACGCCGATGCTGTTCTGCACCTCGGCGATCTGGCCCTGAAGCACGCTGATCTGGCTCTGGATCACCGAGACCTTTTCCTTCAGCTCGGACTCGAGGGCCTTTGCGGCAGCTTCCTTCTTCTTGGCGTTGTTCAGCTCTGTCTTATGCTGCTGGATGGACTGGGAGAGTTTATCCAGCTTATTCTGCAGCGAACTCATGCTGGTGGCCGCGCTGGCCGGATAGACCGTCATGCTCAGCACAAGGCAGGCCGCCGCCACAAAGGCGCAGGCAGCACGCATCATGACCGAGTGGCCGGAGGGCTTTGCATGGCGGGGCGAGTGGCGCAGGACGAAGCCTGCGGAATGCTTATCGTGATACACAGTAGGCCCTCCTTACACATTGAGGTGCTTGCGGATGGAGAACATACTGCCCAGACCGCCCACCAGAGCGCCCGCCACGAGGCTGTAGGTCAGGATGGTGGGCCAGACGTTTTCCAGCGGCACCAGAGCCATGCCCATGAGCATCTGCCACAGACTGCCCAGCGTGGGCGAGATCTCCACGATATAGGCGTAGCCGCCGATGCTGGCCGCCGCTGTGATGATGCCGGAGATGAGGCCCATCACCAAACCCTCGATGACGAAGGGCAGGGTGACGAGGGCGTTGGTGGCACCGACGTACTTCATGATCTCGATCTCTCGGCGGCGGGCAAAGACGCTCAGCCGGATGGTGGTGCCCACCGTGATGATGCTCACGGCCATCAGCACCAGCACGACGATCCGCCCGGCCTTGGTGACGGCCTTCTGGACGTCCACGAAGGTCTTGGTCATCTCGATGGGGGCTGTGACGCTGTAGACGCCCTCAATGGCCTCGAATTTCCTGCTCATGGCCTCCATCTGGCTCAGATCTGACAGGGAGACGCGGTAATTTGCTTTAAAGGGGTTATCGTTCTCGAACTCGTCCAGAAGGTCGGCGTACTCGGACATATAGCCCTTGTACTGGTTCAGGACGTCCTCTTTGGACATATACTGCACCCGGCTCACCCCTGCGGTGCTGCCGATGGCCGCGCCGACCGACTCGATGAGGGTGTTGTCGGCCTCGGGGTCCACATAGACCACCATCTCGTTCTGAGTGCCCAGATAGTTGACCATGCTGTCCACGTTCACCTCGACGAGACTGGCGAAGGTGTTCAAGGTCATGCAGACGCTGAGCGAGGCGATGCAGGCAATGGTCATGGCCCAGTGCTTGCCGAGGTTGCGCACGCCGCGCCGGGTCAGGAAACCAAACGTCGAGATCTTCATGCGTGCACCTCCTCGCCGAAGCTGGCCGGGACGTCGGAGATGATGCGGCCGTTCTTCAGGGTGACGGTGCGGCGGTTGAAGCGGCGCACCAGCTCATGCTCGTGGGTGACGACCAGCACTGTGATGCCCATTTCGCTCACCCGCTCCAGCAGCTCCATCATCTCAAGGCTCATCTCGGGGTCGATGTTGCCGGTAGGCTCGTCCGCGATGACCAGACGAGGGCTGTGGGCCAGAGCGCGGGCCACGGCCACCCGCTGCTGCTCGCCGCCGGAAAGGAACTCGGGGTAGACCTTTGCCTTATCCTCCAGATGCACCAGCTCCAGCATATAGTTGACCCGTTCCTTGATGTCCTTCTTGCCGATGTTGGTGACGTGCATCGCAAAGGCGATGTTCTCGTAGACCGTCATGGTCGGGATGAGGCGGAAGTCCTGAAAGATGATGCCCATCTGGCGGCGGAGATAGGGCACTTTGCCCCGGCGCAGCCGGGCGACATCCTTGCCGTCCACGAGCACGCGGCCCTCTGTGGGCAGCTCCTCCCGGAGGATGAGCTTGAGCAGGGTGGACTTGCCTGCACCGGAGTGTCCCACCAGAAAGACGAACTCGCCGTCTGCCACATGGAAGTCGATATCCTCCAGCGCGGGCTTGTCGCTCCTCTTGTATATCTTGGTGACATGTTCAAAATCTATCATGAGTATCTTGCTCCTGAAAA
>ENA-UONS01001627-UONS01001627.1-human-gut-metagenome-genome-assembly--contig:-CS19-NODE-1627-length-19903-cov-5.889410_pt1 | contig 19903 bp, 19 predicted proteins | sample MGYA00242458_ERZ724005 | MGnify/ENA metagenome assembly ERZ724005
CTGTGAAAAAAGCAGCCGAGATGACCCCCGCAGAGCTGGGACGCTACATTGACCAGTCCGTACTCAAGCCCGAGTTTACCGATGAGGATATCCGCAAGTACATTCAGGAAGGCATAGATTACAACTGCGCTACCGTATGCATAAACCCCTCCTCCCTGCCGATCGCGCGCGAACTGTGTGCGGGTACCAACACGGGTATATGCGTGGTGTGCGACTTCCCCTTCGGGAAATCCACCACGGAGTCAAAGGTGGCGCAGGCTGAGATCATCTGCCGGGATGGTGACATCGAGGACCTTGACATTGTCGCAAACTACGGTTGGATACGCTCCGGAAGATGGGACGACGTGCGTGAGGATATCAAGGCCGTCGCGGACGTGTGCCATAAATACGGCTCTAACCTCAAGGTCATTTTCGAGGTCGACTCTCTCACCATAGAGGAAGTCAAGCGCGCGACCGAGGTCGCCATCGAGGCCGGCGCGGACTTCGTAAAGACCTCCACCGGTTTCTTTACCGGCGGTAAGAACGAGGGCGCGACCTACGAAGTCATCGAGGCCATGATGGAGGCAGCCGACGGACGCTGCAAGATCAAAGGCGCCGGTGGGATAAGAGACCGGGAAAAGTTCCTCAGGCTCATCGACATGGGCATTGACCGCATGGGTATCGGCTATAAGTCCACCGCGAAGGTCCTTGGTCTCGACAAGTGATAAACACGGCCGACATTATTGACCGGCTCAGCAAAAAGCCCTATGCGGACTTCAAGGCCTGCATAGGGCTGGATGGCTTTGTCGACAGGATAATCAGAGTCGTCGACAAGCGCCGCTCCGCCGGAGAATGTTCTTACGTCAGAACACTTGCCGATTACGGCAGGCTTATCTCCGACGCTTCGGGCTTCAGTCTGAACGTGGAGCTTATATGCGAAAAGAGTCAGCTCGGCGGAAACGGCCCGATAATGGCGTACGCTCTCGCGAGGCTCGGGAGGGACGTGAGCTGCATTGGCGCTTTCGGTCTCCCTCGCCCCGCCGCCGAGTTTGAAAAGCTTGAAAAGCTCGCGCGTCTGTATTCCCTTTCGGAGCCTGCCCGCACCGACGACTATGAGTTCGACGACGGAAAGATCATCGCCTCGACTCTGAACTCCCTGAACGCGCTCGACTGGAACGCCATAACGGAAAAGCTCCCTCCGGAGCAAATATGCGCCCTGTTTGACGAGGCCGACGTCATCGCGCTCAATAACTGGACGATGATCCCGGCCATGACCGGCATATGGAAAAGGATCCAGTCCGACATACTCCCCTCGCTCTCGGATAAGGAGCGTCTGTATTTTATTGATATGGCAGACCCCGGAAAGAGAACGGACGCGGATATCGCGGAGGCTCTCCGGGTCATGGCAGGCTTTGAACGCTTTGGGCGGACGGTCCTCAGCTGCAATCACAGGGAGGCGATCCAGCTTGCAGGAGCGCTGGAGCTTTCCGCGAGTCCTAACAGCTGCGCCGCCCTTGCAGATGGCATACGGGAAAGCCTCGGGATATGGTGCGTATCTCTCCACACGCTCACGGGCTCGTTTGCCGCGACAGTGTCCGGAGTCACCGAAGCCCCCGGCTTTTACACTCCGAAGCCCCTTGTCTCCATCGGCGGCGGGGATCATTTCAACGCAGGGCTGGTCTTTGCGCTCATGGACGGATTCACGCTTGAGGAGGCATTGTATGTTGCCTCGGCCGTCTCCGGGGCCTATGTACGGACAGGAGTAACGCCCTCACTCACGGATCTCGTGCGGTTTATTTCTGAAAATATAGAAAATAGCTGATATTTGTCCGCCGAATTGTTGATTTTTTTGTAAATAGTGTTATTATTAAGAAAAAGATTTGGAGGCCTTCGTCTGGATGAATTTTGACTTTTCCAATGAGATACTTCCGGATTCTCCCGAGTCTATCTATCTTCAGCTATTCAACATAATACAAAAGCAGATTGAGGACGGAAAGCTCGTTCCCGGTGATATGCTCCCGTCTGAGATGGAATTTTGCAGCGCATATCATATCAGCCGGACCACCGTCCGTCAGGCGCTTCATGAGCTGGAGCTGATCGGCGCGATAGAACGCAAGCGCGGGCTGGGGACCTTTATCTCTTCGCCGAAGCTGTCGAGAAACATCGGAAACCTGTACAGCTTTTCCGATGAAATGCATATCATGGGCAAGGTTCCTTCGTCTAATATCATTGACTTCAAGCTTATCGAAAAGGAAAAGTGTCCCTCGACTGCGAGAGAAATGGATTCCAAGCGGCTCATTGACGTGGTCCGTATACGGCTTGCCGACGGCTGTCCAATGCTTATCGAAAACACCTTCCTCCCGGTCAGCCTTTGTCCCAACCTATCGTGGGAAATGCTTGAGACAGAATCGCTGTACTCCATTCTGTCAAAGAAGTACGGTCTCAAGATTGCAAAAGCCATCGAGACCTACGAGGCCGTTGTAATGACCAAGGAGGAGAGCCAGCTGCTCGAATGCAATCCCGGCGACCCGGCGTTTCTCATAAAGCGCGTCACATGGGACGATCACGGGAGAATGATAGAGTACACCAAATCCATCACAGCCAGCGCGAGATCAAAGCTTGAGATAACCATGTATCCAAACGGCGTTCAGGCCGAGCGGATAACGGTTTGACCTCCGTGTGATACTGCAATTAAATATGTAGAATACAGACCCCCTGACGCAGGTCTTTCTCCCGCGTCAGGGGGCCTTTTTGTGTCTTAATGTCTGGCCTTATCAGCTACGACGTTTTTTGTCCGGCCACGGTCTGAGTCTATCATGGTCGACTATATTCGAGACGGGCGCAGGAGACTTACTCCGATCGGTGAGATGCCGATACTCTCCGGAATGTGGAACTTCATCGGCGTGGTCGATATCCCGCAACAAGAGTAAAAAGAAACGGCATAGCCTACATGATCGTAAGCTATGCCGTATCCTTTTTGAGCATCCTTCGTCCTTAAGTGAATGCGGACTTCGGCGTGTCTTTCTTTAATATTTATCAACTTTACAGGAACCGATCCATATACTGCGTCAGCTCGTCCCACATGCTGCGCAGCTGCTGTCTGTCCTCCGAAATGCCGGACTTCACCTCGTCCTTCAGCTCCATCAGCCGCTGTCTATTGCGGTTCGACATGTCCATATTCTTCGCGACCGCATGTATGAACTCGTCGGACAGCTGCTCCTTCGGGCGGCAGCGCCCGCTGCGGTAGTTGTCTATCACGACCGCGTAGCGCTCGTATGCGCGGCGCACCGCTTCCTCCCACGACATGTAGAGGTCGCGCAGCGCGTTTTCGCCCACGGTGTGCATCGTCCCGGCGTCGCCGCCGAGCTTCTCCAGCATCGCCGCCATTGAGTCCGCGTTCTCTTCTATCAGGAAGCCGTTGACTCCGTCCGTAACGTCCTCGGCGGCACAGCTCCCCGCAACCAGCACGCTTGCCAGACCGCAGGCCGCCGCTTCGCGCACGACCAGACCGTTCGTATCAAAGGTGGAGGGGAACAGGAACAGGTCGGCCCTGCAATACCACGCGCGGATCGCGCTGCGGTCGTGTATCGGCGCGACGAAGAACACGCGGTCACTCAGCCCGAGGCTCTCGCAGTATGCGACGATCTCGTCCTTGTCGTTGCCGCCGCCGACGAACACCATGCGGAAATCGCGCCCGCTTTCGCTCAGCTTCTTCAGCGCGTCTAGGATAATGCGTATCCCCTTGTACCACATCATGCGCCCGACGAACAGGAACAGCGGCAGCCCCTCCGGAAGATCATAGTCCCCCGTGACCTGCCGTATGAGCGCGTCATCGACGCGGCCGCGCGGGAAGTCCACGCCGTTCGGCATGATGATATAATCGCCCTCATAGCCGAGCTTGTGCAGATTCTCCCCTGCCCCGCGGCTGACCGTCCACACCTCGTCGCAAGCGGAAATATTTCTGGCGAGTATCTTCGCCGCCTCCTCCTGCAGAACGCGGCTCTTCACGGCGTTGGCGATGTCTATGTCAAACTTCGTATGGTATGTGAAAACGAGCGGCACGTGTATCCGATCGCGCAGGGCGCGGGCAAGCAGCGTGGAGGTTATCGGGCAGTGGCTGTGGATGATGTCAAAGCTCCGCTTTTCGAGCGAATCCATCAGCTCCGCCGAGAACGGCAGCCCCGCGCGGTAGCCCACAAGCTTCGTCATGTCGATGCTCGGATAGCGCAGCACCGGAAAATCGAACACGGAGTCGTCCGCGTCGGGATAAAACGGCGTCACGACCGTGGAATTGCCGAGCCCGTTCTGGATTATCTTCGCGTAATTTGTGACGGCATTCGCCACGCCGTCTATGGCCGGTGGGAAAGAATCGTTTATGAGGCAGATGTTGAGCTTGTCCATACGCGTCTCCTATCGGGTGAAATTGTACTTAAATTATACCCGAATCAGGCACAAATGCAAGCAAAAAATCAGGGATTGAACTTCTTCCTTATCGTCTCGTAGATGAGATCCTGCCCCTTGCGGTTCGGGTGTATGCCGTCGTCACACATTCTGTCGCCGTGCTTCTGCGGCGTCACGAGGAAAGCGTCGCGCAGCTGCATGACGTTGCAGCCGTTGAGCTGCGCCACGCGCTCTACGAGGTGGCTGTAATACTCCTGCCAGCGGTAGATCGCCTGCGCGTCGCCGAGCCAGATAAGCACCGAGTCCATGTCCACCCCGTCGCGGCAGAACCACTTCAGATAGCGCTCCGCGCAGAGCGGCGGCAGCGTGGACAGAACCGGCTCGCAGCCTGCCTCGCGCAGCTGCGCGATGATCTCCGAGTACTTCCGCACGAAGTCCTCCGGATCGGTCTTGCACCGGTGCTCGCCGTGCGGCGCGGCGGCGACGGCCGCCCAGTCAAAATCGCTGTCGTTCCCGCCGAATTCTATGAGACAGCGCGCGGGCAGCCCGCCCTTGGCGATGCGGCGCTGTACGATGGCCTGCGCCTTGTCGATCGTCGCGCCGAACTTGCAGCAGCTTTCTATCTCAAGGCCGGTCGTCTCCTCGCGCGCATGGCGCTCCTCGCTCGGGCAGATGTACTTCCCCTCGTCCAGCAGCACGCCGCGCATGATAGAGTCTCCGAATATGATCAGCTTTTCCATGTTATTTTGACCTCGTTACTATGTAATATAGTATCAAGTACTATATTACATAATTTTGATTATATGTCAAGTGCTTTTGAAAATAATTATTGTGTTTTTGAATACTATATGATATCTTAACATACATAGGAGATGAATCGTATGGATGAAAACAACGCGAAGAGTGCGGTGAGCCGCGGGCTTCTGGAGCACACTCTCCCCGCGTGGGACGAGCTGCCGGATTTTGAGCTGTATATGGATCAGGTGCTGTCGCTCACGGGGCGGTATCTCGAGGGGATGCCGAACTCAGAGGACAGCAAGCTGACCGCCTCGATGATAAATAACTACGTAAAGGTGAAAATTATCCCCGCGCCGCAGGGAAAGCGCTATTCGCGCCGCCATGTGGCGTATCTGCTGCTGCTGTGCATCCTGAAGCCGGTGCTGCCCATCGCGGCGATACAGAAGCTGTTCGCCGCCGCGCAGAGCGGCACGGACGACAAGGCCTTCTATGAGCGCTTCCGCGGGATATACCGGCAGGCCAGCAGTGAGGCCGCCGAGGATCAGTGCTTCGCCGAGCCGGAGCTGTGCGACGCGATAATGTACGCCGCGCTCCGCGCCCGCGCGGGTCAGTCCGCCGCCCTCGCCATGCTCGCCGCTCTAGATCCCAAGGGGAAATAAAAGTCCGGAATAACACAAAAACCTCCACGAAAGTGGAGGTTTTTGTGTTGTTTAATTAATTTTATCACTCTTCGAGCACTTCGCCGCCGGAGACCTTCTTCTCAAATTTTGCCATGAGGATTGGGGAGAAGATACCGATGATGCTCAGGATGATGAGAACCCAGCTCACGGGAGACGCGAACAGGCAGCCGAGATCGCCGCCGCTGACTCGCAGCGCGCCGCGCAGACCCTTTTCGCTTATCGGGCCGAGTATCAGCGCCAGAACAACCGCCGCCGTGTTCAGGTCAAATTTACGCATCAGATAACCGAGTACGCCAAATATGAGCATGACGACGACGTCGCTGAGGTTTTTGTGGATGGCATAGGAGCCGACAAAGCACAGCACCGTGACGCAGGAGATAAGGATAGCGTCGGACAGGCGGGAGATCTGCGCAAAGCCGCGGCAGCCGAGCATACCGATGGCGAGCATGAAGAACTGGACGAGCACGAAGCCCGCGAAGAAGGTGTAGGTCATCGCGGCGTGCTTGGTGAAGAGTTCGGGTCCCGGAGCCAGTCCCTGAATGACCAGACCGCCCATCAGAACCGCGGTGACGGATTCGCCGGGGATGCCGAGGGTCAGCATCGGGATCAGGGAGCCGCCGGTGACGGCGTTGTTCGCGGCCTCGGAGCCGCAGACGCCTTCAATCGCGCCGTGGCCGAAGTCTTCCTTATGCTTGGAGAACTGCTTGGCGTTGTTGTAGCCCATGAAGCAGGCGATAGACGCGCCGGCACCGGGCAGGATGCCGATGATGTTGCCGATGATCCAGGAGCGGATAACAGTCGGAGCAAGCATTTTCTTTTCGGCGAGGGTAAGCATTATCTTATCCGAGAACTTTGCCGCTTTTTCTCTCTTCTTTATGGCCTTCTCCGCGAGGATAAAGACCTGAGACATCGAGAACAGACCGATCAGCGCGCAGGTGACGTTGATGCCCTCGGCGAGGAACGCCTGTCCGAACATGAAGCGCTGCGTGCCGTCGATCGGGTCAAGGCCAATGCAGGAGACCAGCAGGCCGAGCGCGCCGGACATCAGTCCCTTTACGATGCTCTTGCTGGAGACACCGGCGATGATGGTCAGGCCGAAGATGCCGAGCCAGAACTTCTCTGCCGACATGAACTTCAGCGCGAGCTGAGCCAGCGCGGGAGCGAAGAAATACAGGGAGATGCAGCTGAGCAGGCCGCCCCAGAAGGAGCTCCAGCAGGCGGTGGCCAGTGCTTTACCTGCTTGTCCGTTCAGCGTCATCTGATAGCCCTCGATAGCCGTCGCCGCGGAGGCGGGGGTGCCGGGGGTGTGGATAAGTATCGCGGAGATGGAACCGCCGAAGATAGCGCCGCAATAAATTGCGCCGAGGACTATAAGTCCGGTGTCGGTCGGCATGGTGAAGGTCAGCGGCAGCATCAGCGCGACGCCCATTGCCGCCGAAAGGCCGGGCAGGCAGCCGATGACGATACCGAGCGTAACGCCGCCGACCATTGCCAGCAGGTTGAGCCATGTCAGAGCGTGGATAAAGCCCTGACCCATTTGCTGTAAGGTTTCAAGCATGATTTATACCCTCCTTAAAACAGCAGCCCGGAGGGCAGCTTGACGCCGAGGAACTTCACAAATGCGAAGTATATCAGCAGATTCATTACCAGAACGGAGATAAACGCCGGAACTATATGTACCTTGAGATACAGCAGCGACGCAAACATGAATATGATAGTCGCGGAGAAAAAGCCGAGGTACGTTATCATCAGGAAGTACACGAGCGTCAGGACTATCGAGACGATGAACTGCACCGGCTTGAAGCCCGCGAATACCTCATCCGCGCCGCTCTCCACGCCGAATTTGCGCGCATTGATTATCATCTGAACAAGATAGAGCGTTGTAAGGGCGAAGAGCAGGGCGATGGTAAACATCGGGTAGGTCTTGCTCTCCTCCGTCAGCTTATAGCTGTAAGCGTAGAAGAACGCGCAGACCGCGTACATGAACGCCACGACGCCTATATCGGTTTTTTTCATCTTCAAGGGACTGTCCCTCCTATAAATCGAATGGGAAAAGCTGAGAGTTTTTCAGACTCGAACCAAGGAAAGGGCGGGAGAACCCGCCCTTTTAGGTGCGTGATATAGGATTATTCGTACCAGAAGCCGGTGGACAGGCTCTCGGTGAAGGCCTGCTGCTCGTCGATCAGAGCTGCGGTGGTAGCGGCATCCTTATAATCGGTTGCGAACTCGGAAGCTGCTGCGAGGTAATCGGCATCTTCCATGGTCTGCTTGAAGGCTTCCTCATAGAACTTGATGACCTCTTCGCTCACGCCCGCGGGAGCAACGATGCAGCGGGAGGAGCCGAGCCACTTGTCATAGTAACCCTTCTCGCCCAGAGTCGGGACGTCGGGGTACTCAGCCAGACGCTCTTCGGAGAACACTGCGAGGACTTTGACGTCGGTACGGCTTTTTGTCAATATCTTATGAATTTTATCTGGTTTTTTACATGATAGTCATGTACCATGCGGTTTTTCCGGCTTCCGGCGGCGTAAGTATGCCCCGCACGTTCACAAGATCTTCTTTTTTTAACGCTGTCTATATGATATAATGTAGCCGGACGGCGGCATAATTTTTTATCCCGCCGCCCGCCGACACTATTTCAGGAGGTATAACCATGAAAAAACTTGTTGCCTACTTCTCCCCCACCGGCACTACCGCGCACCTCGCGCAGACGCTTGCCGAGGCGGTGGGCGCCGATATATTCGAGATCAAGCCCGCGGTCCCCTACAAGCCCGCCGATCTGAACTGGATGGACAAGCGCGCCCGCAGCACCGTCGAGATGAACGATCCCGCGTCCCGCCCCGCCATCGCATCCCAGCGCGACAACATGGCCGAGTACGACGTCGTGTTCGTCGGCTTCCCGATCTGGTGGTACGTTGCGCCGACCATCATCAACACCTTCCTCGAGAGCTACGATTTCTCCGGCAAGACCGTCGTCCTCTTTGCGACCTCCGGCGGCTCCGGCATGGGTGAAACGCTCAAGAAGCTCGCGCCCAGCTGCCCCAACGCAAAGCTTATCGAGGGCAAGGTCTTCCGCCGCAGCACCGGCCGCGAGCAGCTCGCCGCATGGGCGGAGGGGCTCGACCTGTAAGCGCATCTTCGGCGCGGAGACGATAAAGCTCGAAGCGCAGGTCTACGCGCGCGGGCTGTACGAAAAGTGCGGCTTCGCGCAGAGCTCCGGGGAATTTCTCGAGGACGGCATCCCGCACATCGAGATGACCTGGACGCGGAAAAACTGAACACATGACCCAAACCCCAGACAAGTTCTGGGGTTTTTCGTGTGGAAAATTCTTTATATTTCTTAAAACCCGCAAATATTTCTTGTCCTTTGGCCGCGTATATGCTAAAATAGACCGAATTATGTAGACCTAACTATACTTAACTATACCCAACCTATCAATTGCGAAGGTGTGAATATGAAGAACAGTACTGCATATTACGACGAAGAGCAGGAGCTCTTCGAAGAAGAACAGGAGCGACGGGACAAGAAATCCCGACGGAAAAAGGTTCAGCGCGTCATTGACCGGATATTTGGCTTCATCCTCGCCACGGGGATCCTCTTCGGCGTCGCGGGGCTTGCGGTAGAATACGTGCTGGTCAAGGGGCCGTCCCCCGCGCTCAGGAATATGTTCGTGAACACCATGCTCGAGACGCGGCGCTTCGGCTTCATCGCAAACGTCTACCTCTCCGAAGCCGAGATCGACGCGATAAAGCAGGCCAAGCAGAGCACCCTGACCGACACGACCGACACCTCCCTCATCAAGCTCCCCGGCCAGAGTGGCACCGAGACCGGCGGCGACAACCAGACCGGCCCCGCCCAGCCCGACGGCACGGACGGCTACGGCCTCGTTGACGACGACGGCGACGGGATAATCATCGAGCAGGTCAGGAAGAAGGGCTTCCAGGGCTATATGATGGTCGTGCTCGACCCCAGCCGCGTGTTCGTCGGCAAGCCTGAATCCTTCGGCGGCTACGGCGACTATCTGGCCACCATGTGCGAGCGCTACGGCGCGGTCGGCGGCATCAACGGCGGCGCATACTACGACGTGAACGGCGCGGGTCTCGGCGGCACGCCGCAGGGGCTGACGATCATCGACGGCGTATGCTACGACGACGCGGGCGGCGGAGTCTGCAGCTTCGTCGGCTTCGACGCGAATCACATCCTGCACACCGGCTATATGACCTATGCCGACGCACAGGCGAAGGGCATCGTGGACGGCGTGACCTTTGAGCCGGTGCTCATAGTCAACGGCCAGATGGAGGACACCGCAGTCCTCAATACCGGTACGAACCCCCGTTCCGCGATCGGCCAGCGCGCCGACGGCGCGGTGCTGATGCTTGTCATCGACGGGCGCCAGGTGCACAGCGCGGGCGCGACCCAGCAGGACGTGGCCGAGGTCATGCTCGACTACGGCGCGGTGAACGCCTGCAGCCTTGACGGCGGCTCGTCCACCTGCATGTGGTTCAACGGCGAATATCTCAACAGCATCTCCGGCGGCTCCGGCGCTCGCTGGCTGCCGGACGCCTTCCTTGGGAAATAAGGAGTGTGGCATATGGCAGCAGGAAGAAAGAAAAAAAGAAACGGCTACGCGATATTCATGTGCGTCTACATCGTCATCGTGCTCGTGCTCGTCGGCGTGGGGCTCACATGGCTGTGGGGCTACGCCGTGGCATATGAGGACAGCCAGCCGACGAACACGATGGACTCGGTCGTCGCGGAGCTGAACAAGACCTTCTGGAACGACGACATGGCCGCCACTATCGCGGCGATGCCGCATGAGGCGCAGACCGACGAGGAGTGCGCCGAAATCATCAAGAGCATGATCGGCAGCGGCGTGAGCTATAAGCGCAGCGGCAGCACCGACACCACCGTTACCTACAATCTCGTCTGCGACACGGGCGTGTTCGGCAGCGTGACGCTGGTCGAGGACACCGCCTCCGGCACGAAATACGAGGGGCTGTACCCCTGGAAGCTCGAATCCGAGAGCTTTGATTTCACGGGGCTTTACTCCTCCGTCGAGGTGACGATCCCGAAGAGCTACACCGTGTCCGTAAACGGCTACAAGCTTGGCGACGAGTACATAACCGAGGACAACATCCATTACGACATCCTCGAGGACTATTACGAGGACTACTCCGGCCTGCCCGTCAAGGCGACCTATAAGTTTGACGACATCATCGGCATCATCGAGCCTGTCATAACCGACCCGAACGGCAATGAAGTCACCATCGACCCCGACAAGGACGATTCCCAGTTCCTCGTCCCCTGCTCCGACGCGGAGACCACCGCGCTGGACGGCTTCGTGCAGCGCTTCGCGGAGCGCTACGAGGGCTACAAGAGCGGCACCATCGACCCGACCTACGGCATGAACCGCCTCTCCGGCTACCTCCAGTCCGGCACGGAGCTTTATAACCGTCTCGAGCTGATGAAGGACGGCCTCGACTGGTCGCACGTCACGAATTACGTGCTCCACTCCGTCACGCTCAACAGCGTCATCAGCTTCGGCGGCGGCAACTACCTCTGCGACTTCACCACGCACATCACCTCCGACTCGCCGAACGGCCACCATGACGACACGCTCAACTACAAGATCATCGTCAAGGACATCAGCGGCAACCTCAGCGACATGCGCGTCGTGAGCCTCGACTCCTATTAATTCTAATTCCCCGACAAGAAGGTAATCACATTGGACGAAAAACACGATATCAGGCAGGAGCTGGCGATCATCCTGCCCTCGCTCGATCCGGATAAGAAGCTCTGCGGCGTTATCGACGGTCTGATTGCCGAAGGCTTTGAGCATATTGTAATAGTAGACGACGGCAGCGACGCGGCGCATCAGGCTCCGTTTGAGTACGCCGCCGGCTTCCCCCAGTGCCACATTCTGCGGCACGAGGTCAACAAGGGCAAGGGCCGCGGCCTGAAGGACGCGTTCCGCTATGTGCTCGACGAGATGCCCGATATCCGCGGCGTCGTGACCATCGACGGCGACGGGCAGCACCTCACGAAGGACATCGTCGCCTGCGGCGAAAAGCTGCTGGCGAACGAGGACAAGGTCGTCATGGGCTGCCGCGATTTCAGCCAGCCGGGCGTTCCGCCGCGCAGCGTCGCGGGGAACCGCACGACCTCGTTCTTCTTCCGCCTGTGCTACGGTATCAAGCTGTCCGACACGCAGACCGGCCTGCGCGCGATACCGCGCCGCTATCTCGACGCGTTCTGCGGCATCGACGGTGAGCGCTTTGAATACGAGACGAACATGCTGCTGAACATGAAGCGCATGGGCATTGGCTTTGTTGAGCAGCGCATCGACACAGTGTACGACAGCGAAGATTACAGCTCGCACTACAACGCGATCAAGGACTCGTGGCGCATCTTCAAGGTGATGTTCAAGTTTCTGATAAGCTCGCTCGGCTCCACGGTCATCGACCTTCTGATATTCTATCTGGTGTTCCGCATCTTCAAGGATCAGCTCGGCACCTGGGCGTCCCTTGTGAGCACGGCGGTCGCCCGCGCGTGCTCCTCGTTTGCAAACTTCAACGCGAACAACAAGATGGTCTTCGACAATCACGGCAGCTACCGCCGCGCCCTCGTGCGCTATTACTGCCTGTGCATCCCGCAGATGCTTGTCTCGGCCGGACTCGTGACGCTGATAAACCATCTCTTCGCAAACTCCGTGCCGATAATCGCGACGCTGATAAAGTTCGTCGTGGATACGGGGCTGTTCTTCATAAGCTACGGCATCCAGCGCGAATGGGTGTTCTCGCAGAAAAAATAATATAAATAATATAACAAATAGTAAACCCTCTCGGTTTTTCCGAGAGGGTTTTACTTTATTCGTCGCCGAGATACACCTTTACCTTCGTGCCGGCGCCGATCTTTGATTCAATTGTGATGCCGTGCCCCAGCTTGTCGAGAATTTTCCGGCAGAGGTAGAGGCCGATGCCGGTGGACTTCTTGTCCGTCCGCCCGTTGCAGCCGGTGTAGCCCTTCTCGAACACGCGCGGCAGATCCTCCGCCGCGATGCCGATGCCCGTGTCCTCGATGCACAGCGCCTCGCCCTCGGCATAGATGCGTATCCCGCCGCCCTCGCGCGTGTATTTCAGGGCGTTTGCCAGCAGCTGCTCTATCGCAAAGCTCAGCCACTTCTCGTCCGTCAGCACGATCAGCCCCGTCTCCTTGTAGTCAAGGCGTATCCTGCGGCGGATGAATTGCTTTGCGTATTTCTTCACCGACTGGTGCAGCAGCCTGTCAAGCTCGACGCGGCATATCACATAGTCGGTCGAATCGCTGCCGAGGCGCAGATAGTTCAGCACCATCTCCACGTACTGCTCGATCCTGAACAGCTCCTGCTCCAGCTCCGCGGAGTTCGGCGCGTCGTCCGACTGCAGGATCAGCCGCATCGCGGCGATGGGCGTTTTTATCTGGTGCGCCCAGAGCGTGTAGTAGTCGAGCATATCCTGCATCTTCAGGTCGGCCTCGCTGCGGGCGCGGGCGCTGTCGGCGCAGACCGCGCGCACAAGCTCCTGATAATCCGCCTCGATGAGGCTGTCCGGCTCGGGCAGGCCGTCGGCGGCGGCAAATATCCGGCCGAGCTGCATCTGAATATCGCGGTGGCGCTGTGCGAAATGCCGCAGGTCGATCGCCGCGGCGGCAAGCTCCAGTGCCGTGAACAGCAGCAGCATATACATCGGCGCCGAGCCGTCCGCCTGCGTGAGCCAGAACATCAGCGTGAACAGCCCGTCCAGCACCAGCAGGAGCAGCGCATAGAACCGGCGGTGCTTTATATATTCCCACAGCAGCTTCATTCGACTATATACCCCATGCCCTTCTTCGTGGCGATGAAGTTCTCAAGCCCCGCGCCGTCGAGCTTTTTGCGCAGGCGCGCGACGTTCACGCTCAGCGTGTTCTCGTCCACAAAGCTGTCCGACTCCCACAGCCGCTGCATCAGCACGTCGCGCGAGACGGTCTTGCCCTTGTTCTCCATCAGCACCTGCAAAATGCGGTACTCGTTCTTCGTCAGCTCCACCCGCTCCCCGTGATAGGTGAGGGTGCTGTCGTCGGTGTTGAGCACGGCGTCCCGATGCTGGAGCAGGCGCGCCTGCCCGCCGAGATCGTAGGTGCGGCGGAGCATGGCCTGCACCTTCGCCGTCAACACGTTCAGGTCAAAGGGCTTGGCGATGAAATCGTCCGCGCCCATGTTTATGGCCATGACGATGTTCATGTTGTCCGACGCCGAGGAGACGAATATTATCGGCACGCTGGAGAAGCGGCGTATCTCGCTGCACCAGTGATAGCCGTTATAAAACGGCAGGCCGACGTCAAGCAGGACGAGCTGCGGGTCGAAGTCCACGAACTCCTGCACGATATTCTGAAAATTCTGGGCGATGCGTGTCTCGCAGCCCCACGACGCGATATGCTCCGCGACCGCGGACGCTATGACCGGATCGTCCTCCACTATAAATATCTTCAACCTTCCACCTCCGTGAAGCCTGATCTCCGGCGCTGCCGGATACTCTGATTATACACTTTCCCCGCCCTTCTGCCAAGCGTTTTTGCAAGCCGCCCTTGTGCTCCGGCGCAAAATATGATATGCTTGGTTCCAGATTACAGAGCCGAGGTATTGATTATGAAAATTGCAGTTATCACAGGCGCTTCGTCCGGCATGGGGCGCGAATTTGTCTATGCGCTTGACCGCGACGAGGAATTTGACGAGCTGTGGGTGATCGCCCGCCGCGAGGACAGGCTGCGCGAGCTGCAATCGAAGTGCCGCGCGAAGGTGCGCCCGCTCGCGCTCGACCTGCAGGATCGCGCAAGCTTCGCCGCGTACCGCGCCCTGCTGGAGAGCGAGAAGCCGGAGATTTCCGTTCTCGTCAACGCGGCAGGCTTCGGCCTGTTCGGCATGTTCACGGAGATGGACATGGACAAGCAGCTTGACATCATCGACCTGAACGACCGCGCGCTCACCGCGATGTGCCACATGAGCATCCCGTATATGGCCGCGGGCAGCCGGATATACAACATGGGCTCGATGTCGTCGTGGCAGCCGGTGCCGTATATAAACGTGTACGGCGCGTCGAAGGCGTACGTGCTGAGCTTCTCCCGCGCGCTCGGCGTGGAGCTTGAGAAGCAGGGCATCCGCGTGATGGCGGTGTGCCCCGGCTGGATAAAGACCGAGTTTTTCAGCCACGCCATACACGACAACACCGTCAATTACTTCAACCGCTACTACGGCCCCGAGCAGGTCGTCGCCAAGGCGCTGAAGGACATGAAGCGCGGCAAAGACGCCTCCGTCCTCGGCTTCCCCGAGCGGATGCAGGTGCGGCTGGTGAAGCTCCTGCCGGTGAAGATGGTCATGAACACATGGTGCAGACAGCAGGGTAAAAAATAAAAGGAGATATGAACATGTACAATCCGAACGACATTTTGAAGGTCAGCGAAGAGGACTGGGAAGAGTTCAAAAAGGAGGCCTGCAAGGACGAGCTGTTCTACCGCGGCGAGGGCGATCTGCTCGACACGGCGGAGGGGCGCTCCAAGTTCTGCCGCCTGAACGAGACCAGCGTTTTCCGCAAAGACGATCCCGATTTCCCCGGCTCGAAGATCTGGGTGTTCAACAATCAGGGCAAGGGCATGGTCATCAAAAAGCGCAGCCGCGTCGATCCCGCTATAATGGAGGACATCGAGTACGACGCCGACGGCAACCAGATCAGCAAGTCCTACGAACCGGCCTGAACCGAATATGAAATTCTCTGCCTGTGCACAAGCACAGGCATTTTTTATTCGAAAATTCACAAAATGTTCGTATACTTTTTGATTTTGAAATGTATAATATCTAACTGTTCAATATTGAAATATCCAGAACGGAAGTGTATGCAAATGCTCGACCCAAGTATCGCGGCGGCCAGGATGTACAGCAACTCCAGCCGCTTCATCGAGGCGTACCACGCGGTGCTGCAGCCGCTCTGCCGCGAGGCGGAGCTGCCCGCGCTCGCGCTGGACATTCTCCTCTTCATCGCCCACACTCCCGACAAAAGCACCGCGCGCGACGTGTGCCAGGTCCGCGGCATGACGCCCGGCATCGTCGCCTGCCACGTGGACCGGCGCGCGGCGGCGGGGCTGCTGGAGCGCCGCCCCGTCCCCGGCGACAGGCGCAAGACGCAGCTTGTATGCACCGAGGCGGCGGCGGACATTATCCGGCGCGGGCGGGAGCTGCAAAAGCGCTTTGCCGAAGCGCTGCTCTCCGGCCTTGACCGCGAATCGCTCGAGACCTTCCACCGCTGCCTCGCCGCCATCGACGGCAATATCGACAACATTCGCAGAAACGGAGTGTAAGCATGATCAAGCTACTGAAAAATCTGAAGCGGCGCGAGATAATAATGGCGGTCATATGCGCGCTGCTCATCCTCGGGCAGATATATTTTGACCTGACTCTGCCCGATTATATGACCGACATCACGAAGCTCATCAACAGCCCCGACCCGCAGACCGCCGACATCATTAGCATCGGCCTCAAAATGCTCGGCTGCGCGCTTGCGAGCGCCCTGCTCGCCGTCGTCTGCGGCTACCTCGCGGCGCGGGTCGCCTCCGGCTTCAGCTATACCGTGCGCGAGAAGGTGTTCGGCCACGTGATGGACTTCAGCTCCGAGCAGCTGAGCCGGTTCGCCGTGCCGAGTCTCATCACCCGCACCACGAACGACATCACCCAGCTTCAGATGATCGTCGCAATGGGGCTGCAGATGATGATCAAATCCCCTGTCATGGCCGTGTGGGCAGTGATAAAAATTCTCGGCAAGAGCTGGGAGCTGTCGGCCGTGACGGCGAGCTTCGTCGTCGCGATAGTCGCGCTGATCCTCGTCGTCATGACGAGCGTGCTGCCGCGCTTCCGCCTTGTGCAGAAGCTGACCGATAAGATCAACCGCGTCGCGCGCGAGAACCTGACCGGCATCAACGTCGTCCACGCCTTCAACGCCGAGCGGTACCAGAACGACAAGTTCGACGAGCCAAGCACGAAGATGATGGAGACTCAGCTCAAGAACCAGCGGCTCATGGCCGTCATCCAGCCCGCGATGGGGCTGTGCATGAACGCCCTCGCCCTCGTCATCTACTGGCTCGGCGCGGCGCTGATAAATCAGATACCGCTGGCCGACACGGTGTCGAGGCTCAATATGTTCTCCGAGGTCGTGGTGTTCAGCACCTACGCGACCTACGTCGTCATGTCCTTCATGATGATGGTCATGATATTCATGATGCTGCCGTCGGCGCAGGTGTCGGCGGAGCGTATCAACGAGGTGCTCGACTGCGGCGAAGGCATCGTCGAGGGCGGCGTCAGCGAGAGCGGCGAGACCGGCACGGTGGAGTTCCGCGACGTATCCTTCCGCTACCCCGATTCCAACGAGAACGAGCTGAACCACATCAGCTTCAAGCTCGGCCGCGGCAAGACCCTCGCCATAATCGGCGCGACCGGCAGCGGCAAATCTACGCTGATAAGCCTCATCCCGCGCTTTTACGACGCGACCGAGGGGGAGGTGCTGGTCGACGGCGTGAACGTCCGCGATTACAGCTTCGACGCGCTGTATGACCGCCTCGGCTACGTCACGCAGAAGGCCGTGCTCTTTTCCGGCAGCATCCGCGACAACGTCCTCTTCGGCGAGAGCCGCGGCAACGGCGACGCGGCGCAGGCGATAGACATCGCGCAGGCGCGTGAATTTGTCGATAAGCTGCCCGACGGCGAGGAGCATCGCATCGCCCAGCTCGGGCGCAACGTCTCCGGCGGCCAGAAGCAGCGGCTCTCGATCGCCCGCGCGCTGGCGCGGAAGCCGGAAATTCTGATCTTTGACGACTCGTTCTCCGCGCTCGACTACAAGACCGACGCGGCGCTCCGCGCGGAGCTGAACGGGAAGCTCAGCGGAACGACAAAAATAATCGTCGCGCAGCGCATCAGCACGATACGCCACGCGGACGAGATAATCGTGCTCGACCGCGGCGAGGCCGTCGGCATCGGCACGCACGACGAGCTGATGCGCAGCTGCGCCGTGTATCAGGAAATTGCCCGCTCGCAGCTCAGCGCGGCGGAGCTTGCATAAAGGAGGCCGGAATAATGGGACCGCATAACAGAATGGCAGTGACCGAAAAGGTCGATCTCGGCGCGTCGCTGAAAAAGATATCGGCGTATATGCGCGGCGATCTCGCCCTGATGATAACCGCGCTGGTGCTCGCGGCCTTCGGCGCGGTGCTGACGATAGTGGGGCCGGACAAGATCGGTGAGATGACGAACCTCATGGCCGAGGGCTTCGCCTCCGGCATCGACATGGCCGCCGTCGCGAAGATCGGCATTTTCCTCGCCGTAATATACGGCCTGAGCGCGATCTTCACCTTTACTCAGCACTATATCATGGCGACAGTGACGCTCAAGATGTCGCGCCGGATGCGCGGGGAGCTGTCGGAAAAGATAAACCGCGTGCCGCAGAAATACTTCAACACCACCTCGCAGGGCGACATTCTCAGCCGCATCACGAACGACATCTCCACGCTGCAGCAGGGACTGACGAACAGCCTGCCGACGATAATCAGCGCGGCGACGCAGTTCGTCGGCTGCCTCATCATGATGTTCGTGACCGAGTGGCGCCTCGCGCTCACCTCGCTCGGCATCACGCTGATCGGCCTGCTGCTGATCGTGCTCATCATGTCCCGCTCGCAGAAATATTTCGCGGCGCGGCAGCAGAGCCTCGGCGAGTTGAACGGCTACATTGAGGAGATGTACTCCGGCCATGAGGTCGTGCGCATCTCCCGCGCCGGAAAGGGCGTCAAGGAGCGCTTCGACGGCATGAACCGCGCCGTGTACGACGCGAACTGGAAGTCGCAGTTCCTCTCCGGCCTGATGCAGCCGCTGATGAACGTGATCGGCAACGTCGCATATGTCGCGGTGTGCGTCATCGGCTCGGTGCTCGCGATAAACGGGACGATCAGGTTCGGCGTGATCATATCCTTCATCATGTACGTCCGGCTCTTCACCTCGCCCCTGACGCAGATCGCGCAAGGCATGACCAACATGCAGACCGCGGCCGCCTCCGCGAACCGCGTTTTCGACTTCCTCGAGAGCGAGGAGCTGCCCGACGAGAGCGACAAGCCCGACGAGATGCCCGAGGTGAAGGGCGCGGTCAGCTTCGAGAACGTCCGCTTCAGCTATCCGGACGCGCCGGACAAGATAATCATCAAGAACTTCTCCGCCGAGGTCAGCCCCGGCCAGAAGGTGGCCATCGTCGGCCCGACCGGCGCGGGCAAGACCACGATGGTCAACCTGCTGATGCGCTTTTTCGAGATAAACAGCGGCAGCATAAAGATAGACGGCACGCCGATATCCGAGCTGCGGCGCGAGACGGTGCACAATATGTTCGCCATGGTTCTGCAGGACACCTGGCTCTTCGAGGGTACGGTTCGGGAGAACCTGGTATACAACATGCAGGGCGTCACGGACGCCGACCTTGAGCGCGTCTGCCGCGCCTGCGGGCTTGATAAATTTGTCCGCTCGCTGCCGCACGGCTTCGACACCGTCCTGACCGACAGCACCAGCATCTCCGCCGGCCAGAAGCAGATGCTCACCATCGCCCGCGCGATGCTCCAGAATTCGCCCATGCTGATACTCGACGAGGCCACGTCCTCGGTCGATACGCGCACGGAGCTCATCATCCAGCGCGCTATGGATCAGCTGATGCAGAACCGGACGAGCTTCGTCATCGCGCACCGGCTCTCCACGATAAAGAACGCCGACCTCATCCTTGTCATGCGCGAGGGCGACGTCATCGAGAGCGGCACGCACGAGGAACTCATGGCCGCCGGCGGCTTCTACGCGGAGCTGTACAACAGCCAGTTCGAAAAGACCGCATAAGAATAATAATACCGGACACCTTCCGGTGTACCGCGCGAGCATCCCTTGCCTCTCCCGCTGGGAGAGGCGGCCGAGCACAGCGAGGACGGAGAGGGTATCAAAAAAGGCTGCAAGACCCTCTCAGTCACCTGCGGTGACAGCTCTCCCAAAGGGAGAGCCAAGGGGCTGCACCCCATTACATAGTAT
>ENA-UONS01001634-UONS01001634.1-human-gut-metagenome-genome-assembly--contig:-CS19-NODE-1634-length-19795-cov-10.741287_pt1 | contig 19795 bp, 20 predicted proteins | sample MGYA00242458_ERZ724005 | MGnify/ENA metagenome assembly ERZ724005
CGGGAGCAGGGGGCGCCCCTGCTGGCCCGGCGGCTGCGGCGGCGGTATGTACTGCTGGCGGCGGCGCTGCTGACGGTGCTGCTGGTGGTGGAGGGGAACTTCACCATCTGGGAATTTCAGGTCAGCGGCAACGAGACGGTGCCGGACGAGGCCGTCTTACGGGCATTGGAGGATTACGGCATCACCATCGGCACCCGGAGCCTGGACATTGACCAGAAGGACATGCGCAACCATGTGCTGCTGGAGCTGGAGGACGTGGTGTGGCTGGCGGTGAACGTCCGGGGCTGCGTGGCCCGGGTGCAGGTGGTGGAGCGGGTCCGGGGGCAGGACATGGTGGAGGACGGCCCGGCCAACGTGGTGGCCCGGCGGCCGGGGCTTGTGACCCGGGTGGAGGCCCTGGGAGGCCAGGCCGCCGTGGTCCCCGGGGACACCGTGACCCAGGGACAGCTGCTGATCTCCGGGGCGGTGGACCTGGACAACGGGGGGCTGCGGTGGCAGCACGGCATGGGCCGGGTGTGGGCCAGAACCTGGTACGAGCTGACGGCCCAGGTGCCTCTGACGGTGCGGCAGAGGGGGGTCCCCCTGTCCTCCCGGACCCGGTATGCCCTGGATATCGGCAAAAAGCGGATAAAATTATACGGAAAGGGTAGCACATTGGGGGGCGACTGTGATAAAATAACCCAGTATAGGCCCGTGTGCCTGCCCTGGGGCCTGCGCCTGCCCATCACGGTGGCGGCGGAGACGGTAACGGCCTATGGCCCGTCCACGGACCTCCGCCGCAGTGCCGGAGAGGCCCGGCAGGAGGGGGAGGCTCTGCTGAGGGAACAGCTGGAGGCCCTGCTGGGGGACACCGGGGCCGCCGAAAGCGTCCGCATTGACGCCGTGGAGCAGGGCTCGTGGCTGCTGGTGACCCTGCGGGCGGAGTGCCTGGAGGAGATCGGCCGGGAGGTCCCGCTGACCAAGGAATAAATTTTTGAAGATACAAGGGGAGGAATGCCCAATGGAACAGCGCATCGGAATCGAGCGCATGGAGGAGACCATCAACCTGTTTGGCTCCTTTGACGAAAACATCCGCCTGCTGGAATCGGAATTTCAGGTGACGGTGGTGAACCGGGGCGGCGAGCTGGTGATCTCCGGGGAACCGGAGAACGTGATGCTGGCAGAAAAGGCCGTGCAGGCCCTGCTGACCCTGTCCGCCAAGGGCGAGAGCATCAGCGAGCAGCACGTCCGCTATGTCATCGGCCTGTGCCGCAGCGGCCAGTCCGAGCGCATCGGCGAGCTGACCCAGGACGTGATCTGCATCACGTCCAAGGGCCGCCCTGTGAAGCCCAAGACCATCGGCCAGAAGCAGTATGTGGACGCCATCATGCAGGATACCGTCACCATCGGCGTGGGCCCCGCCGGAACCGGCAAGACCTATCTGGCGGTGGCGGCGGCGGTGGCCGCCTTCCGGGACAAGCAGGTCAACCGCATCATCCTGACCCGCCCCGCCGTGGAGGCCGGGGAGCGGCTGGGCTTCCTGCCGGGGGATCTGCAAAGCAAGGTGGACCCCTATCTGCGGCCGTTGTACGACGCCCTGTTTGATATGCTGGGGGCGGAGACGTACCAGAAATACCTGGAGCGGGGCAACATCGAGGTGGCCCCCCTGGCCTATATGCGGGGCCGGACCCTGGACGACAGCTTCATCATCCTGGACGAGGCCCAGAACACCAGCCGGGAGCAGATGAAGATGTTCCTGACCCGCATGGGCTTCGGCTCCAAGGTGGTCATCACCGGCGACATCACCCAGATCGACCTGCCCGGGGACAAGCCCAGCGGCCTGAAGGAGGCCATGAAGGTCCTCAAGGGGGTGGAGGGCGTGTCCATCTGCCAGCTGGGGAAGGCCGACGTGGTGCGGCATGTCATGGTCCAGCGCATCATCGAGGCCTATGCCCGGTTTGAGGAGAAAAAGAGATGAGAAAGACCCACTATATCCCCGTTACCGCCGACGTGCCCGGGGCCGCCGGCGACGCCAACTGTGCCCTGATCCGCCGCACCATCCGCACGGCTCTTTCCGCAGAGGGCGTCACGCTCCCCTGCGAGGTGGACGTGCTCCTGACCGACGACGAGGGCATCCACCGCATCAACCTGGATATGCGGCAGGTGGACCGGCCCACGGATGTTCTGAGCTTTCCGGAATTTGACCTGGCCCCCGGGGAGCACCCGGGGCCGGAGGACGCCGACCCCGGCACAGGACTGATCCCCCTGGGGGACATGGTGCTGTCCATGGAGCGGGTGGCGGCCCAGGCCAAGGAGTTCGGCCACTCCAGGCGGCGGGAGCTGGCGTACTTAGTGACCCACTCGGTGCTGCATCTGCTGGGCTACGACCACCTGGACGAGGGGCCTATGAAGGCGCAGATGCGAGGCCGGGAGGAGGCCGTTATGGCCCTGCTGGGCCTGGAGCGGTGATACACGATCAAAGGAGATTTGCCATGAAGATACGGAACCTGTGCGCCCTGCTGCTGGCGCTGATGCTGCTGGCCCTGGCGGGCTGCGGCCAAAAGGAGCAGCCCACCCAGCCGGAGAACCCGGACGTCCCCCAGGAGGAGGAGGAGGCGGTGCCGGTGCGGCTGGTGTGCAGCAACGGCTCCACCACCCTGCGCTTCAGCCGGGAGGAGGACGGACACTGGCTGTGGGCCGATGACAAGACCTTCCCCCTGGACGAGAGCTACGCCCTGACCCTGCTGGAGACGGTGCAGGGCATCGAGAGCCTGCCGCCTGTCACCACCGCCGCCCAGCTGGCGGATTACGGCCTGGAGAGCAGCGCCAAGTACGTCACCCTCACCGACAGCCAGGAGACGTCCGTTACCTACCGACTGGGCAAGGAGTCCGACGGCAGTGTGTATGTATACCGGGAGGGGGCCGAGGCCACGGTGTACGCCGTGCCGGACCTGCTGGGCCAGATCGGCCGCAGCATCTATGACATGATGGCCCTGCCGGAGCTTCCGCAGCTGACGGCGGAGAACGTGCAGTCCCTGACCGTTGCCGCCGGGGACGTCAGCTTTACCCTGACTCCTGCGGAGGGGGCCTGGACCGCCGATGGCCGGGATGTAACGGATCAGCTGGCAGACCTGACTGCCTGGCTGGGGGATATGCACCTGGCGGCCTGTGTGGACTGGCGGCCCAGCGCCGGGGCAGCGGCCCTGTGCGGGCTGGACCAGCCGGGTGCAGTTCTGACGGCGGAGTATACCCATAACGGGGTGCAGCACAGCTTCACCCTGACGGTAGGCGGCCAGCGGGGCGCAGGCTACTGCGTCACCGTTTCCGATGACGACACCATTTATCTGATGAGCGCGGAGGCCCTGGCCCCGCTGCTGACCCTGGCCCAGTCGGGCCTGGAATAAGAGGAGGCGCCCCATGCGGCTGCTTGTGATCGAGGATGAAAAGCGCCTGGCCCGGAACCTGGCGGAGCTGCTGCGGCGGCAGGGCTACACCGTGGACATCAGCAGCGACGGCGTGTCCGGCTATGACAACGCCTCCACGGACCTGTATGACCTGATCCTGCTGGACGCTATGCTGCCGGGGATGGACGGGTTCAGCCTGCTGCGGAAGCTGCGCGCCGGGGGCCATGCCGTGCCGGTGCTGATGCTGACGGCCCGCAGCGACCTGTCCGACCGGGTCCAGGGACTGGACTGCGGGGCGGACTATTATCTCACCAAGCCCTTTGAGCCGGAGGAGCTGCTGGCCTGCGTGCGCTCCCTGCTGCGGCGGGGCGGCGGCGACGCCCGGACCGACGACGCCATCACCTTCGGGGATCTGCGGCTGGAGCCGGGGACCTTTCAGCTGTCCTGCGGGGAGCGGTCCCTGCGGCTGAGCCGCCGGGAATACGACATGCTGGAGCTGCTGCTGCGCAGCCAGGGCCGGGTGGTGCCCAAGGAGCAGCTGCTGCTGAAGGTGTGGGGCTATGACTCCGACGCCGAGGACAACAACGTGGAGGTGTATATCAGCTTCCTGCGGCGGAAGCTGACCCATCTGCACTCCGCCGTCACCATCCGCACCCGGCGGATGGTGGGGTATTTCCTGGAGGTGGAGGCATGATCCGCCGCCTTCGCTGGAAGATCGTGGCCATCAACATGGTCATGGTGACGGCGGTGCTGCTGGCGGTGTTCGTGGGGGTGCTGGTGTCCAGCCGGGCCGCCGTGGAGCGCACCGTGAACCAGCGGCTCATGCAGGTGGTCCAGACGGGGCGGTATGACGCCTCCCTGCCCGGGGAGGGGTCCGCCGCCCCCTGCTTTGTGGCGGACGTGTACCCCAGCGGCACCGTGCGCCTGTCCGGCAGCAGCTATTACCGGCTGGACGACCAGGATGCCATGGCGGAGATCGTCACCGCCTGCCTGGAGCAGGGGGATTCCTCCGGCATCCTGCGCAGCTATCATCTGCGGTATCTCCGGGCCGACGGGCCGCTGTATACCCGCATCGCCTTCACCGACGCCGCCCAGGAGGACGCCACCCTCCGGGCGGTGGTGAAAATGTGCCTGATTGTAGGCGTAGCGGCCCTGGCGGTGCTGCTGGGGTGCAGCTATCTGCTGGCGGGCCTGGCCGCCCGGCCGGTGGCCCGGTCCCTGGACCAGCAGCGCCGGTTCCTGTCCGACGCGTCCCATGAGCTGAAAACGCCCCTGACGGTGATTCTGTCCTCGGCGGACCTGATGCAGCAGACGGCGGTTCAGCCGGACCAGCAGCCGTATGTGGACAACATCCGCTGGTCCGGCCGGCGGATGAAGCGGCTGGTGGAGGATATGCTGACCCTGTCCCGGGCCGACGATGGTCGGCTGAAGGCCGCCATGGTCCCGGTGGACCTGTCCGACGCCGTGGTGGACACGGCGCTGCGGTTCGAGCCGGTGGCCTTCGAGGCCGGGCGGCAGCTGAGCTATGACATCGACGAGGGCATCACCGTCACCGGCAGCCGGGACCAGCTGCAGCAGGTGGCGGGGGTCCTGCTGGACAACGCCATCAAATACGCCCCCCAGGGGGCCGGGGTGCACATGACCCTGACCCAGGCGGAGCGAAAGGCCGTGCTGACGGTGGAAAACGGCGGGCCGCCGATTCCGCCGGAGGTGCTGCCCCATCTGTTCGACCGGTTTTACCGGGCGGACGGCAGCCGCACCCAGGGGGGCTTCGGCCTGGGGCTGTCCATCGCCCAGGCCATCGTCCGGGAGCACAAGGGAACCATCCGCTGCGAAAGCGACGCCCGCTCCACCCGTTTCATTGTGACTCTCCCGCTGGGCGGGAAGAAATAATCGCGCAAAAGAAGGGAAGCTCATGTTTGATCTTATCATCCGGGGCGGAACCGTCTATGACGGCGCCGGCCGCCCCGGCATCCAGGCGGACGTGGCGGTGTCCGGCGGCAGAATCGCCGCCGTGGAGCCGCTGCCCGCCGCCCGGGCCGCCCGGGTCATCGACGCCCGGGGCAAATGGGTAACTCCCGGCTTTATCGACATCCACCGCCACGCCGATGCCGCAGCCTTCCGCCCGGGCTTCGGGGAGCTGGAGCTGCGGCAGGGGCTCACCACCATCGTCAACGGCAACTGCGGCCTGTCCTGTGCCCCGGTGGGGCCGGAGAACCTGCAGACCATCACCTCGTATCTGGAACCCATCTGCGGCCGGGTGCCGCCGGAGGCGGCCCGGGAGACCCTGGCGGAGTATTTCGCCGCCCAGCCCGCAGCCCCCCTGCACACGGGGATGCTGGCGGGAGCCGGCACCGTCCGGGCCAGCGTGGCCGGGTATCAGGTGCAGCGCCTGGAGCCGGAGCACTACGCCGCCATTCACCGGCGGCTGGAGGGGGCTTTGGCCGACGGGGCCCTGGGCGTGTCCCTGGGACTGGGCTATGCGCCGGAGTGCTTCTATACCACCGACGAGCTGATCCGGGCCCTGGCCCCGCTGGCGGGGCAGAGCATCCCCATCACCGTGCATATGCGCCAGGAGGGCGGCGGCGTGGTGGAGGCCGCCCGGGAGATGGTGGAGGTGGCCCGGGCCCTGAAGGCCCCGGTGCATATCTCCCACCTGAAGGCCATGGGCCGGGACAACTGGAACCGCAAAATCCCCCAGGTGCTGGCCCTGCTGGACCGGGCCAGGCAGGAGGGGCTGGACCTGTCCTGCGACGTGTATCCCTACACCGCCGGGTCCACCCAGCTGCTGCACATCCTGCCGCCGGAGTTTCTGGCCGGGGGCATGGAGGCCATTGTCCGCCGCCTGCAGGACCCGGACCAGCGGAAGCTGCTGGCCCGGCGCATCGAAAGCGGCGATGGCTTTGACGACATCGCCAGACTGGCGGGCTGGGACGGCATTTTTCTCACCAGTCTCCACTGCCCGGAGGATCACCCCTATCAGGGCATGAGCCTGCAGCAGATCGCGGAGCTGACCGGCCAGGACCCCCTGACCTGCTGCTGCGACCTGCTGGTGCGGGAGCAGGGGGAGATCACCATGATCGACTTCATGGCCCACGAGGAGGACATCGCCGCCATTCTGCAAGATCCCTTCTCCAACCTGATCTCCGACTCCACCTATCCCACGGAGGGCCAGCCCCATCCCCGGGTATACGGCACCTTTGTCCACCTGCTGACCCGGTTCGTCCGGGAGCGGGGGGACCTGACGCCGGAGGCGGCCATCCACAAGATGACGGGCCGCCCGGCGGCGGTGCTGGGCATGAAGGACCGGGGCGTGCTGACCCCCGGGGCCCAGGCGGATATCAACGTGTTCGCCCCGGAGGACCTGCGGGAGCCGGGGACGTATCAGGCCCCCTGCCGCATGGCGGAGGGGCTGGACACCGTGCTGGTGGCCGGACAGCCTGTCATCGACGGCGGCCAATACACCGGCGTCATGGCCGGGCAGATCATCAGAAGGACCATATGACCGGGCCTGCGCCCCCGCTTGCCGTTGACAAGCGGGGGCGCAGGGCGTATAATGGGGTCACAATCCAATATGGGAATGCATTGAGAGTCTGAGTCATGCGCAGGGAACGTCCGGGAGACCGGGCGGGCTTTGGCGTGGCTCTTTTTTCACGGAAAGGAGAGATCGCTATGTACGATGCCGTCATCATCGGCGGCGGCGCGGTGGGCTGCGCCGTGGCCCGGGAGCTGAGCCGCTGGAAGCTGAAAATCTGTCTGGCGGAGCAGGGGGAGGACGTGTGCGTGGGCACCAGCAAGGCCAATTCCGCCATTGTTCATGCCGGGTTCGACGCCCCCGCCGGCTCTATGAAGGCCCGGTTCAACGTGGAGGGCAGCCGCCGGATGGAGGCGCTGTCCCGGGAGCTGGACTTCCCCTATCGCCGCAACGGCGCCCTGGTGGTGTGCTTTGAGGAGGCGGGCCTGCCCCGGCTGGAGGAGCTTCTGCAGCGGGGCCGGGCCAACGGCGTGGAGGGCCTGGAGATCCTCCGGGGCGGCAGACTCCATGAGCTGGAGCCCGCCCTGTCGGAGAAGGCCGTGGCCGCGCTGTACGCCCCCACCAGCGCCATCATCTGCCCCTTCGGCATGACCATCGCCCTGGCGGAAAACGCCGCCCATAACGGCGCGGAGTTCCGCTTCGACACCCGGGTGGAGACCATTCGCCGGACAGGGGAGGGCTATGTGCTGGAGACGTCCCGGGGGCCGCTGGAGACCCGGGCCGTTATCAGCGCCGCCGGTGTGTGGGGCGACGTGCTCCATAACCAGGTCTGCGGCGACACTGCCCGCATCGTGCCCCGGCGGGGGGAATACTGCCTGCTGGACAGGAAGGACGGCGGCCTGGTGCAGCGGACCGTTTTCCAGCTGCCCGGCCCCATGGGCAAGGGCGTCCTGGTGACGCCCACGGTCCACGGCAACCTGCTGGTGGGCCCCACGGCTGCGGACCAGCCCCAGCGGGACCGCACCGCCACCACGGCGGAGGGCCTGGCCTATGCCCAGGACATGGCCCGCAAAAGCGTGCCGGGCCTGCCCCTGCGGGACGTGATCACCAGCTTCGCCGGGCTGCGGGCCCATCTGGCGGAGGGGGAGGACGACTTCCGCATCGGCCAGCCCGTGCCCGGGTATTTCGAGGCCCTGGGCATCGAGTCCCCGGGGCTGTCCTCGGCCCCGGCCATCGGGGCCTATCTGGCGGAGCAGGCGGCGGCGTATCTGGGGGCGGCGGAAAAGCCGGACTTCGACCCCCTGCGCCGGGATATCGTCCACCTGCGGGAGCTGCCCTTTGAGGAGCGGCAGCGTCTGGCGGCGGAAAACCCCGCCTACGGCAATATCGTGTGCCGCTGCGAGGGCATCAGCGAGGGCGAGATCGTGGACGCCATCCGCCGCACCCCCGGAGCCCGGTCCCTGGACGGGGTGAAGCGCCGGGTGCGGGCCGGTATGGGCCGGTGCCAGGGGGGCTTCTGCACCCCCCGGGTCATGGAGATCCTGTCCCGGGAGCTGGGAGTGCCCCAGACGGAGCTGACAAAAAACGGCGGAGCATCCCGGCTGCTGGCCGGGCGGACCAAGGAGGAAGCATGATGAAACATGTACAGCTTGCCATCATCGGCGGCGGGCCTGCGGGTCTGGCCGCCGCCGCGGCTGCCCGGAAGGCCGGAGTGGAGGACCTGCTGATCATCGAGCGGGACCGGGAGCTGGGCGGCATTCTGAACCAGTGCATCCACGCGGGCTTCGGCCTGCACACCTTTTCCCGGGAGCTTACCGGGCCGGAGTACGCCCGGCGGTTTGCCGACCAGGTCCGGGAGCTGAACATCCCGTACCTGCTGAACACCATGGTGCTGGACCTGTCGCCGGACCGGGTGCTGACGCTGACGGGCCGGGAGACGGGCCTGGTGCAGCTCAGCGCCGACGCGGTGATCCTGGCCATGGGCTGCCGGGAGCGGCCCCGGGGGGCCCTGAACATCCCCGGCTGCCGCCCGGCGGGCATCTATTCCGCCGGTACCGCCCAGCGGCTGGTAAATATGGAGGGGCTGATGCCCGGCCGGGACGTGGTGATCCTGGGCAGCGGCGACATCGGCCTGATTATGGCCCGGCGGATGACGTTGGAGGGGGCAAAGGTCCACGCGGTGGCGGAGGTGATGCCCTATTCCGGCGGCCTGAAGCGGAACATCGTCCAGTGTCTGGAGGATTTCGGCATTCCCCTGTATCTGTCCACCACCGTGGTGGACATTCACGGCCGGGAGCGGCTGGAGGGCGTGACCCTGGCCCAGGTGGACGGGAACCGCCGCCCCATCCCCGGGACGGAGCGGGACATCCCCTGCGACACGCTGCTGCTGTCGGTGGGTCTGCTGCCGGAAAACGAGCTGAGCCAGCAGGCCGGGGTCCGGCTGGACACCGTTACCGGCGGGCCGGAGGTAGGGGACGATCTGTCCACCTCCGTTCCCGGCGTGTTCGCCTGCGGCAACGTGCTGCACGTCCACGATCTGGTGGACTTCGTGTCCCAGGAGGCGGCCCGGGCCGGGGAAAACGCCGCCCGGTACCTGCTGGAGCACCGGCGGGAGGGCAAGACCGTCCGCCTGACGGGGCAGAACGGCGTGCGGTACACCGTGCCCCAGTATCTGGACCCGGCGGCCATGGAGGAAACCGTCACCGTCCGGTTCCGGGTGGGCCAGCCCTATCGGGACGCCGATCTGGCGGTTTATCTGGACGGACGGCTGCTGCGCCGGGTGCATAAGCGCATTCTCAGCCCCGGCGAGATGGAGCAGCTGACCCTGCGGCGGGCGGACCTGCCCCGGGGTTTGAAGCAGATCACCATTCAGGTGGAGGAGGGAGCACAATGAGCATCCGCGAGCTGACGTGTATCGGCTGCCCCATGGGCTGCCAGCTGACGGCCGTTCTGGAGGACGGCCAGGTGACCCGGGTCACCGGCAACACCTGCCCCCGGGGGGACGCCTATGCCCGGAAGGAGTGCACCCATCCGGCCCGCACCGTCACCGGCACCGTCCGGGTGTCCGGCGGCGCGCTGCCGGTGGTGTCCGTCCGCACCGCCGGGGAGGTACCCAAGGAGAAGGTGCTGGACGTGGCCCGGGCGCTGTGCCGGGTGCACTTGACGGCCCCGGTGCAGGTCGGGGACGTGGTGATCCCCAATGTGCTGGGCACCGGCGTGGACGTGGTGGCCACCCGGTCCGTGTGACCCCGCAAATCACCGGTTGACAGGGAAGCAGGGGGCAGTATATAATAAATCGAATCATCATTCCCTGCTAATTCGATGTTTTTCTCTATGAAATCTAATATTTCATATCAGCAAGGAGGTCTTACATGGACATTTTCGAGAAATGCTATGCCCCGTCCCTGGCCAAGGAGCTGAAGGAGGCGGGGGTGTATCCCTATTTTCACGCGCTGCAATCCCGGCAGGACGTGGAGGTGCAGATGGAGGGCAAGCGCCGGATCATGCTGGGCTCCAACAACTATCTGGGCCTGACCATCGCCCCGGACGTGGTGGAGGCGGGCATTCACGCCCTGGAGCGCTACGGCACCGGGTGCAGCGGCTCCCGGTTCCTCAACGGCACCCTGGAGATGCACCTGGAGCTGGAGGCGGAGCTGGGGAAGTTCCTGCGCAAGCCCGGCATCGTCACCTTCGGCACGGGGTATCAGTCCAACGTGGGCATCATCAGCGCCCTGGTGGACCGGCACGACTACGTCATCTGCGACCGGGAGAACCACGCCTCCATCTATGCCGGGTGCCAGATGAGCTACGGCAAGATGCTGCGCTATCGCCACAGCGACATGGAGGAGCTGGAGAAGTGCCTGCAGCGGGTGCCGGAGAAGAACGGCGCCCTGATCGTCACCGACGGCGTGTTCTCCATGGGCGGCGACATCGCCAGACTGCCGGAGATCTGCGCCCTGGCCAAAAAGTACGGGGCACGGGTCATGGTGGACGACGCCCACGGCCTGGGCGTTCTGGGCGAGGGCGGCCGGGGCACGGCCAGCTACTTCGGCCTGGAGGACCAGGTGGACATCTATATGGGCACGTTTTCCAAGTCCCTGGCGTCCCTGGGCGGATACATGGCGGCCTCGGAGGAGGTGGCGGACTTTGTGCGCCATGCGTCCCGGCCCTTCATCTTCTCGGCGTCCATTCCCCCGGCCAACTGCGCCACGGCCCTGGCGGCCCTGCGGCACCTGGAGCAGCATCCCGAGCTGCCGGAGCGGCTGCGGGAGCTGAGTCTCTATGCCCGCAAGGGCATGACGGACCGGGGCATGAAGATCCGGGAGTCCGCCCTGACGGCCCCCACGCCCATCATCCCCATCTATACCTACGAGACGTACCACACCCTGGAGGTGGCCCGGGAGATCTATGACCGGGGCGTGTATGTGAACCCCACCCTGCCCCCGGCTACCCCGGAGGGGGAGGCCCTGCTGCGGACCAGCTATATGGCCACCCATACCGAGGCCCTGCTGGACGAGGCCATGGACATCATGGCGGACGTGCTGGTGAAGGGCCATGAGTGAGATCGCCGTCATCACCGGAGGGACCTCCGGCATCGGACGGGCCACGGCCCTGTGCCTGCGGGAAGCGGGCTATACCGTGTATGAGCTGAGCCGCCGCCCGGAGGGGGTGGAGGGCCTGCACCATATCCGCTGCGACATCACCGACGAGGACCAGGTCCGCTCCGCCGTGGCGGAGATCATGGACCGGGCCGGGCGCATCGACGTGCTGGTGAATAACGCGGGCTTCGGCATCTCCGGGGCGGTGGAGTTCACCGACACGGCGGAGGCCCAGCGCCTGCTGGACGTGAACTTCTTCGGCATGGTGCGGATGAACAAGGCCGTCATCCCCCATATGCGCCAGGCGGGCCGGGGCCGCATCGTGAACCTCAGCTCCGTGGCGGCGCCCTGCCCCATTCCCTTCCAGGCGTACTACTCCGCCGGAAAGGCGGCGGTGAACGCCTATACCATGGCCCTGGCCAACGAGCTGCGGCCCTTCGGCATCACGGTGTGCGCCGTGCAGCCCGGGGACATCCACACGGGCTTCACCGCCGCCCGGGTGAAAACCATGGAGGGCGACAACGTGTACGGCGGCCGCATCGGCCGGTCCGTCCAGCGGATGGAGCACGACGAGCAGAACGGCATGGACCCGGCCAAGGCCGGGGCGTTCATCGCCCGGGTGGCCATGAAGCGGCGGCCCAAGCCCATCTATACCATCCGGTTCGACTATCAGTTCTTCGTGTTCCTGACCCGGATCCTGCCGGGGCGGCTGCTGAACTGGCTCATCGGACTGCTGTATGCAAAATAATAAGCAATGGGGCCAGGCGTAAGCCTGGCCCCGTTTATTTCTTATTTACTGCAGCGTTTCACTCCTCATTGGATTTTCAGGCAGAAATCGCAGCAGTCGTCGCCCCGGCCCAGGTTTTTTGTGCGGCGCCAGAGGAGTTTCGGGTGCATTCCGTATTTCCTTCGCCCTGGCATAAACGGTCTGCAGCATGGTCTCCGGCACGCCGGAGAGCTTGATTTTTTCTTTCATATCATGTTTCCTCCCTTTTCACACACTCGGCGTAAGTCAGCGGGAAGGACGCCGTCAAGACGGCGCTTTTCCGCACCGTCCAGCCGTTTTCCCGCAGAAATGCCAGATATTCGCGGCTTGTCCACTTGCTGTGCAGCGGAAAGCCCGCCAGCTTCATGAAAAACGCTTTGACCCTTCCGAAAAAAGCGTTATCCGCATGGGTAAAGGTGGGCGCCACCAACACGCCGTCGTCCTTCAGCACCCGGCGAATTTCGGAGAGAGCCTTCTCCGGCTCCGGCACGATGTGCAGGGCGTTGGCCACGATGATCACATCAAAGCTGCCGTCGGCGTAGGGGAGGCGGAACATATCCTGCACGGAGAAATGTAGCTTGGCGGAGCGGTTGTCCCGCTTCGCCTCCGCGATCATCTCCGGCGATGCGTCCGTGGCCTCGATATGGGCGGCGCTGTTTACGATGTTTTTGGCGATCAGTCCCGTGCCGGCGGCCGGCTCCAGCACGGTTCTGTGCCGCACCACAGGCCGCAGAAGCTCATATAGCCGCTCGTAAGCTGCGGCGTCCTTGCGCATGAAGCGGTCGTACCGCCCGGCGTTTTTGTCCCAGAAACTTTGACTATTTCTCATGGTTTTGACCTCACAGCGAGATGTTAAATTTCTCTAACTCCCGAGGATAAAAGAGCGGTTAGCGTTGACTAACCAGCATCCCTTAAAAAAGCCGCATCCCTGCGGCTTTTCCGCTTATGCAAATGGTTCCCGAAATTTTGACCACTTGAATTATTTCGGTCATATAGTAGCAAAGATTCTTTCCCCTGTCAAGATTGTGCCGGAGCTTTTCTGTAAATTTGAAGCTGCTGTCGATCATATGATTGGCTCTTCAGCGTATCTGAGGAAAAATAAGAAAATGCAGAATTTCTTCCTGAAATTTGCGAACTGTTTTACAGTTGGCTTCACTACATTTTGTGTGATATATTATAAGAAGATTGGAGGGATTGCTTATGGTTAACTAATTTAAAGCCAACATTAAGACCACTCCTTCGGAAAATTAAAAACAGAAACTGAGAAAGGAAAGTTGAGGATTTTATGAAAAGAAACTTCACGATTTTGTTGCTGATGCTTCTTTGTATCTCCCTTCTGACTCCTGTGTATGCTGCGCAGGCGATTCCCAGCGAGGTGTTTGGCGAAGAAGCGATTAATCAAGCAATTGATAACTATTTCCAGAGCCGGAAAGACTTTCTGAAAGGGAACCGGAATGACATTGTTCCCGTCGTGGATGGAATCTTAGCTGATGAGCTGCTCCATAAGCAAGCGTTGATTGAAAATGAAGCTGTTTACCTAACATATTCCCTAAGTGGACAAAATGTTGCGGCATATTCCGGTTATGCTGTTGTGAATGTAGTGGAGGCTATTACATATCGTGTATCCGGTACGGAAGCGAATGCTTGCGTGAATCATCAAATTACAGTCTATCAGACAAATCAGGGGAATATCGTTATTGGAGCTGATGCTTATAAAGATGATGTGCCAAACTTTGAATCCTGTTCGTATGTAAACGCTCCAGCTACTTATTATGACGTGAGTCCAAATGCGTTGCAAGCAGGGGGAAGTCGTAATTGTATTGTTGAGGTAGCTCGTAATGAGATTGGTTATGTAGAGGGAACTAAAAACTATACAAAGTACGGCGTGTGGTTTGGTAGCCAGTATGCGCATAGTGAATGGTGTGCAATCTTTGTCTGTTGGTGTGCAAATCAAGCTAAGGTTTCTACAACCATTATACCCAAGAATAATTCTGTTGCAGTTGTTGATAATCTGTTAAGCTTTTTTGTTACCAGAAATCAGTATTTTGTGCGAGGTGCTGGTACGCCAAGAGCTGGTGATTTGTACTTTGAGGGAGTATCTATTAATGATCTAAAGCATGTAGGGATTGTTTCCTCGGTAGGCTCTACTTCATTTACAATAATTGAAGGAAACTATCCTGACCGAGTCCAGTATAGAACCATATCTCTGAATGCATCAAACGTAATTGCTTTTGCGCGTCCTGCATATGCGACCACATCGCATAGCTATGTTGCAGTAAAAAATCAGTCCGGGGTGATTCTATACTATCGATGCAGTGCCTGTGGTCATCAAGTGACAAATTTACCCGGAGCAACGAGATTGCAGAGTATCCCTTTTCCGGTATGATTTCGATTAGAAAAGGAAGGTAAATGAAGATGAAAAAGCATTTATTTCCCCTGCTTGCGGCCCTGCTGTGTATGGTGATGCTGATGGGCTGTACGGCCCATGCGGGGCCGGAGTCCAACAAGCTGACGGAGGTGGAGTCCAACAAGCTGACGGAGGCGGAGCTTCAGGAGCTCCAGGAGCTGTTTGCCCCGGGCAGCTGGTATGCCCAGGCCTGCACCAGCTACTATGAAGCGGCGGAGGCCGTGAATCTGCGCCGTCTGTTCTACGATGGCATCGGCTACGCGGGACTGATCTATGGACAGTGCTATGTGACCGATCGGGAGCGGGACTGGGTGCTGGAGCAGGAACCTGCGGCAGAGAATTATGGCATTTTCCGGGCGCCCCGGGCGGCCATGGATGACGTTCTCCGGCAGTATTTTGACATCTCCCTGGACGATACCCGGAAAATGGGGCTGGATAACCTGCTCTATTGGGAAGAGGCCGACGCCTGGTACGCCGCCCACACGGATACGGGCCTGAATACGGTGACGCTGACCGGCGGTGAGCGCACGGACGATGGCCTGCTGAAGCTGTCCTATTCCGGCGGCTGTATCACCCTGCGCCCCACGCCGGACGGACAGAGCCCGCAGCCCTATTTCATCGTTTCCAACCAGCCGGAAGGTTGATGCCGGTATAGGAAAAGGGAGAGCGAATACGCTCTCCCTTTTATCTGTCGAAAAACCCGGCTTCGCAGCAAGCGGCAGACCGACCGGGAGACGCGGGTGCTGATCCTCTCCGCCCGCAGCGAGGTGGAGGACAAGGTGGAGGGGCTGGATGCCGGGGCCAACGACTATCTGGCAAAGCCCTTTCACCTGGCGGAGCTGGAGGCCTGCATCCGCAGCCTGACCCTGCGGCAGTTTACGCAGCAGGGCGTACTGCTGACCTGCGGAGGTCTGCGTTTTGACACCCGCTCCCGCACCGCCGCCGTCAACGGGCAGACGCTGACGCTCACCCGCAAGGAAACGGGGATACTCGAATACCTGATGGTGCATCAGGGGCGGCCCGTGAGTCAGGAGGAGCTGATGGATCACGTTTGGGACAACAGCGTGGACAGCTTCAGCAATTCCATTCGCGTCCACATCTCCGCCCTGCGCAAAAAGCTCCGCGCCGTGCTGGGCTATGACCCCATCCGCAACCGCATCGGCGAGGGCTATCTGATGGGAGGCGAGGAAGTATGAAGCGTCTTTCCCTGCAGTGGCGCATCACGCTGATGACCGTCCTGCTCATCGGCATCACCTGCGTGGCCATGAATTTGCTGCTGTGCTCCTCCGGTGTGTACTATATGGACACCATTGCGGACAGCTTACAGGGCGGCGGCACGGTGATCCTGAATGATGGCGGAGCGGCGAGCTTTGACCCGCAGCTCATAGCGCCCAACGAGGAGTTGACCATCGTCGTCGATGGGGCGCAGGGGCGCTTCCGCACCACCAACTGGTACATCACGGCGGCGGTAACGCTGCTCAGCGGCATCCTCGCCTATTTCGTCAGCGGACGCGCTCTCAAGCCCCTGCGCAGCTTTGCCTCGCAGGTGGAGCAGGTGCAGCTGAACAATCTTGCCGATATGAGGATCGATGAAGACGCTATTTCGGAGTTCCGGCAGCTGAGCCGCTCGTTCAACCAGATGCTGGAGCGGCTGAACAACGCCTTTGCCGCTCAGCGGCAGTTCACCGGCAACGCCGCCCACGAGCTGCGCACGCCGCTGGCGCTGATGCAGGCGCAGCTGGAGCTGTTTTCCGCGGAGCATCCCGATGTGCGGCCGGAGACGGCGGAATTCCTCACGCTTTTGCGCGAGCAGACGGAGCGGCTGACGCAGATGACCAAGACGCTGCTGGAGATGAGCAATTTGCAGCAGGTGGCGCGGAACGAGCGGATCCAGCTCGCTCCCATGATCGAGGAGATCTTCACAGATCTTGCGCCGCTCTCAGATAAGCTCGGCGTCACGCTGACGGCGGAGGGCGACGGCATTATGACCGGCAGCGATGCACTGATCTACCGGCTGATCTTCAACCTGACGGAGAATGCTGTCAAGTACAACCGGCCGGGCGGCTCGGTGCGGGTCGAACTTGCACAAAGGCAGGAAAAGTGCATCATTCGCGTTTCCGACACCGGCTGCGGCATTCCGGAGGAATATCAGCGGAGCATTTTCCATCCCTTCTTCCGGGTAGACAAATCCCGCAGCCGCGAGTACGGCGGCGCGGGACTGGGGCTTTCTCTGGTGTGGGAGATCGCCGATCTCCACGGCGGCTCCGTTTGGGTGGAGGAAAGCTCGGACAAGGGCACGACCATCGCGGTGGAGCTGCCAACGCAACAATCAACGAAGCCCTAAAACCCTTTTATTCGTTTTTCGCCGCTTCGCTTGCCGCCCTGCGGCGTTCCTCTCTGTATGGGGCGGTCAGCCGGAAAGAGAAGCGTCCCTTTTCAATCTCAAATTCCTTGCAGCCCGTGTCCGGGTCTGACGGCACTCGCCGGGGTGAGCTGCGGCATAGGCGGTCAGCCTGTTCTTGAGGTCGGTGTTGTGGGTGCGGATGAAGATGGTGGGGTCTTTCTCGTCAAAATAGATTTCGGTGTCTTTTCCTGCTTGGTAGGCCCTGTTCTCATAGGCTTATCCTTTCTGCGGCTCTGTCACGCAATAGGTCTGGGCGGACTATATGACACCGTACCCGGCAGCCGGGATCTCTACTTTCGGGTGTCCGGGGCAAATTTTGATTGGCTGCCGCTGATCCGGGCGTTTGCCGAGGCCCATGCCGCCGAAGCCAACACCGTCACCGTGTTGTGGGATCAGGAGAGCACCGGACACAATGAATATCCGGCGGACGAGGCCAGGAATCAGCCAAACCTCCTTTGATTTTTCTATAATCATTATAGCGAGGCTGACAGCGGTAATCGAATGTACGGATATAAGAAAATCACCGAGAAAAGTCCGTAGTGGACTGATCTCGGTGATTTCCGGCTCTATGTCAATAGTTGGGGTAGAGGCAAAGAACACAATAACGTTCACGGCCGCGAGCCAGTCGAGCAGCCGCTGCTTCCCGACGGTCGAGGACTCCGAATGCATGACGGCGAGGAACTCGTTCTTCAGCCGGTAGGCGTCGGCGAGCCTCGGGGCGATCTCAACCATCAGCGCCAGACGCTCCTGCTCCTCGCTGCTCAGAGCTTCCATCGGCTTCCGGAGAAGGTGCTTTGACCGTTTGAAGTACCTGCGCAGCCCTCTGGAGAGCTTGTTCTGCTCGTTCTTCCGGACCTGCTCCATCGCCCAGAACGCCTGACGGATCACGTGGAACCGGTCCGCAACGATAATGGCATTGGGAAAGCAGATTTTTCCGACCGTGCGAAAATGCGTATCACTTTGACTTTTTTGCGATACTTTTCGGCCCAATCAGCATAAGGCTTTGACAGAATATACGAAGAAAAAAGTGCGAACACAGCTTCTATCTTGGTGAATGGAAAAAACATCCCCCGGGGAGGCTTCCGCCCGGGAATCTCATCTGTTATAGTATGCTCATCGGTTCATACACGCATTCCTGCCAAAACCCAAAGCAAAGGCGCAGCGTTTCTTGGGGAAGAAAGCGCTGCGTCTTTGCGCAGGGCAGGAATGCAAAGCAACACCGGTTCGGAGGAACACTTGGAAACACCTATTATACAGTATGCCGGCGGCGTGATCGCCGCAAAACTGGACCGCACGGAAAAAGAACTGGTCCACGGGGTTTCTTTCCATATTTCTCGCGGGGAGAGCCTGGCTCTCATTGGCGAGACTGGGTCCGGCAAGACGCTGATTGCCCAATCCGTGATGGGGGTGCTGCCCGGCAATGTGCGGCTGGTTTCCGGTGAAGTATTATTTTGCGGGAAGGCTTTGCCGAAGGGCAAAAAGCTGCGGTCCATGCTGGGCCGGGAGATCGTATATATCCCGCAGAACGGTCACGAATTTCTTGACCCGTCCAGAAGCATCCGCCGCCAGATGTTTGACAGCATTGCAAAGCTGGGCATTGCGGCACCTCTGAGAGAAGCGTTTGCCCGTGAAAAGCTGACGCAGGTGGGGTTTACCCAGCCGGAGGCCATTCTGGACCGGTATGCCTTCCAGCTGTCCGGCGGCATGGCCCAGCGGGTAACCATTGCACTGGCCCTTTGCTCTCAGGCGAAGCTGTTGATCGCCGACGAACCTACCAACGGTCTGGATCAGGACAGCAAGCAGCAGACGCTGTCCCTTTTGAATGACCTGTTCCCGGATGCGGCAAAGCTCGTCATTACCCATGACATTTCCGTTGCGGCATCTTGTGGCCGCATTCTTGTCCTGTGCGGCGGGAAAATGCTGGAGACTGGCAGCTCCGCACTGGTGCTGGCTGCCCCGCGCCATCCCTACACCCAAGCCCTGCTGGGTGCCTTGGTGGAAAACGGGATGCAGGAAACGCCGGCTTTGCGGACGGAGACGGGCACTTGTCCCTTCTATCGCCGCTGTCCCGCAGCCTTCGGACGATGCCGTGCCGAAATGCCCCGGAGGACGCAGGGAGACAGAGAATGGTGGTGCTGCAAGGAATGATCTCCATGGAACAGATCGATAAGGCTTTTGACGGAAAACAGGTTTTGCAAAATGTCACGCTGGATATTCCCGACGGTCAGATCTGCGGCATATTCGGAAAAAGCGGGATCGGAAAATCCACGCTGGCCAAGGTCCTCTGCGGCATCTGCCCGCCGGACGGAGGGCAGATTCTACTGGACGGTAAATGTCTTGTTTCGCAGAATACGCCATATGACAGGAAAATGGGTCTTTCCATTCAGATGGTTTATCAGCAGCCCTATGCGACGCTGGATCCACGCCAGAAAATCGGCAGCGGCTTCAAAGAACTGATCCGCTATCACGGCTTTGCTCCCAAGGGGAAGGAGCGTGCGCTGACGGAAGACGTGCTTGTGAAAGTCGGATTGGAGCCGCAGATCCTGGCCCATCTGCCGCATCAGATCTCCGGTGGGGAAGCCCAGCGGGTGGCCATCGCCCGGTGTCTTCTGTTCCGGCCAAAGCTGCTGATTCTGGACGAGGCAACCTCCATGCTGGATGTTTCTACCCAGGCCAATGTGCTGGGAATGGTACGCCGTCAGATGCAGGAACACCACGGAAGCATCCTGCTCATCAGCCACGATGAAGCGCTGGTGAATTTA
>ENA-UONS01001643-UONS01001643.1-human-gut-metagenome-genome-assembly--contig:-CS19-NODE-1643-length-19727-cov-6.286295_pt1 | contig 19727 bp, 16 predicted proteins | sample MGYA00242458_ERZ724005 | MGnify/ENA metagenome assembly ERZ724005
CAGCCGTATTTCCTATGTGGCGCAGGATCAATACCTGTTCAACACCTCTCTGCTGGAGAATATCCGCATGGGACGGTTGAACGCTACCGATGAGGAGGTCCTGGAGGCAGCGCGCAAGGCCCAGTGCATGGAGTTTCTGGAAAAGCTGCCCCAAGGTATCCACTCCATGGCGGGTGATGCGGGCAAGATGCTCTCCGGCGGTCAGCGCCAGCGCATATCTCTGGCCCGTGCCATCCTGAAGGACGCCCCTATTGTGGTGCTTGACGAGGCCACCGCCTACGCCGACCCCGAGAACGAGGAGAAGATGGAGGCGGCGATTGCGGAGCTGGTGAAGGGCAAGACTCTGGTTGTTATCGCCCATAAGCTGCCCGCGATTATGAACGCCGACCAAATCTGCGTTGTAGACCACGGCAAACTGGTTGCGGCAGGAAAGCATCAGGACCTGATTCACTCCTGCCCGGAATATCAAAAGCTGTGGAAGGCGGCCCAGGACAGTGCCGAATGGAACATACATACCGCAAAGGAGGGAAACTAAATGTTTGCACTGTTTTCAAGGATTTTGAAACTTGCCGGTCCATATAAAGGGCGTATTCAGGGCGCTTTTGCCTGCGCGTTTGTGGAGTCGATCCTGTCTAAAATGCCGATCTTCCTGGCCTTTGTGGTGTTGAGCGGCTTTGCCGCCGGAACACTGACCGGGCAGACCTGCCTCTATGTGGGCCTTGGCCTCGCGGCGGCCGTGCTGGTGCAGATGCTGGTCCACTATCTCAGCGACAGCCTCCAGAGTGCGGCGGGCTACCTGATGTTTGCCGAGAAGCGCATGGAGCTGGGCGGACACCTGCGGAAACTGCCCATGGGCTACTTCACCTCCGGCAATATCGGCAAAATCAGTTCTGTCCTCAGCACCGACATGGTGTTTATCGAAGAAGTCGCCATGAGCACGCTGGGCAACATGATGAGCTATCTGCTGTCCTCCTTGGTTCTGCTGGCGTTTATGTTCTATCTGAATTGGCAGTTGGGCCTGATCGCGGCCCTTGTGACCATCCTGGCGTGGCTGGTTTCCAGAGGGATGAACAAAGTTTCCCTGCGGGAAGCCGCTGGCCGTCAGGAGCAGAGCGAACGGCTGACGGACGCGGTGCTGTCCTTTGTAGAGGGCATCGGGGTCATCAAGAGCTATAACCTGCTGGGTGAGAAGTCGGAAGAACTGACCGGCAATTTCAAGCGGTCCAGAAATACATCCCTTGCCTTTGAGCGGAAGATGACTCCGTGGACTATGGGGCTGAATATCCTTTATGGAATCGGGATTGCCGCGATTTTTAGCCTGTCGGTCTTTCTGGAGCGGAGCGGAGTTCTTTCTCTGGCCTATGTGCTGGGCGTCCTCCTGTTTGTCTTTGACCTGTTCGGGCCGCTCAAGGCGCTCTATGGCGAGGCGTCCCGCCTGACCGTGATGAACGCCGCCCTGGACCGCATTGAGGCTGTATTGGAGGAGCCGGAGCTCCCGGACACAGGGAAACAGCATATTCCAGCTCAGGCACAGCCCGGCCAGCCGGAAGTGCGGTTTCATGATGTGGCCTTTGCCTACCAGGACAAGGAGGTGCTGCACCACATCAGCTTCTCTATGCGCCCAAATAGCATGACCGCTCTTGTGGGGCCCTCCGGCGGCGGAAAGTCCACCATCGCCAATCTTCTGGCCCGGCTGTGGGATGTGAAAAGCGGCAGTGTTGCCATCCGTGGTGTGGATACCCGGCAAGTCCCCCTCGCAGAGCTGATGGATCACATCAGCATGGTATTCCAGCGCGTGTATCTCTTCCAGGACACGATCTATAACAACATCAGTATGGGCAAGCCAGACGCCACCGAGGAGGAGGTCTATGAGGCGGCGAGGAAAGCCCGCTGCTACGATTTCATCATGGCTCTGCCTGACGGATTTCAGACTGTGGTGGGAGAGGGCGGCGCAACCCTCTCCGGCGGTGAGAAACAGCGTATCTCCATCGCCCGCTGTATTCTGAAAGACGCTCCCATTGTAATTTTGGACGAGGCGACCGCCAGCGTGGACACTGACAATGAGAGCTATATTCAGGAGGCTATCTCCGAACTGGTAAAGGGTAAGACCCTGCTGGTCATTGCCCACCGTTTGAATACCATCCAGAACGCCGACCAGATTTTGGTCATCAGTGACGGACAGATCTCGCAGCATGGCACCCATGAGGAATTGATGGAACAACCCGGTATTTATCAGGATTTCGTCCGTATCCGTATGAACTCTGCCGGTTGGAGCCTGTCTTGATGGAGAGGAGCTCCCCATGAAACAATTACACGCATCTGGCGAAGATTATCTGGAAGCAATCCTTGTCTTAAAGAGGAAGAAAGGCATGGTGCGCTCCGTAGATGTGTCCCGGCACCTTGATGTATCGAAACCCAGCGTGTGTCATGCGGTAGCCACCTTGAAAGAGGGCGGGTTTCTCACCATGGACGAAGACTCTTTCCTGCACCTGACAGATGTGGGCAGAGAGGTTGCCGAAAAAACTTATGAGAAGCACTGCTTTTTCACCCGTCTGCTGGTGGATGCAGGTGTAGAGCCAAAGACTGCCGAGCAGGATGCCTGCCGCATGGAGCACGCAATCAGCGATGACAGTTTTCAAAAAATTAAATCAGGGCTAAAGGACAAATAAAAAGTGGCCTGTCAGTCGAGGTTATTGGGGGTGATATAGTGGGAAAACTGTTCATATTATCGGTCGAAGAAGATGACCTTGAAACCGTTGAGAAAATCATGGCCTTCATAGAGTCAACAGAACTGGTCATGTGTACGGATCTTTCCTCTGCCCCTCTGCGCTACAAGGCTTTGTGTATCGACGCTGCGTGCCGTCAAGTGTTTTGCAGGGCAAATTCATAGAGCTGACTCCTATGGAGTTCGATGTGTTTCATTTGCTTGCCCGGCGGCCTGGACGGGTATTTTCACAAAGGGAGATCTATGAGTTCGCCGCCCCTGATTCGTTTGACAGTAGCTGGACGGGGATCTCCAGCATCATTTACAAGCTGCGCCATAAGCTGAACGCTGACTTTATCCAAACCGTGTATGGGAAGGGCTATAGATTCTTGCCACCGTAACACTGTTGACCATTAAAGACAAGACAATAGAAAGGCCGAATTTCAGGTAAGTAATACTACTTTATACATGGAGTGAATCGACAAGATTAGAGTAACGCCAGCCAGCAGGCAGATATAAAAAACGACGCTTTGGGATGAACAGTAAATGTCCTCAAAGCGTCGTTTATATTTTGTCTGGAATGTGACGAAGAACATCTTCTACCCTGCAAGAAAGAATGTTGCAAAGGTCATTCAGCGTTGCGGTTGAGATATTCCGGTTTTGTTTCAAAGAATCCAATGTCCCCTTGCTGAAGGAATAATCCTTTATTAAAGAATAGGTCGTAATTCCTTTTCGACGCATAGTATCCCAGAGCGGGTCGTAAGTAATAATAGAGACCACCCCTTTGTGATTCCTATTATATTTGACATGTTGCGTCTTGAATATTCCCGGTATGTCGGGTATAATATCTTAATTACATGATTTCATGTCCGTCAATTTTTCTCATTCAAGCGCCTGACCATCAAAAAAACAGCTTCTAAATCCTGATCGTTCATCGACTTGATGCCATCTATAATCTCCTGAACTAAAATTGGATTTCGGTATTCTGCTTCCTCATCGAAAAACAAACGGGGCGTGATACCGAGCGTGTCAATCAAATAGAGCAGTTCTTTCACAGATGGCTGGGAATACCCCGTTACAATGTTATGAATATAGTTCTTGCTATGCCCTAAATCATAGCTTAACTGATACTCGGAAATCCCCTTTTTTACCCGTAATTCTGTAATACGGTTTCTGATAAAGTCCATCTCCATATACGATTCCTCCACCACCATTTCCCTCATGGTACACTTTTGTGGTGTGACATTAGGGTGCGCGTGGTGTGCTTTTTTATGCAATAGCACTTTAATAGTGTTATAATTGAGTAAAACGCCACACGGGAAAAGAGAGAAACGCATGGATAGAGAAAAAGAATCGCCCCCGGAGAGACTGCCGTTCTGCTTGGACGACACAGTTGGTGAAATAGTAAGGGCATGTCAGGAGTGCCCCGGCGTCTACTATATCGCGGCCCGGAAACAGGACGGCAGGTTTTTGGCGGACGAATACTATGTGGTGGAACGCTCCTCGCCAGCCATATCAAAAGAGGCTATGGCATACGGAAGAATGTCGGAAGAGGACTCCCGTGTGCTGCTCTATCCGTTTGCGGAGGAACGGCATGGGTATAAAATTATTGAGTATGAGATCTATCGGTATCAGGTCCGGCACGGAATGTACGCAGACGGACAAACCTCGCTTCGTGATGTTGCTTTTTTCAATATGGAGTATCATCCGGAATACTTTGGGACCTACCCGGCGCCCCTTGCCACGCCGCGGGGTCGTACTGCACGCTACAAGTCTCTGATGAACGGCGTCTTCTGGATCGAAACAGGCACAGGAGAGGAAGTCCTCGCTGTCTGCTATCCTATTTGGAACTGCGACTTCTCGGAAACCGTATTGAAGCAATCGGAGCAGGCCGAAGAGGATGTGCGGGAAGGAATTGACAATACTTTGGGGTATCTGTTCTTTTCCAAGCGGGCCAGCAGTCTCGCCTTGTTTGAACTATGGGGGCAGTACGAGGAGTTAAGGACTGGCGGCCTAATCAACTACCCCGCATTGATGAACTATATCTGGGCCTATTTCCCGGAGTACGCCGCCACATACAATATGCAGAACCAGATGGGGATGCACGATACCTTCGGCCTGTTGATGAACGCACTGGGGGCGGAGGTGGAATTGCAGAACAACCCGAATGAAGTAATTGTAATGTCAACAGCCGCCGGGCTTGATTTCCTGAATTTTTAGTTGGACTAAAAATGACAGATCAGGTGGAACAATGGACTGGGATCAAAATGAAGAGCTGGTAGAACAAATCCTTCGTACCGGCATGTACGCAAAGCTGTATGATGAAGAAACAACATACGGATACCTGACCTATTTAACCTACCGGGTGGAGGACACGCTGTTCACTTGGAAAAAGAAAAGCGATGTGGACGGGTTTTGGGCCGACCTCACATGGGAGGAATATATCGCCTTTTTGCAGCGGAAAAAGCCATTAGTCCTGGCGACCCAAAGGGTGCTGCTCAACACCGTGCTGGCGTTTCCTGCCTCCGCATTTGACTTTACATTGACAGAGGCAGAAGTGGACTTTCCCGTAACGCGTTATGACAGCGCCGGGATGCTCCATATGGCAAAGCTCTATTCCTTCGAGAACTACATCTCAATCGTGGAGTTTCTGATGTTCCGAGCAGAGAGGGCGTATTATCCGCTGTGGAAGGCGCAGCGGGGCCCCCACTACACATGGGAGCTTTATATCGTGGAGCTGCTTCGCAGCCGAAGGGAGTTTGTGGACCCACTATCGAGGGCCTTCCGCAACGCGCTGGTTCAACTGGACTTTCTCCCGGCGTGGCAGATGATCTATCCGACTATTCAAGAGGATACAGAAACAGAATAACATGAAAAGACCCCGCAGATTCTGCGGGGTCTTTTCATGTTATTCTGAGCTCCCCTCTTGACAAATACAAACCATAGTGCTATATTCAAAACATCGTTATAAAACAGCGTTTTGAAAAGGAGGAATGGCAGTGGCAAAACAAAAGGCGGGGGTCTATGACAAGGTGCTGGAGTGCGCCAAGGAGGAGTTTTTGTCCAGGGGATTTCTGGACGCGTCTCTGCGGAGCATTGCCCAGGCGGCGGATACCAGCACCGGCTCCATCTACACCCGGTTTGGGGACAAGGAGGGGCTGTTCCGGGCCATCGCGGAGCCGGTGGTGGATGAATTTAAGGACATGTTCCGTAAGGTGCAGGAGGATTTCCACCAGTTCCCGGAGGAAGAGCAGCGGGCGGACATGGGCCAGTACACCGCCCGTCACCAGGAGGAGCTATTGGACTACATCTACGACCACTTTGATGTATTCCGCCTGCTACTGGACGGGGCCCATGGCACCCGGTTTTCCTGCTTCCTGGACGAGCTGGTGGACATCGAGGTGGAGTACACCTACAAGTACATGGAGGTCATCGGTTGCGAGAGCGTCAAATCCGGTCTGGTGACGGAGGAGTTCATCCATATCATCGTCACCGCCTACTTCAACGGCATGTTCGAGGTGGTGCGGCACAACATGGACCGCGCCGCCGCCCACCGCTATGTCAAGATGCTCAACCGCTACCACATGGCGGGATTTTCCACCGTGTTCGATCCTCATCCCTGACAAGAGGCTGTGCCTTCTGGTACAGCCCTCTCATTTGTGCAAAAGTTAGCAATTACTAACCAAAGGAGGAATTTATCATGAAACAGAAAAGCCCCATGCTCCGTCTGTGGGAGCTGGGAGAGGGACAGCAGGGCGGCCTGAAGCGGGCGGTCCTGTCCGCTGTGGTGGGGGTACTGTTTGGGATGCTCCCTTACTTCGCCGCGGCGCAGATCATTCTGGGCCTGCTGAAAGGGGAGCAGAGTATACAATACTACCTGATATGGTGTGCAGTGGCGCTCGTGGGCTTCCTGCTCCGGGCCACCCTGTATTCCATGGCCCTGTCCCAATCCCACAAGGCCACCTTTGCCATCCTGAAATCCATCCGGGAGCGGGTGCTGGAGAAACTGCCAAAGATGCCTCTGGGTACGATTCTGGACACCTCCAGCGGCCAGATGAAACAGGTCATCGTGGATCAGGTAGAGAGCATGGAGCGGCCTCTGGCCCATCTTCTGCCGGAGATGACCGCCAATGTGCTGGGGCCGGTGTGCATCCTGATTTATCTGTTCGTGCTGGACTGGCGGATGGCCCTTTTGAGCCTGGTGTCCATCCCGGTGGGCATGGCTTTCATGATGGCGGTGATGGCCGGCTACGGCAAGCAGTACGAGGGCTCGGTCAAAACCACCCAGGCCATGAACAGCGCCATTGTGGAGTACATCGGCGGCATTGAGGTCATCAAGGCGTTCAACCAGGGCAAGCAGTCCTATGCCCGCTTCTCCGACAGCGTAAAAGCCAATGCCTCCTACTTCTACCACTGGATGAAGAGCTGCCAGATGCCGGTCTCTCTGGCCCGTGCCATCTCGCCCACCACTATGATCACCATTCTGCCGGTGGGCTGGCTCCTCTATACCGGAGGGAGTTTGCCCATCGAGACCTTTATCACCACCATCGTCCTGTCCCTGGGCATTGCCGGGCCCCTGCTGGCCGCCATGGACTTTGTGGACAGTCTCGCCAAGGTAGGCACCATCGTGGGCTCGGTGGATGCCATTCTGAACGGAGCGGAGCAGGATCACGGGGAAGCGCCGGTGGAGTTCCGGGGCCGGGACATCCAGCTCTCCCATGTGTCCTTCGGCTACCACGCGGACAAGGAGGTGCTCCACGATGTGTCCCTCACCATCCCCGCCGGGAGCATGACCGCCTTTGTGGGGCCCTCCGGCTCGGGGAAGTCCACCATTGCCAAGCTGATCGCCGGCTTCTGGGATGTAAGCTCCGGCTCCATCACCCTGGGCGGGCAGGACTTGAAGCGGGTCCCGCTGAAGCAGCTCTATGACCAGGTAGCCTTTGTCTCCCAGGACAACTACCTCTTTGACGAGAGCATTCGGGAGAACATCCGCATGGGCCGCCCGGCGGCCACCGACGCCGAGGTGGAGGCGGTGGCAAAGGCCGCCGGGTGCGACGCCTTTATCCGGGGCCTGGAACGCGGCTACGACACCGTGGTGGGCGGAGGCGGCGCCCATCTGTCCGGCGGCGAACGCCAGCGCATCGCCATCGCCCGGGCCATGCTCAAGGACGCGCCCATTGTGGTGCTGGACGAGGCGACCGCCTACATAGACCCCGAGAACGAAGCTGTTGTTCAGCAGGCCGTGGGTAAGCTGGTGGCGGGAAAGACCGTTCTGGTCATCGCCCACCGCCTCAGCACCATCACGGGAGCGGATCAGATTGTGGTAGTCAATGGCGGCTGCATCCAGGATGCGGGCACCCACGAGGAACTTTTGAAAAACTGCCCGCTGTATCAAGAGATGTGGCGGGCTCACATGGGCGCAAAGGAGGGAGAACAGGCATGATCGGCGTTCTGAAAAAAATCTGGCACTTTGCCGGCGAGGAACAGGGCAATATTCGGAAGTCCATGATTTTAGGCTTCTTTTACGCGGTGTTTCATATGTTCCAGATCGCGGCCATCTATGTGGTGGTGCTGGCCCTGGTGGGCGGCTCCACAGACTCCACCCCGGCATGGCAGGCGCTGGGGCTTCTGCTGGCCAGCATTCTGGGCCGTGCGGTCCTCAACCGCTTCAGCCAGCTCCAACAGACCCACGCCGGTTACTTCATGGTGGCGAACAAGCGTATCTCCATCGGTGACAAGCTCAAGCGGGTCCCCATGGGCTATTTCAACGACCAGAGTTTGGGAGAACTCACCGGTATCACCACCACCGTTCTGGACGAGGTGGAGAGTACCGGCCCCATGGTGTTGGTCGGCATTCTGGGCGGCCTGATCAATTCCGCCGTCATGCTGCTGTGCGTCCTGTTCTGGGACTGGCGGATCGGCCTGCTGGCCCTGGCGGGGATGCTGGTGTATCTGGCCCTTCTCTCCGGAATGGAGAAACAGTCCGCCAAAATCGCCCCCAAGCGCCAGCGGGACGAGGCCCGGCTGGTGGAGGCGGTGCTGGAACAGCTCCAGGGCATGAGCGTCATCAAGTCCTTTAACCTGACCGGAAAAGGCGACAAGCGGGTGCGGCAGGCGCTGGAGGACAGCCGGGCGAACAATCTGGCGGTGGAGAAGCTGTTCACTCCTTATATCTGGGGCCAGGAGATGGTCCTCCACCTGTTCAGCGTTCTAATTCTGGCGGCGTCGGTGGGGCTGTGCCTGACGGGAGCCATGTCCCTCGCCAATGCGCTGATGGCGGTCATTGTCTCCTTCCTGATCTTCTCCCAGATCCAGTCCGCGGGCAGCGGCGTGTCCGCCCTGCGTCTGGTGGGCAGCTCCATCGACCACGCCAACCAGGTGGACGACATCCCTGAGATGGACCAGCGCGGCACGGCCATCCGCCCGGAGAGCCACGAGATTGTATTCGACCATGTGAACTTCTCCTATGGAAGCCGCCCCATCCTCAAGGATGTGTCACTGACCATCCCGGACCGGACCACCACCGCCATTGTGGGACCTTCCGGCTCCGGCAAGACCACTCTCTGCAACCTGATCGCCCGGTTTTGGGATGTGGACGGCGGCCGTGTGACCATCGGCGGCCGGGATGTGCGGGAGTACACCCTGGAGTCCCTCATGGAACAGGTGAGCATGGTGTTCCAGCGGGTGTACCTCTTTGCCGACACGGTGGAGAACAATATCAAGTTCGGCTGCCCGGACGCTACCCATGAGCAGGTGGTGGAGGCTGCAAAAAAGGCGTGCTGCCACGACTTTATCTCCGCCCTGCCGGATGGATATCATACGGTAATTGGCGAGGGAGGAGCCACGCTTTCTGGCGGAGAGAAGCAGCGCATCTCCATCGCCCGGTGTCTCTTGAAGGACGCGCCCATCGTCATCTTCGACGAGGCCACGGCCAATGTGGACCCCGAGAATGAGGATCAGCTCCAAAGGGCTATGGAAGCCCTGACGAGGGAGAAGACCGTGCTGATGATCGCCCACCGGCTCAAGACCGTGCGGAGCGCGGACCAGATTCTGGTGCTGGACCAGGGCAGCGTCGTCCAAAAGGGTACCCACGACGAACTGATCCAGCAGGCGGGCATCTACCGGGATTTCGTGTCCGAGCGCACGGAGTCCAGCCGATGGACACTTTGATTGATCGAAAAAGACAAAACTGCAGTACAGATATTTGCACTGTGATTTTTGGGTGGCTATGGCATTTGCAGCAAAAAAATCGCCATGCGCAGATATGGGGAACGCTATAAAGAAAGCGTGCAGTTCCAAAACTAAAGTGGAGCTGCACGCTTTCTATTCTACTTCTTTCCTACCTTCCTAAACTCTCCCGGTAACAGTCCAGTGCTCTTTCGGAACAGCTCCGCAAAGCGGCTGGAGGTAGAATAGCCCACAGTCTGCGCAATCTGTCCAATGGACAAATCAGTATTGGTGAGAAGGTACTCGGCCTGGCTCATGCGGCGCTGCTGGATGTACTCAGTGATGGTGCAGTCATAGACTTTTTTGAAACTGCTCTTGAGTTTTGTTGTCCCCATGCAGGCAATCTGGGTCAGACGCTCCATAGGAACTTCCGCGGCGTAATGGTCGCTCAGGTAGGTAGCGACTGTCTGAATATTCTCAATATCCTGGGCTGCCAGCCGCCCAGTGGCCGCCGGACGCTTTTTCTGATACTCCACCACCAGCGACAACGCTTCGGCTACCTTGCCCTCATAAAACAGTTTGGCGGCGATCCCATCTCCGCGGTAATTTTGAAGTTCTGTAAGGAGCCTGGACATTTCCGGGAAGTCTGTTGTCTGGTCGATCTTTCGGAATGCCTCCACCGGGTTGTGGTATTCGTCCGGATACTGCTTTTTGAGATAATCCTCATAGTAGGCGGGCATGATCTCAACGCCGATGGAGCGAATAGGAATATTTTTGTGGATCAGCACCCGGTAGGGTGAATAGCCGCCAATATAGGTTTTGATACACCCGGCGGACAGCCGGCGGTACGGAGCCAATTCCTCGCCGGATATGGAATCATAGCGGGTGATGCTCAGACACTCTGGCAGGGAGAACTCCAGCAGAGAGTCCTCGTGAAAGGAAAAGTTATGGATCTTGATGTCGTACAGATCCTTTTGCCCATAGGTCCAGTAGAACCCCTCTCCGATTTCGGGCGATAACTTCCACGAGATGCCTAAAGAACCATATTGCTGATTATCCGGGTCGGGAATAAAACCGTGCCCTTTCAACAGCGGTGCATAGTATTGCTCAATGATTTCGGGCATGACAAAAGACTCGCCTCCTCTTTACAACGATTGGACGAACTTTTGAAACGAAAAGACGAACCTCGTTTCAAATCATTGAAAGCCGCCCCAATCGAGTGTATGTTATAGGTGACGGTTAGCGAACTCTAACCAAAGAGTAGCATATCACAAAGAAAAAGTCAACATGACGCAAAAACAGGAGGAGCAAAATGAGCAATCAAGTCAATTCACTGAAGAAGGGCCTTACGGTCAAGGACCTTGTGACAACGGGTATTTTCAGTGCCATCTTTTTTGTGTTTACCCTGGTCGGCGGACTTCCGTTCGCCCCGAATCCAGTCCTGACCTTCTATATGCCGATGGGGGCGGCGCTGCTGTGCGGCCCTATTTATCTGCTGATGGTGGCTAAAGTGCAGAAGCGGTGGAGCGTCACAATTCTCGGCATCATCATGGGGATCATCTGGTTTGCCACCGGAATGCACTGGGCATTTTCCCTGGGCTATATCGGGATGGGACTTATTGCGGACTTGGTAGCCGGCGCCGGTCACTACCGCAACAAGGCCATCAATCTGCTGTCCTATATGCTGATTTCCCTGGGAGGCATCTATACTTATGTGGTGTTCTTTCTTGACCCGGACGGCTGGGCCAGCACCATGCTGAAAAATGGTACGGAACAGTCCTACATCGACACCATGAACGCCTCCGCACCCTCCTGGCTCCTCGTGGTCATTATCGCCGGCACATTGGCGGTGGCGGCTTTCAGCGGCTGGGTCGGCGGCAAGATGCTGAAAAAGCAGTTTGAAAAGGCTGGGATCACCGCATGATGGGCGGAGCGTCATCCCGGCGCGGGCTGTGGCTGGACCCCAGGACGAAGATATTGCTGCTGTTGTTCTGCATCCTTTCCGCTATGATGGCCCCATCCCTTTTCTATGAACTGGGCCTTGTGGTGCTGATCGGACTGCTCGGTGTCTGCTTCGGGAAGTGGAAATATGCCTGGAAGGGTGTGCTGTTCTATGCGCTGATTGTCCTGCTCACCCTCTGGATCATGGACACCATGACGGGCACCTGGCGCACCATGTTTATCGCCTTTTTGGGGCTGTTCCATAAGGTCTATCCCTGTGGGATGCTGTCCGGCATTGTCCTCTCTACCACGAAGGTCAGCGAATTCTTATCCGCCATGAACCGCATCCACGCACCGAAAAAGCTGGTGATCCCGCTGGCCGTCATGCTCCGCTATGTCCCCACCATCCAGGAGGACTGGCGGTTTATCAAGGACGCCATGCGGATGCGGGATGTGTCGCCGTCTCCCAAGGGACTGCTGACGCACCCGGCCATGACGGTGGAGTGCATTTATGTCCCGCTGATGATGGCGGCCTCCAAGGCGGCGGATGAACTGTCCATCGCCTCCATTACCCGCGGGATCGAAAACCCGAAGCCCCGGACCTGCCTGGTGCAGATTCACATAGGGCCTGCGGATCTTCTGGCGGGCGTCTGCTTCGCGGCGTACCTCGCTGTGGGGCTGTACTGGAAGGGGGTGTTCGGATGATTGAATTAAAGCATGTGTCGTTTGCCTACCAGGGGCAGGAGCATGACGGCCTGCACGACATCAATCTGACGATTGCGGACGGAGAGTGCGTCCTGTTCTGCGGCCGGAGCGGATGCGGCAAGACCACCATCACAAGGCTGGTCAACGGCCTGATCCCACAATTCTATGCGGGAGAATTGACGGGCAGCGTACTGGTGGATGGACAGGAGATCAGCAAGCTGCCCATGTACCAGACCGCTGCTAAAGTCGGCTCTGTGTTCCAAAACCCCAGGACGCAGTTTTTCAATGTGGACACGGACAGCGAAATCGCCTTTGGGATTGAAAACGAGGCCCGGCCGCCCGTGGAGCTGGCGGAGCGGGTGGAGCAGGCCACTGACGACCTGCATATCCGCCCGCTCCGAAACCGCAATATCTTTGAATTGTCCGGGGGCGAAAAGCAGAAGATCGCCTTCGCCTCGGTCTATGCCATGAATCCGGAGATTTACCTGCTGGATGAGCCGTCCTCCAATCTGGATATGACATCTATCCAGGAGTTAAAAGGCCATATGCGGCTGCTTCAAAAGCAGGGCAAGACCATCCTGATCGCGGAGCACCGGCTCTATTATCTGATGGATCTGGCGGACCGGATCGTGTACTTGGAGCAGGGCCAGATTGAGAAGATTTTTACGCCGGAAGAGTTCCGCAGATTGCCGAAGGAGGCCCGGGAACGCATGGGATTGCGGGCGGCGGATTTAGCGGAGGTGCGGCCTCCGCAAGTCCACCCGCCGGCATCTTCCCCTGTCCTGGAGCTTCGGGATGTCACGCTCCGGTATAAAAAGCGGACGATCCTGCACCGCATCAGCCTTGCCGCCGCAAAGGGTGAGGTAATCGGCGTGGTGGGCCACAACGGGGCCGGGAAAACAACCTTTTCCCGCGCCCTGTGCGGACTCCACAAGGACTGCGAGGGGAAGTTTCTGTGGGATGGACAGGCAATGGAGCGGAAGAACAGGCTGAAACGCTCCTACATGGTGATGCAGGATGTGAACTACGAATTATTTGCCGAGAGCGTGGAGGCGGAGTGCTCTTTCGGCATCCGCAATCCGGACTTGACCCTGGCCGCCTCAACTCTGGAGGAATTGGGGCTGGCTCCCTATCGGGAGCGCCACCCCAACACGCTGTCCGGCGGGCAGAAGCAGCGGGTGGCCGTAGCGGTCAGCATGATCTGCGGAAAAGACCTGCTGGTGTTTGACGAGCCTACCAGCGGCCTGGACTTTGACAGCATGACCCAGGTGGCGGGGCTGATCCGGCGGCTGTCTGAGCTTGGAAAGGTCATTTTCATTGTCACCCATGATTTTGAATTTGTCTGCCGCACCTGCTCCCGTGTCCTGCATTTTGACGAGGGCGAGATGCCCGATGATATACCCGTTGTGATGGACGCCCTCCCGAAACTGAGAGAGCTGTTCTCTGTCAAGGTGAATGGCTCCGAAGGAGACAGAGAAGGTGGCCTGGGCCATTCAGATGGAAAGGAGAGGTAGTCTATGAAACAGAAAAAAACCAATCGTGTGGCCTTGCTGCTCCACTGGGCCGGAGAGCAAAAGGTATGGCTGTTCCTGGCCGTGCTTCTGGCGATGGCCGGGGGCCTGTGCATTGTGGTGCCCTATATTGAAATTTACCGGCTGATGGACGCCGCCTTTGGCGGGACCTGTACCGAAGAACTGGTGGTGCGGGTCGTGGCCGCTGTGGCCGCGGCGGTGGTGCTCCGCTTTGTGCTGTTCGGGGCGTCTGGAGTGGTATCCCACAAGGGAGCCTACGGCGCGCTGTTCAAGGTGCGCTGCATGGTAGCGGAACACATGGCTAAGGTGCCGCTGGGGGCGCTGAACGAGCGGCGGACCGGCGACATCAAAACCGTGCTGAACGAGGACATTGAGAAGCTGGAGCTGTTTCTGGCCCACAACCTGCCGGATCTGGTGTGCTATCTGGTGGGGCCGGTGGTGGTTTTTGCCTACCTGATGACCGTCAATATCCCGCTGGCTCTGGTTTCCCTGGCGCCGCTGGTGCTTGCGGCCATGGTGATGGCGGTCATGTTCCGCAACACGGACGACCTGATGGACCGGGCCAACCGTTCCATCACCGCGCTGAACTCGGTCATGATCGAGTATATCAGCGGCATGAAGCTCATCAAGGCATACAACATGGGGAGCAAATCCTTCCAGAAATTCTCCTCCGCCATCCATGAGGAAAACGCCATGTGGAACGAGACCTCTCGCCGCATGGGGCCACCCTACGCGGCCTTCGTGGTCATCATTGAGTGCGGAATGCTGCTCATGGTGCCGCTGGGCGGGATGTTTTTCCTGAAAGGCTCCCTGACAGCCAGCGCATTCCTGCTGTTCATCTATGTGGGGTCCATGTACCTGACGGAGATCCGTCCTCTGCAGGAGCTGGGGACCAATTTCGCCAATGTGCTGAACGCAGTCACCAAAGCGAAGGAGATCCTGGATGTCCCCATCTATGAGGGCGGCACGGATTTCCCCCAATGCCATGATATTGAACTGCGGAATGTACGGTTTTCCTACGATGGAAAAACCGATGTGCTGCAAGGCGTCAATCTCAAGATCAGGGACGGAGAGAGGCTGGCCCTGGTGGGGCAGTCCGGCGCCGGCAAGAGCACCATAATCGAACTGATCTCCCGCTTCTATGATGTGCAGGAGGGCGAGGTGCTGATCGGCGGAAAAAATGTCAAGGAGCTGGACTACGACACCATCTTGAGCAATGTGGCTATCGTATTTCAAAAGACTTTCCTCACCCGCGACAGTGTACTGGAGAACATCCGCATGGGGAGCAGCGCCAGTCTGGAACAAGTGAGGGCCGCCGCAAAGGAAGCCCAGATCGACGACTTCATCATGTCTCTGCCGGATGGCTACGATACCAAGGTGGGGAGCTTCGGCTCCCGGTTTTCAGGCGGAGAGAAGCAGCGGATCGCCATTGCCCGCGCCATTTTGAAAAATGCCCCGATCCTGATTTTAGATGAGGCCACCAGCGCCTCCGACCCGGAAAACCAGATGGAGATTGACAAGGCCATCCAAAATCTTTGTAAAGGCAAGACCGTTATTGTGGTTGCCCACCGCCTGAGCGCCCTGAAGATGTGTGAGCGGGTCGCAGTGGTGGAGGACCACACCATCACCTGCGTCGGCACCCATGAGGAAGTCCGCAGGGATAACGCTTACTACCGGAAAGCCTGGGAGGACTACGAAAAGGCCCGGAACATCACCTATCAGTTGGAAGGGGGGCGAGGAGAATGAGAGAACACGATGTCTTGAAAAAGAATAAAAATTTTTACATTGGCGTTGGGGGAACTGTTTTGGAGGGCCTGCTCTCCGGCAGCCTGTTCCTGCTGCTTTACTCGGTCATGCAGTTTTTGTGGGCGGGGCAGTTTGACCTGGACCGGGTGTTGATGCTGACCGGGGCGATTGCCGGCATCTTCCTGCTCCGTATCCTGATTTACAGCTATGGCTACACCAAAGCCCAGATCGGCGGCGCGGAAGTCAGCCAAAATATCCGGCTGTTTATGGGGGATCATCTCAAGCGTATCCCCCTATCCCGGTTTACCCAGGGGCAGACAGGCGACTACATCAACACCATCACCAGCGATGTCAATAACTATGAAAAGATTCTGACCCACAAAATCGGGGACCTGGCGAAAAACTTTGCCTTGTCCATCATGCTGATTGTGTTTGTCATGACGATCTATGTCCCCGCCGGGCTGATTCTGCTGGCGGCGGATCTGCTGCTGATTCCCGGTTTGTGGCTTTCTTTCCGTATGGTGAAGAAGTACGGCAAAGAAAAGAATGACATCTGTGCGGAGAATGTCAGCAGCATCGTGGAGTATGTATCCGGCATCCAGACCTTCCGGGCTTATGGCGTGGGCGGCTTGAAAAACAAGACGGTCATCAGCGCCATGCGGGACTTCTGCCGCATCAGCTTTGTATATGAGGCCAAGGTGCTCCCTGTGGGAGCCGGGCTGGGTATCCTGATCTGGCTGTCCTGCCCGCTGGTCATCTTAATCGCCTACGCACCGTGGGCAGCCGGGGCCATCGACACGGTTTCCTATCTGTTGGTCTGCATGTTGCCGCTGTTCTGTTCCAAACTTGCCAACGCCATTTTTGTGGACCTCACCAGTTACAAAAACCTGATGATCTCCAAAGGGAAGATCTTGGGCGTGATGGATGAGCCGGAGGAAAGCGGCAGTATGGAGGCGCTGCGGCCCGCTACCCATGAGATCATCTTTGACCATGTGGACTTTGCCTATGTTCCCGGAGAGCCGGTGCTGAAGCAGGCGTCCTTTACGGTGCCGGATCAGAAGCTGACCGCCATTGTGGGCGATTCCGGCTCCGGAAAATCCACCATCCTGAATTTGATTGCAAAATATTATGAGCCAGCCAGTGGCGTCATCTCCATCGGAGGGAAGCCCATCAATCATGTGGCGGCGGAGCGCGTGCTGGAGCAGGTTTCCATGGTAGATCAGGATGTGTTCCTCTTTGACGACACCATCCGGGACAACATCCGTCACGCCCGCCCCGGCGCATCAGACGCGGAGATTGAGGCAGCCTGCCGGGAGGCCAACTGTGACGGATTTATCCGCAGGATGGAAAAGGGCTATGATACCCCTACCGGCGAGAACGGCAATCTGCTCTCCGGAGGAGAGCGGCAGCGGCTTTCTATCGCCCGGGCCATTCTGAAAAACAGTCCCATCCTATTGCTGGACGAGGCTACCGCATCCTTGGACATTGAGAACGAGCTGGCGGTCAAGCAGGCCATCGCCAATCTGCTCAAGGAGAAAAAGACCGTGGTGATGATCGCCCATACCCTTTCCATCGTCAAGAATGCGGATCAGATCCTGGTAGTGGCGGACGGAACAATCAAGGAGTCCGGCACCCACGAGGAACTGCTGGCCGAGAACGGCAAATATGCGGCCATGTGGAACGCAGAACAAAAAATCACTGTATAAATGAGAGGTTGCGTCGATGAAAAAACTCCATGCGTCGGGCGAGGATTATCTGGAGGCCGTGCTGGTGCTCCAAAAGGAAAAGGGCATGGTACGCTCCGTGGATGTGTCCAGGCACCTTGATGTATCGAAACCCAGCGTGTGTCATGCGGTAGCTACCTTGAAAGAGGGCGGTTTTCTCACCATGGACGAAGACTCTTTCCTGCACCTGACCGATGTGGGCAGAGAGGTTGCCGAAAAAACTTATGAGAAGCACTGCTTTTTCACCCGTCTGCTGGTGGATGCAGGTGTAGAGCCAAAGACTGCCGAGCAGGATGCCTGCCGCATGGAGCACGCAATCAGCGATGACAGTTTTCAAAAAATTAAATCAGGGCTAAAGGACAAATAAAAAGTGGCCTGTCAGTCGAGGTTATTGGGGGTGATATAGTGGGAAAACTGTTCATATTATCGGTCGAAGAAGATGACCTTGAAACCGTTGAGAAAATCATGGCCTTCATAGAGTCAACAGAACTGGTCATGTGTACGGATCTTTCCTCTGCCCCTCTGCGCTACAAGGCTTTATGTATCGACGCTGCGTGCCGTCAAGTGTTTTGGCAGGGCAAATTCATAGAGCTGACCCCTATGGAGTTCGATGTATTTCATTTGCTTGTCCGGCGGCCCGGACGGGTATTTTCACAAAGGGAGATCTATGAGTTTGTTGCCCCTGATTCGTTTGACAGCAGTTGGACGGGAATCTCCAGCATCATTTACAAGCTGCGTCATAAACTGAACGCTGACTTTATCCAAACCGTGTATGGGAAGGGCTATAAATTCTTGCCGCCATGAGGATTATAGAAAAGAATGTTGGTAGATAGTACGAAACCATTCATTTATTGGAACTATGCAGAGTAAGGAATAAAAGTGTTATAAATCTGCGGTATGTTGGTGCATACCGCAGATTTTGCTATATCATAAATAGAGATTGGCGAGTTTTATTGAAGAATACAGTAGTTTATGTTACCATAGAGAGGTAAGTTAAGACTAACTTGATGGAGTGATGACAATGGAGAAGGTCAACTTCAATCCGGAATGGTATGGTGTACAGGCAAAAGTACTATCGAGAAGCGAAAGACAGCTGGTTGTGGATTATGGATGTAATGGGCGTGGTATCGTAAAAAATTATAGCTTGTTTGAGGGCATACAACTTTGCTTCCTCGATTTTGAAACGGATGAATCTATGAGGACCCAGAAGTTCAATCCAGATATCCTCCAGATTACTCACTGTCAAACCGGACGCTATGAATGTGAATTTGCCAATCATACTGTGGCATATTTGCCAACGGGCTATTTCAGCGTTGCAACCACAGCGCATTTGCCGATTTCGTTCTCTTTTCCCTTGGGGAAGTATTACGGCGTTAGCCTTGTCATAGATCGTCAGGCGCTTTCGGACGAAATACGCCGGATGATGCGGACAATTCCCATTGACCTTGATAAAATAGGGACAACACTTGGTCTTGAAACACAATGGTATGTCAGTGATACTCCACCGCAATTACGACACTTGTTTTCCGAATTATACACAGCCATTCAAACGGAGCCTGTCGGCTATTTCAAAATTAAGGCCATAGAGCTATTATACCACATGGATCAGTTGACACAGATTAGCGGGTGCGACTCAAAGTATTTTGATAAGAAACAGATTCAAGCAACAAAAGCTATTCGGGAGTATCTTATTTCCCATCTGGATGAAAAAGTTCCCTTGGAACAGTTGGCAAAAGAGGCGCACTTGAATCTGTCGGTGTTCCATCTGGTATTTTCCCACATATATGGGGACACTCCGTATGCCTACCTCAAAAAATACAAAATGAATTTAGCTGCCCAGTGGCTTTCGGAAAACAAGATGAAAATCGGTGATATTGCCTTGGAGCTTGGATATAGCAACGCAAGTAAATTTGCTAAAGCATTTCAATCTGTATATGGAATGCTGCCAAAAGACTACCGAAAAAATCGATAGTCATGTACAGGCGGCGTTTAACAGCGGTAGAGGTGTAGTCTCTACTAATTCATTGGTATCTTTGGGCTATTTTTGCCCGTGACGCATAGATATGGAGTAGCAGCCAATTTCAAAAGTTGATAGAATAAATGTCGCGGTTAGCAAGAACTAACTGCGACATTTTCTCTTTTAAGGAGGGTTCATGCTATGTCAAACGCAAAGTCGAAACAGGCAAAACCAAAGACGGGTTTGGCACG
>ENA-UONS01001649-UONS01001649.1-human-gut-metagenome-genome-assembly--contig:-CS19-NODE-1649-length-19645-cov-6.775855_pt1 | contig 19645 bp, 19 predicted proteins | sample MGYA00242458_ERZ724005 | MGnify/ENA metagenome assembly ERZ724005
CACGCAATTTACTTTCGCTGCCGTCTCTCTCGAAACAGCTTGCATATATTACCACGCCGCTTTCCCTTTGTCAAGCCCAAATTCGACATTTTCTGAAAAAATTTGGAAGCCTCCGGAGAGGCTTCCAAATCACTTGTTTTCTTATTCCGCGTCGTCGATCAGGCCGTAGCCCCCATCGTTTCTGCGGTACACCACGGCAAAGCTCCCGCCGTTGTCCTCGTCACGGAACGCGAAGAAATTGTGCTCCAGCAGGTTCATCTGCATGACCGCTTCTTCGCGGGTCATGGGCTTGAAGTAGAAGCTCTTGACTTTCTTCAGGCTGAGATCGTCTTCCTCCGTCTCCGGAACGAAGCTGGTCTCCTCCTGCACCGTGCGGGTGAAGGCATCCTGACGCAGACGGCGGGCGAGCCGGGTCTTGTTCTTGCGGATCTGACCCTCGATGGTGGCGACGGCGGCGTCGATAGACGCGAACATATCCGAAGTGCTTTCACTTGCCCGGAACCAGGTTCCCGCACCGTGAACGGTGAGTTCCACGTTGTTCTGGTTCTTCTCTACAGAAAAGACGATGAGTGCTTCCGCATCCTCCTCAAAAAAGCGCGCCAGCTTCATGACCTTTTTCTCGGCATAAGCGTGGACATTCCCGGGAAGCTTTACTTTTTTCTCACTGTACTGGAATTTCATATGCGGCAGCTCCTTTCGTTTCACCGATCTTTCGGTGTAAGGTTACTATACCACATTTCCCTCATTCCGACAAGGGGGTAGGCTCAATCGTCCGCCTCGTCTTCATCGTCCAGTAACTCCGCCATGGTCAGATTGTAGACCGCTTCCGCTTTCTTTTCAAAGAGCTTCCCAAGGCGCACCGCCTGACGCTGGTTCGGTGCCAGCAATTCCAGCGTCATCAGATTTCCCATTTCGTCATCCAGCGCCATGACCACGGAATAGTCCCCATTGTCCCGGGGGATGATCTGTGTCTTGACGAAGCTGGAACGGCGAATCTGACGGTTGAACCGGTTGACGGCGCTGTCCGCACGGCATTTGACCGTGTAGGCGATGGAATCCTCCGTCAGGGAGCCGTCCGCCTTGCCCTTGTCCGTGATCTCGTAGCAATCGTTCTCCACCTGCTTCAGGTGGCCGGACTTCACCATTTCAGGAATTGCGGTGCAGACGTCGAAATAGCTCAGGCAGTCGTCCTGATAGCAAAGCTCGTAGATCTGCTGCATATTCACGGGATAGTTGACCCTGGCCATTACGAACAGGATCAGCACCTTCACGTCCATCATATCATGTATAAATCCAAGTCTCTGCATACGCTTCACCCCTTTTTCTTTCATTATACAGAAAAGTTCCGAAAAATCAAGCACCAGCAGAGAACGCCCTGCATATTCTGGCAGGAAGGAGTGATGCCGATGGATGGCAAACGGCTTTACTGCGCCGGCGGCACGGCGGCCGCCCGCTATGCCGGAGAATATCTGGGAAATTTTTACATTGATCTGGCCGAGCGCCCCGGCTCTGACGTGGGCGCGGTACTGCTGGACGTTCCCAGCTTCGCGCCGGATGGGACGCTTCGCATGGGGGGAAGTGTGGAAAATCTGCTGGCGCAGCTTCCGCCGGACGTGACGGTCTGCGGCGGAAATCTTGACCACCCGGCGCTGGACAATTACCGGTGTATCGATTTTTTGAAGGACGCCCAGTATCAGGCGGAAAACGCCTACATAACCGCCGAATGCGCCGTGGAAATCGCCCTGTCCTACCTGCCCATGACTTTGCGGCGGTGTCCCGTGCTGGTCATCGGCTGGGGGCGCATCGGAAAATGCCTGGGGCAGATTCTCCACGCCCTGGGGGCTGACCTGACCGTCGCGGCGCGGAAGGACGCCGACCGCGCCATGTGCCGGGGGCTGGGCTGCGCCGCGGTGGATACCGCCCGGATGGCGGAGACTTTGGGCAAGTACCGCCTGATTCTCAACACCGCGCCGGAAAGGCTGCTGACCAGGGAACAGCTCGCCCAGTGCCACCCCGACTGCGTGAAAATCGACCTTGCATCCAAAACCGGCATGGAGGGCGATTCCGTCATCGTGGCGCGGGGCCTGCCGGGCGTCCACATGCCGGAAAGCTCCGGCCGCCTGATCGCGGAAACCTACGTTCGCTTGTGCAGGGAGGAATGATTATGGAAATCGGATTTGCCGTGTGCGGCTCGTTTTGTACTTATTCTATTGTGTTCCCCGTTATGGAGCAGCTCAGCCGGGAGCATCACGTGACCCCCATTTTCTCCGACGCCGCCTACAGCGTTGACAGCCGCTTCGGGACGGCGCGGGAGCATATCGTCATGGCGGAAACCATCTGCGGCACGCCGCCGCTGCACACCCTTGCCCAGGTGGAGCCGGTGGGGCCAAAGAAGTTGTTCGACATCCTCATCATCGCCCCCTGCACCGGAAATACCCTGGCAAAGCTCGCCCATTCCATCGCCGACACCCCGGTGACCATGGCGGCGAAAAGTCACCTGCGCAACGGCCGCCCGGTTCTCGTCGCCGTGTCCAGCAACGACGCGCTGGCAGGCGCGGCGGAGAATATCGGCAGGCTGCTCGCCCGGAAGCACTACTATTTTGTCCCCTTCGGTCAGGACGACGCCGTGAAGAAGCCCACCAGCATGGTCGCGGACTTTGCAATGATTCCCCAGGCCATGACGGAAGCGCTGGCTGGGCGGCAGATTCAGCCGATTCTTTTATAAATCTTTCTTGCATTTTGCGGGAATATCTGGTAGAATAAGAATCGTCAGAATGGTACACAAACCAGCGTCACATCGGAAGCCTTGTTCCACACCCCGGCGGCGGCTACTCCTGCCGGGAACGTCACAGTCAGGAGGAAACCATATGGGTAAATGGATCGTTCGAATCGCGTCTCTGCTGCTGATCGCGGCATTCCTGCCCACGGCGGTTCTGGCCACGGAATGGAATCTGGAAAACGGCAGCATTGAGATCACCGCCACCGCAAATGCCGGGGGCGGCACGACCCAGACCGTCTCTCAGGGAGGAAGCAGCGCAGAGGACAGCAACCCCACCATCACCAGCAACGGTAATCAAACCATCAACACCATCACCATCAAGGCGGGAAAGGACACCACCGCCAATGTGACCATCAAGGACACCAATATCAGCACCGGTAATGCCGCGATCAAAACCGAGGGCAAGGGCAACGTCAATCTGAACGTGGAAGGCATCAACACTGTTTCCAGCGGCGATAAGCACGCCGGCGTGGAAAAGGCCAATGACGGCAACCTGACCATCGGCTCCGAGAGCGGAGAAGGAGAGCTGACCGCCAATGGCGGGCATGGCGGTGCTGGCATCGGCGGCGGCTATGAAGGGAGCGGCAGCGATATCACCATCACTGGCGGGGAGATTACCGCCAACGGCGGAGGTGAGGCCGCAGGCATCGGCGGTGGCGTTTTAGGGAGCGGCAGTGATATCACCATCACCGGCGGAGAAGTCACCGCCAATGGCGGGTGGTGCGGCGCAGGCATCGGCGGCGGACCTAGAGGCAACGGCAGTGATATCACCATCTCCGGCGGGAAGGTTATTGCCAATGGCGGGTTGTGCGGCGCAGGCATCGGCGGTGGCTATAAAGGGAGCGGCAGCGATGTTACCATCTCCAAGGATTCCCGGGTGGAGGCTACAGGCGGAGATCCGTGCCTATTAGGAGGTTACGGTGCGGCCATCGGCGGCGGTGGATATAACACCGACACAGGTAATCAGGTTGACGGCAGTGAGATAGAACCGGACACCTCCGGGCTGTACACCACCGGCAAGGTGGAGCGGAAATCCGGCGACGGAACTGTCCTGGACACCATCGTCGGCACGGTATCCGCTTCCTCTGAAGAACCAGACAAGCGGGAGCCGCTCTACCGGGTGCTCAACCTGGATGGCAGCACGCTGAAGCACCAGGCGGAAACCGCGGACGGCGTTCTGACCCTGACGGTCAGCGCCGACGGCGCTGTTCTCACCGGCACCCTCCGGGCGCTGGGCTATCTGCAAAACCTGGGCATTGAGAAGATCACCTTCACCGACGGCACCCACAGTGCCGAGCTGGTGCTCTCCGAGCTGATTGCCAAGGGTCAGCCGGAGGATGTCTACGTCCTCACCCTGGGCGCGGCAAACACCCTGACCCTGAACGGCGAAGCCATCGATTTCTGATTATAATACACACTGCGCCCCCGGTTCTGTCGAACCGGGGGCTTACATATATTATAGACTTTCAACTTCGTCCAGCCACAGTCTTGCGCTGGCGTCGCTGGGCATCCGCCAGTCCCCTCTGGGGCTGAGGGTGACGGAGCCGACCTTCACGCCGTCGGGCAGGCAGCTGCGCTTGAACTGCTGGGTGAAGAACCGGCGATAGAAGGTTTTCAGCCATTTTTTGATGACTTCCGGCTCAAAATCCCCCGCGAACGCCCGACAGGCCAGGGTGTAGATTTTCGTGGGACGGAAGCCGAAGCGGAGGACATAATACAGGAAAAAGTCATGCAGCGCGTAGGGGCCGACCAGATCCTCGGTGTGCTGGGCGATCTTTCCCTCGGCGTCCGGGGGCAGCAGCTCCGGGCTGATGGGGGTGTCCAGAATGTCCTGAAGCACCGCCCGGGAGGGGGCGAAGGCGGGCATTTCCGAAATCGCGTCGATCATCCAGCGGATCAGGGTCTTGGGAATGGAAGCGTTCACGCCGTACATGCTCATGTGGTCGCCGTTGTAGGTACACCAGCCGAGAGCCAGCTCGCTTAAGTCCCCGGTACCCACCACAATGCCGCCGACGACACTGGCATAGTCCATGAGAATCTGCGTCCGTTCTCTGGCCTGAGAGTTTTCGTAGGTGCCGTTGTGGATATTGGGGTCGTGGCCGATGTCGGAAAAGTGGAGGTTCACCGCATCTTTGATATTGATCTCCTTGCAGGAAATTCCCAACGTGCGCATCAGCTCCCAGGAGTTGTTGTACGTCCGGTCGGAGGTGCCGAAGCAGGGCATGGTCACGCCGCAGACATCCGACGCAGGCCGCCCCAGCTGACGCATGGCCTCCACGGACACCAGCAGCGCCAGCGTGGAGTCCAGTCCCCCGGAAATGCCGACGACCGCTTTCGCGCTGCCCAGAATGGCCAGCCGCTGTTTCAGCCCCGCCACCTGCATGTGGAAAATTTCCATGCACCGCTGGACGCGGTTCTCCTTCCCCGTGGGGACGAAGGGCAGCTTCGCCAACGGGTAGCGCGTGCCGTCACCGCGAAGCTCCGGGGCGTTGGTGTCAACAAGCACGGCGGGATGTCCCGGATTCTGCTGGGCGGCGTCCTTGAAGCCCTTGTTTTTCATCCGGTCGGCGCGGATTCTGCCCAGGTCGCAGTCGCAGACCAGCATATAGTCCGACGCGATGGGTTCTTCCGTTTCGGCAAGGAGCCTTCCGTCCTCCCCGATCAGGCTCTGCCCGGAGAAAATCAAATCCTGGGTGGATTCCGTAGAACCGGCGGAACAGTAGGCGTAGACGCAGTTCAGCGCGGCGGACTGGTGCTGCACCAGCCCCCGGCGGTAGGCGCGCTTGCCGATGGTTTCGTTGGAGGCGGAGAGGTTCAGAATCACCTCCGCGCCGTTCAGCGCCAGAAACGTAGAAGGCGGCAGGGGCGTCCACATATCCTCGCAGATCTCCACGCCCAGCAGCGTGCCGCCAACGCGGAAAACGGCTCTCGGGAGAACGGGGACAGGCTCGCCCAGAAGCTCCGCCAAATCCTCCGTCACCTCCGCCCCGGAGGAAAACCAGCGCTTTTCGTAAAACTCATTATAATTGGGAATGTAGGTCTTCGGCACCAGGGCGTGAATCTTTCCCCGGGAAATGACGGCGGCGCAGTTGTACAGCCGCATCCCCGTCCGGACGGGCAGTCCCACCACCGCCGTTACATTGGGGTAATTCTTCGTGTAACCGGCAATTTTCCGGATACCCTGCTGAACTCCCGTCCAGAGGGTGTCCTGAAAGAACAAATCCTGACAGGAATACCCGGTAAGCGCCAGCTCCGGGAACAGGACGATATCCACCCGCTCCCCGTCGGCTTTTTCGATATAGGCGCAGATATCCTCCGCGTTCTTCGCCGTATCCCCCACCCTGACCGCCGGTACGGCGCAGGCAATTCTGATAAAATCCAGCATAGGAATTCCTCCCGACCATTTTTCTGAGGGTATCATACCATATTCTTCCCGATTTGCCAAGAGAATATAAAAAACTTGCGGGGAAAGGCCATTTGCCCTCCCCCGCTGTCTTATATTAGATTCCTGCCAGCTCACGCAACTTGTCCGCCAGATCTGTCTGCTCCCACGGGCGGCTCTCAATGCCGAAGTGGCCGTGGGCGGCGGTGTCTGCGTAGATGGGACGGCGAAGGTCGAGCTTGCGGATGATCCCGGCGGGGGTCATGTCGCAGGTCTCCCGCAGAAGCTCCGTCATTTTCTCGTCGGAGATCTTGCCGGTGCCGTAGCTGTCCACCCGAAGGGACACCGGCTGGGCAACGCCGATGGCGTAGGCCAGCTGCACCTGCACCTTGGTCGCAAGACCCGCAGCAACCAGATTTTTGGCCATGTATCTCGCCATATACGCCGCGCTGCGGTCAACCTTGGTGGGGTCCTTGCCGGAGAACGCGCCGCCGCCGTGGGAGAAATAGCCGCCGTAAGTGTCCACGATGATCTTCCGCCCGGTCAGACCGGTGTCGCCGTTGGGGCCGCCGATGACGAAATTGCCGGTGGGGTTGATGTGGATATGGGCGACGTTCTCAATGTGGAAGCCGTAACGCTCCAGAACCGGGGCGATCACGTTCTCCCGGACATACTTTCTCAGCGCTTCGATGGCAAAATCCGCGCTGTGCATGATGGAGACGACCACGGTGTCGATTCCCACCACGTTGCCCTGCTCGTCGAATTCCACCGTGACCTGGGTCTTTCCGTCGGGGCGAAGCAAGTCCGTCTCGTGGACGCACTGGGTCAGGCGGCTGCACAGGGCGCGGCTGAGGGCTGCGGGCAGGGGCATCAGTTCCGGGGTCTGGGTGCAGGCGCCGCCGAACATCATGCCCTGATCGCCCGCGCCGCCGACCTCGTCGTTGGTTCCCCGCGCAATATCGGCGGACTGGGTGTGGATGCGGCACTGAATTTCCACCGTGTCGGCGTCGAAGCCGTCGCCGGGGTAGACATAGCCGATCTTCCGGATGGCCTCACGGGCAACGGCAGCGTAGTCAACGGTAGCTTTCGTGGTGATCTCGCCGCAGATGATGCAGAAATTTGTGGTGACCATGGTCTCGCAGGCCACGCGGGAATGGGGGTCCTGCGCAAGGCAGGCGTCCAGAATGGCGTCGGAGATGGAGTCCGCTACTTTGTCAGGGTGTCCGTTGGTGACACATTCAGAGGTAAAAAGTCTTTTTTCCATTTTGTTTTTCCTTTCTTTCTATAACTAAACCTGAAAAAGAAAAACCGCACACCGAAGATTCGATGTGCGCTCCTATCGAATCCTCATCTTTCGTTTGCCGCCGGATTTGGCACCTTGTATAAACAGGTTGCCGGGTTTCATCGGGCCGTTCCCTCCACCACTCTTGATAAGGCTTGTATGCAGTTCAACATCGTATTTTACACCATTTTCTACAAAAGTCAAGTATTTTGTTTACAAATCCGATATAGACATTTGAATGAATTGCTGATAGAATGGGGATACGTTTTTTATACTGAACTTCCATTATGATCTTTAGAAAAGATTTTAATCAGGAAATAGTATCAGGAGTTGAGTACCGTGAAAAATTTACGCAAAAAATTTGAGCTTTTCTGCTTCAAAAACCGGGATAAGGGCATCCCCAATCTGATGCTTTACATCGTCATCGGCACCGCCGTGGTCTACCTGTTCAGCCAGATGTCCGGCAGCATGCTTCTGTACAGTGCGCTCTGCTTCAATCGGGAGGCCATTCTTCAGGGTCAGGTCTGGCGGCTGATCACCTATCCCCTGACCTACAGCGCCGGGAACATTCTGCTCACCGCCATCACCCTGCTGTGCTACTACTCCCTGGGCAGAGCCATGGAAAATGTGTGGGGCACCCTGCGGTTCAACCTGTTCTACCTCACCGGCGTGGTGATGATGGACATTTACTGCATGATCTTCGGCGGCCAGGCCAGCGTCACCTACCTGAACCTGAGCCTGTTTCTCAGCTACGCCACGCTGTACCCCGACGCGAATTTCCTGCTTTTCTTCATCATCCCCGTGAAAGCGTGGATTTTCGCGCTGATCGATCTGGCGATGGTGCTGCTCAGTCTGTTTACCGACCCCTTCCCCTACAATCTGTTCCCCGTAATCGCCCTTGCCAACTATTTTCTCTTTTTCGGCAAGGACGTGCTGAACGTGATTCCCATGTCCTGGCGCGCCAACGCCAGCCGCCTGTTCCGCAAGAAGCCCAAACAGCCCAAGGCAAAGGTCATCCATTTTAACGCAGGCTCCTACGAAGCCTCCACCGCCACACCGAAAGCCCCCTACACCCACCGTTGCACGATCTGCGGACGCACCGATGTGACAAATCCGGAGCTGGAATTCCGCTACTGCTCCAAGTGCAAGGGCTACTACTGCTACTGTCAGGATCATATCAACAATCATACGCATATTCAGTGATCCCCGGCTTTGGAAAAATGGGACGATTTTTGTAAATTCCTCTTGCAATATTCCGCCGCCCATGGTATAATGTCCGCAGCTACTGAACAAGGAGCCTTTTTGTATGGTCACCATGAATTCTTCTGTGCGCTTTTCCTTTTATTACTATTACTTTTTTACCCGAAAAAAGTAATAGCGATTTGTGCTGCAGAAAATTTTCAGGAGCTTAAAGGGTTATCTCAAGACGCCGCACGAATTGCCGTGCGGCGTTATTTTATTATCAGGAGATGTTAAGCAATGATCGCAGTATTGAAACACGGCACCCCGCCCTCCCAGATCCAGCACCTAGTGGACTGGCTCAAAAATATGAATCTGGCCGTTCACATTTCCGAAGGCTCGGAGGTCACCATTCTCGGTCTGGTCGGCGACACCAGCCGGGTGGACATCGATCTTCTGAAAAGTCTGGAAATGGTGGAGACCGTCAAGCGGGTCTCTGAGCCGTTCAAGCAGGCCAACCGGAAATTCCACCCCAAGGACACCATCATCGAGGTGGGAAACGCCCGCATCGGCGGCGGGTATTTTGCCATGATCGCAGGCCCGTGCAGCGTGGAATCCGAGGAGCAGATCATTGCCGTCGCTTCCGCCGTCAAGGAATCCGGCGCATCCATTCTCCGGGGCGGCGCGTTCAAGCCCCGCACCTCCCCCTACGCCTTTCAGGGCATGAAGGGCGAGGGCATCCGGCTGCTTCTGGAGGCCAAAAAGGCCACGGGGCTGCCCATCGTCACGGAGATCATGAACATTTCCACCCTCGATCTATTCGCCGATGTGGATATCATTCAGGTAGGTGCGCGGAATATGCAGAACTTTGACCTTCTGAAAGAGCTGGGCAAGACCGACAAGCCCATTCTGCTGAAACGGGGACTTGCCAACACCTTGCAGGAGCTGCTCATGAGCGCCGAATATATCATGAGCGAGGGCAACAGCAAGGTCATCCTCTGCGAGCGGGGCATCCGCACCTTTGAGACCGCCACCCGGAACACCCTCGACCTTTCCGCAGTCCCCGTTCTGCACAATCTGACCCACCTGCCCGTGGTGGTCGATCCCAGCCATGCCACCGGCAAGGCCGATCTGGTCGCCCCCATGGCCTACGCGGCCACCGCCGCCGGTGCCGACGGCATCATGGTGGAAGTCCATAACAATCCCGCCCACGCGCTGTGCGACGGTGCCCAGTCCATCACGCCGCCCCAGTTCGATGAGATCAGCCGGAAAGTCCGGCAGATTCGTGAGGTGCTTGTATGAAAGTCGGTATTTTGGGTCTCGGCCTGATCGGCGGCTCCCTTGCCAGAGCCTACGCTCTGGAGGGGCACACCGTCTACGCCATTCAGCGAAACGAAAGTATGCTGTCCTTTGCCATGCTTTCCGGCGCAGTCCACGGACGGCTGGACGAAACCACCATTCCGGAGTGCGACCTGATCCTGCTTGCCATCTACCCCGGCGGCTGCGCCGACTGGCTGGAAAAGAACGCGCCCCTTGTATCCAAGGACGCGCTGGTCATCGACTGCTGCGGCATCAAGCGGGAGGTTTGCAGCCGGTGCTTCCCTCTCGCCGAACGGTACGGCTTCACCTTCGTGGGCGGGCATCCCATGGCAGGCTCCCAGTTCTCCGGCTTCAAATACAGCCGGGCAAACCTCTTTGCAGGCGCGCCCATGGTGCTGGTTCCGCCGGTATTTGACGACATTCAGCTGTTAGACCGGGTGAAAACCGCACTGAAACCCTGTCATTTCGGCTTTTTCTCCGTCACAACGGCGGAAGAGCACGACAAAATGATCGCCTTTACCTCCCAGATGCCCCACATTCTCAGCAACGCATTCATCAAGTCCCCCACCGCTTTGAAGCACAAGGGATTTTCTGCCGGAAGCTACAAAGACCTGACCCGCGTCGCGTGGCTGAATCCTCAGATGTGGGCGGAGCTGTTCATGGAAAACAAGGACAATGTTCTTTTCGAGCTGGACAGCTATATTGAGAGCCTGTCCGCCTACCGGGGCGCCATTGCCGCGGATGATATGGACACGTTAGTGAAGCTGCTGGACGAGGGCAAAAAGCGCAAAGAGGAGGTGGACGGATGAACACCGTTACCGTCCGCGCTTCCAGACAGTATGATATTCTGATCGGTCATGGTCTGCTGCCCACTTTGGGCGCGGAAGCGAAAAAGCTGGGGAAGGCGCAGAAAATCTGCGTCGTCAGCGAGAGCAGCGTGTATCCTCTTTATGGGGCTGCTGCCGAGGAAAGTCTGAAAAGCGCCGGGTTTTCCGTGGTTTCCTATGTATTCCCCGCCGGGGAAGAAAGCAAGAATGGGCAGGTCTTCCTTGATCTTCTGAACTTTCTCGCGGAAAACCGGCTGACCCGCTCCGACATGATCGTCGCTCTGGGCGGCGGCGTGGTGGGCGATCTGGCGGGTTTCGCCGCCGCAAGCTATCTGCGGGGCATCCGCTTCATTCAGGTTCCCACGACCCTGCTTGCCGCCGTGGATTCCTCCGTGGGCGGCAAAACAGCCATTGATCTTCCCGCCGGGAAGAACCTCGCTGGGGCGTTCTGCCAGCCAAGTCTGGTGCTGTGCGACACGGATACCCTGAATTCCCTCCCCCTTGACATTTTCCGGGACGGCTGCGCCGAGGTCATCAAGTACGGCGTGCTGTACGACCCGAAGCTGTTCGCCCATCTGGAAGAAAAGGGGCTTTCCTTTGACCGAGAAGCGGTCATCACCCACTGTGTGGAATTAAAGCGGGACGTGGTCATGGAGGACGAATTCGACACCGGCGCGCGGATGAAGCTGAATCTGGGTCACACCGTCGGTCACGGCGTGGAGGCAAAGAGCCATTTTGCCATCTCCCACGGCAAGGCCGTCGCCATCGGTATGGCCATCGTCAGCCGGGCATCCGCCTGCGCCGATACGCCGCGAATCGTGGCGCTTCTGGAACAATTCGGTCTGCCCACCCGGACGGACTACTCCGCAGACGACCTTTTCACCTACACCCTCTCGGATAAGAAGCGTTCCGGCGGCACGGTGAATCTCATCATCCCCCGCGCCATCGGCGACTGCGTCATTGTCCCGACCAAGGTCGAATCCCTGAAATCCTTTATTCAGGCAGGTCTTTGATATGGACATCACCATTTTTCCCGGGAAACTTTCGGGAACCGTCCGCGCCATCCCCTCGAAGTCTCAGGCGCACCGTCTGCTGATCTGCGCCGCCTTTGCCGACGCGCCCACCACTCTTTTCTGCCCTGAAACCAACCGGGACATCGAAGCGACCATGGGCTGCCTGAACGCTCTGGGCGCGGACATCACACGAACCGACTCCGGCTACCGGGTCGTCCCGGTGAAGGAAATCCCCCGGCAGACAGCGCTTCGCTGCCACGACAGCGGCTCTACCCTGCGGTTTCTGCTGCCAGTGGCCGGGGCTTTGGGCATTGACGCAATGTTTCATTTGGAGGGCAGGCTCCCCAGCCGCCCTCTATCCCCGCTGTGGGAGGAAATGGAACGGATGGGCTGCACCCTCACCCGCCCGACCGCGGATACCGTTCGCTGCACCGGGCGTCTGCGGGCGGGAGAATACGTCATCGACGGCGGCGTTTCCAGCCAGTTTATTACGGGGCTGCTGCTTTCCGCCGCCCTGATTCCGGGAAAAAGCCGCATCTGTCTGACCGGGAAGGTGGAATCCCGCCCCTATATCACCATGACCCAGCGGGCAATGGAAGTATTTGGAAAAGAAACGTCGGATTTTGTCGTGACCGGCGGCACCCCGTTCCACTCCCCCGGCACGCTGACGGTAGAAGGCGATTGGAGCAACGCCGCGTTCTTCCTTGCTGCAAAGGCGTTGGGCAGCAGTGTAGAGGTGACGAACCTCTCCCCGGATTCCCCCCAGGGCGACCGGGCGGTCTTTGATCTGCTTCCCGCGCTGGAAAATAGCCCCGTCATTTCCGCCGCTGATATTCCCGATTTAGTCCCCATTCTCGCCGTTACGGCGGCGTGTAAAAATGGCGCTGTGTTCACGGACATCCGGCGGCTGCGGCTGAAAGAATCCGACCGTGTCGCGTCCGTTATTGCCATGGTGGAAGCGCTGGGCGGAAAGGCACAGGCTTCCGAGGACACCCTGACGGTGTACGGCACGGGGCTGGTCGGCGGGACGGTGGATGCCATGAACGATCACCGCATCGCCATGTCCGCCGCCATCGCGGCGACGGCCTGCAAAGCACCCGTGGCCATTCTTGGCACGGAGTGCGTGGAAAAATCCTATCCAAAATTCTTTGAAGAATATGCCCGTTTAGGAGGTAACTATGAGCAGTACCTACGGTGAAAATCTGAAATTGTCCATTTTCGGCCAATCCCACGGCGCGGCCATCGGCATGACGCTGGACGGCATTCCGGCGGGACTGCCGGTGGACACGGACGCGCTGCAAATCTTCCTGAACCGCCGCGCCCCCGGTCAGAACGACTGGTCAACGCCGCGAAAAGAGGCCGACCGGCCGGAGTTTCTCTCCGGAATTCTGGATGGCTTCACCTGCGGCGCGCCCATTGCCGCCGCAATTTACAACAAAAACACCCGCTCCGGGGACTATGCCAATCTGAAGGACTGCCCCCGTCCCGGTCATGCGGATTTCACCGCTCAGATCAAATACGGCGGATTTCAGGACGCCGCCGGAGGCGGACACTTTTCCGGCCGTCTGACCGCGCCGCTCTGCATTGCGGGAGGACTGTGCAAACAATGGCTGGAGGGCATGGGAATTCGGGTTTTCGCCCATGTTGCCGCCATTGCGGGCATTTCCGACACGCCCTTTGACCCCCTCGCCCCGGATAGAGATTCCATCCAGCCGGATTTCCCGGTGATAAAACCGGACGCAGGGGCACAGATGCGGGATGCCATTTCCGCCGCCAAGGGTGACGGCGACAGCGTGGGCGGCATTGTGGAATGCGCCGTCACCGGTCTTCCCGCCGGGGTGGGAGAACCCATGTTCGGCGGCGTGGAGAGTCGAATTGCCCAAATCGTCTACGGCGTTCCCGCCGTGAAGGGTGTGGAATTCGGTGCGGGCTTTTCCGCCGCAAATCTGCGGGGCAGCCAGAATAACGACGATTACGTTATTTCGGATGGGCAAATCCGCACCGTCACCAACAATGCCGGGGGAATTCTCGGCGGCATTACCACCGGAATGCCCCTGATTTTCCGGGCAGCCCTCAAGCCCACCCCCTCCATTTCCCGCCCCCAGCAGAGCGTCGATCTGAACGATGAAAACGTTCAGGAGCTGATCGTCAAAGGCCGTCATGACCCGTGCATCGTCCCCAGAGCCGTTCCGGTGATCGAGGCCGCGGCCGCCATCGCCATTTTCGACATGATTCTGGGCAACACCCAGACAGACAGGAGGAAACCGTAAATGGATTTAAATGAGATTCGCAGTGAGATCGACAAAATCGACGACGAACTGGTTCGCCTGTTCTGCCAGCGGATGCATGTCGCCGCTCAGGTCGCCGACTACAAAAAGGCCAATAACCTGCCCATTTTCCAGCCCGCCCGGGAACGGGCGAAGCTTCAGGACGTGGCGGAAAAGGCCGGCCCCGAAATGGCAAATTACACCCGGGTGCTGTACTCCATGCTGTTCGAGCTGAGTCGCAGCTACCAGTCCAAGCGCAACGGGGAATGCAGCCCCCTTTACCGGAACATCACGCAGGCCATCGAGCATACGCCGAAGCTTTTCCCGCAGGCGCCCATGGTCGCCTGTCAGGGCGTGGAGGGCGCTTACTCCCAGATCGCCTGTGAAAAAATCTTTAAAAATCCCTTTATTATGTACTTCAAGTCCTTTGAGGCCGTGTTCAGTGCCATCGATCAGGGGCTGTGCCAGTACGGCATTCTGCCCATCGAAAATTCCACCGCCGGTTCCGTGAACAAGGTGTACGACCTGATGATCGAGCACAATTTCTCCATCGTCCGCACCTTCCGGCTGAAGATCGACCACAATCTTCTGGTTAATCCCGGCACGAACCTCGCCGATATCAAGGAAGTGTATTCCCACGAGCAGGCCATCAACCAGTGCGGCAACTTCCTCCACAGTCTCCCCGGCGTGAATGTCATTCCCGTGGACAACACTGCCCTCGCCGCCCAGATGGTCGCCCAGTCCGGCAGAAAGGACGTTGCCGCCCTGTCCAGCCGCGCCTGCGCCGAGCTGTACGGACTGGATTGTCTGCGCAGCTCCGTGCAGGACAAGGGCAACAACCGCACCCGCTTCATCTGCATCAGCCGGAACCTGGAAATCTACCCCGGCTCCGACAAAACCTCCATCATGATGGTTCTGAACCACAAGCCCGGTGCCCTTTACAAAGTGCTGGCGCGGCTTTACACGCTGGGCATCAACGTCACGAAGCTGGAATCCCGCCCCATTCCCGACCGGGAATTTGAGTTCATGTTCTATTTCGATCTGGAAACCTCCATTTATTCCGAGGAATTCGTTCAGCTGATGTGCGAGCTGGACGAGATGTGTGAGGAATTCAAATACTTAGGCAGCTACACGGAGGTGGTCTGATGGAATGCGGACTGCTGGGTCGGAAGCTGGGGCACAGCTACTCCCCCCAGATTCATGCCTGTCTCGGGGATTATTCCTACACTCTCTTTGAAAAAGAGCCGGAGGAAGTTGCGGATTTCCTGAAAAACGGGGACTTTACCGGGCTGAACGTCACCATTCCCTACAAAAAAACGGTCATCCCCTATCTGGACGAATTGTCCCCGGCTGCTAAAAAGCTGGGGGCGGTGAACACCGTCGTCCGCAGAGAGGACGGCACCCTTTTCGGCCACAACACGGACTATTTTGGCTTTGCTTCCCTTTTGAATCGAAGCGGTCTGGATGTCGCCGGAAAGAAGGTTTTGGTGCTGGGCAGCGGCGGGGCTTCCAATACCGTCACTGCTGTTTTGACTGGGCTGGGTGCTGAGGCCGTGGTCATTTCCCGTTCCGGGGAAAACAATTACGAGAACCTGCAGCGTCACGAAGGCGCCGCCGTCATCGTCAACGCGACCCCCGTCGGCATGTACCCCAACACCGGCGTTTCTCCCGTGGATCTGAAGCGGTTCCCCAAGCTGGAAGGGGTATTGGACGTGATCTACAACCCCGCCCGCACCCAGCTGCTGCTGGATGCCGAAGCGCTTCATATTCCCTGCGCCAACGGCCTTTGGATGCTGGTAGCACAGGCCAAGGAATCCGCCGAGTATTTTACCGGCACATCCATTGACGACGCCGCCATTGCCGAAATCCACGCAAATCTTGCCGCTCAGATGGCAAACATCGTCCTCATCGGAATGCCGGGATGCGGAAAAAGCACCGTCGGTGCTCTGCTTGCGGACAAACTTGGCCGGAAGCTGGTGGACGCCGACGAGGAAATTGTCCGTCTTGCGGGTAAGTCCATCCCCGCAATTTTTGCGGAGGACGGCGAGGCCGTTTTCCGAGACTGGGAGACGAAAGCGCTGTCCCAGCTGGGCAAACAGTCCGCGCTGGTCATCGCCACCGGCGGCGGCTGTGTGACCCAGCCGCGAAACTACCCATTGCTCCACCAGAACGGCACGATTTTCTGGCTGAAACGGGACATTTCCAAGCTGCCCACCGACGGCCGTCCCCTGTCCCAAACCAATCCGCTGGACGCAATGTTCGCAAAGCGCGCCCCCATGTACGCCGCCTTTGCCGATCACACCGTCAGCAATGACGGTTCCGCCGAGGAAACCGTCGCCGCAATTTTGTCGATCATGGAGGAACCGATATGAAAATTCTGGTCATCAACGGCCCCAACCTGAATATGCTTGGCATCCGGGAGCCGGGTATCTACGGTAAAAGCACCTTCGCCGACCTTCTGCGCCTGCTGGACGAAACCGCCAGCGCCGAAGGCTTGGAGGTGGAACAGTACCAGTCCAATCACGAGGGTGACCTTGTGGACAAAATCCAGTGGGCTTACGGCAAAGTGGATGGCATTGTCATCAACCCCGCCGCCTATACCCACACCTCCGTGGCCATTCTGGACGCCCTGAAAGCCGTTTCCATCCCCACTGTGGAGGTTCACATCTCCGACGTGGACGCAAGAGAACCGTTCCGGCAAACTTCCTACGCCGGAATGGCCTGCGTGAAAACCATCAAAGGTCACGGCCTCGAGGGCTACCGGGAGGCCATGCTGTATCTCAAGGAGCGCTACGGTTAAAAAAATCCCCATTGCCATTCGGCAATGGGGAAATGCTCACTTGCGGAAGACCAGCAGCTTGCTGGAGACGTAATTCAGAATGACCACCAGAACGCTGATAATCAGCTTCCAGATATTTCCGTTCCAGCCCAAGATGTCCACGGTCAGGAGTATCAGCACCGTTTCCAGACCGCCGGACGCTGCCCGGCAGCCGACGAATTTGCCCAGCTCCGGCAAAACGGTTTTCATGGACCAGTCGTGGCTCTTGAACACGAAGGGCTTGTTCGTCACATAGGCAAAGGCCACCGCCGCCACCCAGGCAATGATATTGCTGACGGCCGCGCTGATGCCCAGCAGATTGTAAAGCGGCAGATAAACCAGATAATTCACCGCAGTCGTCAGCACGCCGAAAAAGAGATAGCTGACCATGTCCCAATGCTTTTCCACAAAAGCGCGGATTTTTTCGATCATGTTTTTCCTCCTCACAGGCCCAGATCTTCCCCTACCAGGATAAATTTGATCCGCCCGGGGGGATTGCAGTTGCGGGTGATGAGGATCTGGTTGCAGATGCAGCCGTCGCTCTTGCAGTCGGCGCAGGCGCCTGTCACCTCGCAGGGCGTTTTGGAGTCGAAACGCTGCTTGTTCTGGGGCGCGGCAACCGTTCTTGCCCGCTCCACGGCGGCGTCCAGAGAATCCATCACCTTGTTCATTCCCGCAATGACGATCACGGATTCCGGCCCATAGGCGATGGCCGCCACCCGGTTGCCGTTGCCGTCGATGTTCACCATCTGGCCGTCCAGACTCAGCGCGTTCGCGCCGGTGATGAACACGTCCGTGCCAAGGCACTGCTGCATGATTGCTTTCCGCTCCTCCGGGGTCGCAGCCCGCTCCCGGTCGAGGGCGCGGTAGTCCCCTGTCCGGACAGCATCCAGCAAGCCGATCTGCTGAGCGGACATCGCGCCGCCCCAGCCCACGCTGGAACCGGCGGGAATCCATTCCAGCGCCTTTTTCAGCGCTTCGGCTTTGTCTGCGCAGTAGCAGGCTTCAAAATGGCGGCTGTGGAGATTCTTGATCAGCACATTGGCGCGTTTTTCATAGTATTTCCGTTTCGGGTCGGTCACAGTAACCACTCCTTTTTCCTCCTATCATATCACCTATCATACCGCATAAACAGAAAAAAGTAAAGAGAGGACACCATCATGCAGAATATGATTTTCAAACGCAAGCTGCCCATTCCCAAAGAGATCAAGGAGCAGTATCCCCTGACCGCCGAGCTGGCGCAGGTCAAAGCCCGCCGGGACAAGGAAATTGCCGACGTTTTCACCGGAAAAAGCGGCAAAATGGTGCTGATCATCGGCCCCTGCTCCGCCGATCGGGAGGACGCGGTGCTGGAATACTGCGAGCGGCTGGCCAAATTGCAGGAGGCGGTGTCGGACAAGCTGGTTCTGATTCCCCGGGTCTACACCAACAAGCCACGCACAACCGGCGACGGCTATAAGGGGCTTCTGCACCAGCCCGACCCCCGGAAAACCTCCGATATGCTGGAGGGCGTCATCGCCATCCGCCGCCTGCACACCAATGTGCTGGCCAACACCGGCCTTCCCACCGCCGACGAAATGCTCTACCCCGACAATTACCGCTATCTTTCCGACCTGCTGTCCTACGTGGCGGTGGGCGCGCGGAGCGTGGAAAATCAGGAGCACCGGCTGACCTCCAGCGGCATTGACATTCCCGTGGGCATGAAAAATCCCACCAGCGGCGATATTTCCGTCATGCTCAATTCCATCATGGCCGCCCAGCACCCCCACACCTTCATCTACCGGGGCTGGGAGGTGGATACCACCGGCAATCCCCTTGCCCACGCCATCCTCCGGGGCTACGTGAACAAGCACGGCGAGTCCATGCCCAACTACCACTTTGAGGAGCTGGAACGGCTGTACAACGCCTACACCGCCAAGGGATTACAGAACATGGCGCTGATCGTGGACGCCAACCACGCCAATTCCGGCAAAAAGTATCAGGAGCAGCCCCGCATCTGCAAGGAAGTGCTCCACTCCTGCCGCCACAGCGGAGAAATCAAGTCCATGGTCAAGGGCTTCATGGTGGAATCCTATCTGGAGCCCGGCTGTCAGAAGATCGGCGACGGCGTTTACGGCAAGTCCATCACCGACCCCTGTCTCGGCTGGGAGGAAACAATTCGCTTGGTTCAGGATATTGCGGATTTGATCTGAATGTGCTATACTGAGTGCCATCGAGCCTAAAAATGGAGTGATGCAATATGACAGCAGAACAAATGGTGCAATATGCCTACGAGGAAGGCTTTTCCGCCGCCGCGGTAGTGGATACCGCCGACATCGTTTTTGACCCCTCGTTCCGTCCTTACTGCGAGGAAAATCTTTGCGGGCAGTACGGCGCGAACTACTCCTGTCCCCCGGACTGCGGCACGCCGGAGGAAATGAAGCAGAAGGTGCTTGCCCACAAAAAGGCGCTGGTGCTGCAAAGCATCTGGCAGCTGGAAAGCTATACCGACACTCCTGCCATTAAGAAAGGAAAGTCCGGCCACAACACCGCCGCGATCCGCCTGATGAAGCGTTGCCGTGACGAAGGGTGCGACGGCTTTCTGGTGGGCGCCAGCGGCTGCGCCCTGTGTTCCCCCTGCACAAGAAAAAATAACGAGCCATGCCGGTTCCCCGACCTGAAATATTCCTGCATGTCCGCTTACTGTATTTTCGTCAAGAAGCTGGCAGACAAATGCGGCATGGAATACACCTGCGGCGACGGTCTGATCGCGTTGTTCGGCATGGACGTCTGTGACTG
>ENA-UONS01001652-UONS01001652.1-human-gut-metagenome-genome-assembly--contig:-CS19-NODE-1652-length-19584-cov-15.755236_pt1 | contig 19584 bp, 11 predicted proteins | sample MGYA00242458_ERZ724005 | MGnify/ENA metagenome assembly ERZ724005
AATTCTATCACTATATCTTTCCGCATTTCTCTTTTTTGTAGTAACTTTGTTGGAAGATATTATTGAAATGGCCGATTCGTGTATAGCAAAGAAGGATGGTGATGTTGCCACTTTACGTTTTGGGCATGAAGTCTGTGTGATGCCATTGGCATGTTTGATGGAGTTAGGTGGATGTAATAAAAAGGTTGATAGTGGTGATGAATTAGCTAATGTGTGGAGGAATTATCAGATTTTTCCGATGGCAAGTAATGTTCAATTGGTGTTTTACAAAAATAGGAAGAATGATGTTCTGGTGAAAGTTTTATTGAATGAAAGGGAAATGTCGCTTCCTATATCAAGTAATATTGCACCATATTATTCGTGGAAAGATGTGCGAGCTTATTATAAAGAAAAAATAGCAGCATATAGGAATTGAATAGTTTTTATTCATATATAGGCAATGGTAATGTGAATATGTCGTTGTTTTTTGTTTCAAGAATGTAGTAAAATATATGTTGGATAGATGACTAATTGAGTTATAAATATTTAATCGGTAATTATATTTGATATTAAATTGTTTGTTTATGATATTAATAATAAATGGATGGTAATTTTGAGCTTATTTGTTTGTATAATTGTTGTTTTAATATAAAGTAATTATGAAAAAGAATATATGTATTTGTTTCTTATTGGGACTTACAATTTCCTCTTTTGCCCAAGATCGTGTTTCTTTAATTAGAGAAAAATTATTGAACCGAAATCAAAGTTCTGTTATTGTAGTAGCTCATAGAGGTGATTGGAGAAATTTTCCGGAAAACTCTTTAGAAGCTATAGATAATGCTATTAAAATGGGAGTGGACGTAGTCGAGTTGGATGTGCAGAGGACTAAAGATGGTAAACTGATTTTGATGCATGATTCTACGTTAAATCGCACAACAACAGGGGAAGGGCAAATTTCGGAGATAACTCTTGATTCAATTCAGAAGTTAAGATTGAAAAATGGATATGCCGTTCGCACTATTCATAAAGTTCCTACGTTGGAGGAGGCATTGTTGCATGCAAAAGGTAAAATAATGGTAAATTTGGATAAAGCAGATCGTTATTTTGACCAGGTATATGCTTTGATGGAAAAAACAGGAACTACAAAGCAGGTTATTATGAAGGGTACTAAATCGGTAAAAGAAGTAAAGAAATTGTATGGGGATTATTTAGCAGACGTGATATACATGCCAATTGTAGATTTGGATAATCAGAATGCAGAATCTGAAATAGAGCGATTTGTACAAGAAATGAATCCTGTGGCTTTTGAATTATTGTTTGTGAAAGATACTAACCCATTGCCTGTAAAAGTGAAAGAAAAATTAGCTGGTAAGTCATTAATTTGGTATAATACCTTGTGGGATACAATGGCTGGTGGACATGATGATGATAGGTCATTGTCTAATCCTGATGATGGATATGGCTATTTGATAGATACTTTAGGAGCAAGAATATTGCAAACGGATCGTCCGCAATATTTGTTGGATTATTTGCGTAGCAGAAATATGCATGATTAAGTGATTTATTGATGTTTCAATACTTGGTATAACTTTTAATAATTGGTTAATGATTAGCGGTAATTTGGTAAGAAATTTAGGGATAAAGGTAGTGTAAAATAAACTGTGTCACGCATTATTTCCTATTAGAAAACTCATCGGTCGGGGAACGGCCAGCGCCAAGGGGCGGGACCACCCGTCCCGACGAGCGTAAAATTACAATAATTTAAATCGTTCTCCAAACTTTATGGCCAGTTGCTGTGAGATTGTAGCCCAATTGGCAAGTGGCATAGTCCACTTCTTACGTATGTTGCGGTATGCAAGATAAACCAGTTTCTCAAGGGCTGTATCCGACGGGAACACGCCCTTGTTTTTTGTTACCTTACGGATTTGGCGGTGATACCCTTCAACAGTATTTGTGGTATATATAAGCTTACGGATAGCCGGAGTGTACTGGAAGTATTCGGATAGCTTATCCCAATTCTCTTGCCATGACCTGATGACGATAGGATACTGTTCACCCCATTTCTCTTCCAGCTTAAGAAGTTCATTTTCTGCCGATTCTTTATTTACAGCCTGATAAACGCATTTCAAATCCTTCAGGAATTCCTTTTGATTTTTGGAGCCTACATATTTGATGGAATTACAAATCTGATGTACGACACAAAGCTGTACGGCTGTATTGGGATAAACACTTTGGATTGCTTCAGGAAAGCCTTTCAAGCCGTCTATACAGGCTATAAGAATGTCTTCGACTCCACGGTTCTGGAGGTCTGTCAGAACACTGAGCCAGAAGTTTGCTCCTTCATTTCTTGATATATACATTCCGAGTAGCTCCTTATGTCCTTCCCGGTCAATACCCAGCACATTATAGATTGCACGTGTAACAGCACAACCACGTTCATCCGTTACTTTATAATGGATGGCATCCATCCAGACTATAGGATAGACAGAATCAAGCATACGTGATTTCCATGACTTTATTTCCGGAAGTACACGGTCTGTAATGGCGCTGATTGTATCAGCCGATACACGATTACCAAGATTTTCTTCCATCCAGTCACTAATCTCACGTGTGCTGTTACCAAGAGCATATAGGCCGATTATACGGTCAGCAACACCTTCTGCCAGAATGGTCTCACGCTTCTTGATAAATTGCGGATCAAAACTTGAATTACGGTCACGGGGAGTGGATACGGTTACCTCGCCCAATGAAGTCTGGACCTGTTTCTGCATTTTTCCGTTACGACGGTTACCCATCTGACGTTCCTCTTCTGTAAGGTGTGCATCCATCTCACCCTCCAAAGCTGCATTCAGGATACTTTCCAATAAAGGGGCAAAAGCACCGTCTTTACCTAACAAGGGCTTACCTGCTTTCAGCTGTTCAATAGCCTTGTTCTTGATACTCTCAAAATCAAACTCTTCTTTCATAAAAAAACTGTGTTAGCAAAGTTAATATTTTATTCTTTGCTGACACAGTTTAATTTACATCCTCGGGATAAACAGTATAATTCAAAAGTATGCGCTTTGTGAATAGGAGCTGGTAATATACAAACTGATGTTTTGGTATATTTATTATAAACCAGTTATCACTGATCATTAACCATTTATCATTTACCATTAATCATTAACCGCCAACCATTTATCGCTGTCTTATTCTTCCGCCTCCATGGCCAGCATTTCCTGCATGGTACTTACTGCCTCTTCCACGGTTTTTACATCCTTCACCACCATGCTGCGCTTGTTGTTCTGTTCGCGCAGGTCGCAGCGGCGGGTGTATTTCATCATGTAAGCTATAACCTTGCCAAAGGCCTGGCTCTGGTAATAGGGGCTGTTGGGATTGGATACAAAGAAGAGGGTCATGCGGCCACCTTTGAGGAATACTTTCTCTACACCCATGCGGGCTGCCAGACGGCGAAGGGGGACGATGCGGAGCAGTTCTTCTGTTTCGGGCGGTACGGGGCCGAAGCGGTCTTCCAGGCGGGAGCGAAAGGCGGCAACGTCTTTGTCCAGCGTGAGGCCGTCCAGCTCGCGGTAGAGGAGCATGCGCTCGCTGCTGCCTGTCACATAGTCGGCGGGCAATAGCAGTTCCAGGTCGCTTTCTACCTGACACTCGTCGACAAACTGTTCGCCGCTGATTTGTCCGCTGCCATCGGCTGCCTGGTCTTGCTGTGCATAGAGGTCGGCAAACTCGTCGGTCTTCAGTTCGTGTACGGCCTCATTCAATATCTTCTGATAGGTTTCGTAACCCAGGTCGGCAATGAAGCCGCTTTGCTCGGCACCCAGCATGTTGCCGGCACCGCGTATGTCGAGGTCTTGCATGGCGATGTGTATGCCACTGCCTAGGTCAGAGAAGTTTTCGATGGCCTGCAAGCGGCGGCGTGCTTCTTGTGTGAGGCTGCTGAGGGGTGGGGCAAGCAGGTAGCAGAAAGCCTTCTTGTTGCTGCGGCCTACACGTCCGCGCATCTGGTGAAGGTCGCTCAGGCCAAAGTTCTGGGCCTGGTTGATGATGATGGTATTGGCATTGGGGATGTCGATACCGCTCTCAATAATGGTGGTGGCCAGCAGTACATCGTAATCGTAGTTGACGAAGTCGAAGATGATTTTCTCCAGTTCGGCAGGTTCCATCTGGCCGTGGCCTATGCATACGCGACAGTCGGGTATGTTGCGCTCTATCAGTGCCTTCAGTTCGGGCAGGTTCTGTATGCGGTTGTTGACGAAGAACACCTGGCCGTTGCGACTCATCTCGAAGTTGATGGCATCGACGATGACTTCTTCGTTGAAAGTATGTACCTCGGTCTGCACAGGGTAGCGGTTGGGTGGTGGTGTCTGGATGACACTGAGGTCGCGCGCACCCATGAGCGAGAACTGCAGAGTACGGGGTATAGGGGTAGCGGTCATGGTCAGGGTATCTACATTGACTTTGAGCTGGCGCAGTTTCTCTTTGACGCTGACGCCAAACTTCTGCTCTTCGTCGATGATGAGCAGACCCAGGTCGTGGAACTTGACGTCCTTGCCCAAAATGCGGTGGGTGCCAATGAGGATATTGACCTCGCCGGCGGCTACACCCTTGATAATGGCACGTGCCTGCGCAGCCGTACGGGCACGGCTGAGATATTCGACGCGGCAGGGCATATCTTTCAGACGCTCCTTGAAGGTCTGGAAATGTTGGTAGGCCAGTACGGTGGTGGGTACCAGGACTGCCACCTGCTTGTTGTCGCAGGCAGCCTTGAAGGCGGCACGGATGGCCACTTCGGTTTTGCCAAAGCCTACGTCGCCACATACCAGACGGTCCATGGGGCGGTCGCTTTCCATATCGGCCTTCACATCGGCTGTAGCCTTGCTTTGGTCGGGGGTATCTTCGTAAAGGAAAGAGGCCTCCAGCTCGTGTTGCAGGAAGCTGTCGGGGCTGAAGCGGTAGCCTTTCTCCTCACGGCGTTGAGAATAGAGGCGGATGAGGTCGCGGGCAATGTCTTTTATCTTCTTCTTGGTGCGGTCTTTCAGCTTTTCCCAAGCGCCGGTACCCAGCTTGTTCAGCCGGGGTGCCTCGCCCTCCTTGCCTTTATACTTGGATACCTTGTGCAGGGAGTGTATGGATACAAATACAACATCGTCGTTCTGATAGACCAGCTTCATGACCTCCTGAGTGGTGTTGCCGTTTGGGATACGTACAAGCCCTGCGAAACGGCCTATACCGTGGTCGGTGTGTACTACATAGTCGCCCGGGCTGAATTGGTTGAGCTCCTTGAGCGACAGGGCCACCTTGCCACCGCGGGCACGGTCGCTCTTGAGGTTGTACTTGTGAAAACGGTCGAACAGCTGGTGGTCGGTGAAGATGCACAGGCGCAGGGTGTTGTCGGCAAAGCCTTCGTGCAGGGTACGGTCTACGGCTGTGAACTGTATGTTGTCGCCTCGTTCTTCGAAAATGTCGTGCAGGCGGTTGGTCTGTTTCTGGCTGTCGCTGCAAATGAACAGGGTATAGCCTTGCTGCATGTATTGCTTGAAGCTGTCGGCCACGAGGTCGAAGTTCTTGTGGAAGATGGGTTGCGCCGTGGTGTCGAACAGGAGGGAGGCATCGGGGGTGCCTGTAGGCTTGGTGCCGAACTCTACACGGCGAAAGTCCAAGGCACGGACTGTAAATTCACCTCCATCTATGAGTTTGCCGTCCAGGCTGATGGCTCCATTCTCTTCGGCCTCGCGGGCAGCGATGGCTTGGGGCGAGAGGGCTTCGTCGTGCACCTGCTGGATACGTTCGCGCAGCCACAGCAGGTCCTTCATGCCCAGCAGGCAGTCCTGTGGCAAGAAGTCGAGCAGTGACACCATGCCGCCCTGACCCTTTTGCTCCAGGTCACGACTGAGGTCGGGTACTATGACAATGCTGTCCTTCTGTTCTTTCGACAACTGGCTTTCCACCTCAAAGGTGCGAAGGCTGTCGACTTCGTCGCCAAAGAAGTCAATACGGTAGGGATATTCAGACGAGAAAGAGAATACATCGATGAGGCTGCCGCGTACGGCAAACTGGCCGGGTTCGTAGACATAGTCCACGTATTCGAAGCCATAGCTGCGCAGCATGTCGGTGATGAAGGTCATGTCTACCCGTTCTCCGCGATGCAGTTTCAGGGTTTTGTCTTCCAATTCCACTTTCGAAACTACTTTTTCGGCCAGTGCGTCGGGATAGGTGACGATGCATAGTTGTTGGTCGTCCTTCTGCAAGCGGCTCAGTACCTCGGTGCGCAGTATTTCGTTGGCGGCATCCTTCTGCCCGTATTTGATGGCGCGGCGGAAAGAGGAGGGGAAGAAGAGCACTTGCTCCGTGCCCAGTGTCTGGCAGAGGTCGTGATAGAAGTAGCCTGCTTCTTCCAAGTCGCCCAGAATGAAGAGCGCACTGCCCTGAGATTTTGTAAACAATGAGGCAAAAAACAGGGGAGCAGCCGAGGAGTGCAGGCCACCCAGGTAGAGGTGGCGAACATCGGGACGCTTCAGTATGCTAAGGGCTGCCTCCGTGTTGGGATGTGAGGCGTAGCGTTGTTGTAGTTCTGTAAGGGTCATTGGGTTTGTTATTTTGATGGCAAAGATAAGGGGAATAATTAAGAATGAAGAATGATGAGTGAAGAATTAAGAATTAAGAGGGTGGGGATGGTTCTTTCATTTAGGAATATAGTGTCCGGTTATTTGTCATAAGGTTGGAAAAATAAACAGGCGGGTATGTTTCAGTAGACAACTCCGTCAGGGCAATTTAGTTTCATGCCTTGAAACTGATGGTTTCATCCGTTGAAACTAGCGGTTTCATACGCTGAAACTAATGGTTTCATGCCTTGAAACTAATCTGAAACCAGACTCTTTCGTGTAAGAACCGTGCCGGGTTTGCTATATTTCGTTCTTCCGTAGTTTGTCTACTCTGCCTTTTTTGTACATTTGCCGGCGATTCATCATTGGTTTGCAAGAGCAAAAATCAGTGATTGTATAGAGTAAGAACTGGTAATTAAAATCTTTCCTGTTATGAAAAGACTATTTTTATTAATGCTTGTTGTCGGTTGGGCTATTTTCAGTTATGCACATGGCGACAACAACTACGAGAACAGAAACATGCTGTCGGGCCTGAAGGCGGGTGACAAGGCTGCCATCCTGATGGTACATTTTGGCACTACTCACGACGATACTCGCCAGCTCACCATTGAGGTCTTGAACCAGAAGGTCAGGGAGTTGTATCCGCAGCTGGAGATACGCGAGGCATATACGTCGCGCATTATCATCCGAATACTGTCGAAACGGGGAGTCAAGAAGGATACTCCGCTGGATGCTTTGCTCAGGTTGCGCGGTGAGGGATATACGCACGTGCTTATACAGAGCAGTAATATCATAGATGGTGTGGAAATGGAATCCTTGCGCAGGGACGTAGAATCGGTGGCAGGTTTCTTCAAAGAGGTGCGGGTAGGCACTCCGTTGCTTTATTCTGTGGATGATGCACAGCAGGTGACAGAGATATTGGGCAACTACCTGATGAAGCCTGAAAACAAGGCTGACAAACGACATCACTTCATATTGGTGGGGCATGGTACCTATACGCCCGACACGTCCATCTACAGCCAGCTGGACTACATGTTTCGTGCAGCCGGAAAGGCTAACATACATGTGGGCACCATTGAAGGCTATCCTACTTTCGATACTACTGTTGCTGAGTTGAAGGCAGCCAAGGCCAAACGTGTAACCTTGTTCCCCTTTATGTTTGTGGCAGGTGACCATGCCAAGAATGACATTGCGGGAGAGTGGAAGGAAAAGCTGGAGACGGAAGGTTTCCAGGTGGATGTCTTGCTGGAAGGCTTGGGACAGATTCCTGAGATTCAGGATATTTTTGTAGAGCATCTACGTTTCAGCATAGAGCATCGCACCATAGGTATTATGGAGAAAAAAGCTGCATACGCAGCTGGTAAAGAGAAGGATTGAGGCTGAGGTAGAAGCGATATGTTATATGCGGTTGTCACAGCGATGTGGCAACCGTTTTTTTTTGTGTATATATGGAGTTTGGAGTACAAGAGGTAAAGGGGCGCTTGCAATGTTAGGGTAAGGTGAGTTCCTGAAGCTCTTCTAGTGTACCGTTGAAAACATCCAGGTCTACCTCTTCTTCGATGCCTGGCACAGAGCCTACATCGGTGTGTTGCCAGAAGTGCCACTTGCCCTGGTAGCGCACGGAGTCTACATAATAGTGGGCTATCCAGTAGGGGTAGGTGTTGAAGATGGAATCGTTCAGGTAGCGCATCTTGAATTTGTAGGAGGTGTAGAGGATGGGCTTCACACCATAGTGGGCTTCTACCTGGTTGAGCCAGGTCAGTATGCCTTTTTTCAGTTCGGCTTCATCTTTCTTGCCAGTTGTCTCTACATCGAGGACGGGGGGCAGGTCGCCAGTGGTCAGCGGTACGGTGCGAATGAAGAAGTCGGCTTGCTTACGCGCATCGGTCTGAGGGAGGAAATAGTGGTAGGCTCCTCTTATGAAACCATGCTCGCGTGCCTTTTCAAAGTTGTCGAGGAATGTGTCGTCGCCGTGGTCGCCTCCTTCGGTGGCTTTGATAAAGATGAAGTGGAGCGGGAAACGCAGGTCGGCACTGTGTGTCAGCTTTTCCCAGTCAATATTGCCCTGATAATGTGAAATGTCTATGCCATGTATGTCATAGTTGCAAGGCATGCACACACCATATCCTTTCATGCCGTAGCAGGGCTTCCATCGGTAGGAATAGGGCCTGATGAAGAACCAATAGAAACCGGCAAAGAATACGAGGACAATGCACACGGCCAATGTATTGCGCACCCATAAGGGCATGACGTGTGAGGTGGGCTTGGTATTTTTCTTTCCACGCTGTCTGGTAGCAGACGGGCGTTTGCGTGTAGTAGTATTCTTGCCTCGAACAGTTTCTTTTGTCTTTACAGGCATAGCAACAATAGTTTAGAACCGGAAGCTGAAGTGTCAGTGAATCCGGCAGTTGGTAGAAAAAAGACAAGCTAACAAGGCATTGCCTTGCTAACTTGTCTTCAGTATTATGATTGACTATGATTGAGAGTCAGGCAATAGCATGGTGCTGTATTATTTGCCTTGCTCAAGTTGCAGAGTCTTGGTCGGCTGGTCGCAAACTTCAGAAGGACCGAAGTACTGGATAGGACCTGGATATACATAGTCGGTTTCCATAGCCCAACGCTCGCGCTGAGCGGCAAATGCCTTGAAGGGAGCACCGTCCAGTTTAACCAGAGCCTTCTGGATTACCGGCTTCATTTCGCCGTGGCGACGTTCCATGTTCATCATCATGGTGATGGGCACACCACCTGCAATCCATTCGTCTGCAGGAGCAGTTGTATTGCGTACAGAAGACATGTAACCGGTCTTGCCTTCGCCAATCAGGGCGGCAGCAGTATAACCGAGTGAGTAGCAGTAGTCTGCATCGAAGTTAGAAGGAGCAGCGCAGCGGCCTTCATATCCGAAGAAGTGGTGCTGAGCAGCAAACTTGCCTACATACTTGCCTTCCTCTTTCCAGGCAGCCAGCTTGGTAGCAACCATTTCAGAGAGCAGCTTCTCAGTCTCAATCAGAGATACCTGTACGTTTCCGTGCGGGTCACGGTCAAGTGTCAGCTGACGGGCAACACCTTCGGGCAGGCTGGCGTATACGGCAGAGTTGGCCGGAGACAGCTTGCTGATGATATAGTCGCGTTGGTGAGACTTCTTAATGTGAGAGAACTCTTCGGCGTTGGTAGCCAGGAAGTCATTCAGCTCAGCAATCAGACGCTTCATGGCAGGGATGAACTCAATCAGACCTTCGGGGATAAGTACTGTACCGAAGTTGTTGCCTTGAGCGGCACGGTCGGCAACTACCTGAGCGATGTAAGTAACGATATCGTCGAGTGACATATCCTTAGTTTCTACTTCCTCAGAGATGATGCAGACGTTGGGTTGTACCTGCAGAGCGCACTCCAGTGCAATGTGAGAAGCAGAACGACCCATCAGTTTGATGAAGTGCCAGTATTTGCGGGCAGAGTTACAGTCGCGTTGGATATTGCCGATAACTTCAGAGTAAGTCTTGCAGGCAGTATCGAAACCGAAGCTGGTCTCAATCATTTCGTTCTTCAAGTCACCGTCGATAGTCTTGGGGCAACCGATAACCTGTACGCCATAGTTCTTGGCAGCATAGTATTCAGCCAGTACGCAGGCATTGGTGTTAGAGTCATCACCACCGATGATAACCAGTGCTTTGATGCCCAGCTCCTTCAGGATTTCATAACCTTTCTCAAACTGGTCTTCTTTCTCCAGCTTAGTACGGCCTGAACCAATGATATCGAAACCACCGGTATTGCGGTATTCGTCGATGATATCAGCAGTCAGTTCCATATAGTTGTGGTCAACCAAGCCACCGGGGCCCAGGATGAAACCATAGAGTTTGTTGGCAGGATTCAGTTTCTTGATACCGTCGAACAAGCCAGAGATGACATTGTGTCCGCCGGGAGCCTGACCGCCCGAAAGGATTACGCCTACGTTCATGGCGGGGAAAGTAACAGCCTCGTCAGAAGTTTCAAACTTGATGAGCGGCATGCCATACGTGTTGGGGAACAGTTTCTGGATAGCCTCCTGGTCGGCAACCGACTGGGTAGCTTCACCGGCCACAGCTTTTACATGTCCTTTCAAAGCTTTAGGCAACTTGGGCTGATAGGCAGCCCTTGCAATTTGCAATGCACTTTTTGTCATAATGTATTTATTGTTTAAAGGTATAAAAACACTCTTTGCTAAAAGCTGTGCAAATTTCGCTTTTTTCCGGTAGACTACATAACTTTTTATAGTAAAACCTAAGCAACTATCACATTTTTTATATTTTTGCCACCGTTTTGCAGCAATAAGGCGGAGGAAAGGGCTACATGCGCTACTTTTGCTGCTGCAGGCAGGAAATAAACCGAACAACGACAACAGCCTATGCCATCACATTGGAAAGAGCGCTCGCAGCGCGTGCGCCGCAAGATAGAGCTGATGCGCCTGAAGCGTATCAGGAAGAAAAACACTCCACAATATACCTACTGTAAGAACTGCGGTACACGCCTGGAAGGGATGTACTGCTACCGGTGCGGCCAGTACGCCCTGGATACCGAGCAGCCGTTCTGGAAGTATATACGCCAGTACTTTGAGAATGTCTACCAGTTTGATACAAAGATATGGCGCACCCTTTGGTACATGTTCAGCCGCCCCGGCTTCCTGACGGCTGAGTTCAATGCGGGAAAGATTAACTCATACGTACACCCGTTCAGGCTGTATATGTGTATTTCCGTAGTGTTCTTTGCGGTATTCTTCATGCTGGCGGGGGAGAGAGTGAGCGATTTGGAGGTCATGAACGACGGGCTGCTCAGGAGGAGTATCGTGGAGCAGCTGAAGGATATACCTGCTTCCGCATATACTGGCAGTGCTGTTCCAGAATCTACTGATAACTCTTCATCCGAAGGTCTTGATGGTCCAATTTCCGCGGATGCTGATAACCCTGCTCTCGCAGATACCACCATATACCTTTACCAAGCACCCATGCTGGTCAAGACGCTGGTCATGCGCTTCGGTGTGGAGAATGCAGACAGCCTGGTACGCTACCAACTGGTGGATAATCCCTACGGACTGGCACGCACCACACTTCCCCGGCTGCTGGTGGACTCCTGCTTTATGCAGACCGAACTGGCCGCTCAGGACTGGGACTACATACGGCAAGTAAGGGCACTCAAGGCACCGAACATAGAAAACTGGATAGACGGGGTAGACTACGGCCCCGATAACGTGGCTGCCATACGGGCCTTCCACATCGACAGCCTGCACCTGCGCACCGCTGCCGGAGAAGACAGCCTGGCCCTGCGCCCCCAAGCCGTGTATATATGGACCGACCGACAGAACACTGAGGTGGATGTCCTGCAACGCCAACAGTTCAGCAACAGCATCATGGGTAACCTGTCCAAGTGGACTCCCTTCTACATGATGTTCCTGCTCCCCCTCTTCGCCTTCCTGCTGAAGCTGTTCTACCGCCGCCAGCACATACCCTACATGTGGCACTTCGTACACGCCATACACATCAACACCGTCTTTCTCATACTGCTGAGCATACCGCTGATACCCATCTTCGCCTACGGCATAGACGACATGCTGGCTGCCTCGCAGACCCTGTCCAAAGCTCAGGAAAACCTGCTGACCACCACCTACATAGGCTTCCCCATCGTGATGTTCCTATACCTGCTGGTATCCTTCCGGGTAGTCTACCGTCAGGGGGGGGTGAAGACCACGGTGAAGTCGATACTGTTCTACGCTATCTTCACCTTCCTGGCACTGGCCATCGCCGCCGCACTGCTGTTATGGCTGTTGGCTGCGGAGGCAGGCATGATGGACGGAAACATTGATTACAGCATATAAGCATACTTAAAGACTACAACCCATGAGATTCTTAGAGATACTACGCCAGCGTCGACGCCGCATACGACGCCACCTTGAAGCGGTACGCCTGAAACGCATCCGCCGACACACCCAACCCGGGTACACCCACTGCATGAACTGCGGTACTCCCTTGAAGGGCATGTACTGCCACCGCTGCGGACAGTATGCCCTGGACATCTACCAACCCATGTGGAAGTACATCAGACAGTACTTCGAGAACATGTACCAATTCGACGGCAAGATATGGTTGACACTGCGCCTGCTATTCACCCGACCGGGCTACCTGACCAATGAGTTCAACGAGGGCAAGATAAACTCCTACGTACACCCCTTCCGCCTGTATATGTGCATCTCGGTGGTATTCTTTACCCTTTTCTTCATGGGGGCGGAGCGGGAGACCAGCCGTGCACTCCTCGTCCTTGCCGGGGAGCAGATACCCGACAGCATCGTGGACACTCTGAAGCAGGCTGACCCGGCCACCTTGCCCGATACCACCGTCTATGCCTACAACACCCAGACCCTGCGCAACACCCTGCTGGCACGCGGGGTGGAGCAGACCGACAGCCTCCTGCACCTGCGCTACGGCGAGCAGGGCAATGAGCTGAACGAGGTAACCCTGCCCACCGTCCTCTTCCGCGCCTGCATGACCCGCACCGCCCTGCACCAAGATGACGAGCAGACGGTAGCCTCCCTCCGTAGGTTAGATAAGAACGGCTACCTGGACGACGACGAGCTCCTATACCTGTCTCTTCCCACAGATACCACCACCGGTCGCATCACGGCCAATGTCTATGACTGGATGACACGCATAGACCAGGCCGCCACGCTGCACCACCAGGCCACTGCCAGCTTCGTGCTGGGCCAGCTGTCCAAATGGACCCCCTTCTACCTGATGTTCTTGCTACCCTTGCAGGCCTTGATATTCAAGTTGTTCTACCACCGCCGCAGGTATATGGAGCACTTTGCCCACGCCACCCACCTGGGCTCCTTCCTGCTCATCCTGATAGCAATTCCGGCGGGATTGCTGCTGAAGTACTTAGCGCAGGGCGGGGGCATGGACATCCTTATCCCTTCTTTCGCGGCTTCCCTGTTCTGGATATGCCCTCTCCTGATACTGCTCTATCAGCTGGTGTCCATGCACACTGTCTACCGGCAAGGCTGGGGCAAGATCCTCGTGAAGTGGTTGCTCTCTACAGCCCTGTTCAGCCTGATATCCCTGGGTATAGCAGTCGGATTGCTGCTGCAGTTGGTGTATTCGGTATTGGGGAAGTAGTAGTGGGAAATGGTTAATGGTGAATGGTTATTGGTAAATGGTTAATGGTACCTGTCTATCGGTGGTTAGCGGTAAGCATTGAGACCAGGTTATCAGTCGTGAGTAGTACCTATATAAAGGCGGTGAGCGATAAGTAGTAGCAGGTTAGCATGCTAACCGCTTACCACTTACCGCTCACCGCTGTTATGAGCCCACCGCTCACCACTGATTAGCAGCCTTCATTCACCACTAACCATTTACCATTCACCATTACCTACATCCCCTTCGTGTAGACCACATATCCATGTGCCGGCAGGCTGACACTGCCGGTCAGTGTCTCCGTCTCACCGGTCATGTAATTCGTCCAGTCGCCACCCTCGGCCGGCAGGCTGACATTGATGGCGGCATTGGTGAAGTTACCCATCACCATCAGCTTCTTGCCCGTCACACTCTCTGAGTAGAGGATACGGCCATTGGCCCAGTTCGTCACAGCCACCTTCCATGTGAAGGTACCCGTAGCATCGAACAGCTCGGGAGCAGCATTGCGCAGCTCGGCGAGGTGTACGTAGGTGTCGTGCACAGACTTGCGGTCAGCATCCTCCAGATACTCCCAGTGCAGGGGCTTCCGACCCGTACGGCCATTCTCTTCGATAGACACGTCATAGCCCATTTCGCCAAACTGCCATACCATCTTCGGTCCAGGCACGGTAAGGAAGAACGCTGCGTTCACCTCCAGCTGGTCCATTCGGGTGGCCAGGTTGGTCTTAAAGTCATAGTTGCCATACGTCTTTTGCTTATACGCCACACGCTCCTCGTCGTGGCTCTCCATATAGCCCACCCAGGCAGGCTCCTTCTCATAGAGTGAGGTAAACGCACTCTGGTCTTCCCAGCCCATTCCACTCTGGCAGTATGCATTGTTCATGTTGCGCCACAGGTGTAACCCCGCCTGTGCCAGCTCTGTCTCTTCCCGGGTATCGCAGAAGTGCTCAAGCACCACGAAGGCGTCTTCCTTAACCTCGCGGATAGCCTCGTAGTAGTCCTTCAGGATGGCCACGCGTGAGGCGTCATAGTTGCTGGCCGTAGCTTCCGTACTGCTCTGCTGTGTGAAGCCCTTGGTCAGGTCGAAGCGGAAGCCGTCTATATGATACTCCGTGAGCAGGTATTGCAGGTTGCGTTTTATGAACTTGCGTACCAGCGGGTTCTCATGGTTGAAGTCATGGAACACACTGTAGGGGTGGGGAGCGTCTACGTTAAAGTAGGGGTTGTTGCTCGCTGTCTTGTTGTTGGCACTGTCCCAGTAGAGCTTGGCCAGCGGGTTGCTGCCTGTGGCATGGTTGTAGACCACGTCAAACAGTACTGCTATGCCTGCCTGGTGGCAGGCATCGATGAATTTCTTATACATACGGGGTGTGCCGTAGGCTTTGTCCAGGGCAAAGAAGAAGCAGGGATTGTACCCCCAGCTGTCGTTGCCATCGAACTCCTGCACCGGCATCAGCTCTATGGCATTGATGCCAAGCTCCTTCAGATAGGGCAGTTTGGCCATCGCACCTTCCAGGTCTCCCGTCTCCGTAAAGTCACGCAAGTGGAGCTCGTAGATGAGCATGCTTTCATGCACCGGCATCTGGAAGTCTGCTACCGCCCAGCTATACTGCTCCGGCTGCGTATTGAAGGTAGCCACTATGCCGCGCCCGCCCTTGGGGTAGGTGAGGCTCTCATCATACGTGCTCGCAGGGATATACTGGTCATTGTCTGGGTCAAGCACCTTGGTGGTGTAGGCATCGGCCAGGCGGATGGGGTCTTCTCCCTTCATGCCCACATAGTATTGGAAGGCATACTCGCGCCCCGGTTCCAACCCCGTCAGGGTTATCCACCAGCAGCCCGCCTGCTCGTCGCGTGTCATCTGGCTATGCTCATCGTTGCTCAAGGTCCACTGGTTGAAGTCGCCTATCACGTGGGCATAGTCCTTGCGTTGCCCGTTCTTGTCCAGGTCATAGAGCACCAGGGTTACCGTGCTGGCATCAACCACATTGATACCCTCTACCAATCCCTGCGGCATGGTGCCTGTCTTCACCTCACCGGGTTGGAAGCCTGTGTACACATTGTCCTTCACCGGGATAAACAGGTCTTCCTCCACGCCCTTCTTCGTACCGTCGGCGCTGCGGATAACCACACCCAGCTTCTGTACGGGCGTCTCCCCACTGCCGAACCACTGGCGCACCGATGGCTGCAGTTTGATGCTCCACGTATTATCCTCTATCCGCTCCATGCGGCACTTCTCCAGGTTCTCGTCCCATTCGGCCGGTACATAGAGCCATGTACCCTCGCTCACTACGCCCGTATGTATATACACTTCGCCCGTATAGCCTCTGAGTGCCGATGAGGCCGCTGCCTTGAAGTATATGGTCAGCTCCTGGTCGGCGTTCGGTTCTTCCGGTATCCAGCTCAGTCCTTCGGGCACCTCCACGGGTTCCGGTTCAGGCTCCGGTTCAGGTTCCGGGGTCACGGGATTATCATCGCTGCAAGCCGCCAGGCCCATCAGCAACACACATACACACGATAGTTGGAAAACGGAGAATAATCTCCACAGTTGTTTAAGGTCTTTCATGATATATATACTTAGAGTTATGTAAATTAACCGTCTTAAAACTTGCTTTTCATGTTTCCTTTTTATATATTTGTACACGAAGCCTGCAAGGTGCTTCACAGGTTTATCCCGGAGCCTGTAGTCCGGGAAAGGTTTAATCTTAAATCATAGTCTCATCATGTCAACTAATCAGACTTTCGACAAGCTCATCAGCCTGATGGCTTACACCAACAACCTGACACAGCAGGAAGGCGACTACTACCTGCGAGTAAAGACAATGCCCCGTAGCGTAGACCTTAAGGCCATAGCCCGCGAGGTAGCCGCACGCCTGGGTGGCAAGAACGAGGACGAGATATTCACCATCCTCAATGCTGCCGAGGCCGTGAAGTGCGACGCTGTCAGCAGCGGCTTCATTGTCAACACCCCCTTCTGCCTCGCCCAACCGGGTGCCAGTGGCAACGTACTGAAGACCGACCTCTCCAAGGCTGTTGACCGCAACCGGGTGAAGGTTTATGCCAACATCAGCATGGGTAGCGACCTGCGCAAGGCCCTGGAGTCTTGCCAGGTGGAGATATTCACCCAGCCTGCACCCGTGGGCCCTATTGTCAACGGAGCTTCCAGTGGCCAGTTCGAGGCCGACGGCATTACTCGTGCTCCGATAGCTGCCGGTGGCGTGCTCAACGTGGAGGGTGACAAGCTGAAGCTGGCGGGCGACTCTCCCGAGGTAGGTGTAACCCTTACCTCCGTCTCCGACCCGGATACCAGCTACTTCATCCCTCGCAACGCCATGCTAATCAACGAGCCTAAGCGGTTGATGTTCCTGCTGCCTGCCGAGGTGAAGGAGGGTAGTTGGTTCATTACTGTGACTACACAGTACAGCTCTGCCGGTAGGGTAGTCAAAGACCCACGTAGCTTTACTATGGATGTGCCCTTTACCATTGGCGAGGCTTCCACTCCGACCGAACCCGATGAGGGCGGTGGTGGCAGCATGGGTTAATGCTCATTTTCATCTATCATTCAGGGGTACCCTCTCATGTCTATTTTGGGGTGGTACCCCTTCCCTTATCAGGGTATGTACCCCTCCTCTTATAAGAGCATGTACCCCTCCCCTTATAAGGGCATATACTCCTCCTCTTATAAGGGTATGTACCCCTCCCCAAATCGGGGCCTCTTTCAACGTCTTCTTTACTCCTCTATCGCAAATATACCCCTAAATCCTCACCCCCGTTCTCCCGCTATCCTATATTCTTGTTTTATAGGCGGAAAACGTTTGCGTAGTGCTCTGCTCCCCTACATAGGGGAGCTACCCGCAGGGCTGAGGGGTACTGCCCGTGGCTTATCCGTGTTTTTCCCTCGCGGCATGAGTCACAGTTTCCCTCGCAGCCTCTACTTCTGCGGCGTCTCTTTCCGTGGCTTGAGGGGTTTCAAGGTCTTCTTGCCCAGCTTCTTGGCTTTCTCCCATGCCGCCTTGCGGGCTTCGTAGGCTTCACGTTGTCTTTCTAAGTAGTTATCGGCCATAGTTCTAAGTATTATATCATTCTTTATTCGGTTCTTGTTCTGTTGGTTGCAGCTTTCCTCTGCTTTGTGCATGCTGCTGCTCCCCTATGTGGGGGACGAGGTTTGTTGTTTATCTCGCTTCGCCCGGTTCACGGCTCACTGCTTGCGGGTGAGGGGAGGGAGGTGATGCTCTTTATCTCCACCTCCTTGCCCGTCATGGGGTGCCTGAAGCGGATGGCGTCGGCATGCAGGTAGAGGCGGTCGGCGGGCTTGCCATACAGGCGGTCGCCGCTGATGGGGCAGCCCAGTCCCTGCGGGTGGGCGGCATGGACACGCAGCTGGTGGGTGCGTCCGGTGTGGGGGCTAAAGGCCACGAGGGTGCGCCCGTCGCGACGCTCCAGCACGCGGTAGAGGGTCAGGGCAGGTTTGCCGTGCACCTCGTCCACCCGTTGCCGGGGGCGGTCCAGCGGGTCGGGGCAGAGGGGCAGGCTGATGGTGCCGTCGGTTGCCTGCACGGTGCCGTCCAGCCAGGCCAGGTATTGCTTCTCTACCCGGCGCTGCTCGAAGAGCCGTTGCAACAGCCGTTGCACCTCCGCCGACTTGGCCAGTAGCACGAGGCCCGAGGTCTCCATGTCCAGTCGGTGCACCACGAGCAGCTCCTCCTGCCGTCCGCGTGCCTCGGCCACCAGTTGCGCCAAGGCTCGTGCGCCGCCCTTGCCGGGCACGGTCAGCATGCCGCTCGGCTTGTCCACGGCCAGCAGCCATTCGTCTTCGTAGACCACGGGCACCGCCTGCTCCTCCTGCCTGCGTGCCAAGGTTTCCATGGGGTTGGGGTCTACCTGCAACCCTTGCAGCATGTGTGCCAGGATGGGGCCGCACTTGCCTTGGCAGGCGGGGTAGTAGTGGCCGTGGTGGCGCACCTCGGCGCGGGGCGAGGCTCCCCACCAGAACTCCGCCATGCACACCGGCTGCCACCCGTTCAGGTAGGCCTGCTGCAGCAGCTTCGGGGCGGCACACTCGCCGGCTCCTGCGGGGGGCAGGGTATGCCCGGCTTCCCGGAATATGTCCAGCAGTCCGCGGGCTTCCCCCCGTGCATTGAGCAGGCGGAAGCGGGTGAACAGCTCTGCCTGGAGGGCTGCCGAGCGGCTTTTCCGCTCCGCCTTCAGGCGGTCTATCTCGTCCTGCATCTGCTGCAGCGAGCGGCGCAGGGTGTCGGTGGCTTCGCGCAGGGCGCGTTCGGCGCGTTTGTACTCCGCCTTCTGGTGCTGGCTTTGGCGCACCAGTGCCTGTGCTTCGTCGGGCGTCAGTCCGCCTGCTTCGCGCAGTTGCTGCCGCTGCTCGCGGGCAGCCTTCAGCTCCAGGCGCAGGCGGGTCAGTGTATCTTCGTCTTCCCGCTGCCGGCAGGCCAGTTGTTCTTTCAGCTCCCTGTACTCCGGTTCAGCCTCCAGCATGGCTATGCGTCGGTTGATGGCCGTTATCTGCTCTTCGCCTTCCTTGAAGAAGCCTCCCGGGCGGAGCAGGTCGAACACGGGCGGCACGAACCACGGCTGGCGGTTGCTGCCTGCCAGCAGGCCCGAGAAGGCGGCCAGGTAGGCCAGCTCCCCGCCGGGCAGGCGCACGATGAGCACGCCGAACATCTTGCCTCCCTGTAGTTCTTCCTGCCAGTCGGTGCGGCTGCTCAGGTAGTGCTGCACCTCGTCGGCTGCCAGCTGGCACAGTGGGTGTGGCTGGTAGCAGAAGGGGTAGGTAAAGCGCGGGGGCGGCGTCAGGCCTTGGGCTGCCGGGGGCAGGGGGTGGAGTATGGGGT
>ENA-UONS01001664-UONS01001664.1-human-gut-metagenome-genome-assembly--contig:-CS19-NODE-1664-length-19423-cov-4.557724_pt1 | contig 19423 bp, 18 predicted proteins | sample MGYA00242458_ERZ724005 | MGnify/ENA metagenome assembly ERZ724005
CCCCTGAGTGCCGATGGTACTGCCTTATGGTGGGAGAGTAGGTTGGCGCCGAATTGTGAAAGCGAGTTACGAAAGTGACTCGCTTTTTTTTATCTGATTATACTGACTAAACCAATATTTCCTTACATTCGTTGTATTTTTAATGAAGTTATGGAAAAAATTGGATGACATGCGCAGATATTGGCATATACTCCGAAAATATAAGATAAGTCTGGCTCTTTGCCCTATCCTTGTATTGATTACTGTATGGTGTGAAACGATACAGCCCATGTATATGGCCGAAATAGTCGATCAAGGAGTGATGAAGCGCGATTTGTCACTGATTGCAGAGAAAGGAGTGTATATGATTCTTATCTCCTTATCGGGATTGGGCTTTAGTGTGGTGAATGTCTATATCGCTTCGCGTACTTCTATCGGTTTCGGTACGGATTTACGAGGGGCTCTGTTCGAAAAAATCCAGCGTTTGTCTTTTTTTGATCTCGATCATTTCAGTACCTCCTCGTTGATTACCCGCCTGACGAATGATATAGCACGGATACAGCAGGTAGTGCTGATGTCGATGCGGATGATGTTGCGTTCACCGTTTATGTTGGTGATGGCCATATTTTTTGTTGTACAGATCAATAAGCAGTTAGCTCTTACCTTGATGGCTTCGATTCCGGCGTTGAGTATCGCTGTTTTTGTGATTCTGAGAAAGGGATTTCCTTATTTTTTAAAAGTGCAGCAGAAAATTGATCAGCTGAATGGTGTGGTTCGGGAAAACCTGATTAATATTCGGGTGGTAAAATCGTTTGTAAGAGAAGACTTCGAAGCACGAAAATTTGTACGTAGCAGTGAGGAACTGAGGGATATGGTGATCCGGGCTTCGAATATTATTGTTGCGATTTTTCCGGTGATGCAGTTGGTGATGAATTTGTCGGTAATCGCTATTTTGTGGGTAGGCGGATATAAGGTGATGGAAGGGGAATTGCAGATCGGAGAGTTGATTTCATTTGTGAATTACCTGGCACAGGTGTTGATGTCGCTGATGTTGTTGTCGATGTTTATCATGGCATCTGCCCGTGCTTCGGCTTCTTCACGCCGGATTATGGAGGTCTTGAATACTACACCTTCTTTGGCGAATACGCCCGAAGGCTTGGCGGACCGGTATAAAATAAAACGGGGGGAAGTGGAGTTTGTGAATGTTAGCTTCCGGTATGGTAATGGAGAAAACGATGTCTTACGGAATGTAAACTTTCATATCCGGCCGGCGGAGACAGTTGCTGTTGTCGGGGCTACCGGGGCGGCTAAGAGTTCGATGGTGCAGCTGATTCCCCGACTTTATGATGTTACGGGGGGAGAACTTCGCATCGATGGTGTACCTGTGAAGGATTATCATCTGAAAGAGTTACATGCCCGTATCGGTATGGTATTACAAAAGAATGAATTGTTTACAGGAACCATATTGGAAAATCTGAGATGGGGAAAACCGGATGCTACTCTGGAAGAAGCCGAAGAGGCCTGCCGGGTGGCTCAGGTACATGATTTTATTCTGACACTCGCCGAAGGGTACCAGACGATATTAGGACGCGGAGGAATCAATCTTTCGGGAGGACAGAAACAACGTCTTTGCATTGCCCGGGCTCTGCTGAGGAAACCTAAGATTTTGATTTTGGACGATAGTACGAGTGCTGTGGATTCGGAAACAGAACTCCGGATCAGGAATAATCTCAATTGTTTGCTGAAAGATACTACTGTACTGATTATAACACAACGGATCAATACAATGCAGTCTGCCGATCGGGTAATCGTATTGGAAGACGGTGAAGTTGAGGCTATCGGTACACCGGATGAATTGATGGCGACCTCCCGGATATATCAGGAGATTTATAACTCACAGCAAATTTTAAATTAGTTATGGCACACGGAGATCACCTGAAATATCAAGCTAAGCCTAAAGCGGGAAGACAAACTCTGTTCCGGCTGACTTCTTATCTGGTATGCGATCGGCTGTTATTGTCTGTCATCGGCGTTTTGATCGTGCTGAGTATTGCCGCTAATCTGGGAGGTTCTTATCTGCTCCGTCCGATTATCAATCGCTATATTATTCCCGGAGATTTCCTGGGGTTGGGTAAGATGTTGGGGATACTTATCGGGGTATATCTGACCGGAGTGTTTGCTGTTTATGTGGAATACCGCTTGCTGAATAAGATCGGGCAGCGGACTGTGGCCCGGATGCGCGAAGATTTGTTTCGGAAGATGGAACAGCTGCCGGTGGGGTATTTCGATACCCACCAGCATGGTGATTTGATGAGTCGCTATACCAACGATATGGACCGGATTAGTGATGCTTTGACGGATAGCTTGTCGGATATGTTGTCGAGTGCTTTGACCGTAGTGGGTATTTTTTGTCTGATGTTGGTCATCAGCCCGATCTTGACCTTGGTCACTTTGGTTACTGTCCCACTGATGTTTTGGAGTGCCCGGGGAATTGTTCGTAAAAGTCGGCAATATTTTAAGGCACAACAGGCATCTTTGGGTTCGATAAACGGATATATCGAGGAGATGATTAGCGGGCAGAAGGTAGTAAAAGTGTTCGGGCACGAACAGAAGGCGATCTCAGATTTCGAGGAACTGAACCAGGATCTGAAGGGAAAATCACTGAAAGCGCAGTTCTATTCGGGCTTGATGATGCCTGTGATGCAAAATTTGAGTACCTTGAACTATGTGCTGATCACTATTGTGGGGGCTTTGTTAGCTATATTCCGGGGTTTTGATGTGGGAGGTTTGGCAGCATTTTTGCAATATTCCAGACAGTTCGGACGTCCTATCAACGAGCTGGCGAGTCTTTATAATAGCATCCAGGCAGCTTTGGCTGGAGCTGAACGAATATTCGAGGTGATCGACGAACAACCGGAAGCTCCCGATTTACCGGAGGCCGTGAATCTGGAGAAGGTGAAGGGAGAGGTGGTTATGAAGGAAGTTTGGTTCGGCTACCGACCGGAAAAAATGATTCTGAAAGGCATTTCTTTTCAGGCGGCAGCCGGGCGTAAGATTGCTTTGGTTGGAGCTACCGGAGCCGGTAAAACGACGATACTCAGTATGTTACCCCGATTTTTCGATATCCGGTCAGGAGAAATCCGTATAGACCGGCAGGAGATTCGTTGCATACACCGGAATAGTCTTCGGCGCTCGATGGCTATTGTCTTACAGGATACCCATCTGTTTACAGGTACGGTACGGGAAAATATCCGCTTCGGCCGTTTGGAAGCCACCGACGAAGAGGTCATTGAGGCGGCTAAACTGACTGCGGCTCATTCATTTATTAAGCGGTTGCCTCATGGTTACGATACTTTACTGGAGAATGATGGTGCTAATTTGAGCCAGGGACAACGACAGTTGCTGAACATTGCCCGGGCGGCAGTGGCCGATCCTGCCATTTTACTATTGGATGAAGCAACCAGTAATATCGATACCAGAAGTGAGATCCTGATACAAAAAGGATTAGACCAATTGATGCAGGGGCGTACCAGTCTGATCATCGCCCATCGTCTTTCTACTATCCGTAATGCCGATATGATTTTGGTGCTTGAACGCGGGCAGATCGTCGAGCGGGGTACCCATGAAGAGTTGCTTCGGATGAAGGGAAAATATTTTTCTTTAAATCAAGAACAATTCCGTTGATTATCAATTTTTATGTATGAAATTCCTTGGTTCCTGTCCGGGGAGCGGAAAACTTTTGAGGGTATAGCATCCCCAGAATTAGGCATTCTTTGGAAATATTTCAGTAATATTAGGTATTTTTACATCTTTTATAGGAATGTGTTTTTGCTTCAAAATTTTGAAGCTATGTTTTTATGGAATGAGAAAGCAATTCAGATTGTCGCAGGGCCTTGTAGTGTTGAGTCTGAAGAGCAATTGTTCGCAACAGCGCGTGGCCTGAAGAAGATAGGGATACAGACACTGCGGGGAGGGATTTGGAAACCCCGTTCAAGGGCTCATCATTTCGAAGGGGTGGGAGAATCAGGCTTGCGGTGGTTACAACAGGTACAGCAGGAATTAAGTATGCAGGTGGCTATCCCGGGATTACCTCTTTTTTGCGGATCAATGCATCCGGACCTGTTTTTTGTCCGTGATGTCGATGTGAATTATGCCGGAGTGGTAAAAGGAAGAAAAGAAGAATTTGTACGTTTGGGATTGACCGAGAAAACACACTATCTGGCTAGTACCGGTATTCAGGGACAGATTGCCGATTCCCGTAGTTTGGTGTTATTGGATGCTTATGCTGTGGATGGCTTGCAGGCAGAGCAGATTCGTTTTTTGCATGCCCCGGAGTATCTGAATCCTACTTATGAATATGGGGTGACTTTCGAACGGGGAACGGCAGTGGAATACGGTGATCGTAAGCATATCTTTATTTCTGGTACAGCGAGTATCGACAATCGGGGGGAAGTTGTTTATCCAGGGAATATTGCGGGGCAGACGCGCAGGATGTTACTTAATATCGAAGCTTTGTTGAAAGAGGCTGGAAGTAGTTTAGCCGATCTGGCCAAAATGATCGTTTATCTGCGGGATATCGCCGATTATCCGATTGTCCGGGATTTGATGGAACAACAATTTCCCGATGTTCCTAAAGTGATTGTTCTGGCTCCCGTATATCGCCCCGGATGGTTGATCGAAACAGAATGTATTGCGATTAAAGCAGGAGGAAATCCGGAATTCAGGAATCTATAAACGAATTGTGCATTTCATGGTTGGAAAAACCGGAGCGAGAAATGAAAGGCGGCCAGAACCCAGAGTAAAGTGTTGTGTTATATGAATGTCGGAATTTCCGAAAGAATTGGTGTATTTTTTGAAAAGGGCAGCAAGTTGAAAAAGGAAAGGAACTCTGGGTTCAGCTTATGCCATTCGTTTTATGATATAACGATTAGTGTGCCATAATTGAGGTTTGTGATTTAAGTTATTGGTTATCAGTGGATGACCGCTTTCTTGAAAAAATAGAGATGTGTAGAATTTTTCTACAATGTAAAAGGATATTTTCTACAATTGTAGAATTTTTCCACAATTGTACTGAATTGGGAGGCCTGATTTTCAGAAAAGACAGGAGGAAGGGAATGTTTGAAAATTTTCCGGGAAATATAGATTAGATATGCCGGAATATCTTTAATTTTACACGCCTTTAATTTTGAAAACGTTTTCAATTAATTTTAATGATATAACAATGGCTAAAGAACAATTTTTAGGAAGACATGTCGGCCCACGTCCGGAAGATGTAGAGGAGATGTTGAAGGTGATCGGAGTGAAGTCTGTCGACGAATTGATAGAACAAACAGTACCGGCATCCATCCGTTTACAGGAACTGTTGGATTTGCCTGCTCCTTTGACTGAAGATGAGTTTTTAGCTCGGATACGGGCTGTCGCTGCTAAGAATAAACTATATCGTTCGTTTATAGGACAAGGATATTACGATACCATTTCTCCGGCTGTTATTATCCGGAATATATTGGAAAATCCGGCTTGGTATACTTCTTATACTCCTTATCAGGCCGAAGTATCCCAGGGACGTCTGGAAGCTTTGCTGAACTATCAGACCATGATTATCGAACTGACAGCTATGGAGATCACCAACTGTTCTCTGCTGGATGAAGCGACTGCTGCGGCAGAAGCAATGACTATGATGTATGCTCTGCGGGGAAAGGAAATGAAGAAAGCCGGAGCAAACAAGTTGTTTGTAGATAATAAAGTATTCCCTCAGATTAAAGATGTATTAGTCACACGTTCTGCTCCTCAGGGAATCGAACTGGTTTACGGAGATTACGATACTTTTGAATTTACTCCGGAAATATTCGGAGCTTTAGTACAATATCCTGCTGCTAACGGTGCGATCCGGGATTACAGAGCTTTTGCCGATCGGGTACATGCCAATGGTTCTCTTTTGACTGTTGCCGCCGATTTGATGAGTTTGGTATTATTGACTCCTCCCGGAGAGTGGGGGGCCGATGTGGTTGTCGGTACTTCGCAGCGGTTCGGTATCCCGATGGGATACGGTGGGCCTCATGCTGCCTACATGGCTACTAAGGAAGAATACAAACGGAATATTCCGGGACGTATTATCGGTGTAACGATCGATGCTCAAGGAAATAAAGCATTGCGTCTGGCTTTGCAAACCCGTGAACAACATATCAAACGTGAAAAAGCATCTTCAAATATCTGTACAGCCAAGGCATTGAATGCTACGATGGCTGGTTTCTACGGTGCATGGCACGGTCGGGAAGGTTTACAGCGGATAGCACGGCATATCCATTCGGCTGCTGTTATTCTGGCGGAAGAAATTAGTAAATACGGCTATCAGCTGAAGGAAGGAAAATTCTTCGATACGATCCGTTTCGTGCTGCCGCAGGGAGTGACTCAGGAAATGATTCGGGAAGTAGCTTTGGAACATCAGATCAATCTGTTCTATTGTGCTTGCGGAACGACTGTCGGATTATCGACCGACGAGAAGATCAGTGAAGCTGAAATCAATGAGATCATCGGTATTTTTGCCGAAGCTGCTGGGAAGAAAGCTGAGAAAGTGACTTTCCTGGACGATTGCACCGTACTCGATCCTGACATGTTGCGGGAGGATGAGTTTATGGCTCAGCCGGTATTCAATATCTATCATTCCGAGACGGCCATGATGCGTTATATGAAGAATCTGGAACGCCGGGATATCTCTTTGGCGACCTCTATGATTTCTTTGGGCTCTTGTACGATGAAATTGAATGCCGCTGTAGAGATGATGCCGATCACCTGGCCTGAATTCGGAGGTATGCATCCTTTTGTTCCGTTTGATCAGGCGGAAGGGTATCAGCAAATGATCCGTGAGACGGAACAAATGCTGGAAAAAGTGACCGGATTTGCAGGTTGCAGCCTGATGCCGAATTCCGGTGCTGCCGGTGAATATACCGCTCTGATGGTATTACGTCAATATCATATTTCCCGTGGAGAAGGTCACCGGAAGGTGATGTTGATCCCCGCCTCCGCTCATGGTACGAATCCGGCTTCCAGTGCTATGGCCGGTTTGCAGATTATCGTAACGGCTACCGATCCAGAAGGAAATATCGATGTCGAAGATTTTCGGGCTAAAGCGGAAGCGAATAAAGACAATCTGTTCGGGGCTATGATTACTTATCCTTCTACCCATGGTATTTTTGAAGAATCAATCCGGGAACTGGTGAAGATTATTCATGATAACGGTGGACAGGTCTTTATGGACGGAGCGAATATGAACGGTCAATGTGGTTTGACAAGTCCCGGATTTATCGGCGCCGACGCTTGCCATTTAAATTTGCATAAGACGTTTGCTATGCCTCACGGTGGTGGTGGCCCGGGTGTCGGTCCGATCTGTGTGGCTAAACACCTGGTAGATTTCTTACCTTCACATGCTGTGGTGAAGACTGGCGGAGAACAAGGAATACATGCTGTGTCAGCCGCTCCTTATGGCTCGGTGAGCATGCTGCCTGTGACCTATGGCTATCTGTTGATGCTCGGAGCAGAAGGTTTGAAGCACGTAACTGAAATGGCTATCCTGAATGCGAACTATCTGGCTTCTTCATTTGAAAAGCTCGGCTTTAAAATTTTGTTCAAAGGCAAACAGGGACGCGTAGGGCATGAAATGATCTGGGATTGCAGCGCTTTCAATAAAGAATATGGTATTTCCGAGCTCGATATTGCTAAACGGTTGATGGACTTCGGTTTCCATGCACCGACCCTGTCGTTCCCGGTACATGGTACTTTGATGGTGGAACCGACTGAAAGTGAACCGAAAGAAGAACTGGATCGTTTTATCGAAGCACTGAAGACAATCCGCGAGGAAATGTGTGAGGTAGCCGAAGGAAAAGCAGATAAAACCGATAATGTACTGAAGAATGCTCCGCATACGCATAAGGTACTGACAGCTGACGAGTGGACTCACACTTATCCGCGTAGTAAAGCGGCTTATCCGCTGCCTTGGGTGGCTGAGAATAAGTTCTGGCCTCAAGTAGGACGCGTAGACGATGGGTATGGCGACCGCAACCTGATGTGTACCTGCGATCCGCTTTACGATTATGTGAACGACGAAAATTAAAGATCGGTCGATCATATTTTAATCCCGGGACGGTTGAAGCCGAATCCCGGGATTTTTTTGCGAAACAACCTATCTGAATAACGAAAAGTTCACGCTGCCGTATTGCCGGTGTTCTGAAAAACGGGGGTGACTGGAAAAGTCGGTGTTGGCCGGATGTTCTATAATAGCAATCCCATTTTCGGCTAACAATTCATTATCGAAGATTGCGGCAGGGATATCGTCGATTTTATCCAACTTATAGGGAGGGTCGGCGAAAATCAGGTCGAATTTCCGTCCTTTTAATTTTTTGCAAGCGATAAAGACATCGGTTTTATAGATTTTTATGTGCTTAAAACCCAATTCCTTTGCAGTCCGCCTGATGAACATATAATGTTTGTAATTCTGTTCGATGGAGACAATCTCCCGGGCACCACGGGAAGCAAATTCATAACTGATACTGCCGGTACCTGAGAATAGATCAAGGGCGGAAATATCTTCCAGGTCCATATAATTGGTCAGTACATTAAACAAATTTTCTTTGGCAAAATCGGTCGTCGGACGGGCACTGAAACTCTTGTCGGGAAAAATCTGCCGTCCTCGGTGAGAACCACTGATTATTCGCATTTGTGGATATTTAGCAAGTGGATAAAACTGGAATTATTCAATTCACTATTCCGTACGAGCTGGGACAATGGGGCGCAATTCAGGATAGATACATTCGGGATGTATTTATTCATGAGCGTCAGTAAATTCGGATCGTTGACCAGATTGCCCGATAAGGAGGTATGCACGTTCTCTTTATCGATATGACATTGTTGCAGACAATTCAGGGTGTAATAAATCAGGTCAGTCACCGAACCGTAATCAAAAGAATTGAACAACAGTACCTCGTTGTTCTGAGTCAATAATAAATCGAAATACCGATCGTGTATGTCGATAAATAGATGATTGGTATTGAATTGAATGCTTTCGATAGCTTGAATGATAAAAGCATAAGCATTATTGACGATACACAGCGAAGCATAACGGGAGCTCAGAAAATTGACGAAACTACGTGGGAGTACTTCGACCAGGTAACTTTCGATCGCTTTGATTTTCCGGTATAATAAGATATCGTTTTTCTGAGGTTGCAGGCAGATCCGGTACATATCTCCCAAGGTATTCTTATTGAACACATGGGCGGGCAACAGGATTTTTTCTTTTTGGCAAGGTAGAATATATACTTTTTTATATTTTAAATTCAATAGTTCATCTTCCACCATGATTTTTTTTACCTTGGCAATGACGGCATCCTGGCTATCCAACTGGTAAGGCTGGAAAAAAAACACCAAAAGCTGGTGATTATGATTGTGGACACAAAATGAAAGTCCATCCGTCGAGTAACGGATGGACAAAATATATTGTGAAGAATTTTCTTTTATGAAATTACTGTCAATATAATATACGTTCTGCATGCAACTACATTATTCCCAGTTACCTACGTTATTATTCGCTTCTTTCAGGTCACCGACTTTCAGCCCCGGATATTTCTTCAGCCTTTTTCTTTCACCGTTTTCCTGAAGGATTTCGTCTTTGTATTGATCTTCGATGTCTTCAAAGATATAGGTATTGGAAATCCAAGCTTGGAAAAGAGGGACTTCTACTCCTGAATCGGTAAACATAGAAGAGGCACCCATATTGAATTGATATTTCCGTTTCGTGAAAGGCACATAACGGAGATCGTCGATCGGGTAATCTTTATTGAAAATGGTTTCTAAAACGCCTTGTTTTACAGTGTCACGAACAATCCGCCCTTCTTTGATAGCCTGAGCTTCGGTAATTCCTTTTTCCAGGTCTTCGTCGCTCAACGAACCGATTGAACGAACAACTTTTACCGAGTCGTATTTGATGAAATTGATCAGAGTGTCAAAACTACCGGTATATTTTCCATATACTCCTTTATAAGCTTCCTGAGCTGTACGGATATCTTTCAGACGATCGGCAATTCTCGCATATCTCTGTTCTTTTATCACTTTAAATTGTTGAGGAATCTTAATACTTTCGTAGCATTTATAGCCAAGAAAAATAATAATTCCGGCAAGGATAATCTGAATAATAAGCTTTTTCATATTTAACGTTATTTTTGTATGATATTAATGCATAAATTTTCATCAGACCTGTGAGGTTGATCCTAATTTCGTATCTTTATCCCCGCAATTCAAACGTTGTCAACGCAGCACAAAATCTTAATATTGCTCGCAAATTTAGGAAAAAATTTAGATTAAAGGCATAATCTTCTATTAAATTTCATGATGATCCAAAAACATTTTGAAGATATTATCCGGAAGAAATTCGGTTATGATTTTTCTCCGACCCAACAGATCGCTGTTGAGCATTTTATCCGTTTTTTCTTTGCCCGGGAAGAAGAAGGGATTTTTCTGTTGAAAGGATATGCCGGTACGGGAAAGACTTCATTGGTCGCTGCTATTGTGAATGCTTTGGTAAGCCTTGAGTATAAAGTCGTTTTGCTGGCCCCGACCGGTCGGGCGGCGAAGGTTTTTGCCGGTTATGCCGGACAAGCGGCTTTTACGATCCACAAAAAGATTTATCGTCAAAAGTCTTCGACCGATGGAGAAGGCTTGTTTAATCTGGGATTTAATGCCGGTGCTGACACCTTGTTTTTTGTCGATGAGGCTTCGATGATTTCAAATGCCGATGGGGAAGGTAATTTCGGGAGTGGTTGTTTGTTGGACGATTTGATACAGTATATATATAATGGACGGAATAACCGTTTGATACTGATCGGGGATGTGGCTCAGTTACCCCCTGTAGGCCTGGATATTAGTCCGGCCTTGGACAGACGGGAACTGGAAGCTGCTTATAATTTCAAGGTGACCGAGGTGGCTTTGACCGATATTATGCGGCAGGCAGAACAGTCGGGTATTTTATACAATGCCACACAGGTACGGAGTCTGATCGGAATCGGATCGGAAAATCTGCGGCTCAGGATCGGAAAATTTCCCGATGTTTTTAAGATCGGTGGTGGGGAACTTCTGGAAGAAATAGATTCCTGTTACGGGCGGTTCGGGGAAGAAGAAACGATTGTCGTTTGTCGTTCGAATAAACGGGCCAATCGGTTTAATGAAGGAATACGCCGCACGATCTTATACCGGGAAGAGGATTTTTGTAGTGGAGACCGGATTATGATCGTAAAAAACAATTATTTCTGGGGAGCTGATTATGAAAAAATCGATTTTATTGCCAATGGAGATATGGCTACCGTACAACGGGCCGGCAGAAGAGTAGAGCTTTATGGGCATCATTTTGTAAATGCTACACTGAAGATAGATGGGTATGAAGAAGAGGTGACGGCTTGGGTTATGCTGGATACCCTGATGTCCGATTATCCGGCGATGACGTATGAACAAAACCGTATATTTTATCAGGCTGTAGAAGCCGATTATGCCGATATCCCTTCTAAAAAGAAACGATTTGAAAAAATCCGGGAAAATGAATATTGATATACTCCGAGAATCCTGCTATAAAGCTCAGGGGGGACAATGGGATGCCGTGTTTATCGATCAGGGGTGGTTGCCGGAGGAGATGCTGAATGATGAGTATTGGCGTTGGTTGTATACGGCGATTACCCGGGCACAGGAAAGGGTATATTTCGTCAATTTTAAAGAAGAGTTCTTCGAAATACCGATTTGAAAATAGGCTAATGTACCGGTCTGTATACACAGTGCGGTACATTAGCCTGCCGGGTATTAGTTTATTTTCAGATCGGCCATCATTGCATCGATTTTAGCTAAAGCTTCAGCTTGGGCTTTATGAAAATCGTTTACATTTTTCATCGTGGCACGGGCTTCGAAATAGAATTTTATTTTGGGTTCGGTACCGGAAGGACGAACGGAGATTTTGCAACCGTCGGCCAGGAAGAATTGAAGTACGTCACTGGTGGTTGGAAAATCCATGGTTTTTGTTTCTCCGGTTTTCAGATTGATTTCCTGTAATGTTGCATAATCTTTTTTGATGATGATTTCACTGTTATTGATCGTTTTCGGGGTGTTGTGCCGGAGGTTGTTCATCATATCTTTGATTTCCTGAGCTCCGGTCAGGCCTTTGCGTACAATATAAACCATTTTTTCTTGTGAGAAACCATATTCAGCATAGATCGATTCGAGAATACCGAACAAAGTTTTCCCCTGATCTTTTGCCCAGGCAGCAATTTCTGCCATCAAAGAGGTCGAAGATACGGCATCTTTATCCCGGGTAAAAGAACCTGGCATGAAACCGAACGATTCTTCACCGGCTCCGATGTAACCTTCAGCTCCCTTTTTACGGATCATATCGGCGATCCATTTGAAACCGGTGTATACATCGTAACAGGGAATCCCGTTCTTCTCGGCGATATCTTTAATCAGCTCGGAAGTAACGATCGTTTTACCAGTATACTCGTTGCCTTTGAGTAGGCCTAATGCTTTCCTGCGCTGGATGATATACCAGGTAAAAATAATGTTGGTCTGGTTGCCGTTGAGTAGAATCCACTCGCCCCGGTCGTCTTTAACAGCGATACCGATACGGTCACCGTCCGGATCACAAGCCATAGCCAGGTCGGCATCGATCTCCCGGGCTTTATCCAATGCCATCTTGAAGGCTGCCGGTTCTTCCGGATTTGCAGAAGCTACGGTTGGAAAATCACCGTCGGTAATCATCTGTTCCGGGATAGTGGTGATATTGGTGAACCCCCAATTACGTAAAGAAGCAGGCACTAATTTATAAGTGGTACCATGTAAGGGAGTAAAAACAATTTTCAAGTCGTGCTGATGTTGAATGGCTTCCGGAGATAAACTCAGGGTTTTTACTGTATTCAGGAATTTCTGGTCAAAGTCTTCGCCAAGAGTCTTGATTTTATCCGGGACAGCCGTGAACTTAATATCGGTGACCTTCACTTTTTTTACTTCGTCGATCACATTTTTATCGTGAGGGGGAACTAACTGTGAACCATCATTCCAGTAAGCCTTATAACCGTTATATTCTTTCGGGTTGTGTGAAGCGGTAATGATGACTCCTCCTTTACATCCCAATTCACGGATAGCAAACGACATTTCCGGTGTCGGACGCAGCGATTCGAAAAGATAAGCTGTAATGCCGTTGGCTGAAAAAATCGCTGCAGTCGTTTCTGCATATTCCCGCGAATGATGGCGGCAATCGTGGCCTATACATACTGAATTATTTTCTCCCGGGAACAGCCGGTTAATATAATTGGCGAAACCTTGGGTAGCGGCACCTACCGTATAAATATTCATCCGGTTGCTCCCCACACCCATAATTCCGCGTAACCCACCGGTACCGAATTCCAGATCGTTGTAAAATGAGTCGATCAATTCGGTCGGGTCACTGGCATTCAACAGGCGTTCTACTTCTGTACGGGTAGCTTTGTCGTAGGCATCGTTCAGCCACATTTCGGCTTTGGCTCTGGCTTTTTGAATAATTTCAGTATTCTCCATAATGTATTTTTTATTGTTGTGATGATTCTGTCTTTGTTGATACGATAAAATATTCCTTAAAGATTTGACAAAGATAGGAAATAAAAAAAGCCCTGCAACGCAGAGCTTTTTTATTTTTAACTTGATCTTTAAGATCTCTTTTCTTTGATTTTGGCTTTCTTACCGGTAAGATTACGGAAATAATAAATCCGGGCACGTCTTACTTTTCCGACTTTGTTTACTTCGATTTCTTTGATAAACGGTGATTCTATCGGGAAAATTCTTTCAACACCGACATTTCCTGACATTTTACGAACAGTGAAAGTTTTAGTGCTTCCGGTTCCTTTGACCTGGATAACTACACCACGGAATACCTGGATACGCTCTTTATTTCCTTCGACAATTTTGTAGTGAACGCTTACTGTGTCACCTGTGTTGAATGAAGGATGCTCTACTGGGTTCTCAGCGGCAAATGCCTGTTCTGCAACTTTAATTAAATCCATTATTTCAAATTTTAAAAATCCATTTATCGGACACAGTATTATCACGGAGTCTTTCGTATAAGAGACTGTGTACGTTTTTATCGAGGTGCAAATGTAGGAAAAGTTATTTTTATATGCAAATGATTCCCTTTTTATTTTATAACTTCTGAAAAGTTTATGTATAAAAGAGGAACTATCTATCCGGTTATTTACAAGGCTGGTCTGAAAACAAGCCGGTATTTTGAAGGGTATTGAAAGAGAAAATATTGATAAAGAGTGAGATTAGGGGCGAAACGAAGAAATTCTGAGGTGGAAACGTTTGTATAATTTTGCTGAAAAAATTTTTTATTCCGAAAAAAGGTCATATCTTTGTAATCGGAGGTGAGGATTCCTAGTATCAACAGGAATTCTTTTTAATAAAGGCACTTATTGGAGGATAAGTGTCATTTATTTTTTTATGTATAAAATAAATGTTAAATAAACGGTTATGAGCAACAAAGTGTCTTATGTAACAAAAGAGGGATTGAAGAAACTACAGGAGGAATTGGAAAGATTGCAGAATGTAGAACGTCCGAAAATTTCCAAGGCTATTGGAGAAGCTATCGAAAAAGGCGATATTTCAGAAAATGCAGAATATGATGCAGCCAAAGATGCCCAGGGGCTTTTGGAAGCAAAAATAGCCCAACTGAAAGATACCATCGCGACCTGTCGGGTGATCGATGAGTCACAGATCGATACATCTAAAGTACAGATGTTGAATAAGGTGACGATCAAAAATACGAAAACCGGAGCAACAATGACTTATACTCTGGTTTCTGAAACTGAAGCAAATTTCAAGGAAGGGAAGTTATCTATCCATACACCGATTGCACAGGCTTTGGTCGGAAAGAAATTAGGAGATAAAGTGATGGTGAAGGTACCTGCCGGTGAAATGGAGTTCGAAATTATGGATATCAGTCTGTAAAATGCGATTTGTATGGCTTCAATTTTTTCTAAAATCGTGAAAGGAGAAATTCCTTCTTATAAAGTAGCTGAGGATGAGTATTATTATGCTTTTCTCGATATTAATCCTTTGCAAAAGGGACATACGCTTGTGATTCCTAAAAAAGAAACCGATTACCTGTTTGATCTTTCGGATGAAGAGTTAGCCGGGCTAATGGTGTTTGCCAAGAAGGTCGCCAGGGCTATTGGTAAAACCATTCCTTGCCAACGGGTCGGTGTGGCTGTATTGGGTTTGGATGTCCCGCATGCACATGTTCATCTGGTGCCTCTCAACGGAGGGGACGATATGAATTTTTGTAATCCTAAAAAGCAATTTCCGGCTGAGGAAATGAAAGCTTGTGCCGAATCGATCGCTACGAATATGTGATTATGAATCCGGCCTGAGAAGGCTGACTGACGATAGAGGAAACGGTCAAAGTAACGAAGAGTTATTTTGACCGTTTTTTTTTCTTCAGAATTTGTTTTTCTGATTATTATATCTACTTTTGTAGTGTATTAGTATATTAATACACTATGAAAATTTATCAATCTTAATATTGAAAAGATGATTTATATTGAAAACTTGGATTTTGGTTATCAAAAAAAACGGGAAGTTTTTTCCGGATTGAATCTTTCATTGACCGGGGGGCATATTTATGGCCTGCTTGGAAAGAATGGAGCCGGTAAGACTACTTTATTAAAATTGATCGGTGGTTTATTGTTTCCTTTGCGAGGCCGGATAGAGGTGTGTGATGCTATTCCCCGGTTGAGGAAACCTTCTTTTTTATCCGATATTTTTTTCATTCCTGAAGAAATCTGTTTGCCGGATATGAAGATGAAAGATTATTTCCCTTTGATCTGTCGGTTTTATCCGAAGTTTGACGAAGAATTATTGTTCCATGCCATGGAAATTTTTGAAGTATCCGAATCGGATAAAATGGGACAAATGTCTTATGGACAGCGTAAGAAGGCTTTGATCAGTCTGGGGATAGCTTGTAATACCCGGTTGTTGATGATGGACGAACCAACCAATGGATTGGATATCCCTTCAAAAAGTCAGTTCAGGCGATTGATTGCGTCGGTGGCTTCAGAGGAACGTTGTGTTGTGATTTCTACTCATCAGGTCCGGGATCTGGAAAATTTGATCGATGCTTTGGTCATTATCGAGAAGAGCCGGATCTTGGTCAATACAACGGTAGAACAGATTACGGATCATTTTGTGTTCAGGCAGCTGAGAGAGGGAGAAACGGCTTTATTTGCCGAAGAATCTTTAAGAGGCCGCTGGGGAATGGTACCCAACTTACAGCAGGAAGATAGCAAACTGGATATGGAATTGTTTTTTAATGCGGTTTTGGAACATCCGGCGGAGATTGAAAAAGTTTTGAAATAGGAAAATGTATAAAATGATAGCTATGAATGAAGTATTTGAATACCGGCGTTTTGGAGCATTGGCCCGGAAGTATTACCGGGAAAATAGGAGGTTAGGAATTATTTTCCTAGGGATCATAGGAATAATCACTTTTTTGTGTTTGTGTAAATTTAATCCTTTTCTGAGGGAATACACGCAAGTAGAAAATCCGGCGGAGGTATCTGATTTTATTCAATATTACAAAGGGGTATATCGTCAGCTGTTCTGGGGACTATATGGATTGTTTGCTTTGGTTGTCGCTCTGCATTCTTTGCGTGATTTTGTTGTAAAAGATAAAATATTGAATACGCTGTTGTTACCGGCTTCTGTCTTTGAAAAATATGTGCTGGCTTTCCTGAATTCCACGGTCGTATTACTTGTCGTTTATTTGTTGATGTTTTATGCTTTGGCTTCGGTTACGAATAGTTATAAATTTACAGGACTCAATCGATTGGAGTATGTAAGCGGGAGTTTCGGGAATCAGGTCCCTGCCATGACTCCCGGACAGGAAGTGGTTCATACCGAAATCGGGAATGTGTTCGACTTTTCGGAGGGTGGGTACCTGATGAATATTTCGTATGACCAGAAAGAACTGAACTATGGAAAGCTGACCAATGGCATTGTAGTGAATATGGTTGTCATTTGGTTTTTATATGTAATGTCGGTAGGCATGTGGGGATCGGTCACTTTCCTGAAGCATCCTTTTATATTGACTTTTTTGGTTCATGTGATATTTTTATTGGCCTTGGTAGCCGTTTCCGTCTGGTTGGGGAATAAGTTGTTCGGGGCAGAGCCACAAATGAAACCCGATGAGTTGAGTTTTTACGGAGGAGAAGTCTTGCCAGATTTACCTTCTTTCCGCTGGTTACTGGTGTTCTATATTTTCCCACTGACCTATCAGGCAGTAATTTGGATAAAATTGAAAACGAAACAAGTTCAATAATTGAAAAGACAATGAAAAAATATGATTTAATTTTAGCAGTCCTTTATATTTTACCGGTGATTTTGGGATTTATCATTTTTTATAACTTAAAAAATCCAAGTGATCAGGAGATGGAAAAAGCCGGGGCTTATATCGAAAAATTGTATAAACAGCCGGTAAGTAACGTTGTGATCTATAATACAGATATGGCAGTCAGGGTGATTGAGTCGCCGGAAAAGGTAAAGCAGGGATTTAAAATAACCGGTGTGATACCGTTCCGGCAGGTTACTGGTTTTCGGGTGTCCGGAGACACTTTATATGTTAGTGGCCCCGAGGAATATTCGGGTGTGATATGTCAGTTATGGGTATCTCCCGGTGTAAAAGTGGATACATTGAATGCACCGAAGGTGTGTATCTCAAAGTCAAAGGTTAAAGACAATATTACTGATTATGGACTTTAAGGAGACGCAGGCGATTTATTTGCAGATTGTGGATTTGGTTTGTGATCACATTGTCACAGGTAAATGGAAAGCTCAGGAACGGATTCCGTCTGTTCGTGAATTGGGGGTACAATTGGAGGTAAATCCGAATACTGTGATGCGTGCCTACGACTATTTGCAGGCCCGGGAGATCATTTGTAACAAGCGGGGAGTCGGCTTTTTTGTGACAGAAGGAGCTTCGAAGCAGATTACTGAATCCAGACGTGAAGAGTTTGTCGGGACGGAACTGCCCGATATCTTCCGGCGAATGAGTTTATTGGCTATTCCGATCGAATTGGTCGTGGTCGAGTATGAAAAATATAAAGCAGGCAACAATTCTTAGAAAAATGCGTTAATTTTACGGTTCGATAATCGGAACGTAAAATGGAAAAACGGAAAATGTATAATGCCTATGCGGATTTGGAGGGATACAATTGTTTCGGTTGTTCGCCGACAAATCCGTATGGACTGAAATGTAAGTTTGTGGATGAAGGTGAATATATCACCTGCCATTGGGTGCCCTCGGAGAATTATCAGGGCTTTTTTCATGTTTTGCATGGAGGGATACAGGCGACACTGATCGATGAGATTGCCAGTTGGGCAATCTTTTCTCATGAAAAAACAGCTGGTGTGACAACAGAAATGCAGGTGAAATACCGACGGCCTGTCCGGACAGATCAGGGAGAAATTTGGTTGAGAGCCAAGGTGACCGAAGTGGCAAGACGGTTGGTGACCGCTCACGTGGAGCTTTTCAATGAAAAAAAATGAGTTGGCGACCGAGGCTGATGTGGTGTATATGATTTACCCGGAAGAAGTGGCGCGGAAAAAATTGGATTGGCCTGGAGCGGAAGCTTTTTATAAGCCTGTAGAAGAAGAGGAATAAATAATAGGGATTAAAGATAAATTTATGAAGTATAAAAATGTCGTGTGGGATTGGAACGGTACTTTATTGAATGATGTGAAAGTCGGTGTGAATACGTTGAACGATATGCTCGGGAGAAGAGGTTTGCCATTGCTTTCTGTAGAAGATTATAAAGAAAAATTCGGTTTTCCGGTCATAGACTTTTATGATCGGGTCGGATTCGATATGGAGAAAGAATCTTTTCATGAACTGTCTGTCGATTTTGTCGAGACCTATGATAAATATGCCGGCGAAGTGGGATTGAACGAAGGAGTAAGAGAGGTGCTGGCAGGCATACAGCAAACCGGTGTAAAACAGTATGTCCTGTCTGCTCTTCGGGAAGATTTGTTGCAACAGATGCTCCGGCATTTTCAGATCGATTCCCGTTTTGACCGCGCTTGTGGGGCGAATGATATTTATGCGGCCGGCAAGATCGAACGGGGACAGCAAATGTTACAGACTTGTCCGATTGTACCCGAAGACACCCTGATGGTTGGAGATACTATTCACGATGCCGAGGTGGCCGACGCTTTGGGGTTCGATTGTATCTTATTTGCAGGAGGGCATAACAATGAAGAACGCCTGCAGAAAAAAGCTCCTGTCATTCATCGGATGAGGGAATTGCTGACCTGTGTTTGATGAGTTATTAGGGGGATAGCCGTATAGCGGTAATTGCCTTGATGCTGAATTTCTTGCAACTTTTGTGCCCCCTGTAAT
>ENA-UONS01001670-UONS01001670.1-human-gut-metagenome-genome-assembly--contig:-CS19-NODE-1670-length-19396-cov-11.179050_pt1 | contig 19396 bp, 12 predicted proteins | sample MGYA00242458_ERZ724005 | MGnify/ENA metagenome assembly ERZ724005
ATAGGTAGTCGCCGACTTGAACAGAAAGCTCTGAGAGAAATCTCAGGGCTTTTTTTGTTGCGTCTGTAGAATAACGGAGAAATTCTTTGTGGAAAGTGCTGCGGGCGGGATGCTTGACAGAACGATCGCATCGGCATACATTGAGAGTGTGATAGACGGGAAAGGCAGGATGGGTGGCGTATGAATAAATCGGAAAGGAAACGGATGCTTTGTGTCTCGCTTGCGGCGGGCGCGATGCTTCTGTGTGGCGTGCTGCTCGTTCTGCTGATGCGTTATCAGCACACTTCTACAGTCCGCCCACAAGACCAATATGTGGGGCAGATCCCGGCTTTTTACAGCACGGTGGATGCAGACGGCGATGGTGTGGATGACCAGACAGATGTGCTCGACAATGCGCTGGCCTATGTGGATACCCGTCCAAAATACAAGAGCCGTTATTATCAGACCGGATATCCGGACGATGGCTATGGCGTGTGTACCGATGTGGTGGCTTTTGCGCTGAAAAATGCCGGATATGATCTGCAGGCGCTGGTGGACGCCGATATCCGGGAGCATCCGCAATGGTATGACATTCAGCAGCCGGATGCCAACATTGATTTTCGCCGGGTGAGAAATCTGAAGGTGTTTTTTGCGCATCATGCGGCTGCACTGACCACGGATGTGTCCAGGACCGAGGAATGGCAGGGCGGGGATCTTGTGATCTTTGAAAACCATATCGGCATCGTGTCCGACCGGAGAAATAAAAACGGAGTGCCCTACATCATTCACCACAATGACCCCTGGCAGGCGGCTTACGAACAGGACATTCTGGAGAAACGCACCGACATCGTGGGCCATTACCGGATCTCGGAATAATACGCCAAAAGCGGCCCCGCCGCGTTGTGGATGCAACGTGACGGGGCCGCCTTTCTGTATGAGAAGAAAAAGAAGAAAGCCTGCTTATTCCAGACCGGCCATCTGCTTGATGGCCTTCATGGCAAAGGTCAGGGTGCGGCCCATGGCAACACCGGCCATCAGGCAGGGATAGTTGTTGGCGAAGAAGCTGCCGGACATATCACCAGTGATGTAGAGGCCTGCCATGGGCTGGTTGTTGGTGTCCAGGGCCTGGCCCTTTTCGTTGATGGCAATGCCCTGCTCGGTGGTCAGCAGAGAGGCACCCAGCCAATAGCCGTAGAAGGGAGCGGTGCGGATGGCGCTCAGGCGGTAAGCAGGCTTGCCGAAGTCCTCGTCGTTCTGCTTGTCGTACAGCTCGTTATAGCGCTCCACGGTAGCCAGGAAGGTGTCCTTGGCATCGCCGGTAAAGCCCATCTTGTCGGCCAGCTCCTCAATGGTATCAGCACGGAAGAAGCAGCCCTTTTCCTCAGCACTTGCAAAGGTCTTTTCCAGACCCTCCATAGTGTTTTTGCGGGTACCGGCAGAGCAGCCGATGGTGTGGAAACGCTTTGCGTCCTCCAGCATATTGGCGTCACTGATCTGAGCGTAGACGCGGCCCGGCTGGTGTGCAGCAGCGTAAACGATGTCGTTGTAGGGGCAGCTCTCGTTGGCAAAACGCTCGCCGTTGCGGTTCACCTTCAGGAAGGGCTGGGTGCCGGGGTTGAACTGGCGGATCTCGCCGGGGAAGGCCTTGCCGCCAAAGGCGGAGTCGCTGTCCACATAGCCGGCATCCACACCGGGAGCCACGATACCGCGGTCAAACAGCATGGGAGCAGCTTCCTTGTCCAGGTTAGCACCAGCCCACACAGCGGCACGGATGCCGTAGCCCTTGTCGGCAGGGGAGTAGGAGCAGGCGGTGGTGACGCTGGTGCCCAGAGGATCCAGCTGCTGCATCATGTACGGGTTGCCGGCGTAGCCGCCGCAGGCCAGCAGAACGCCCTTGGCTGCGTTGTAGCGGATGAAGTGGTCGTCATCCATGTTCTGGGCGATGATGCCGGTGATGCGGCCGGAATCGTCCTTTTCCAGCTTGGCCAGGCTGACCTTGAAGTCCACGTCGTAGCCCAGCTCCTGGATGTACTGCAGCAGCAGTTCATTGCGGGGCGTGCCGGACTGGCTCTCGCTGGCCATGTAGTTGTGCTCCTCTACGGGGAACAGGTAGTCGGTGTTGTGCTCTGCATTCTCAGCAGGCCATGCAGCCTCGGTACCGGAGGTAAAGTCGCAGACCCAGCCGTACTTGTCTTCCAGGATGCTCCGCATAAAGTCGTGCATAGCGGCAGACTCGTTGATCCAGGTCTTGACAACGCGCTGGTCGCACTTGCCGGAAGCGTAGCGGGAGATCTCGCTCAGCAGCTTGGCGCGGTCGAAGGGTTCCTCACCGGCAGCCTTGGCTGCGGCGGAGTCGATGGCGCCGTACCAGTGGCGGGTGTCCTGCACGTTGCCGTTCTGCTCGATGATGCGGAAGTTCAGGCCGTTGGCGGCTGCATAGGCAGCGGCAAACATGCCGCCGTTGCCGGCGCCCACGATGAGGATGTCGGTGTCCACCGTCTCGGTGATGGCAGCCTCGTCGATGTCGGGCTCGGTGCCCAGCCAGTCGTTCTCATCGCCGGTGGGCAGCTGAACGGAGGACACAACGGCCTCGCCCTTGGCCTGTGCATAGCAGCTCTTGGCAGCCTTCATGACGGCCTCGGAGGTGATGGTGGAGCCGGACACGCCGTCGATCTCGGCAGAACCGGCAGCCAGCAGCTGATCGCGCAGCTCGTCGGCAGCAGCAGCACCGATGGAAGCGGTCTCGCCGGAGGTGTCCACGACCACGTCGGTCACGGCGCTGTCGGAGAAGGTCATGGTGACCTTGACGGTGGAGGAAATGCCCTCGGCAGTGCCCTCATAGGTGCCGGGGATGTAGGTGCCGGTTGCACCGGAAGCGGCAGCGCTGCCGGAAGCAGCGGTGGAGGTGGAGCCGGAGGCTGCATTGCAGGCAGCCAGAGCACCGGCGGTGACACCGCTCATGGCGGCGGCAGCGGCGATCTTCAGAAAGCCTTTGCGGGAGATCTTGTTCATAGTGGTTTCCTTCTCTTTCTCTTCTTGTGTCTCTTCTTGATTTTTGGCCCTGCTCTGTGGAAAAATCTGCACAGAACCAACAAAAACAGTTTAGCATACCTGTGAAAAGTATGTCAATCAATTTGGGGGCACGGAACGCCTTAAACTTTGTTAAACATTTGGCGCAGGTACGGCCCGGTCAATGGAGAAAAATGCAGGCTCTGCGGGGATTTTTGCCAAAAACAATGCACGGAAACATTGCGCAGGTGTTGCGGTTATGTTACAATTGAGTTGCACACAGAAGCCGGCCAGCCACGACCGGCAGAACGGCAGCAAACGCTGTCACGGAAAGGGAGATTTTGGTATGAAGGTGGCAATGATCGGGCACAAGGACTTCCCGTCCCGTTCGGGTGGTGTGGAAGTCATGGTCGGCGGGCTGGCAGCCAGCCTGGTCCGGCGCGGTTATGAGGTCACGGTGTACAACCGCGGCCTGCAGAAGGGGCACAATGTTTACACGACCGAGGGCGTGCAGGCCCGCCGCATCTTTACCTTTCGGAAGGCGTCGCTGAATGCCATGGTCTATTCGTTCCTGGCCACCTTTGACGCCCTGACGCGGGACTGCGATGTGATCCACTACCACGCTATCGGCCCATCGGTGCCGCTGGTGATCGCCAAGCTGTTCGGCAAGCACACGGTGTGCACCGTGCACGGGCTGAACTGGAAGGTGGACAAGTGGGGCGGCTTTGCCAGCGCCTACCTGAAGCTGGGTGAGCGGGTGGCCGCAAAGTATGCGGATGATCTGGTGGTGCTGTCGGAGAGCGAGTGGAACTATTTTCAGGAAAAGTATGATCGTACCGCCATCCTCATCCCCAATGCGGTGCAGATGCGCCAGCCGCTGCCCTGCAACCTGATTCGCGAAAAATACGGGCTGGAAGCCGGGAGCTACATTCTGTATGTGGGCCGCATCTCGCCGGAAAAGGGTCCGCTGGACCTGGTGGAGGGCTATCTGAAAGCCCACACGGACAAAAAACTGGTGCTGGCCGGCCCCTTTGCGGAGACCGAGTACTGCACCACGGTGCGGGAGAAGATCGCGGGCAACCCCAACATCATCACGGCGGGCTATGTGGTGGGCGACGCGCTGCTGGAGCTGTACAGCAACTGCGCCCTGTTCGTGCTGCCCAGCCACACCGAGGGCCTTTCGCTTTCGCTGCTGGAGGCACTGTCGCTGGGGGTGAAGTGCCTCGTGAGCGATATCCCGGAGAACACCACGGTGACCGCCGACTACGGCACCGCGTTCCGCACCGAGGACACCGACAGTCTGGCCCGGGCACTGGAGCGGGACACCGCCCGGCCGCTGACCCCGGAGCAGAGCAAAGCGCAGCTGGACTATGTGCGGGCCAATTTTGATTATGACATCATGCTGGACCGGTATGAAGAAGTGTACCATCATGTGACCGGAGATCCGCTCAAGGCGATGCCTTCGCATGGAGGTGCGGTGTGATGGACAACGCACAAAACCCGACCGGTCCGGTCCTGACCGCGGCCGAAAGCCGCCGCCGGGTGCTGCACAACATGTGCTCGTCGCTGTTGTACAACCTGTCGGTGATCCTGTTCGGCCTGCTGCTGCCGCGGCTGTACCTCACCAGCTTCGGTTCGGAGCTCAACGGTCTGGACAGCACCATCAAGCAGATCTTTTCCTGTCTGACTCTGCTGGAAGCGGGCGTGGGCCTGGCCTCGCAGCAGGCCTATTACCTTCCGGTGGCCGTGGGCGACGGGAAAGCCATCAACGGCATTTTTTCGGCCATGCATCACTATTACCGCCGCACCGGTATCGTGTATCTGCTGGTCACGGTGGTGTTTGCGCTGCTGTACCCCCTGTGCATCAACACAGTGCTGTCCTACGGCACCGTGAGCCTGATCGTGGTGTTCTACGGCATCCCGGGCATCGTGAGCTATCTGGTGCAGGGCAAATACCGCTCCTTTATGGAAGTGGAAGGCAAAAACTATGTGATCACCTACATCACCACGGCCACCATGGCGGCGGGCAACCTGCTGCGCATGCTGGCGCTGCTGTTTACCCGCAGCATCCTGTTGGTGCAGGTGACCTACTGCGTGCCTTCGGTGTTCCAGGTGCTGGTGCTTACGGCCTATATGCGCAAAAACTATCCGTGGCTCAACGCGCACGATACCCCCAATCTGGAGGCGCTGGCCCAGCGCGGCTCGGTGCTGGTGCATCAGCTCACGAGCATCGTGTTCAACAACACCGACACGATCCTGATCTCCAGCCTGTGCGGTCTGGCGTCGGCCAGTGTGTACACCATTTATATGCTGTTTTTCTCCAACATCGAAAAGCTGTTCTACTCGATCGTCAACAGCATCAGTTTTCGGCTGGGGCAGCTGTTCTATGTGGAGCCGGAAAAGTTCAAGCGGCTGTACCGGCTGTACGATGCCCTTTACCTTTCCGCGGCCTTTGCACTGTTCACGACCGTGGCTGTGTTCCTGATGCCCATCATCGCGCTGTATACGTCCGGTGTGACCGATGCCGAGTACCTTGACACCCGCCTGCTGGTACTGTTTACGGCGGTAGAGCTGCTGTCCAGCGCCAAGCAGCCGTTGGGAATGCTGCTGAACATCAGCGGCCGCTTTGAAGAGACCCGGCAGCAGGCCCTGATCGAGATGGGCATCAACCTGCTGGTGTCGGTGATGTCGGTGCTGCGGTTCGGCATCGCGGGCTGCCTGTTCGGCACACTGGCGGCGCACCTGTATCGCTATACGGCGTTGATCCTTTTTACCCGGACCAAAGTGCTGGGAGAGTCGCCGGTGGGCGATTTTGTGCGGCTGGGCGTCAACGGGCTGCTCTGCTTTGTGCTGCTGTACCTGCTGGGATTTGACCGCTGCTATGGCGGCGGCTACCTGATGGTGTGCCTGAAGGGTGCGTTGTTCGGGCTGTGGGTGCTGCCGCTGTTCCTTGTGGTGAACGCGGTGCTGGACTGGCGCAATGTGGACACCCTGCGCGGGCTGCTGCACACGCTTACGATCAAAAAAGGAGCGACGGAGGAAAAACACGATGCGGAATGAAGAAGCGATGTGCGAGGGCCTGCTCTCGGTCGTGATCCCGGTGTACAACATCCGGGACTATGTGGAGCGCTGTATCCGCTCGGTGCTGGCGCAGCCGGATGTGCCGCTGGAAGTGCTCATCGTGGATGACGGCAGCACCGATGACAGCGGCGCGGTGTGTGACGCACTGGCGGCGGAGGACAGCCGGGTCACAGTGATCCACAAGCCCAACGGCGGCCTGTCGGACGCCCGCAATTACGGGCTGTGCCATGCACAGGGCGAGTATATCCTGTTCATGGACGGTGATGACTGGCTGGCAGAGAACGTTTGCCCCGGCCTGCTGCAGATGGCGCTGCAGGACCGGGCCGATGTGGTCATCGGCAAGGTGCATTTTCTGCGCGAGGAACCGGTGATGACCCGCTGGGAAGAAGCGGTGGAAAAAAACTTCACCTTTCACACAGTTTACACCGGTAAGGAGTATCTTTTGAAATGCCTGCAGACCGGTGGCCTGCGGGTGGAAGTGGGGCGGCACCTGTACCGCACCGGCTTTTTGCGGGCGAACGGCCTGCAGTTCTGCAAGGGCATCCTGCACGAGGACGAAGAGTTCACGCCGCGGGTGCTGCTGCAGGCGCAGCGGGTGGTGCTGACCGGGCAGGAGATCTACTATTACGATAACTGCCGCGCCGGTTCCATCACGCACGCGGAAGGATTGAGCACCCGCCGTGTTCAGGACCGGCTGCGCATCTACGACAGTCTGGCAGAGATCTACCGTACGGTGACCCCGCGGGCGCTGCGCCGCCGCCTGCAGGATGACCTGTGCTGGAAGTATCTGGACTGCACGGCGCGGTTCGATTGCAGGACCCTGCCGGGCTACCGCCCGCAGCGGCTGCGGATGCTGCAGTTTGCCTGCACGCCCCGCCGCCGGGCCAAGGCAGCGCTGTTTGCCCTCTCGCCGGAGCTGTTCCGGCGGGTGATGAATCATTGACGAGGAAAGGCAGAAGAGCATGGCGCAACATGCAAGAATAAAACGAACGCCCCCGCCGGACGGCGCACGCCGCCGATGGTGGCAGAACCGGCTGCTGCAGCTGCTGGCGGCTTTTGTGCTGCTGTGCGGCGTGGCAGCTGCCGGACTGAAACTGTACACGGATTATACGAATAGTCATTTTCAGGTGACCTTTTACCGGGTAACCTCCAGCCATGTGTCGGAAAAGCTGCGGGTCCTGTTTTTGTCGGACCTGCACCTGCGGGAATACGGCGAGCACAACGAGGAGCTAATCCAGACCGTGCAGGAGCTGGACCCGGACCTGATCCTGCTGGGCGGTGACCTTGTCACCTTCCCGAACCCGGAGTATGAGAATATGCTTTCGCTGTGCCGCAGCCTTGCCGATGTGGCCCCGCTGTACGGGGTGCTGGGCAACCACGAAAGCGAGATGATCTACGGCGGGGTGGATGACCAGCTGGCCGAAAAATTTTCGGAGGCCGGGGTGCAGCTGCTGCGCAATGAGACCCGCACCATCCAGATCGGGGAAAACAACGTGGAGCTCATCGGGCTGGAAGGTGCCCTGAAGGACTTTTACAAATACGGTGCCAGCGACTGTGTGGAGAGCCTGAGCCGCCAGTACGACACCTTCCGCATCTGCATCAACCATGTGCCCATGGCCTTTGTGGACTACATGCAGGATGCGCCCTTTGACCTGGCGCTGGCCGGGCACACCCACGGCGGCCTGATCCGCCTGCCGGTGCTGGGGCGGCTGTACACCGCAGAGGAGGGGCTGTACACCGCAGAGGAGGGGCTGTTCCCGGAGTATGCGGGCGGCATGTACCAGCTGGACAGCGGGGCACCCCTCATCGTGGGCTGCGGCCTGGGCGACTCCAACCGGATCCCCCGCGTATACAATCCGCCGGAGCTGGTTCTGGTGGATGTGAACTGGTACTGAGATGAACGAACTTGAAAGGAGGCCCGGAGACGTGGTGACAAAGATCAAGCAGATCTTCAAACAGGCTGTGCTGCGCTTCTGGAGCCTGCGGGTGCCGTTGATCGTGGTGTGCATCCTGCTCGCGGCACTGCTGTGCACCGCACAATATCAGGACAGCAGCCGGGTGGCCTCGGCCCAGATGACCCTGAACTACTCCGAGGCATCGCAGGGGCTCAACCCCAACCGCACCCGGTTTACGACTACCGACCTGACCTCCGACGAGGTGCTGCAGAGCACCCTGTACAACGCCGGACTGGAAGGTCAGATGACGGTGGAACAGCTGCGCAAGGCCATTACGGTGGAACCCACCGATGTGACCAACGTGAGCAGCTCGGAAAACTACATTACCACCAGCTGCAGCATCAGCCTGCAGCTGGAAGAACCCTGCCAGCACCTGACCGCAGCCACGCTGCTCCGGATCTTCTGCGGCAGCTACAAGGATTATTTCATGGAGCACTACGGCGAGAACCAGAGCATGTTCTCCTGCACCATGCCGGATTACTTTGACACCGAGCCGTATCTGCGCCTCAAGAGCCTGACGCTGCGGGCCGACCAGCTGGACCGCTACCTCACGGCCCGTGTCAGCGAGAACAAGAGCTATCAGGACGCCACCACCGGCAACACCTTCCTGAGCCTGTCCAAGCAGATCCAGAACGTGATCAACTACGAGATCCCGCGCATCCAGGCCTATATCCTGCGGGGCGGCCTGTCGGCGGACGTTTCTTCCCTGACGGCCATGCTGCAATACAAGCTGCAGATCGAGCAGCTGGACTATCAGGAGCAGATGGCCTACTACAACTCCGACAATCTGGGCATTGGCCTGTACGATGAGAGCATGAGCGCCATCGTCATGATCCCCACGCTGGACGAGAACAGCGAGTTCTATATGTCCCGCACCAAAACGGCGCTGGACACCATGGCCAGCGACGCCGACGGTGCCCTGGCGGAGGCAACCTCCCATCAGGATGTGATCACCACCACCCAGTATGTGGTGCAGCAAATGCAGACCATGAGCGACCCGGCGGGTCTGACCACGGTGAACGCCATGCTGCAGGAACTGGAAACCACCATGGATCAGATCCAGCAGGCACTGCGGGTGACGGATGCCTCCTATATCATCTATAAGACCCAGAACTACCTGGTGTTCAACTATGCGGCCGGCTCCTTTGTGCAGCAGATCGGCCTCAAGCGGGTGATCGTGGAAATGGCAGTCTTTGTGGTGCTGTGCTTCGGCCTGTGCATGGTGCGCACCGCCCGGCAGATCCGGAAGGAGGAACAGCGTTGAAAAAGTTTGATATCCTGCGCTACCTCCGGCGGTTCTTTGCACTGGTGCTGGCCGTGACCATGGCGGGCACAGTGGTGGTGTGCTGGTACTGCAAGAACAACCAGACCTACACCGCCAGTGTGAACATCAAGTACCTGCACGACGGCATCAAGGACGGCTTTGCCCCGGACGGCACCGCCATGAACGTGGACGAGATCTATTCTTCCAAGGTCATCTCGCAGGCCATGGAGAGCCTTGGGCTGCAAAGCGGCATCAACCTTGTGCGCTCCCACTGCACGGTGGAAGAGCTGATCCCGGACGACCAGAAGGCCCTGCAGGAAGCTCTCATCGACAAGGGGGAAGAGTCTACCTACTTCCCGGACGAATACAAGGTGACGCTGGTGGTGGACGGCAGCCTGGGTGCGAGCTACGCCCGCCGGGTGCTGGATGCCATCGTCAGCAGCTATTCCACCATCTACACGGAGGAATATGTGGAGCTGCCCCTGACCATGAACCCCTCCAGCGGCCTGCTGAACAGCGGCTACGACTATTACGAGTGCGTGGACGCGCTGTCGGCCGACACCACCGAAGTGCTGAACTATCTGGAGGATAAAAAGACAAACTATCCCAACTTCCGCTCTTCGGTCACGGGTTATTCCTACGAGGACCTGTACGACATCTATAAGATGCTGTACGACTACGAGATCCCGTCGCTGTACGCGAATGTGATGACCGGGCCGCAGGTGCGCAACGCCGACAAGCTGTGCCGCAACCTGACCCAGAGCATCGAGAGCAGCGTGCAGAACGAGCAGGTGTATCAGGAGCGGGAAGCCTACCTCAGCGACCTGATCCGGAACTACTCGGAGAAGAACCGCGACCTGATCAACTACCATTACCACAACGACGCCAACGACAGCGGCACCGACTACATCCTGAAGAACGTAGAGGCCTACGATGACAACCAGAGCAAGCAGATCACCTACGATTCGCTGATTTTGGAGTATGTGGAAATCGACAAGACCCTGCGCAGCAGCGCCATCCGCCGGGCCTACACCCAGCAGCTGCTGGACACCTTCCAGGCAGCCGGCGGGGTGGGCGGCGATGAGGCCTCCCATGCCGCGATCGAGTCGGAGATCAATAAGTACGAGCAGACGCTGGTGGACTACTACCAGATCGTGAACCAGACCAGCATGGAGCACAACCGCTCCCTGAGCGCGGACTATCTGCAGACCACCAGCTCCACCAGAGTGTGGCCCAGCATCAACACCAAGCTGTATCTGGCCATCGGCTTTGTATTCTTCTTCCTCGTGGGCTGCGCACTGGCCGTTGTGGTGGGCCGTTCCCGCGACTTTGTGGAATACTTTATGTATGTGGACAAAAAGACCGGTCTGCCCAACCGCGACCGTGTGGATGCCATGATGGCATGGCTGGAAAAGCAGGGCCTGCTGCCCAGCCACTTTACCTGCATGTGCTTCCAGTTTACCAGCCTGAACCATCTCTCGCGGGAGTATGGTTACTCGGTGGGCAACCATGTCCTGCGGGACTTTGCCGGGCTGGTGGCGGCCCTTGGCACCGAGGAGAGTTTCATCGGTTCCAACGGTGCGGGCCAGATCGTGGGCTTCTTCCGGGAATGCAACGCCGTCAAGGCGGAGGCCATTCTGGAAGTGCTGGACGAGCAGATCCAGGAGTACAACAGCCTGAACCCGGATTACGCCATCGAGTACAGGGCAGCCAGTGCCACCTCGGATGACGAAAAGGAATTCAACATCCGGGATCTGCTGCGCTGCGCATTCAAGAAGCTGCGGGTTGCCAATAAGCCGCAGCCGGAGACCGCACACGAGACGGTGTAAAAAAGATAAGGAGGCGGCAGTCATGCTGCAGAATCAACGGGCCTGCCAGCTCGTCCGTTCCAAAACCGGCTGTGAGCCGCTGGCACTTGCCGTGGCGTGGGGTGCCCGCACGGCGGGCCGCTGTGCCGCCGGGGTGCTGGGAGCCGTGAAGCATCAGCGCTTTTCCGACCAGCAGCTGGAGACCTTTGCCGCCCGCGCGCCGGGCATCTGCCCGAAGCCGGTGTGCGATGCCGGGGAGCCCTGCCCGCTGCCGCCGCAGGACGATGCGGTGGATGTGTCGGTAATCGTGCCGGTGCACAACGGGGAGCGCTTTTTGCGCGCCTGTCTGGACAGCATCCTGCACCAGAACACCACTCGCCGCCTGCAGGTGCTGGCGGTGGAGGACGGCTCCACCGACGGCAGCGGGGCCATTCTGGCCGAGTACGCCCGGCAGGGAGGGGTCACCGTGCTGCACCCGGAGCAGGGCGGCAGCGCGGCCCGCGCCCGCAACACCGGTCTGGCCCGGGCGGTGGGCCGCTGGGTCCTGTTTGTGGATTGCGATGACTGCCTGCTGCCGGACGCAGTGGAGACGCTGCTGGCGGCACAGGCGCGCACCGGGGCGGATATCGTGCAGGGCGGCTGGCAGTATTGCGACGAAGCCGACACCCGCGGTGCGGTGCAGCAGTACGCAGAAGCGTGCTACACCGGCCCCCGGCGGCTGGATGTGGTGGAGCTGGCCGGCACTCCCTGGGGCAAGCTGTACCGCCGGACCCTGTTTGAACGGGTACGGTTCCCCTCCGGGTACACCTGTTTTGAGGATGCCATGATCCATTTCTGGGTCTTTCCGCGGGCGAAGTGCATTGCTTCGACAAAACCTGTGGTATATTTGTGGCGCAAAAATACAATGGGGCTCACCGCGACCTCCCAGAATACGGCCAAAGCATTGCAGGCCTACTGGGTGGCTGAAGAAATGCTGGACGGTGCGGTGCGTCTGGGCCTGCCGCAGGATGCGCTGTTTGCCTGCAACCTGATCCTGCAGCTGGCCAATTACTGCTATGTGTGTGTGGCCGGTCTGCCGGAGGCGGACCGGCAGACGGCCTTTGCCTGCTGCTGCCTGCTGTACCGCCGGTGGGCAACGAAGCTGCCGGACCCCCGGATGCTGCCCTATGCCGTGCGGCTGGCGCAGCGGGCGCTGGAACAGGCGGACTATGGGCTATGGCAGCTGCAGGGCAGACTGTTCCAGCTGATCAACTGACCGGTTTACACCGGCACGGAAAGCGAGGTGGACCGCGTGCAGGATGTTTCCAAGATCCTGACCCGGAAATATTACGGCAAAAAAGACCCGTTCCGCAGCCGGGAGTTCCGCCAACCCCGCTGGATGGAACTGCTGGCGGTGCTGCTGTTCACCGTGTCCGGGCTGGGCGAAGGCAAAAGCATCAATGTGGTGCTGGGCGGTCTGCCCAAGGCGGTGACGCTGGCCTTTGTGGGGCTGGCCGGGCTGGAATTTTTCATCCGGGGCGATTTTGACCGGTTGAAAAAACTGGCCGGGCCGTCCGGGTTGTACATCCTGTATCTGGCGGTGCTTGCCGCCTGGTCCATGTTCATCTGGGTGCGCAACTTCACGGCCTTTACCTCCATCACCCGCGGCGTGGAAAAGATCCTGTATCAGAGCATCGCCACGGTGGTGGCCATCTGCTGCGTGTACCTGTACGGGCGGTTCAGCATCGACCTGTTCACCATCGGCATCTGCTGCGCAAACCTCCTCATCCTGTTCAGCGAGGTGCCCGCCTATGGTGTAGGCGAGAGCGTGAGCTCCCTGCTCACCAGCATCCTGTCGCTGGGCAACAACACCTATGGCTATGCCGAGCGGCTGGAGATCCACGAGGTGACCTTTCTGGAGGGCATCTTTGTGCTGTACTACCTGTTCTTTTCGCCAAAAGAAACCAAGCAGCAGCGCACCCGCAACTGGGTGCTGGCGGGCTGCTCCTTCTTTTTTGTACTGGCGGGCATGAAGCGCATCCTGCTGCCGGCGCTGGTGGTCTCGGCCTTTTACATCTGGGTGCTGCGCCGCAGCCATGCCAAGGAAAAGCTGATCATGCTCACCGGTGCGGCCTGGGTGACCCTGTTCTGGGTGTACCTGTATCTGGTGCACACCGGTGCCATCTCCCGGCTGCTGAACGCTGTGGGCATCAACATGATGGGCCGCGATTACATCTGGAGCCTGGCCAAGGACTACTATCAGTTTTCGCCTACCTTCATCGGGCTGGGGTTCGAGGCGGTGGACGCCATGGTCACCCGCTTTTATGAGATCGGCCTCATTGATGTGGCCTACCCGCTGCATAACGATATCCTCAAGGTGTTCGTGGAACTGGGCTTTCCGGGGCTGTGCTTCTGGTGTGCGTTCCTGTACCTGATTCTGCCCTGGTTCTGGACCAAACGCTACGGGCCCGAGGCCGGCATCCTGTATTTTGCCATCCTCAACCCGCTGTCCATGACCTACCTCACCGACAACACGGCCTTTTATTTCTGGTGTACCATGGGTCTGCGCATGATCCCGCTGGCGGTCTGCTGCTTTGCAAAGCCGACGAAGGACCCTGCCGCCCAAAAACAGACATGGCAGCCGCCCTCGGCGCAGGAGGTGCAGCGGCGCATCCGGGCACAGTACCGGGAGAAAGGAAGTTCTTCATGATCCACATCCTGCAGTCGGTCAGCAACATGGACCGGGGCGGCATCGAGTCGATGCTGATGAACTATTACCGGCATCTGGACCGCACGCGGTTCCAGTTCGATTTTCTGGTCAACAAGAAAAAGCCCGGCTTTTTTGATGACGAGATCCGCGCACTGGGCGGGCGCATCTTCCAGAGCCCGGGCGTAGCCCCGCAGAGCTACCCGGCCTACCTGCGCTCTATGCAGCAGCTGCTGGCCCAGCACCCGGAGATCAAGGTGCTGCACGCCCACAACGAGGCCATGCAGCTTTTTGCGCTGGAAGGCGCTAAAAAGGCGGGCCTGCCGGTGCGCATCGCCCACGCCCACAACACTCGTCTGCCCAAGGACGCCAAGCTGCCGATCAAATGGTTCTGCAAACAGTTCATTCCCGGCGCGGCCACCGATTACTGGGCCTGCGGGCGGGAGGCCGGCATCTACTACTTTGGACAGAGCGCGTGGGATGCCCGGGGCGTGACCCTGCGCAACGCCATCGACCTGGACCGCTTTGGCTACCGGCCACAGGTGCGGGCAAAGCTGCGGGCAGAATATGGCCTGAACGATAAGCTGGTGGTGGGCTGTGTGGCCCGCCTGATGGCGCAGAAGAACCACACCCGCCTGCTGGACATCTTTGCGGCCCTGAAAAAGGTGCGGCCGGACAGCTGCCTGCTGCTGGTGGGCGAGGGCGAGCTGCGGGCCGAGCTGGAAGCCAAGGCCGCCCGGCTGGGCATTGCGCAGGATGTGAAGTTCCTGGGCGTGCAGAGCGACACCTCCGTCTGGTATCAGGCCATGGATGTGTTCGTGATGCCCTCGCTGTTTGAGGGCCTGCCCGTGGTGGGCATGGAAGCGCAGGCGTCCGGTCTGCCCTGCGTGTTCTCCACCGGCGTCACCGAGGAAGTCCTGCTGCGGCCGGACAGCTGCCGCATTTCGCTGGAACAGCCGGACGAAGCATGGGCCGCAGTGCTGAAGGATGCGGACCGCAATCTGCCCGACCGTGCGCAGGCGGCGGCACAGGTGCGGGCTGCCGGGTACGACATCCGGCAGGAGACCCTGCGCCTGCAGCAGCTGTACACCGGCCTGATCGCCAAAAGGGGTGCCGCACATGCCTGAGATCAGTATGATTGTTCCGGTTTATAACGTAGAGCAATATCTCCCGGCGGCACTGGACTCTCTGCGGGCCCAGACCTGCCCGGACTGGGAAGCCATTCTGGTGGACGACGGCTCCCCGGACGGCTGCGGGGCGCTGTGTGATGCGGCCGCCCGGCAGGATGCCCGCTTCCGGGTGATCCACCAGAAGAACGCCGGGGTCGGCGCGGCCCGCAATGCCGGGTTGGCTGCAGCCCGCGGCACCTATGTGCAATTCTTGGACAGCGATGACGCAATGGAGCCCCAGATGGTGGAGGTGCTGTGCCGCACGGCCCGGCAGACGGACGCCGACCTGATTATGTTCGGCGGCTATGAGGAGCACTACGCGGCCGACGGCACCCGTACCGACTGCACCGACATTGCCCCGGTTCTGGAAGGGGTATACCGGGGCGACCCCTGCCCGCAATTGTTCCCGCAGCTGTCGGCCATGTCGCTGGTCACGCGGCAGCTGTTCCGCCGCCGCTGCATCGAAGAGGGGAATTGCCGCTTTACCGATTACAAGATCGCGGAGGACGCCCTGTTTTTCGTGTCCTTTTACCGGCAGCACCTGCACTGTGTGGTGGGCATCCCGGAAAAGCTCTACCGCTATAAGCTGCGTGCCTCGGGGTCGGCCTCCCAGAGCTACCACCCGGAACGCCTGACGGATAACTTTTACCTCTCGGATGCGGTGGAAGCCGTGGCAAGGGACTGGGGCCTGAACGATGACCTCGCCTGCCGCCGGGCCGTAAACCACAGCCGGGTGCTGGACCTGCAGCTGGGCATCAAGAATGTCTGTCTGGGGCCGCTGAGCTTCCGGCAGCGCACCGCATGGCTGCGGCAGGCCCTGCGCATCCCGGCGGTGCGAGCCGCTGTGCGGGACATGCCCCTGCAGGACGCCCGCAGCCGCAATGACCGCATCAAACTGGCGCTGCTCAAAGCCCGGCTGTGCGCGGCAGTGATCGCTCTTTCCAGCTGGAACAACCGCCGCTGAAAAGACGAAACAACAAAAGCGCCCCTGTGCACCGGATGGGTTCCGTGCACAGGGGCGCTGTATTTTATAAGGAAAAAGCGGGGGCTCAATCGTCGTCGCTGTCCAGCTTGAGCACAGCGGTAAAAGCCTCGCTGGGCAGGGAAACGCTGCCCAGCTGGCGCATCTTCTTTTTGCCTTCCTTCTGCTTTTCCAGCAGCTTCTTCTTGCGGGTGATATCGCCGCCGTAGCACTTGGCCAGCACGTCCTTGCGCATGGCCTTGACGGTCTCGCGGGCGATGATCTTGCCGCCGATGGCGGCCTGCACCGGGATCTCAAACAGGGTGCGGGGGATGTTATCCCGCAGCTTTTCGCAGATGCGGCGGCCCTTGGCGTAGGCGTTATCCCGGAACACGATCATGGACAGCGCGTCCACGGGGTCGCCGTTGAGCAGGAAGTCCAGCTTGACCAGGTCGCTCTCGCGGTACTCCTTGAACTCGTAGTCGTAGCTGGCGTAACCGCGGCTGCGGCTCTTGATGGCATCAAAGAAGTCGTACACGATCTCGCCCAGCGGCATGGCATAATGCAGGTCTACGCGCACATCGTCCAGATACTTCATGTCGATGAGGGTACCGCGCTTGTTCTGGCACAGATCCATCAGGCCGCCCACATAGTCGTTGGGGGTGTACAGGTGCACGTCCACAAAAGGCTCTTCCTGCTTGACGATGTTGGAGGGATCCGGGTAGCTGGAGGGGTTGTCGATCATCTCCACAGTGCCGTCGGTCAGGGTCAGGCGGTAGCGCACGCTGGGCGTGGTGGTGATGATGTCCAGATCGAACTCGCGTTCCAGACGCTCGGTGATGATCTCCATGTGCAGCAGGCCCAGGAAGCCGCAGCGGAAGCCGAAGCCCAGAGCCGCACTGGTCTCCAGATCAAAGGTCAGGGAGGCGTCGTTCAGCTGCAGCTTTTCCAGGGCGTCCTTCAGGTCGGGGTAGCGGGCACCGTCGGCGGGGTAGATGCCGCAGAACACCATGGGCTTGACCTGCCGGTAGCCGGGCAGGGCCTCGGCGGTGGGGCGGGAAGCCAGCGTGACGGTGTCGCCCACGCGGGTGTCCTGCACGGTCTTGATGCTGGCGGTCAGGTAACCGACTTCGCCGGCCTGCAGCTGGGCGCAGGGGGTCAGGTTGGTGGCACCCATGTGGCCCACTTCCACCAGCGTGAATTCAGCCCCGGTGGCCATCATGCGGATGGTGTCGCCGGGCTTGACGGTACCCTCAAACACGCGGATGTAGACGATGACGCCCTTGTAGCTGTCATAAATGCTGTCAAAGATCAGGGCCTTGAGGGGGGCGTCCGGGTCGCCGGTGGGGGCGGGGATGTCGGTGACCACCCGTTCCAGCACCTGATCCACGTTCAGGCCGGTCTTGGCGGAGACGCGGGGCGCGTCCAGGCAGGGCAGGCCGATGACGTCCTCCACCTCCTGTGCCACCTCGTCCGGGTGGGCGCTGGGCAGGTCGATCTTGTTCAGGATGGGCACCAGCTCCAGATCATGCTCCAGTGCCATGTAGGTGTTGGCCAGGGTCTGGGCCTCCACGCCTTGGGTGGCGTCCACCACCAGAATGGCACCCTCGCAGGCAGCCAGACTGCGGCTCACCTCGTAGGCAAAGTCCACATGGCCCGGGGTGTCGATGAGGTTGAATTCGTAGGTCTTGCCGTCCTTGGCGGTGTAGTTCATGGTCACAGCGCGGGCCTTGATGGTGATGCCGCGCTCACGTTCGATGTCCATGTTGTCGAGGATCTGGTCCTCCATGGTGCGCTCGTCCACGCTCTTGGTCAGCTCCAGGATGCGGTCCGACAGGGTGGACTTGCCGTGGTCGATGTGGGCGATGATGCAGAAGTTGCGGATATTGTCTCTTGCCATGTAGTTCCTCCGGTTGGGATTTATGCTTCCAGGATCCAGTCCTCCACAGCCACGATCTGTCCGTGGTCGCGGTAGACGCGGGGCACGCGGCGGGACACGCCGCACAGGACTTCATAGGAAATGGTGTCGGTTTTGCGGGCGATGGTCTCGGCGGTGTCGCTCACGGTGCCGCCCCACAGGATGGCTTCGTCGTCCTCGCGTACCTCCGGCACATCGGTCACGTCCACCATCATCTGGTCCATGCACACCCGGCCCAGCACCGGGCAGGCTACGCCGTGGATCTCCACGACGCCCTTGCCGCAGCTCAGTTGGCGGGGGTAGCCGTCGGCGTAGCCGGTGCACAGGGTGGCCACCTTGGTGGGTTTTTCGGCGGTGAAACGGCGGCCGTAGCTGGCACACTGGCCGGGTTGCATCTCTTTGATCATGCTCACCACGGTCTTGAGGGTCATCACCGGGCGGAAACAGCCAAAGCGCACCTCATCGCTGGGGTCGTATCCGTACAGGATGATGCCGGGGCGCGCCATGCAGCGCTCCCGGGGCAGTCCCTCGGGCCAGTCCGGGTGCAGCATGACTCCGGCGGAGTTGTCGCAGTGCACCAGCTGCGGTTCCTGCCCGGCGGCTTTCAGGGCGTGGAAGGCCTGCACGAACAGGCGGTGCTGCTCGGCGGTGTAAGCAATGTTGTCCTCGCTGACGTCATCGGCCACTGAGAAGTGCTGGAACAGGCCGGTCATCTCCAGCCCGGGCAGGGCACAGGCGGTGAGCATGTCCCGGATGGCGGCGTCAAAATCGGTGCGCAGGGCAAAGCCGATGCGGCCCATGCCGGTGTCGGCCTTCAGATGGATCTGCACCCGGCCGCCTGCGGCCACGGCAGCATCGCTCAGGGCCTTGGCCTGCGCTGCCGAGTAGCAGGCCACCGTGATATGGTTCTGGATCAGGGCCGCCGCGTAGCCGGGCTGCACATGGCCCAGCACCAGAATGGGCAGGGTCAGCCCGCCCTTGCGCAGCTGCACGGCCTCAGTCAGGCAGCTCACGGCCAGCCAGGCGGCACCCTCTTCCGCAAAAACGCGGGCGCACTGCACGGCGCCGTGGCCGTAGCTGTCGGCCTTGACCACTGCGCACAGCGGCAGGGCACCGGCACGGGCCTTGACCGCGCGGAAATTATGGCGAAGGGCTTCGAGGTCGATCTCGGCCCAGACATGTTTTTCAAAGGGTTGGGTCTGCATCATGATTCATCCTTCTTTGCTGTTTGTATAAAGCTGCCGCGCCCGGTGTGAACGGGCCGCCAGCCGTCGATGCCGCTTTCCTGCAGGGCGTGCAGGGTCTTTTGCCGGAAGGCGTGGTCGGTGCGGCAGCGTTCCCGGACGAACTCTTTGGTCTGCTCGCGCACGGTCACGCCGTCGGCGGGGCAGCGGCTCTTGACGATGGGCAGGCCCTCCTCCCGCACGGCACACTGCACCTCGTATTCGGTGGCCAGCAGCATGGGGCGGATGAGGGTCAGGTCCCGCTGGGACAGGTAGGTGACCGGCGAAAAGCAGCCGATGCGGCCCTCCCGCCAGAGATTCATGTAAAAGGTCTCCACAGCAT
>ENA-UONS01001683-UONS01001683.1-human-gut-metagenome-genome-assembly--contig:-CS19-NODE-1683-length-19305-cov-4.385351_pt1 | contig 19305 bp, 18 predicted proteins | sample MGYA00242458_ERZ724005 | MGnify/ENA metagenome assembly ERZ724005
AGACTTATTAAAAGACGTACAGTAGCTAATGATGCGTGTGATGCAGGCAGGGTAATGATTAATGGTAAAGTGGCTAAGGCATCAGTTGATGTCAAGGCAGGAGATATAATAGAGATATCTTTTGGTAACAAGAATGTTAAGGTAAGAGTTACAGACGTAAAGGACACAGTTAAGAAAGAAGAAGCTAAGGAGATGTTTGAATATATTTAATGATTAAGTATATTTAATGTTTGAGCATATCTAATAGTTTAATGTGTTTAAATAATAGTTATAATTAAGCATTTTTTGGCGTACCGCCTAATATATTAGACAGGTAAGATAAATGTATAATATATGGAGGCAGTTATGGACGATATTAAAAGGGTAAGACATCCTCATACAGTAAGAATGGAAGATAGAAAGAAGGCTCAGTTTACTGGTATTACTGACGTTATATCCTTTGAACCATCAAAGGTAATACTTGAGTCAGATTATGGCGTTATTGTTATAAAAGGGGAGTCACTTCACGTTAATAAGCTGTCAGTTGAGAAGGGGGAGCTTGATGTTGATGGCAGGGTTGACTCACTTGTGTATTCACAGAACAGCATAAGTATGAAAAAAGGCGACTCATTAGTGAACAGGTTATTTAGATAATTGTGAATACATCTTTTAGACATTATAAAGATTAATTAATTATATAAGTCCAGCAGTAGCGGGGAATAATGCTTATGTCAAGTGATATTATATGGGAGAGCGGCACATTTTTATATGCACTTTGGTGGGGAATGGTGCTTGCATTTCAATATGATACGATAAGAATAATAAGAAGAATAATAAGACACCGGCGTGTATTTATGATTGCTGTAGAAGATGTTATATACTGGATATATGTAGGAATACGGATATTTATTATATGTTTCTATGTTAATAGCGGAATTATAAGATCATTTATTGTAGTGGGGCTTGTGTGCGGTGCAGTTCTATATCTTAAGGCGTTAAGCGTGTATTACATAAAATATGGAGTAAGGCTTGTAGGAATTTTACTGAAACCATTGAAAATGCTTGTGTCTGTGATTAGAATAGTGTTGCAGTCATTAAGGAAAGACAGACCGAAGAATGGAGAGATATAGATGAGATTTGAGACAAAAAGAGAAAGGGAACAGCGAAGAAAAAGACAGAAACGCTCAGCAATTCTGGGCATGGTATTTGCTATGCTTGTTGTTGTGGGTCTTGGCGTGCTTTTATGGAATGGCAAGAAGAATATTGAAGCCAAAAATGTAGAGTACGAAAAGCAGATTAAAGAGCTTCAGGAACAGGTTGATGAAGAAAAACAGCGTACAGAAGAGCTTAATGAATATAAGAAGTATGTGCAGACGAAGAAGTTTGCGGAGGAGATTGCCAAGGATAAATTCGGACTTATATATCCAGATGAGATAATATTTAAAGGGAAGAAGTAACGTAACAGGGTTCGACACATTTTTTATATAACTGCTATTATAATGGTGTTCGGTTTAAGAAAACAGTATATTTAGACCAGAAATGAGGGGCTATGGCAGTTAAGAATGATGGATTGTGTATGACTTATACGATAAACAGATTGTCCGAAACAGCTAAGACGTTTCGCCGTCTGGGAGAAGCATATGAGTGTGCATCAGGTGATGAAGCACAAAGTCCCAGCTTTAAAAGACAGTTGTTTCTTGTTGCAGATATTCTTGAGGACTGCACGCTTATGCAGTTACAGGCAGATAAGCCGTCTAAGGGAATTGCAAGAGATATGGCTTCAAGGGCACTTGTCGCAGGAATAGTTATTAAAGATGTCAATATATTAAAAGACAAGACAGGCAGGAGTGAAGTTGTTATACTTGCAAGAACTCTTGGCAAGGGCTGTGTCGCAGAGAGAAAGATACGGAAAATAGTATGTGATGTTATGGGGATTGGATACTATTCAGACCATAATAACAGGCTTGTCATTAACGACAACTGCCAGCAGTATGTGTTTCATCAGGAGAACCGTTTCCGATTTTTATCAGGAGTTGCAAGAAAATGTAAAGAAAAAAGCGGCTTTAATGGCGATAATTTTATGGTATCAAGCCTGTCGTGTGGTAAAGTTGTGGCGGCAATTGCAGATGGCTGTGGAAGTGGCAAGAGGGCATTTATTGAGAGCAGAATGGTTATAGAACTTATGGAGAACTGTATAGATGCCGGATTTGAGGAGAAGACAGCCATAGATTTTATCAATACGGCATACATTAATTGCAGTGGCAAAGACAGCCCTGTAACTATGGATATGAGTGTTGTGGACTGCCAGTCAGGTATGATGCATTGCATAAAGTTAGGGGCAGTATCTACATTTATTAAAAGGGAGGGCTGGGTTGAGATAATCAAATCGTCCACACTTCCTATCGGTGTGCTTGAAAAGGTAGATTACGACTGCACAGCCAAGAAGTTGTACGATGGTGACTATGTAATTATGGTGAGCGATGGTGTGCTTGATAATCTTCCGTGTCTTAATAAAGAGGAGAAAATGGTAGAGATTATCGAGGAAGTCGTAATGAAAAAGCCTAAAGCGATAGCTGACGAGATACTTAGAAAGTCAATGTCATATAATAATTGTGAAGTATGTGATGACTGCACAGTGCTTGTGTTCGGACTGTTTGACACCTACAACAAATAAATATATAATTGGGCAATATTGCCATATAAAACAACAGGAGAAAGCATTTAATATGGATGTTAATAATATAGAGAAAAAGGTATGGGCATACATAAAGGCTAATAATATGCTTGAGGATTGCAGTAATGCAGTTGTCGGTGTGTCAGGCGGAGCAGATTCTGTCTGTCTTATGATTATGCTTAACGATTATATTATACATAATAATAAAGACGTAAAGCTTCATATTGTACACGTTAATCATGGTATAAGAAAAGAAGCCGCTGATGATGAGCAGTTTACAAGAAAGCTGTGTGAAAGTCTTAAGCTTGATTATCATTGCTACAATATAGAATGTGAAAAAATAGCAAGGGAGAATAATCTTACTGTTGAGGAAGCTGGAAGACTTGAAAGATATGATATATTTGACAAGCTTTCAAAGCAGTATGATAAGACAAGGATATTTGTTGCCCATCATATGAATGACCAGGCAGAAACGGTTATTATGAATATGGCGAGGGGTACATCACTTAAAGGCATAAGAGGAATTGTGCCGGTGAGGGATAACATATGCCGTCCTCTTCTGTGCATAACAAGACAGGACATAGAAAGCTGGCTTGTACTAAGAAACCAGTCATTTGTGACGGATGTGACTAATTATGATAACGATTATACAAGGAATTCAATAAGAAATGTCCTGTTGCCATATATGGGTGAGCATATTAATAAAAATGTTGTGCAGAATATTGCATTTATGGCGCAAGAAGTACGGGCGGTTGAGAATTTTGTTGATAAAGAAGCAGACAAGCTGTACAAAAGCTGTGCAATACAGGATGGTGCAGGGATAAGATTATCAGTTGAACAGCTTGGGCAGGCAGATGAGGTGCTTGGAAAAAGAGTTATATATAAGGCACTTGTTAAGCTTGCAGGAAGGGCTAAGGATATATATTCGGTCAATGTATATGATGTATACAAGCTTATTAATCTTCAGACAGGAAGAAAGGTAGACTCGGTATATGGAATAAAGGCAGTGCGTGAATATGAATATATTGTGCTTGAAAGAAAGAACAGAGCAGAGAATACATTTTCTGACACAGCAAGTAACAGATATAGAGCGGACACAGAGCTAACAGCAGATGCAGGACTTGTAGAGGTTCATCGCATAGATATCACTAAATGTAGTAAAGATAGTGAAGTAATTGTTGATATAGATAAGACAGTATATATACCGGAGTATGATAAAATGTATTCAGCAAGTATCAAAATGTCCGTTTATGACAATAATGATAATGACGAAGAATTGGCGGAGAATGCTTCAAATGGTAAAATTTGCGTAAATAAATTGAATAACAGCTATACGAAGTATTTTGATTATGATAAACTTAATAAGTTACTTGATATCAGATTTAAGAATGTCGAGGATAGGATTGTGGTATCGGAAAGCGGTAATACCAAGAAGCTTAAGAAAGAACTGACAGACCGCAAGATACCTGCTTCACACAGAGATGAAATACTGCTTGTGTGTGATAATAACCGCGTGCTATGGGCGTGTGGTGTGCGCAGATGCGAAGATTGCAGGGTCACAGGCTCTACAAAGAACGTATTTAAAATACAGCTTATATTGAAAGAGAGGAATTAATTATGTCAAATAAGCACAAGATAAGTGTAATGATTTCAGAGGACAAACTTCAAGAGAAGATAGCAGAGATTGGTGCTAAGATTAGCGCTGATTATGAGGGTAAGGAAATTAAGCTTATATGTATTCTTAAGGGAAGCATATTCTTCTGCTGTGAACTTGCCAAGAGAATAACAGTTCCAGTAAAGATAGATTTTATGCAGACTTCAAGCTACGGAAGCGGAACAACTTCAAGTGGTAATATTGTAATTAAGAAAGAACTTGATGAGTCTATAGAAGGCGAACATGTAATAGTTGTAGAAGATATTATCGATTCAGGTAATACTTTATTCAGACTTATGCCTATGTTAGAGGAAAGAAATCCAGCAGACATATGTATATGTACACTTCTTGATAAGCCAGACAGAAGAGAAGTTGATATAGATGTTAAGTATAACGGATTTAATATTCCGGATGAATTCGTTGTAGGATATGGCCTTGACTATGACCAGATGTATAGAAATCTTCCATTTATAGGAGTTGTTCATCTTGATGATGAGAATTGATTATTACCTAATTACGAATATATGTAAGAATGGAGATTGATATGGATAATAAGAAAAATGTAAGATTTTCAGGAATGGGAATCTATATGATTATTGTGATTATAGCAGCGATGTTTATTATGTATGTTGCAAGAATGAATACAGGTACAAGCAATTATACTTATAACGAATTAGTTAACGATATCAGCAAGGGTAAGATAGAGAGCGTATCCATAAGACAGAATGCAGAAGTTCCAACTGGTGTTGTAACTGTTAAGGTGAGCGGTGAGCAGTCAGTTAAGAGTGTATATGTATCAGATGTTAAAGATGTAGAAGAACTTTTACTTGATAAGAATATAGAATATACACTTAAAGATGTTGCAAGACAGAGTGTTATGCTTACAACTATACTTCCATTTGGCTTAAGCCTTCTTGTTATTGTATTCATTATGATGATGTTTACAAGACAGGCTGGTGGCGGTGGTAATGCCAAGATGATGAATTTTGGAAAGAGCAGGGCCAGAATGATAAGCAGTGCTGATAATAAAGTTACATTTAAGGATGTAGCTGGTCTTCAGGAAGAAAAAGAAGAACTTGAGGAGATAGTTGATTTCCTTAAAGATCCAGTAAGATATACTTCTCTTGGTGCAAGAATACCTAAGGGTGTTATTCTTACAGGTGCACCTGGTACAGGTAAGACACTTCTTGCCAAAGCTGTTGCCGGAGAGGCAAGCGTACCATTCTTTAGCATATCAGGTTCGGATTTCGTAGAGATGTTTGTTGGTGTTGGTGCTTCAAGAGTAAGAGATATGTTTGAGGAAGCTAAGAAGAACGCACCTTGTATTATATTCATTGATGAGATTGATGCTGTTGCAAGACGAAGAGGAACAGGTATGGGCGGCGGCCACGATGAGAGAGAACAGACACTTAACCAGATGCTTGTTGAGATGGATGGTTTTGGTGTCAATGAAGGAATTATCGTTATGGCCGCTACTAACAGAATTGATATTCTTGACCCAGCTATATTAAGACCGGGAAGATTTGACAGAAAGATAGTTGTCGGCAGACCAGATGTTGCTGGACGACTTGAAATATTAAAGGTACACGCAGCTAAGAAGCCTCTTGGTGATGATGTTGACCTTGATAAGCTTGCAAGAACATCAGCCGGCTTTACAGGTGCTGATCTTGAAAATGTATTAAATGAAGCTGCTATTAATGCGGCAAGAAAGAAGAACAGATATATAACTAACGCAGATGTTGAAGAAGCATTTATTAAGATAGGAATAGGTGTTGAGAAGAAGAGTAAGATTATATCTGACAAAGAGAAGAAGATTACAGCTTACCACGAATCAGGACACGCTATATTATTCCACCTTTTACCAGATGTTGGGCCGGTTCATACAATATCAATCATTCCTACAGGAATGGGTGCGGCAGGTTACACAATGCCGCTTCCTGAAAGAGATGAGATGTTTAACACTAAGGGGAAAATGCTTCAGAATATCGTTGTAAGCCTTGGTGGACGAGTAGCGGAAGAACTCATATTTGATGATATAACAACAGGTGCTTCACAGGATATCAAGCAGGCAACACAGACAGCAAGAGATATGGTTACTAAGTATGGTTTCTCTGACAAGCTTGGTCTTATTAATTATGATACAGACAGTGATGAGGTATTCATCGGAAGAGATCTTGCACATACAAGACCATATGGTGAAGATGTAGCAGCACTCATTGATGAAGAAGTTAAGAGAATTGTAGATGAGTGTTATACCAAGGCTAAGAAGCTTATATCAGAGAATATGGACGTGCTTCATAGAAGTTCAGAACTTCTTCTTGAGAAAGAGAAGATTTCAAGAGAAGAATTTGAAAGTTTGTTTGAAGATAAGCCATATGGAGAGAGTTTATAATCAGGTATTAACAGAGATTTTGCAGTTAAAACGCAGTTAAATAATGGAAATGTATTTATACACAAAAAACATTTGGTAATAATTCACAAAAAAAGTTGCAATATATTGTAAAGTTTGTGAACACTTATGGGGCTTTGTATGATATTATAATTAACGTAAAAACCCCCAATACATTATATATTTTTTGCTACACCCCATAATAAGTGAAATACCTTCTCCAAAAAGGACAGTCCCCCCAGACTGTCCTTTTTATTTGCACGAGTAACGATGAGAATGGATAATTTAAAGAAATCTTCCATCCTGCTTGCAGGAATGGAAATTTTTTAAATTATCTATTCGAGGAGCACCGCGTCATAGGTAAGAGCGTATTTTATAAAGTAAATAAATTACGAAGCAGAAACGCTCTTACCTATGCCATCGTTACGAGTTAAGAGAAGCCGTAAATTAAAGAAATCTTAATAAATATATCTTACAGTTGAATAAATACCCGTAATGATATAAAATTATATATGATTAATGTCAAGGAGTATTTTCTATGATAATAAGCGCAGGAGTTGAGAACCTTACATCATGGGAAAGAAAGCTTTTGTATATGTGTAATGCAAGACCAACCATTAATACAAGAGCTTTATTTTCTGATGCGACAAACGATTACAGATGTCCGGCAGAGCCTATGCCGGGTGATACAGTTAAGATACGATTAAGAACAGGTCGTTATAATGTAGACAAGGCGTATATATATGTTAATAATGTAGAATACCCTATGACAAAGATTAAGGCAGTTGGAGTATTTGATTATTACGAGGCTGAGATTAAAGTTAATAATGACAAATTATATTATTAGAGACTGGAAAGGTTGTATGCTATTACAATCAGATAGGAGCTATTAAAGAACTTAATACTTATTATAATTTCCAGATTATGCCGGGATTTAAGACACCTGACTGGGCAAAGGGCGCAGTTATGTACCAGATATTTGCCGATAGATTTTGCGATGGTGATAAATCTAATAACGTGCTTGATGATGAATACAGTTATATAGGCGAACACGTCTGTCAGGTTAAGGATTGGGATAAATATCCAGCCAATATGGGTGTAAGAGAGTTCTATGGTGGCGATTTACAGGGCGTGCTTGATAAGCTTGATTATCTTAGCGAGCTTGGTGTCGAGGTTATTTATTTTAATCCGTTGTTTGTTTCGCCATCTAATCATAAGTACGATATACAGGACTATGATTATATAGACCCACATTTTGGTGTTATAGTAAAAGATGATGGGGAACTTTTAAAAGAAGGTGACCAGAACAATACTAATGCAACACGATATATTAACAGGGTTACAAGTAAGGAAAATCTTAAAGCGAGTAATGAGTTCTTTGCCAAGGCAGTAGAACAGATACACAGCAGAGGAATGAAAGTCATAATAGATGGAGTGTTTAACCATTGTGGTTCATTTAACAAATGGATGGACAGGGAACACATTTACAGTTCTAGTGATGACGATTATGCCTGCGGTGCATATGAGAAGTATGAAAGCCCATATCACAGCTTCTTTAAATTCTATGGTAATCAGTGGCCGGATAATGGTTCATATGACGGCTGGTGGGGACACGATACACTTCCTAAGCTGAATTATGAAGACTCAGATACACTTGAAAAGTATATTATAGATATTGGAAAGAAATGGGTATCTCCACCGTACAATGTAGATGGCTGGAGGCTTGATGTTGCAGCTGACCTTGGGTACAGCAAGGAATATAACCATACATTCTGGAAAAAGTTCAGACAGGCTGTTAAGGAAGCTAATCCGGAGGCAATAATACTTGCAGAGAATTATGGTGATTCATATGACTGGCTTCAGGGTGATGAATGGGATACGATTATGAATTATGATGCCTTTATGGAGCCTGTAACGTGGTTTCTTACAGGAATGGAGAAGCATAGTGATGAAATGCGTCCTGATTCATTAGGTAATCCTGATTATTTTTTTGGTGCTATGCACCATAATATGGCAAGAATGGGTGGACAAAGTTATTCTATATCTATGAATGAGCTTTCTAACCACGACCATTCAAGATTTCTTACAAGAACTAACCATATTGTTGGCAGGGTTGATAAGCTTGGATCAGAAGTGGCTAATCAGAATGTGAATAAGTTTGTATTTATGGAGGCTGTCATTATTCAGATGACGTGGCCGGGTGCACCAACTGTATATTATGGAGATGAAGCGGGAGTGTGTGGTTTCACAGACCCTGATAACAGAAGAACTTATCCATGGGGACATGAAGATAAGGAGCTTATAGACTTTCATAAGGCAGCAATAAAGATGCACAAGGAGAATGAGGTATTAAGAACCGGCTCGTATAAGCAGCTTTATTCAGCACATAATGTTATTGCATATGGAAGATTTACATCAGATGATGCAGTGATAGTTGTTGTTAATAATGGGGAAGATGAGATAAGAGTTAATATACCTGCCTGGGAGACTGGACTTGCTATGGATGATGATGTCGAGCAGATAATGGTAACATTTGAGGGCGGATATTCAACAGACAGACAAGGTTACAGACTTAAAGACGGAATTCTTAATATAGGCTTAAGAAAGACTTCAGCTACAGTGTTAAGACGTCTTAGATGGTAGATAATGCTGTTAAAATATAATACACAGAAGTAAGAATGAGGAGTAATGTATAATGGCAGTAGATAATAACGAGGAAAAGAATAAAATAGTTCTTAACCGTAAGATGAGATTATGGAACAAGTATAAGAAGCCGGTAATAGGTGTTATTTTGGCTGTAGTAGTTATTGCAGTTGTTGCAATTGTTCTTAAATTATGCAGTATTGGAAAGCCGGTGGAAGATAAGGCGACAACACTTGCCAATAACAATAATAATAACAATGATATAATTATTACACAGTCATCTATAGAGATGTCTAACAATGAAACAACAAGTGCAGCTGATACAGAGAGTACAACATCAGCTGTAACAGAAAGCACAACAAGCAGTACAACATCAGCAGCTCAGGTATCAGGCGGAGTTGCCAGGATTACAACTAAGGCAGAGATACAGGAATACACATCACGTTCTAATTATGATGATGCAGTATTCTTTGGTGATATGATTGTATCAGGTATAGGTGAATATGGTTATCTTGACACATCACGCATATTCTCAGATAATAACCTTACAACAGATAAGGCACTTAATTCAGTGTCAAGTGTTGCGGCGGCTAATCCATCTAAGGTATATGTCCTTGTTGGACTTAACGACCTTAACTATGGAACAAGGTCAGGAGAGAATGTAGCTGAGAGAATAGGTTCAATAGTAGAATCGCTTAAGGAAGCAATTCCATCAGTAAAGGTATATGTAGTGTCACTTCTTCCTATAACACAGAGCTTTGAGGCAAAGTCAAATGTAAAGATAACACAGGCGGCTATTGATGAAGCTAATAGCACACTTGCAGCCAGGGCGACAGAGTATGGAATGACATTTATAGATATAGCAGATGCATTTAAGGATGAGTCTGGATATCTTAATACAGATGTATCAACAGGTGGATATAACCTTAATCATAACTATTACCCATTCTTCCTTAATAATATATCGGGAGCGTCTAACTAATGAAATTTTATGTAATGTCACTATTTCCACAGATGATTTTGGATGGGTTGAATACAAGTATAACAGGCAGGGCTATAGATTCAGGAGTATTGTCTATAGAAGCTGTTGATATAAGGGATTTTTCCAATAATAAGCATATGAAGGTAGATGATTACCCATATGGCGGAGGAGCAGGAATGGTTATGCAGCCGGGACCCGTGTGCGATGCTTATGAGAGCATAGCAGCCAGATGTTCAGGCAGACCAAGGGTTGTGTATATGACACCACAGGGGCATACATTTAACCAGCATATGGCAGAAGAATTTGCCAAAGAAGAAGAACTTGTAATTCTGTGTGGACATTATGAGGGAATTGATGAGAGAGCACTTGAAAGCATAGTTACAGACTATGTGTCAATTGGAGATTATGTCCTGACAGGTGGAGAGCTTCCGGCGATGGTTGTTATCGACTCAGTGTCAAGATTAGTTCCGGGAGTACTTAATAATGATGAGTCAGCCCAGACAGAGAGCTTCTCAGATGGTTTATTAGAATATCCACAGTACACAAGACCAGCCAATTACAAAGGTATGGAAGTGCCAGAAGTATTATTATCAGGTCACCACGGCAATATAGAGAAGTGGAGGCACGAGAAGTCGTTAGAACGTACTAAGAAGTACAGACCGGACTTATATGAGAAATATATGGCTGAGAACAATAATAACAGTTAAAATAATTGTTGACGGATAAGATATTTATGTGGTAAACTAATCAAGTCTTTTGGTGAATAACTTGATTGTTTACTACAGGATATTATGATGTGAAGTCACAATAAGCCTAGATAGCTCAGTCGGTAGAGCAGAGGACTGAAAATCCTCGTGTCACTGGTTCGATTCCGGTTCTAGGCATTTTATAATTGAATATAATTTAATTATGATGATATGCGGGTGTAGTTCAATGGTAGAACACTAGCCTTCCAAGCTAGATACGTGGGTTCGATTCCCATCACCCGCTCTATTTTTTTACCCAGAAGTACTATACTAATGAAAGGAACAAAGGCAATGATAGACAGCTATGTTGCACTGGATATAGAAACTACAGGGCTTAACCCGGCAGCAGACAGAATAATTGAGATAGGAATGGCAAGGGTATGTAATGGAAACGTGACAGATACATATTCAACACTTGTCAATCCAGGCATTAAGATAAGCGACAGAATAATAGAGCTTACACATATACATAATGAGGAGCTTACAGATAAGCCAAGAATTAATGAACTGATTGATGATGTAATACAATTTATAGGGGATTATCCTATACTTGGACATAATGTTATATTTGATTACAGCTTTTTAAAGAAGGCGGCGGTTAATAACAATCTTGTATTTCCGTCAGCAGGAATAGATACACTTAAAATGGCAAGAAGAATACTTCCAGAGCTGGAGCATAAGAAGCTTGATTATCTGTGTGAGTATTTGAAGATTGACCCTGGTAACTCACACAGGGCTTTAGATGATGCGCTGAGTGCAAGCGGAATATACTGGAAAATGTATACAATAAAACCGGATGATTCAGGCTTTGAAATACCGTCTGAGCTTGTATACAGTGTGAAAAAGGATAGTCCGATTACACAGGCACAAAGAAATTATCTTACAGCACTTGTTGTAAAGCATAATGTTAAGCTTGATATCCCGATTGATGAGATGACCAAGAGTATAGCTTCACGAAACATAGATAAGATACTTTCAGAATATGGAAAATAATGGTTAGTTATGAATTAATGTTTATATAGGTAATATATTCATATAATTAATTAAATACCTAGTTAATAGCTGATACTATCAGGTCTTTATTAACAGACTTGATAAGTGAGGCGTATTGTCTTAACTGTCTGATTTTGGAAGCATTTCCTGCTTCTGAATATAATGCGTAAAGGTCAGTATAGGTAAGTCGTATGTCAGAGCCTATCTTTACGGCATATTCAAGAAATGCTGTGGCATCGGATATGTCCTTATGTTCAATAAGGATATGTCCAAGCTCTGAAAGACTCTTTATAAATGAAGTGTAGTTGTCTTCATATTGTGTTAAAGTATCAAGATTAGCAACACCATATTTTAACTTAAGGTCAGTGTTGGAATACTCTGACAGGTTAAGCATTGGCTCAGTCTTAAGTGTCTGGATATTATTATAAGCCTTAAGGGCTTCTGGTGAATTATTTAATATGTCAGCTAATGTCAGGCTGTTATCTATAGCAGGAAGTGAGTCGTCCCATTTAATATAGTTAAGGGTGCTTATATCCTGCTTTCTTGTTGAATTGGCTTTCTGTTCCCTTTCCCAATATTTTTTTGAGCGTTCTGAGCCAGAACGTGTACTTTTTTTAAGATAAAGTTGAATAACTATTAATATTATTATAAAATAAGGCAATATAAAGTGCATAGTATTCTCCGTTTCCAATATGTTATTAAAATGTATTGTTTAATGTGCTGCTATGTTTAAGGAGGTAATTATGATTAATTTAAAAAAGAGCAAAACTAAAAGAATATTTGCTGCAGTTATAATAGTAATCCTTGTACTTGCTATGGTACTTCCTATGGCTGTGTCAGCATTTATTTAAGATTAAGTATAGATTGAAAATGTAATATATGCAAGTTCAAGCTTGTAATTGATTGTAATATGTGAAAAACATAGAAACGAGGAATTATATGAAATTAGGCAAGGTATCAGATACAATTCTTTCAAGGTCTGTATTAAAGCCTCTTAACACTGTAAGAGGCCAGAAGGTTACACGTATGGATATTGGACAGGATGTGTCTGAGGTGGATATTAGAGAGCATGGCGTGGATAAGACACTGTTAAGTGCGACAGCCTGTGGATATATGCCTCTTATTAAAGCCGTTAATAATATATATGCCGCTGGCGGCACACCCATAGCGGCAAGTGACTGCATAGTTATGCCAGAGCAGGCAAGGGAAATCCGTATAAGGGAAGTAATCGCAGGACTTACAAGACAGGCGGCAGTTACAGAAGTGCCAATAGCCGGAGGGCATACAACAGTCAGTGCTTCGGTCAGTGAGCCGGTAGTAACTGTTACAGTGCAGGGCTTAAGGGAAGACAATAGAAATGTTATTGAGGCAGGACAGCATATAATTGCCGCTGGCTGCATAGGAATAAGTGGAGTAAAGCAGTTAGTTGAAACTGATGAGCAGGCGGTATACGAAAGATACAGTAAAGACTGGGTAAGTAAGGCTGTTGGCGAAGATACAGATATGTATATAGGCGGAATGGTACAGCTTTTAAGGGACAATAGAATTAATTGTTATATGCACGATGTATCAGAGGGAGGAATATTTGGTGCGTTGTGGGATATGTGTGAATATGGCAATGTCGGACTTGATGTTGACATAAGAAGCATACCTGTAAGACAGGAGATTATAGAGATATGCGAATTATTCAATGTTAATCCGTATGAACTGCAATCTTTAGGTTGTTTATTAATGACAGCGGATAATGATTGTGATATTATTAATATACTTAACAGCAATAATATCCCAGTCGCAGTTATAGGAAGAATTGTGAATGGCAATCAGAGAATTCTTCATAATAAAGACGAAGAAAGATTTCTTACATTGCCTAATCAGGATGAGATATTCAGCTGTATAAAGACAGCACAATAATTTAATTGAAAGGGTATGATGATATGAGAGAGAAAATCCTTAACTTGTTAGAGAATAATGGTAGAATTGACATTCACGATATGTCCGTTATGCTTGGAGTCGCGCAGGAAGAAGTCGCGAATGAGATAGCAGATATGGAAAAGGAACATATTATCTGTGGTTATAATACCCTTATCAATTGGGATAAGACAGGCGATGAGAAGGTTACAGCACTTATTGAGGTAAAGGTTACACCTCAGAGAGGACTTGGTTTTGACAGCATTGCCGAGACAATTTACAAATACGATGAAGTTACATCAGTTTACCTTATGTCTGGTGGCTTTGATTTTACAGTTATAATTGAAGGAAAGACTATGAAGTCTGTTGCACAGTTTGTGGCGGCGAAGCTTGCACCACTTGATTCAGTGCTCAGCACATCAACACATTTTGTATTAAAGAAATACAAAGATTATGGAACTGTAATTGATGAAGAAGACAAGGATGAAAGGATGTTAGTAACACCATGAGAGATGCTTTATCTAAGAAAATAGTAGATATAGAGCCTTCAGGTATAAGAAAGTTCTTTGACGTTGTAAGTGAAATTCCAGATGCAATATCACTTGGCGTTGGTGAACCTGATTTTGATACGCCTTGGAATGTAAGGGAAGAAGGCATATACGCATTAGAGAAGGGAAGAACATTTTATACTTCTAATGCAGGACTTAAGGAATTAAGACAGGAAATAAGCAGATATGTTGCAAGAAAATATGATACACAGTATGACCCAATGAAGCAGGTACTTGTAACTGTGGGTGGAAGCGAGGCTATAGACGTAGCGTTAAGATGTATGGTTGACCCAGGTGATGAGGTGCTTATACCACAGCCAAGTTATGTATCATATCTTCCTTGTGCAGTTATGGCAGATGCTGTTCCTGTATTTATTAATCTTAAAGAGGAGAATCAGTTTAAGCTTACTAAGGAAGAACTGTTAGAGCATATTACGGATAAGACTAAGATTCTTATAATGCCATTTCCTAACAATCCGACAGGTGCTATTATGACAAGAGAAGAACTTATGGAGTTAGTGCCTGTTATTATAGAGAAGGATTTGTATGTTATATCAGATGAGATATATTCAGAGCTTACATATGGAGATAACAAGCACTGCTCAATAGCAAGCCTTCCTGGTATGAAAGAAAGAACTATTATGATAAATGGTTTCTCCAAGGCATTTGCTATGACAGGCTGGAGATTAGGTTATGCCTGTGGACCTGCTGAGATTATAAAGCAGATGATTAAGCTTCATCAATATGCGATTATGTGTGCACCAACTAACAGCCAGTTTGCCGCTGTTGAGGCATTAAGGAATTGTGATACAGAGGTAGAGAAGATGGTTACAGCCTACGACCAGAGAAGAAGGTTTCTTCTTCATGAGCTTAAGAGTATGGGAATAGACTGTTTTGAGCCATTTGGGGCATTCTATATATTTCCATCTATCAAGAAGTTTGGTATGACATCAGATGAATTTGCTAGCAGACTTCTAGAAGACCAGAAGCTTGCAGTTGTTCCTGGAACAGCATTTGGCAATAGCGGTGAGGGCTTTGTAAGAATATCGTACGCTTATTCAATTGAGAACCTTAAAGAAGGAATTAAGAGAATAAAGAACTTTATAGAAAAGTTATAAGTACATATTAACTACAATGGAGGAAGAATTATGGCAGGAATGAACGCAGATTTTATCAATCCATTTTTAATGTCAGCGACTAAGATAATGCAGGAAATATGTCAGACAGAGATGAAGATAGGAAAGCCTTATGTCAAGACAACAGAATTCGAGAATAAGTCGGTTGCAGTTATGATAGGTATAACAGGTGAGTTAAAGGGTCAGGTTATTATGGCATTTGAGTTTAATAAGGCATTGGACGTGGCATCTAAGATGATGATGGGTATGCCGGTAACTGCACTTGATGATATGTCTATAAGTGCAATAAGTGAGCTTGGTAATATGATTATGGGTAATGCTGCAACAATATTCTCAACAAAGGGATATGTTATAGATATTACACCACCAAGCGTATGTCACGGAGATATGACTATTACACAGTCATATACACAGAATATATGTGTGCCTATCCATTCAGGTGACGAAGTGGCACTTGAACTTAATATAGCTGTAATAGCAGAACAGTAAAGAATTATAAGGAAAGATAATTATGTTAAATATAGTATTACATGAGCCAGAGATGCCTGCTAATACTGGCAATATAGGAAGAACCTGTGTAGCAGCAGGTGCAAGATTACATTTAATTGAGCCGCTTGGTTTCAGCCTTAATGAGAAAATGCTTAAAAGAGCAGGGCTTGATTACTGGGATAAGCTTGATGTGACAGTATATAATGATTATGAAGATTTTCTTAACCGTAATCCGGGCGCTAAGATATATATGGCAACTACTAAGGCACATCATACATACGCTGATGTGAAGTATGAAGACGACTGCTATATTATGTTCGGAAAGGAAAGTGCGGGAATACCAGAGGATATACTTGTAGACCACGAGGATACCTGTATAAGGATACCGATGATTGGAGATATCCGTTCCCTTAATCTTTCTAATTCAGTGGCAATAGTGGCTTACGAGGCATTAAGACAGCACGGCTTTGAGAATATGAGCTTGTCAGGAGAATTGCATAAGCTTCATTGGAAGTAATTAATTATAATGGGATGAGGGTACATTTTATGTATCCTTATCCTTTGTAATATACAGAGTTATCAGATGAGTAAGGTGTATTGGATACAGGAGTTGCGAAACGTATGAGAAACAACAGCAATATCGTTAATTTTTATGCGAAAGAATATATAAGAGAGAGGTTAGAAAGCTCTCTGGATAAATTCATAGATAAACAGCTTATAATGGTGGTAGCACCATCGGGATATGGCATTATTTTAATGACAGGCCATATTATAATAAAATGTGGTTCCCTATGCAGAGTAAAGAAAAAGACGACAACTGGGTGTGGAAAAGATTATGCCAGAAGTTGGGTGAATATAGTGAAGAGTTAAAAGGAAAACTGTCGGATACACAGCTTCCACAGTCTAAGCAGGAATTGTCTTATATAGTTAAAATATTAAGGCAATATGTCAATGATACAGTATATCTTATAGTAGATGATTATCAGGAATGTGCAAGTGTCACATTAGACAACCTTATAATGGAAGTTGTAGATAATATAGACAATATTCATATAGTGCTTATATCAAGAATACTCCCATACAATATACCATATGAAGCAATGTTTCTAAAAGGACAAAGTGTGCTTATCACACAGCAGGATTTAAAGCTTACTAAAGACGAAGAAAAAGTAATATTTAAAGAGAATGAAATAAATCTTACAGCTGAAGAAGCAGATTTGTTATATGAGCATACAGATGGCTGGATTAGTGCTGTTTATCTGTCTTTATATGAATATAAGAAGCTTGGCAGAATGGGTGGTTTTCTTTCTGTCAATCATCTGTTAAAGACAACTATATTTGATAAGTTGTCAGCAGATATGCAGGAATTCTTTATGAAAATGTCACTTTTTGACTGGTTTGATATTGAAGGTGCAGAGTATGTCACACAGCTTGATGTTACAGAGAATGACCTGCTTGAAAGTGTAGAGCAATTTGGATTTCTTGATTATGATGTGACAACACATTCATTTGCTATGCACACATTATTAAGAAATGTGTCTGGTATGGAATTGAATAAATCGGACATAGAAATTTCTATGCTTTATAACAGGGCGGCAGAAGTATCTGAAAAGCGAAAGTCTTATATAAAGGCAGTAGCTTATTATACTAAGGCAAAGAACTGGGACAGAATTGCAGCTTTATATGCAGGAAAGAATGGAAGACGTCTTATTGAGAGAGCACCGGGAATATTCCAGAGCGTAAGAGAGAATATAGAAGAAGTTATGTGGGAAAAATATCCGACTGTAATGCTTAATTATCTTTATTATATGTCAACTAAGGAAAATGTGCATAATGTAATGCCATTATATGAAGAGATAATTAATGATATTAATAATCATCCAATATGGAAAGATAATAAGTTCCTTATGGGCGAGATGATGATTATATTATCAATTCTTCAATTTAATAATCTTGAAAAGATGAATCAGTCCTTAATAAAAGTCAGAGAATATTTTGGTGAGAGAACATCGGTTATATTTGGCAATTCACTTCTTACTTATGGAACAACGTGTATGACGACATTGTATTACAATAAGTCAGGCAGGCTCAAGGAGATAATAGAGCAGGAAAAAGAATATGCTAAAGCATATATGAGAATAACACAGGGAAGCAGAGTGGGATGGGATGAATTCTTTGATGCAGAATATGCAATGATTACAGGTGATATTGATACAGCCTACAGGCTAGCAAAGCAGGTGTTATTACAGAACATTTTAAGAAACCAGACGTGTATAATTATAAGCTGCTACTATATGATATTAAAATGTCTTATATATTATGGTAAGAAAGAGGAATTCTATGAAGGCATTGAAAAGCTTAATGAGTTGACCAGGGATATAACATATCCCCTTCTTATTATAGATGCTGAGCTTGTGCAGGGCTATGTATATGCGTGCCTTGGACAGCAGGAGAAAATGTCAGACTGGTTACAGAATTTCAGACTTGAGAACTGTAGTAAGCAGATAAGGAACATACGAAGCGGCTGTATGACATATGGAAAGCTTATGTGTTATAAGAAAGACTGGGCAATGCTTGATATGATAGGACAGCAGATGATGGTTCCATATGAGAATACATCACATATATATCCATTTATAACAGGCTGCGTATACAGGGCAATAGCACAGTATAATATGGGTAATACAACAGAAGCTGAAAGGTATATTAAGTGGGCAGTTGAACTTTCATATGACGATAACGTGATAATGCCATTTATTGAGAATGGTGTTGAATTAGAACCTGTTATAGAAAATGTGTATACAGACGGATTCCTTGAGTCATTAAAGCCATATATCGCTAAATACAAGGCTGGAATAGAAAGCTTTAATGCAGTTAAAGACGACAATCCATATAAGCTTACCAAGAGAGAAAAAGAGCTTATGGAATATGTTAAGGCTGGTTATAAGAATTCAGAGATTAGTGAGCAGATGCACATCGCATTAGTGACAGTTGAGAAAAATCTTACAAGCGTATATAGAAAGCTTGGAGTTAATAATAGAACATCAGCAATTATGATGTTACAGAAATAATATGTTATAGAATAATATGTAATTTAATGCTTGCGGACAGGCTTATAAAATAACAGATTATGGAGCAAAAACCAGTATATCATATAATAAAAA
>ENA-UONS01001686-UONS01001686.1-human-gut-metagenome-genome-assembly--contig:-CS19-NODE-1686-length-19271-cov-7.222367_pt1 | contig 19271 bp, 19 predicted proteins | sample MGYA00242458_ERZ724005 | MGnify/ENA metagenome assembly ERZ724005
CCTTGTAGGTCAGCGCCAGCGGTGCCCCGCCGATGAGCATATACAGCAGCGGCGCGATCACGCCGTCGCTGGCGTTTTCGGCCACGGTCTCCACGGCGGCTTTGGTCACACCCTCAGCGGTCAGATTCTGGGTGTCGCGGCCCACGATACGGCTCACAGCCTTGCGGGCTGCGGGCAGGTCGCCCTTCACAAGCTCCTTGTGCACGTTCATGCTCTCCTGCGCAAGGCCCTTTGCGGCCAGTGCCTGCCCGCACCAGAACATCTGTACGGCCAGCCCCAGCCACGGGCTGAGCCTTGCTGCGCCCAGGCAGACAAGGCCGGTGCACACAAAGGTGCCCACCGGCAGGCAAAAAGCCACGATGCCGCCGCCCAGCAGTTCGCCCTGGGGCGTTTTGGGCAGGCGGGCGCGCAGGCGCTTTTCCAGTGCGGAGATGGCCTTGCCCATGAGCACCACCGGGTGGGGCAGCCACGCGGGGTCGCCGAAGAGGGTGTCCAGCACAAAGCCGCCCAGAACGGCCAGCCCGGTCATACGTCGGCCTCCCTGGTGTACTGCACGGTCTTTACAAGGTGCAGCACCCGCTTGTCGGCCCAGTCGGCGGCGTCCAGCACAAAGCCGCCCGCGTTGGGGCCGCACCATTCGTAGTAGTCTTTATGGGGCAGGGCGTAGCGCTCCAACGCGGCCATCTGGGTGCCGCCGTGGGCCAGGATGACCAGCAATTCTTCGCCGTCGGCCAGTGCCTTGTCCACCAGTGACGAAAAGGCGCGGCAGATGCGCTCAGAAAAAGCGGCCTTGGTCTCGCCGTCCGGGCAGGGGCTCTCACAGTTGGCGGCTACCCAGGCCAGATAGTCCGGGTCGTGCTCCATCTCAATGTAATTGCGGCCCTCAAAGCTGCCGAAGCACATCTCCTTCAGGTCATCCACCACCACCAGCTTTGCAGTGGGAAACAGCACCTCAGCGGTCTGCCGGGTGCGGCACAGCGGGGTGATGTACACGGTTCGAGGCTCAATGTCTGCCTTGCGCAGCATCGCGCGGCCAGCGGCAGAAAGCGGGATGTCCCGCTGGCCCTGATAGCGCTTCTGGGCGTTGTACTCGGTCAGGCCGTGGCGCAGGAAATAGATCAGCATGTTGGCAGTTCTCCTTTCAGAACGGTGGGGATGCCGCAGAACATCTGCACAACGCAGTCTGCCCGTGCGGCCAGCAGACAGGCCAGCCGCCCGGCGGTTTCGCGTCCGGCACGTTCGGCGGGGTCCATGGGTACCACGCCGCCGCCCACCTCGGTGGCAAGCACGATATCGTAAGCGGACAGCTCGTCCGCAAGTTTTTCCAGATTTTCGGCCCCGGCGGCCAGCTCCTGTACATCGCAGATGCACCGTCCGGGCAGGGTCTTGGCAAAGGTGCGCTTGCCGCTGTAAAGCGGCCCGGTGATAAAGATCATAACAGCCCTCCCCACTGGCAGGCACACAGTGCCGCCAGCATCCAGATCTCGGTTTTCTGCAAAAACCACCCGGCCAGATCACCGGTGATGCCGCCGAACTGCTTGCAGGCAACGGCGTGGTACCGCCACGGCACAGCCAGTGCGGCCAGCACCAGCGCCCAACCACCCAGTGCCAGCATGGCGCAGCACAGTACAGCGGCCAGAAGGGCCAGCACCCGGCGTACAGTGGCTCTGTCGGCTGCCGAGGCAAAGGTGTGGGCAAGGCCGGTGTTCTTTGCCATGGGGAACGCCGCCACCGCATAGCCGGAGAGCGCCCGTTCCAGCACCAGTGCCATCATCCAGAGCAGCCCTGCCTGCGGGGTGAACTGTACACAGGCGCACAGGGCCAGATAGGCCGCAAAGTAGCTGCACAGACGGATCACGGCAAAGGCCCCGCAGTGAGGGTCCTTTAAGATCTCCAGCTTCTTTTCCCGGTCGCCGTAGCTCGAAAGTGCGTCGCAGGTGTCGGCGTAGCCGTCCAGATGGATGCCGCCGGTGACCCAGACCGGGATCAGGCAGAAGCCCGCCGCCCGCGCCGCACCCGGCAGGGGCAGCACGCCGCACAGGAACCACAGCAGCCCGATGACCACCCCGATGAGCGGGAAGGCGCACATCGCATACCGCATGTTCTTTTCGGTCCAGTTGAACTGCGGCACCGGCACAGCCGAAAACATGGCGAACGCCACGGCAACGGTCTGCAAAACGATCATTTTTCCACTCCTTTATAATAAACAGGGATGCCGCACACCACCCGCACCACGGCGTCGGCCCGCGCGGCCAGTGCATTGTTCACCTGCGCCAGCGCCAGCAGATAGCGGTCGGTGTCGCCTGCGTAGTCGGCCCCGCCGCTGAACACCTCGTTGGAGACGACGATCAGGGTTTCACACTGGGCATACACGGCGTCCAGCCCGGAAAGAATGGCCTGCGCGGTCTGCGGCCCGGCCCCGGCGGGATCATAGAGCTCGTTGGCAGTCAGGTTGCCCAGATCTTCCAGCAACGCGGTACCACGGGCGGGCAGATGCACGGCGTCCAGATGCAGGGGGCACTCCACCGTTTCAAACTGTTTTGCCGCCCGCATTCTGCGGTGCTTTTCCACCCGGGCGGCACATTCGGCGTCCCACACCTGCATGGTGGCCAGATAATAGCGCGGCAGAGTGCTGCGCAGTACCAGACTCTCGGCGTATTCGCTTTTTCCGCTGGCCGCCCCGCCGATCACCAGCGTCAGCATTGCGGGGTGTACGGCGTGATGCCGCCCTCCGCAAAGGAATAACAGTGGTCGTACACCGCCAGTGCCATGTCCCACAGCGGGAGGCTGGCCACAGCGCCGGTGCCCTCGCCCAGATGCAGCCCGGCGGTGAGAAGCGGGGCCTTGCCCAGTGCATCCAGCACCAGACGGGCGGCAGGCTCCGAGGAACAGTGACTGGCAAACACCGCTTTGGCCGCGGCAGGGCACAGCCGCACGGCGCACAGGGCCGCCACGCCGCTGATGAAGCCGTCCATTACCACGGGCACGCCTTCCAGCGCACCGCCCAGAAAGACGCCGCACAGCCCGGCAAGATCGAAGCCGCCCAGCTTGGCCAGCACGTCCAGAGGGTCTGTGGGGTCCGGCTTGTTGCGCAGGATGCCCCGGCAGATGGCATCCACCTTGCGGGCCAGCCCTTCATCCGAAAGGCCGGCTCCCCGGCCGGTCATCCGTTCCACCGGCTGGCCCAGCAGCACCGCTGCCACCGCACTGGAAGTGGTGGTGTTGCCAATGCCCATTTCGCCGGTGGCCAGCAGCTGCACACCGGCAGCTTTCTGCTCCTGCACCAGCCGGATGCCCCGGCCGACGGCCTCCACAGCCTGGGCGCGGGTCATGGCGGGACCCTGCGTGAAATCAGCAGTACCGGCGGCAATGCGGCAGTCTGCCACCCCCGGCACCGGGTCTCCGGCCATGCCCATGTCCACGGGCACCACATCGCAGTGGGCAGTACGGGCCATCTGGCACACGCTGGTACGCCGGGCAGCCAGATTCTCCGCCACTGCGCGGGTCACGCTCTGGTCGGTCTGGCTCACGCCCTGAGCCACCACGCCGTTGTCGGAGCAGAGCACCAGCACAGCCCGGCGGGAAACATCCAGCGCCGCACTGCCGGTGAGGGCGGCGGCATCTTCCAGCAAAGTTTCCAGTGCGCCCAGCCCGCCCAGAGGTTTGGCCAACCCGGCCCAGTGGGCGTGGGCGGCGGCGCGGGCAGCTTCATCCGGCGGGGTGATGCCGGAAAGTAAAGTTTTCAGTTCCGTTTCAGTCATGTGTGTTTCTCTTTTGTCGTTGATAGAACTTCGCACCACTTACAAAGCGGCGGGGCAGGGGAGTGCCTGCCCAGTAAAGATGCGGGAAACCGGCGTACAAACTCATGCTTGCAAATCCACATTCCCACTGTACTTTTTCGCTTTTCCAAACGGAAAAGCCAGAACCATTGTCGGTGGAATCCCAGTGATGGAATTCGTGAATATACAAATGCTCTCCGGCATGGAACAGCAGGCTGTCGGCTTTGGCGGTCATGTCGGCATAGCCGAACCGCACCAGCCGCCCCACCTTGACGCCTTTGCCGGGCAGAACGCCTGCCATGGGCCAGGCGGTACCGCTGGCATCTTCCAGCGTCTGCCCCAGATACAGAAAGCCGCCGCACTCTGCCACCGTGGGCAGGCCGCCGTTTACGGCATCCCGGATGGCATCGCGCATGGTTTTGTTTTCGCTCAGCGGCCGGGCATACAGTTCCGGGTAGCCGCCGGGCAGATACAGCCCGCAGATGTCCTCCGGCAGGGTGATGTCGTGCACCGGACTGAAGAACACCAGCTCTGCCCCGGCAGTGCGCAGGCAGTCCAGCGTTTCGGCGTAGGCAAAGCAGAATGCCTTATCCTGTGCCACAGCAATGCGGACGCCCGCCGTTTGCAGAGCAGGCGGCGGCACCGGGGCAGGAGCCGGTCGTTCGGTCAGCGCTTCCAGCGTTGCCCAGTCCAGATTTGCTTCCAGCGCATCGGCCAACAGGCCGATCTTCTGGGCAAGATCGGTGATCTCTCCGGCGGTTTTCAGGCCCAGATGGCGGCTCTCCACCACCGCCTGCGGCAGGCGGGGCAGATACCCCAGCACCGGCAGGCCGGTCTCGGTTTCCAGCAGGGGCTTGAGCATCCGGAAGAGCTTTTCGGAGCAGTCATTCAGCAGGATGCCTGCAATGTGGCTCTCCGGTTTGAAATGCACAAGGCCCTGGATCTCTGCGGCCAGCGTCACACTGGCCCCCTTGGGCTGTACCACCAACAGTACCGGCAGGTCCAGCGCATCGGCCAGCTCCCAGGCACTGGCGCGGGTGGTCAGGCCCTGCCCATCGTAAAAACCCATGGCCCCTTCGCACACCACAGCCCCGTGCCCGGCAGCATAGTGGGCGTACAGTTCCCGTACCGTATTTTTGGCAGAAAGATAAAGATCCAGATTGTGGCTCTCCACCCCCAGCACCGACCGGTGGAACATGGGGTCGATGTAGTCCGGCCCGCTCTTGAAGGCGCAGGGGTCCATGCCCCGCTTTTTCAAAGCGGCCAGCAGGGCGCAGGTGACGGTGGTCTTGCCGCTGCCGGAACGCGGTGCGGCGATGACGAACTGCATCATTTGCGTTCTCCCGTGATCAGAAAAATGGGGTTGTTGGCGGTCAGCAGGTGGAGCCTGCCTGCCGGTTTGGTACGGCTCACGGCAAGCTGGGTCACCTCAGCGGAAAGGCCATGAGCCGTAAGGGCTGCAATGGCGGCGCTCAGGGATTCCAGCGCAATGGCGGCAATGCAGATGCGCGCATTGGCGTTTTTGGCCAGAACCGTGTCCACCACCGCGGCCATGCTGCCCTTGGTGCCGCCAATGAACACGGTATCCGGGGCAGGCAGGGCTTCCAGTGCGGCAGGGGCACGGCCCTCAATGAGGGAGAGGTTCCACACCGCAAATTTTTCGCGGTTCCGGCGGATGAGGGCGCAGGCGTCCGGCTCACACTCCACCGCATACACATGCCCCTGCGGGGCGGCCAGTGCCAGCTCCACGCTCACACTGCCGGTACCGGCCCCCACGTCCCACAGGGTATCGGCGGGTCGCACGGCCAGTTTGGCCAGCGCGGCGGCCCGCACTTCCTGCTTGGTCATGGGCACCTCGCCCCGGATGAAGGCCTCATCCGGCAGGCCGGGGGTGCGGCGTTCCGGGTGCACGGCATGTTCCACCAGCAGGACACTCAGGGAAGCAAAGGCCTGCCCGGCCAGTTCCTGCGCGGTGCCAAAGTGGATCTTTTCGTCGGGCGTGCCAAGGTTTTCGCCCACAAGGGCGTGGGCATCGCCCAGCCCGGCGGCGGTCAGTGCGGCACACAGGGTGGCCGGGGTCTCGGCCCCGCCGGTGAGAAAGAATACGGTTTTATGGTTCATGCAGGCAGACACCGGGTCGCAGGCACAGCCGTGGGCAGAAACAAGAGTCCAGTCCTGCCAGGGGCGGCCTACGGCGGCGGCCAGCAGCTGTACGCTGGAAAGGCCGGGCAGCACCCGGCAGGAGATGCCAAAGGCCCGCAGCATGGGCAGCAGCTGGGATGCGCCGGAGTAGAACCCGGTATCGCCGCTGTACACCAGCGCAATTTCCTCGTCCGGGTGCGCGGCCAGACAGGCCAGAATTTCGTCCGGTTTGTACAGGGCCTGCCGGTTTCCGGTGCAGCCCTCCGGCAGTGTGGCCAGCAGCCGCTTTGCGCCCAGAATGCGGTCGGCACCCTGCAGGGCGGCAAGACCCTGTGCGGTCAGGCTGCCGGGGGTGCCGGAGCCCATACCAATGAGTGTGATCATCCTTTCAGCACCTCCCTGCAGCGGGTCAGGATCTGGTCTGCCGTCTCACCGGTCTCGGCCGGGCGGCGGATCACGATGAGCTGGACGCCGGTGTCGGCGGCAGCCTGCGCTTTCTCGGCAAAGCCACCGGCGGCCCCGCCGTCCTTGGTCACGAGAAAGCGAATGGAGAATTGCTCCAGCAAGGCCCGGTTCAGCGCGTAGGAGAACGGCCCCTGTAAAGCAAGGATATTCTTGTGGGGGATGTGCGCGGCCTCGCAGGCGGCAATGCCGTCCAGTGTAGGCAGCACACGGGGGTACAGCCGTTCCGGGGCCAGCTGCGCAAAGGCAGGCAGCTCCTTGGCCCCGGTGGCCAGCAGGACATTGCCCTGCGTTTGGACCAGAAAATCCGCCACATGTGCTGCCGACTGGAACACCATGCTCCCGGCAGGCAGGGGGCTTTGCGCACGCAGCAGCCGGTGATATTCCACCCCGGCGGTGCGGCAGGCCGTGCGGATGTTGCGGGTGGCGTCCACCGCATAGGGGTGGGTGGCGTCTACGCACAGGTCGGCTCCCTGCACAAGGACGGCCATCTCGTCCGGGGTCAACCGGCCGCAGTGCACTGTGATGCCGGCAAAGCTGCCCTGTTCCTCGCTGCCCAGCGGGGTGGCCACGCTCACCAGAACGTCCGCCCCAAGCTGGGCCAGCTGCCGGGAAAAAATGCGGCCCTCGGTGGTGCCGCTGAACACCACTGCCCTCATACGCGGTACCCCCGCGGCGTGACCATGCGGCCCTGCAGCACCCGGGTGTTGCGGTTGCCGATGTACACGGTGGTAAACATATCCACGGGCGTTTGCTCCAGCTGGGCCAGCGTCAGCACCTGAGCGCTCTGGCCTTCCCGGCCGATGTTGCGCACCAGCCCACAGACGGTGTCCGGGGCCTTGCCGTTTTGCAGCAGGATGCGCACGGCCCGGGCCAGATAGTCCGGCCGCCCCTTGGAAGAAGGGTTGTACACCGCCATGCAGAAATCGCCCATGGCCGCTGCGGCCAGCCGCTTTTCAATGACCTCCCACGGAGTGAGCCGGTCGGAAAGAGAGAGCACACAGAAATCATGGGCCAGCGGGGCACCCAGCACCGCGCCGCCGCTCAGGGCGGCAGTCAGGCCGGGCACCACCTCCACGGTCACGTCCGGGCAGCCTTCGGCCAGCTCCAGCAGGGGGCTGGCCATGCCGTACACTCCGGCGTCACCGCTGCACACCAGAGCCACGGTCCGGCCGCTGTGGGCAGTTTCCAGTGCCCAGCGGCAGCGGTCCAGTTCTTTGGTCATACCGGTGGCATAATATTCTTTTTCCGGGTAATAGGGGCGTACCAGATCCAGATAGACCGGATAGCCGCACAGCACCTCGGCTTCTTCCAGGGCGCTCTGCGCCTGTGCGGTCAAAAACTGCGGGTCGCCGGGGCCAAGCCCGACCACATATACGATATCAGCCATTCTGCCACCTCCAGTCCGGGGCATAGGGGCACAGCGCCAGCGCAAAGGTCACACCGCCGCCCGCCTGTTTCGGGATGCGGATGCAGCCGCCGGACGCCAGCACAGCGGCCCGCTCACACACGTTGTCCACCCCGGTGACGCTTTGCACGAAGGGAGATGGTGTGAACGGCCCGGGCAGTGCCCGCAGCTGCTCCGCAGAATAAAACGTGATGGGCCAGCCGTGGGCCCGGCAGAACGCCAGCAGCCCGGCCTCGTCAGCCTTCAGGTCGATGCTGGCCGCCGCCGTGATGCACGCCGGGGCAAGGCTGTGCCGGGCGCAGAAGTCAGCAAAGGCGGCTTCCAACTGCTCGGCACATGTCCCCCTGCGGCAGCCGATGCCCAGCACCCCGATGCGGGGCACCAGATGCAAAGCGTCCCCGGCAGGGGAGAGGGTAAGGGCAAAATCGACTTCGGCAGGGGTCCGTGCGGGATCCACCCCGGCGGGCGGGGTGCCCTGCACGGGAAACTCAGCGGCAAACCGCACCGACTGCCCGGCCAGCAGCTTGCTGCTGACATGCTTGATGCGCTCCGCTTCCAGCACCGTGCAGTTCTGGTGCTTTGCCCACTCGTCCACCGCAAAAATGCCGTGGGCGTCGGTGGCCGTGGTGATCACCGGAACGGCTCCGCACACGGCGGCCAGTGCACGGGCCAGGTCATTGGCACCACCCAGATGACCGGACAGCACCGGCACCGCAAAGCGGCCGCATTCGTCCAGTACCACCACCGCCGGGTCCGACGCCTTGCTGCGGCAGTGCGGCGCAATGGCCCGCACCGCAATGCCCACGGCTCCCACAAAAACAAGGGCGTCGCTCTGCACAAACTGCAGGGCGGTCCACCCGGCAAGGGAGACGCCGCCGCTGCCGCAGCGGTCCACACTGCCGGGCAGGGCGTCTGCCAGCCGCCGGGCCAGTGCCAGACCGGTGTCGGTAAAGGCCAGATAGGCCCGGGTCATTGGTCGGACCCCTTGCGGAACTCGGTGGTAAAACCGGGGTCGTACAGCTTGCTGCGCTCGTACCGGGTGCCAAGGAAATCGCCTGCCACGATGAGCGCTGTTTTGGTGATGCCGGCGTCGTGCACGCTCTGCGCCAGAGAACCCACGGTACAGCGAACGGTTTTCTGCTCCGGCCAGGTGGCCTTGTATACCACGGCGGCGGGGGTGTCCGGCGTGTAGGCACCGCCCTGCAGCAGAGCATCCTGCACCTTGTCTACCAGACCGATGGACAGGAAAATCACCATAGTGGCCCCGTGGGCGGCAAGACTGGCCAGCTTTTCCCGCTCGGGCACCGGGGTGCGGCCTTCCATGCGGGTGATGATCACGGTCTGGCTCACGGTGGGCAGGGTGTATTCGGCATTCAGTGCCGCCGCCGCGCCGCAGAAGCTGGACACGCCGGGCGTGTCATCGTAGGCGATGCCGTCGGCGTCCAGTTCATCCATCTGCTCCCGGATGGCCCCGTACAGGCAGGGGTCGCCGGTGTGCAGGCGCACGGTGATTTTGCCGTCTGCCTCCATGGTGTGCATCACATCCAGCACCTGTTCCAACGTCATCTCGGCGCTGTTGTAAATGGCGCAGCCGGGTTTTGCCAGTCCCAGCAGGGCCGGGTTGACCAGACTGCCCGCATAAATGATGCAATCAGCCTCCTGCAGCAGGGCTGCGCCCCGCCGAGTGATCAGGTCCGGGGCACCGGGCCCCGCGCCTACAAAGTGTACCATAGCAGTTACTCCTTTACCAGTACCGTTGCAAAATATCCGGCCTTGCTGCCATCCTGCGGCGGGCGCGCAGTCGAAAGGTCGGGGAAGATCGTTTCATCCGGCAGGCCGCAGCTGCACACGAGGGCGCTGCGGCTCAACGCACCGTGGGCGTCCAGGGTGTCCAGCAGGGCGGGCAGCTGACGCCCGGTTTTCATCAGGACTTTCGTGCCGGGGGCGTCCAATACCTCGTCGGCCCGGCTGCCGGGAGCGATGGTCAGCGGAGCGTCCATGCCGCCGGTAAGGGGCTGATTCAGCCGGGCTGCAGCCGCGCAGAAGCTGGGCACACCCGCCGCCATCGCGGTGGCATAGCCCTGCGCCTGCAGGATCTCCTGCAGATAGCCAAAGGTGGCATAAATGGACACGTCACCCAGGTTCAGCATGGCCACATCCTGCCCGGCATCCAGAAAAGGCCGCACTGCGCTGGCAGCGGTCTCGTGAGAGGCGCGCAGCACGGCGGCGTCCCGGCTCATGGCAAACTGCAGGGGTAGAATGGTCTTGCCGTCCAGCTCGCTGCCCAGCGCCCGGCGGGCGATGTCCAGCGCCAGCATCTGCCCGGAAGCGGTCTGCGGCGCAGCCAGCACCGGGCACTGCCGCAGCAGTCGCACGGCCTGCAAAGTCAGCAGCTCCGGATTGCCGGGGCCGACACTGACCCCGTAAAAGGTGCCGGTCATGCGTTGTTCCATTGTTCAAGCAGCTCCTTTGCAGTTTGTGTTGCACCAAGCGGCCCGTGCTGGTTGGAAAACAGCACTGCACCCACCCGGAAGGCTTCGCCCGCCCGGCGGTCGAGATGCAGTTGGATGGCATCCAGCAGGCTTTCCAGCACCGGGGCGCGCAGTCCGGCGGCGTCCAGCAGCTCCAGACAGGCGTCGGTGGTGGCGGCGGCGTACAAAGCCGCGCACAGCTCCCGGCCTGCTCCACAGAGGGCGGCATGGGTACAGAACAGCTCGGTGCGGCAGTCGGCCGTGTGGGAGTGGGTGTTCATGATGCCGCCGGCCACCTTGACCAGCTTGCCCACATGGCCCACCAGCAGCACCTGCTCAAACCCGGCGGAAGCCGCCATATCCAGCGTATCTCCGATGAAGTTGGAGGTCTTGACCACCGGGATGGCCGCAAAGGCCGGGTAGGCGTCGTGCAGGTAGTCCAGCCCGTAGTTGCCCGGGGCAAGGATGAGTCGCTTTGGGGTACCGGCCCGCAAAACAGCCTGGTTCATTTCCAGCTGGATGGTGTCCAGGATGGCCTGCTGGCTCATGGGCTCCACGATGCCGCTGGTGCCCAGCACCGAAAGGCCGCCCTCCACCCCGATGTGCGGGTTGAAGGTGCGCCGGGCCACTTCCTCGCCGTTCTGGATGGAAATGGTCACCGCAAAGCCGCCGGTATAACAGGCGGCTTCAGCCTCCCGGCGCAGGGCCTCGGCGATCATCTGCCGGGGCACATGGTTGATGGCGGCGGCACCAACGGGTTGGTCGAGGCCGGGTTTGGTCACCCGGCCCACACCTCTGCCGCCGTCGATGCGGATGTCCGTGCAGTCCGGCAGCAGTTCCACTGTGGCGATCACCGGCAGACCGGTGGTCACGTCCACGTCATCGCCGCCGTCCTTTTCAATGGCGCATTCGGCCCCAGTGTCGGTGCGGCGGCAGAACAGGGGTGCTACCTCCACCACGATGCCCTTTGGGGTGCGCAGCGCCACCGTCTCCGGCGCATGGCCGGTGAGCAGCAGCCGGGCCGCGCCCGCTGCCCCCAGCGCCGCACAGGTGCCGGTGGTATAGCCGCAGCGCAGCAGCTTCTGCCCGCTGCGGACGTAGTGCTCGAACGTGGGCTTTTGAGGTTTTGCCTGACCGAACAGGGCCGTATACTGTTCGTCGCTCAGCGCATAAAGCGCACGGATGTTGTCCGGGGCAAAGGCGGCATCCGGGGTCAGCACGCCGGAAACATGGTCCGGGAACACGCACACCACTGCGTCCGCGATCTTCTGTGCCATGTCCAGCTCATGCAGGCTCACGATGACCGCAAGGCCCTGTTCATGGGCCAGCTTCTGCAGGATGGTCAGCAGCTCGATCTTGCCCTTGATGTCCAGAAAGGAGGTGGGCTCGTCCAGCAGCAGCACTTTAGGCTGCTGGCAGATGGCACGGGCCAGCAAAACACGCTGACGCTGACCGTCACTGATGCAGTTGAAGTCCCGGTCCGCGAGATGCGCAGCTCCGGCAATTTCCAGTGCATCCTGCACGGCCTGCCGGTCGGCGTCGGACAGAATGCCCAGCCGCCCGGTGTAAGGGATGCGCCCGGCGGCGGCAAACTCAAAGCAGGTGGTCAGCTCGGTGCGGCGGGTGTGAGGCAGCATCAGGGCCAGCTTCTGCGCCCGGGCCGTGCCGGTGTAGGCGGTCAGGTCCTGCCCGTCCAGCAGCACAGTGCCGCCCAGCGGGGCCAGCTGTCCGGCCAGTGTTTTGAGCAGGGTGGATTTGCCCGCACCGTTGGGGCCGACAAGGACAAGGATCTGCCCCGGCGTTGCCCTTAGTGCAATGCCGGAGGCCAGCGGCGTTTTGCCGTAGCCGATGGCAAGCTCCTGCGTTTCACAGAGAAATTCCTTCATTGTGCACCCTCCCGGTTCCGGCGGATGAGCAGCCCGATGACCACCGGCGCACCAAACACGGCGGTGACCGCGCTGATGGAAAGCTCCGTGGGAGCAAACAGGCTGCGGGCGATCAGGTCGCACAGCAAACAGAAGGCGGCCCCGCCCAGGCAGCAGCCCGGCAGCACCACCAGCGGCTTTGCGCTGCCCAGCAGCTGCTTGACCAGATGCGGCACTGCGATGCCCACAAAGGAGATGGGCCCCGCAAAGGCCGTGACACAGGCCGCCAGCAGACTGGAAAGCAGTACCAGCAGCCGGGAAAAACGCTTCACGTTTACGCCCACGCTCTGGGCATAGGCTTCGCCCATCTGGTAGGCGCTCATGGGTTTGGAGAGGCAGAAGGCTGCTGCCAGCGCAGGCAGCACCACCAGTGCCGCCGCCTGTACATTTCCCCAGGTCATGCCGGAAAAGCTGCCCTGTGACCAGTTGTGCAGGTTGACGATGTTGGAGTCCTGTGCAAATGCCACCACGAACTCGGTGACAGCGGAACAGATGTAACCGATCATGACGCCGCAGATGACCAGAATGCTCATGCGTTGCACCCGACGGGCCACCGCCAGCACAAAGGCCATGGCGGCCATAGCCCCCGCAAAGGCGGCCAGGATCAGGGTGAGGGAGCTGGTGAGCAGGCCGTGGTTCAGGAACACCACCATCACCAGCGCTACGGCTAGCTTGGCTCCGCTGGAAATGCCCATGACAAAAGGCCCGGCGATGGGGTTGGCAAAAAAGGTCTGCAGCAGATAGCCTGCCGCAGAGAGTGCCGCGCCCAGCAACACCACCATCACGGCCCGGGGCAGGCGCAGCTGGGTGATGATGCCCACCGACAGTGCGTCCTGCCCGCGGCCGGTCAGGGCCGCCAGTACGGCACCGGGGGTCAGGGCAACACTGCCCCAGAACAGGTTGGCGGCAAACAGAACCACCAGCGCCAGCGCCAGCAGGAGATAAGAAAACAGATAGCGTTTTTTGCGGGTCATAAGCGGTTCCTTACTCAACGTGAATGAAATACTGCAATCCGTCCGGCGCATCCTCGGTGAACAGACGGTGCAGCTCTAGGATAAAATCGGCCAATTCCATGCTCTGCTGGAAAAAGCTCTGGGCAACGCACCAGACATACCCATTCTGCACAGCCTTGAAGTCCGCCAGCAGGGAGCACTTGGCCACCAGCTCGTCGGTGGTGGAGACAACGCCCTCAATGGTACTGTTGTAGATCAGGAAGTCGGCGTCCCGTGCACCGGCGTAGAAGTCTTCCAGCGGCAGGTTCATGGTGGAAAGGCTGTTGCCGCTGTCGGTCAGATCGGCAAACACATAGTCGGCCCCGGCCATCTCGATCATGCGGGCCACATAGTCGCCGCCCTTGCGCACGTTGGCCAGATTGTTGGCCGAGATAGAAAAGAACGCGCAGCTCTTGCCGGTGGACTGCTGGTCCAGCAGGGGAGCGATGCGCTCCGCCTGTCGGTCAAACACCTGCTGTGCCAGTTCCTCCTTGCCCAGCAGGATGCCGTAGAATTTGATCCACTCCATGCGGGCCAGCGGGCCGCTCTCGTAGCTGGAACGCTCCACCAGCACCGGGATGCCGAAGCGCTCCAGCTGCTCCTTGACCTCCGGGGTGTGGTAGATCATGGTGTTCTCGATGGCAAGGCCGCAATTCGCGGCAAGGATCTGCTCGTAGTCCGGGGCGCTGTATTTGCCCGCATAGGCAATGCGCCCGTCCAGCATGGCCTGCCGGGCCTTGTCCAGATACCAGCCCTCGGCGCGGGTGCCGCTCAGGGCGATGCAGTCCAGTGCGTCCAGTGCAAGGAACAGGTCCATCACCGAGGTGGACACCAGATAGAGGTTCTGCAGCGGCTGACGCAGCACGGTCACGCCGTCCGGCACATCGGTCGGAACGGCAGCCCCCTCCGGCACCACAAGGAACTGTGCCCCGTCGGCCGGGATGGAGAGCAGGGTATAGCCGCCCTCGTATTTTGCAGCCGTGAACTGCTGTGCGTAGTCCAGTGCAGCAGTCCCGGCCGGTACCAGCTGCACTTCCACCGTGGGACCGGCCTGCTCGGCACAGGCGGTCAGCAGCAGCCCGGCAGCGGGCAGGAGCCTCAGAAATTGGCTGCGTGTGATCTTGTCCATCTTATTCCAGCGTAAAAGTCAGGGTGTATTCGATCTCGTGCGGGGTGCTCATGGCCACCGTGTCGGCGGTCACGGCCAGCGGGGTGCCCAGGGCAGCGACCGGGATCTCAAAGGTGGAGTTGCCCTCGGTGTTGGTGGGCAGGTACTTCTCGCCGTCCACGACCATATAGTCATAGTTGGGGCTGCTCCATGCGATGGTGGCGGTCATCTTGCCGTCGGCCACGGTCAGAGTGGCGGGGCTGTCCACGGTGGCACGGCCGGAGCCGCCCTCCAGTGCCACAGATACGGTGTATTCGCCGTCTGCGGGGGTCTCGGAGGTCTCCTCGGTCGTGGGCTGGGCATTGCGCACGCTCACGGTGTGGTCGTACCAGGTACCCTTGGAGCCCAGAATGGCCAGCGGGAAGTCCTCATCCAATGCGGTGACCGGGATGTCATAGCCGTACACCTCTTCGCTGGTGCCGTCGGAGTAGGTCACCGTGTCGGTGGTGGGCAGCAGCCAGTCCGTTTTGTGGGCCTCGGCATCAGCGGCCAGGCCGGGGTACAGGTTCACGATCTTTTTGGACACCAGGCTGACATGGAAGGTCATCTTGCCGTCTTTGACGGTCAGGGTGCCTTTGCCGTCGCAGGCCTCGTTGGCATGGAACATGCCGCTGTCGGTATCAAACTCGGCAGTGTATACGCCGTCCGGCAGAGCGGCGGTCTCCGTAACTTCGGATGCGGCGGAACTTGCCGCGCTGGAAGGGGCCTCGGAAGAGACGGCCGACGGAGCGGTGGAAGAAGCGCCGCAGCCCGCCAGAGAAGCGGCCAGCAGCACGGTGACAACGGAAAGGGAAAGCATCTGTTTGCAGCGCATAGAAAAATACCTCAATATTTCAGAATCAAAAGGGAGAAACTCCCTGCAGGTCTCAGTATACCACAATCCTACCAAAAATAAAAATTGCCCGAAAAGATCACTCCCTCCGGGCAATTTGGCAGTTATTTTCAGCCGTTCAGAGAATCAATGGCAGCCTTGGTGTGGGCAACGTACAGCTCCTGAATGGAGGGCACTTCGCCCAGACCGGCGATCTGGCAGTCCACAGACTCAAATGCGCCGGAAGCGTTGAACTGGCTCAGCCAGGAATCCTCGTCGGAACCGGCCATGTCGTTGTTGGCGTGGTCGCCTGCAACCACCATCAGGGGACGCAGGACGACCTTGGTGTAACCGGCGGCCTTCACAGCCTCGATCACGTTCTCGCAGGCGGTCTCCTCAGGCTCACCCTCCACGGTGCCGATGAACACATTGTCATAGCCCAGGGTCTGCATGGTGGTCTGCATCTGGCTGTAGCTCACCTTTGCAGTGTGGGAAGTGCCGTGGCCCATGAACACGAAGGCGACCTTCTCGGCAGCGGCGGCGTCCAGGCTCTCGTAACCGGCATCCTTCACGGCGGCCTCGGTCACGGCCTTGGCAACCACTTCCTTGTCGGAGTTGATCACGGTGGCGTCAGAGCCGACCTCGCCCAGCAGGGGCTCAGCCACGGCAACGCTCTCGAACTTGTCGCGGTAGGAGTCGATCATCTCCATCATCTCGTCGTACTCGGCACCGTGCATCAGATGGGTGGGCTGCACGATCAGGTTCTTCACGCCGTTGGCCACAGCGCGGTCCATGGCCTGCTGCATGTTGTCGATCTTCTCGCCGTCACGGGCCTGCACATGGTTGATGATGATCTGTGCGGTAAAGGCGCGGCGCACGCTCCAGTCAGGGTAGGCGGCCTGCAGGGCGTCCTCGATGCCCTTGATGTCCTTCACACGGCTGTCGTTGAAGGAGGTGCCAAAGGAGACCACCAGCAGCTCGTTCTCGCCGATGTTGTCCTCGTTGCGGGCGGCATCCTTGGAAGCATCGCCGGTGTCACGGCCAAAATAATCGGGGTCAGCATTTTCGCCTTCCACCAGCTCCTTCTGAGCGTCGGTCAAGGCGTCCCAGGCAGCCTTGGCAGCAGCACACTGCTCGTCGGTGTTGTCGTTGCGCTCCTGGACATAGATGGCATCGATCAGGTCTGCCACGTTCTTTGCGGCAGCCTCGTCGGCGTCCTCGCCGGATGCTTCGCTGCTGGCAGCGGCAGAAGAACTTGCTGCGCTGGAAGCGGTGCTGGATGCGGTGCCGCCGCAGCCGCTGAGCACACCGGCGCACAGAGCCAGGGCAGTCAGGGCGGCAGCAGCCTTGCGGATGTTGCGTTTTCTCATGATGAATTCCTTTCCTTTTTGTTCGTACAGAACAGTTTGCATACCCCTGAACATGGCGCTGAAAGGGCGTTTTCCGCAAACAAAAAAAGGCCTTTCTGCTTGCGGAATGGCAACACAAAAAGACCCATGATCCATAGGCTTTTCGGCACGACCAATTCCTCGTGGTCCGGAGCGGTGCGCTCCTGTACCAACAGCAGGCAGGTTTCCTGGCTGAAAGATCTGCGCCCGCCGCCGCCTTCCCAAAGCAACGCTTCAGTGGCCGGTGCCAGAAGCACCCGGGCCGCGGGCTCCCTTATCACAGTGACGAGATCGTGCGGGATTTGCACCCGCTTCCCTTTTAACGTTCCTGCCGCGGCAAAGCGCCTGCGGCGGAACGCACCTGCTGTTTTTGTTCAGTTCGCAGAGAAGTATAGCACAGTACCGGTAAAAACGCAAGAGCGGCATAAAACAAGCCCCCGACCCTACACGAAATTCGTGCAAGACCGGGGGCTTGTTGTGCTGGAGCAGGATACGGGACTCGAACCCGCCGCCTACTGCTTGGGAAGCAGTCGCTCTACCGGATGAGCTAACCCTGCACACTGCTTTATCATTGTAGCAAAGCAGGGGACAAATGTCAAGAGCGGATCGCGCCGAAAACGGTCGGGTCAGTTTTTCGTGGTGTAGGTCAGGTCCAGCACCGGGGTGAAGGGGTTGAACACCAGTCCTTCCACGCCGTCGGCCACCAGCAGACGCTTCTGCTGGGCGGCCAGCGGCACCACGGTGCAGCCCTCCAGCAGCTGGCGTTCACATTCACGCAGCAGCTGGCAGCGTGCGGAGCCGGTGCGCTGGATGCTTTCAGACAGGGCCCCGGCATAGAGCGGGTCGGTGAGACCGGTCAGATTGTTGTCTCCGGCAAATTGCTGCAGCATCTGGTATACGCTGCCGCCCTCGGCCCGGATGGGAGCCAGTGCGATGGTGTATTTGCCGCTGGCAAGGCGGGCGTCGAACTCCTCCTGCGGCACCTCTTCCACCGAGAAGAAGAGGGAACAGTCTTTCTGCCAGGCACCGTTGATCTGCTCCATCGTCTCGGTCAGGCCGGAGCCCTGGGGCAGCAGAATGGTCACCCCGTTGAAGTCGGAGCTGGCCATGCCCTGCCGGGCCTGCATGTACAGTGCCTTTGCATCCGGGATGGTGGGCAGCAGGTCCCCGGCAGCATCGCGGTAATCGATGCCGTCCACGGTCAGGCCGTCCGGAACAAGGCCGGTCACCTCCGTGAACAGCCCCGAGGAGGGCACCGACAGGTTCTGCAGGGCGATGCCGGCCAGCGCCTGCCGCAGGGATGCAACCGCGAACACCGAGCCTTCCGATGCGTTGAACAGCAGGGCCCAGGTGGTGTCGGAGTATTCCACGCTCTGCAGGGAAGTGGCTTCGGCGGTGTCATCCAGGGCGGCCGAGCACTTTTCGTCTGCAATGAGCTGGGCGGCACTCTTGTCGGTGTTGCTGGTGTTCTGCACAAGGCGCAGGTTGTTCACCAGCGGGGACGCGGCACTGCGGCGCAGGAACAGGCCGCTGGCCGTCCAGTTGTAGATGTAAAAGCTGCCGCTGGACAGAGTGGATGTACTGCTCAGACCGTAGGTGCCGCGGGTGCTCTCAAAAAAGGCTTCGTCACAGGGCATGGCACCCGGCAGGGTGAGTTTGGAAAGGAAGGTGTCGTCCCGCTCGCTCAGGCGGAACACCAGTGTCAGTTCTCCGGTGGCCGACACGCCCAGCGTGCCGGGGTCGGCAGTGCCGTCCAGCACGGCGGCACTGTTCTGGATGGCAGAAAACTCCACCGCATAGGGCGAGGCTGTCTGGGGGTCGAACACCCGGCGAAATGCATACACGAAATCTTCAGCGGTGATGGCGTAGTCCGTGGCGGCACCTTTCGTGCCGGTGTAGGTCAGGCCGCTCTTTAAATAAAAGGTATAGGTGAGCCCGTCGGAGGAGATCTCCCACCGCTCACACAGGTCCGGCGCCAGCTCGCCGCTGGCATTGCGGCGCACGAGTCCGCCATACAGGTTCTCGCAGGCGATCACATCCTCGGCCTTGGTGGCTACCTGCGGGTCAAGGTTTGCGGGGATATTGTCCACAAACCAGGTAAAGCTGGTGCTGGCGGAGCTGCCGCCGCAGCCCGCAAGCAGAAAAGCAAACGCAGCGGCAAGCACCACTGCGGTCATGCGCAAAAAACGATTCAAAAAAGAAACCCTCATTCCGTTCATCATGGTGCAGAAACCCTCAAAAACGGCTCTGCAACGACAAGTGTAGCAGAAACACAGACAAAAAACAATTGCCTTTTTGTGAATTTACCGCGCTTTTTGGTGCCGAGTGCACGGTTTTCCGTTGCCAAGCGCGGCCAAATGGACTATAATAGTACAGCGAAACTCACAAATGCCGGGCAGTTCCGGCGTGTTCAGAATACGATACTGTACGAAGGAGGATCTGTTTTTATGCAGAAGGATCAACAGAAGCTCGAACAGCTCATCAAGGGCAAAAAGGTTGCCTTTATCGGTGCGGGCGTCAGCCACAAGACCCTGATCAAAGAATTTGTGGAGCTGGGGGCACACGTTACCCTGTGCGACCAGAAAAAGAGCGTGGAGGACTTCGGAGATTACGCCGCCACCATCCGGGAGCTGGGCATTGACCTGAGCCTGGGCGAAAACTATCTGGACGGCTTCAAGGGCCAGGATATCATTATGCGCACCCCCGGCTTTGTGGGCTACTTTGA
>ENA-UONS01001689-UONS01001689.1-human-gut-metagenome-genome-assembly--contig:-CS19-NODE-1689-length-19247-cov-8.439141_pt1 | contig 19247 bp, 23 predicted proteins | sample MGYA00242458_ERZ724005 | MGnify/ENA metagenome assembly ERZ724005
CGACGAACTGCTGTCCGGCGCGGGCGGCAACAACGCCACCAAAACCGAGCAAGCGGAAAGGCTGATACTTGAACTGCTTGCAGATGGGAAAGAGCTTGCAAGCGAGGACATTGTAAAAGCCGCAGCCGAAGCCGGAATATCCGAAAGGACAGTACAGAACGCCAAGCGCAACATGAGCGCGGTTTTAGGCGCGAAGCGTATCGGCGGGCAATGGTACAACTTCCTAAAGAAGCCGCAGCCGCCCCAACCCGCAAACTGAAAGTGCAAAACGCAGAGCCTTTGCGCTTTGCACTTTCGCACTTTCACTATACCGACCACCGCCCCATGTGCTGACCGCATGGGGCTTTATCTTTGAAAGGAGAGCCTATGAGCAACGAAACCAACACCCGCACCGCCACCCCTACCGCTTCCCCTCTGACCGCACAAGGTACACAGCAGCCCGTTATGGTAAAGAGGATTGGAAAGACAACCTATCGTGTCAAGCTGCATTTCAGCGAAACGAGCAAGGAAACGATGACCGATAAGATTAAGCGGCTTATTTTGAATGATTGTGCAAAAGAGCTTGAACAAAGCGAAAAAATTTCTTAAACACCCTTGACAAAGCGTATCAGAGGCCACACTGCTGTCCGCCATGGAGCATGCGAGCCGTTTCGTCGCGGACAGCGATCTGAAAGCCGCCCTGGATGACGACACGAGTCATTCGGGAGGCATCGGCACGCCCGCGACCCGCGCCAGCATCCTCGAGAGCCTGGTCAAAAGCGGCTACCTGCAGCGCAAGGGCAAGCAGATACGCAGCACCGCCGCCGGACGGATGCTCATCGGCGTCGCCATCGACGAGTTGAAGGATGTGAAGCTCACCGCACAATGGGAGCAAAGCCTTGCCGACATCGAACATGGCAAGAGCGACGAGGCGTCCTTCCTGAACGAGATCCGCACGGCCTGCGCGGCGATGCCCGGCCGTGTCATGGAGATGACCCAGCGGGATAGCCTGCGACAGTTGGCGCAGCAGGCCGGCGAACGCGAGTCGTTCGGCCCCTGCCCGCGTTGCGGCAAACCCGTGGTCAAGACCGGAAGCATCTGGCAATGCTCGTCGAACAAGAGCATGAAGGATGACACCGGCGCCTGGAAGCTCAGCGAGGGATGTGGCTACAAGATCTTCGCGGAGAAGTTCGGCAAGAAGTTGACCGATAGTATGGTCCGCCGCACGCTGGAAGGCAAGCGTCCGAAAGTGTCCGGCCTGAAATCGAAGGCCGGCAAGACGTTCGACGCGCGCCTGGTGCCAGACCGGCAATACGGCATCGGATTGTCGTTCGACGATCTGGACAGGAAAAAGAAGTAGGCCATCGCATGCGCACTTCCCCGCCCTCTCTTTCTATCACCTGCATCGCCATGGACAACGTGAGGAAAATCCTGAAGAACAGGCGCCTCAGTGTAAATGGACTTCTGACTTTGATCCACAGCAAGCATCCTGATTGTGGCCTGCCATACAGCATTTTGCGCAGGCTTATCTCCTATGAGCGAAAGATGACTATCGATGAGACGATTCTGATTTGCGACGCCCTTGACGTTCCGTTCACGGCATTGTTCAGCTTCGCGGGAGAATTTCCTCATGGGCAGCTCAAGGGTATGACGGCTGCGGATATCTACCACGTCATCGAACAGGATGATCCAGTCCAGTTGGTCATCTCCAAATGCAAGAATCTGCGTTATGCCTATCGGATCGCTTTTCAGGTCCTGCTCGATGGTCTCAGGGGCATCACGGATAATTACCCTTCTCTGGAGGATCTCAGAATCACTAATCCGGAGACGTTGCGTTCAGTGTTTTGCATCGAGGCGATTCTCCATGCCGCCGCGCTCTCCGATTCCGACATTCGCACATGCCGCGCATGGGCATCAGACCCATCGTATGCGTCGACCGTCGCAGATGTTATCCGTAAGGCCGGAAGCCGTTATCCGGAAGAGGAACGAAAACAGGTAGAAGATATCCTTATGTTCCTTGAGTCAAAGGACGCTGCCGAAACCTGGCATACGATTGGGCATCGCATGCCCGATATCTTCGTGATGCCCGGCTCCTCTGCGTCGTTTCATGGAAAGGACGCTTTTCAATCCATCCATTGAATTGGAGAATCTGCTCAAATCCTCCAGTATGGATTCTCATAGGTTCGGGCAATCCGAAGGCTCAAGAGGAGATATACCGGTTTGATTGGTTTTTCGCAGATTAGGCTCCGCTACGTTCCAATGTGGCGTCGCTCTACTTCGACGTTTAAACATCACTGATGTACCATCAACAACTTTATAGTGTTTTATATGGCTTTATAAAAGCCTATAATGCTTTATAGATGTTTAGATTGTTTATATTCTAAGGAGACCGGCCATGAACGACATGCCACCAATCCAAGCGCTCAATCCTTTCATGCCAGGCGCGGGGATGCGTCCGCCGGAACTCGTCGGAAGGGAGAAAGACCTCGAGACCATGGACCGTATGGTCGCACGCACCAAGCTGCATATGCTTGACAGAGGGATCATCTTCAGCGGACTAAGAGGCGTCGGTAAGACGGTCCTCCTCATTGCATTGCAGGAACTGGCCTCCTCGAAAGACATGGCCACGGCGAGAATCGAAGCGGAGGGGAACACGGAAACCGACTATGACGCGCTCTTCCACGAGATAACACTCGCAGCCACGCGTCTCCCCTCATCATGGTTAAGGGAAAACCTCGCCAAGGCGATAGCAAACGTCAACTCGATATCACTCGACTTCTTCGGAGCAGGCGTGACCGTAAGCACCGACAAACCGGAACAGGCGCGGACGAATTCGTTCAAACTCGAGCTTCTCATCGAATCCGTCACGAAAGAACTGCGGAAAAACAACTCGGGCCTCTACCTGTTCATCGACGAATTGCAGGAAATGTCGGAAGAACCACTGGGAACGCTCATATCCATCCAGCATAGGATGGGACAGGAAGGGCTGCCTTTCTACATCATCGGGGCCGGTCTTCCGAATCTCCCAGGAACACTCAGCAAATCAAGATCATATGCGGAGCGACTGTTTGAATACCGCCGCATAGGGCAATTGGACGATGCCGACACCGCCGAAGGATTCCAAAAGCCCGCCCAAAGCAACGGCAGGCCGTTCTCAGACGACGCGCTGAAAGAACTCGTCCGGGTCAGTCATGGATATCCGTATTTCATCCAGGCTTATGGAAAAGCCGCTTGGAATGCGTCGGACTCGAATCCGACGCCGCTGAGTGCGGTGGCGGAAAGCGAACCATACGCGAGGGCGGAACTGGATGAGGGACTGTATTCATCGAGATGGCAGAGGGCCTCGACCCCGGGAAGACGATATCTCACGGCCATGGCGGAAATCGGAGGTGATACGCCGAGTTCGACGTCGGAAATCGCAAGACGACTTGGAAAGACGCCGGGCGAAGTGTCCATGGCACGCGATTCCTTAATCAAACTCGGACTGATCTATTCCCCGGAGCATGGCAAGGTCGCTTTCACCGTCCCGGACATGGGCGAATTCATTCTGCGTGCCGCACCATCCGACGGGCAGGCATACGACGGACGTCGGTCCAATGTCGACTGACGAATGGCGGTGACTTTTCCCGACAATGTCCATCGCCGCCACGCACGCTCATCCTCTGCACTTATTCTGTAACAAACAGCGGCTTGTGTTGGAGCGCGTTCTGGATGAGCGTGCCCATGTCGGCGACCGGCAGGTAGCGGGCGATGATGGTCCAGATGATCGCGACCTCGATCAGGCCGAGGATGACGGTCACCATTCCCCAAGCGAGTTGCATCCATAGTCTCGGCCCGGTGGCCGCCCGCCCGGTCACTCCGGCGATCACCGTGAGGATGATGAGCGCCGGCACCAATAAGGTGATGTCCCATCCGTTGAACCATTGGCTTACCGAGACAAGCCATTCTACGAGAGTCTCGAGGATTCCTGCCATGTTGCTGTCCTTTCGTTGTTGTTTTCCGTTGTCTGTTCCACATGCGATTCATCCATCGGAAGCCGATGGAGGGTCTCTCGCATCGTTTCGAGTTCCTTCTGGTCCGCTTCCCGTCCCATGCCGTACATTGACGCGAGCGTGAGCAGACTCTGCTCGACATCCTCGGGAAGACGGCCTTCATGCCTGTCGGCCGGATGAGTTTCGTAGTATTCCTCGATGATCGTCGAGCATTGTCGCAGTTCGTCCCAAGTGGGCATGTCATGGTCCATGGGCTGCATGGTTCTTTTGTTCTGAATGGGTTCCGCGTCCACGAGGTCCGTGGCGGTTCCTCCATATGTCATGGTGAGCGCGTCAAGGCTTTGTCTGATGGTCGGTGGCAGCAGAGAGTACGTGTCGTGGCTGCGCTCATCCGCGTCCATGACAGCCCGTTCCATGTAGTATTCCTCCAATCGTCGCATGCGGTCTCTGCGGTTCGCATCGATGATTTCCGCTTCTCCCGTTCCGTGGTCGGCCAATCGGGCGATCCTACCGTTGATGGGATCGGTCAGTGCGTCAAGGGCCGATTGTGCGGCCTCGTCGATATGGTCGCTGTAATCCTCGCCAAACGTCTCGAGGCATGCCTGGGCGATGCCGCCGACCTCGTCGCGTATCCTGCCGAGGGTGACGTCGGGATCGTATCTGCCATGGATGAAGTCGAGGGCCGCCTCGTCCGCGATATCGGACATACGGCTGATGAAACCGATGTCCCGGGAGCAGCGGCCGAGCAGTCTGTCCCCGTCGGGCGTAGGCCTGGTATCCATTGGGATGCCGGAGTCCAGAAGCCTTCCCTCCACATGGACGACCGGCTCTTTCCGTATTGGCTTTTCCGCAATCGGAGTCTTGGCCGTGCCTGGGATGCGGGTCTTCTTCCGGGTGGTTTTGGGTGGCTTGACCACTCCGCTGGTGTGGTTGATGCGGCCGTTGAGGTTGGCCCAATGCTGTTCCTGCCTGCCGCTTTCCGCGGGAGGCCTCTCCCCTAGCGGATCGTCGGCATCCTCCACGCCCCACATGGCCCGGTAGACGGCGACGTCGCGCAGGAGATGCGCGTCGGAGTTTCCGGCCGCAGCGAATACTTGGCCGACCCATGCCTGGCCGGAGCGGCATGCTTCCTGTTCGAGGTTGCTGATCTTGGTTCCGATGAGTCGTTCGTTCTGTCGTACCAGGTCGAGTGCCGCGTCATGCTTGTGGGAGCGGATGGGTGGAAGGATGCCACCGACCCAATTGTCGTGGACGCTGCCGTTGACCCGGTCCAATAGTCCCGCGTTCAATCGTCCCGCGATGGTGGCCGCCCAGTCGGGCTCCACGGGGCGGCTTTTCTTTTTCAGGTCCGAATCCTGGTTGATGGTGTCTCGCGCGGTTTTGCGCAGGGCTTCCCATTCGGGGAACATGGACTGGTCGATATCGTCCCGGGCCTGTATATGCGCGTCAAGCATGGCCTTGACCGCCGGCGTGTACCGCTCGTCCATGCTGAACCGGCTGCGGCCGGGGTCCAGGGATGGTTCCTCATGATATGGGATGCCGGTCTCGTCCATCATGTGCCGGACTGTTTCGATCATGTCGGATGGCGCGTCCATGTCGAGCGTGAACGTGCCGCCTGTTTCCGTGCCGGCCGCGGGCATCATGCCGCGTGCCGCGTGGATGGCGGCGTGTTCGGCCTTCTCCGCCGTGAGCCTGCGTGGCTTCTTCTCAAGGCTTTGTCTGATGATGGCGGTGGCACGTTTCGGGTCGGTCATGTAGGCGCGGGACCAGACTCCACGGAGCCATTCGAAGCTTGGACTGCGTTTGATCTTGTCCACGGTCCTCGCGTCGTGCGTCTTGCCGAGCATGGCGAGCAGGTGGGGGCCTGCGATGAGTCCGGCCGCGTAATCGTGTTCGCGGAGCAGCCGTTTCAGATCGTACCGGTCCTTGTATTCCTGTTCCATGGTTTCGGTCGCGGTCATGGTCTCCGTGTGGGTCAATAGCGAGTCGAGCATGCGGCTCATGGCGATTTTCCTCGGGTCCTCTTCCGCACCGGTGAGCATGTGGTCGATATGACGGTCCTCTTCGCTTTTGCAGCCGAACAGGAAATGGTTTTCCTCCTTGCCACGCGAACCCGCGACGTATTGCAGGTTGCATGCCATGTTCTCGTCGGATGGGAACACCGCAGCGCACCGGTCCACGGTCATGCCCTGGCTGCGGTGGACGGTGGCCGCGTATCCGGCTTCGCATGCTTCCTTGAGCCAGTCGTTCGGGATTCTGCATTCGACACCGTCCGCGAGGTTCACGCATCTCGCGCCAGCTTTTCCAGTGGAGATGATTTTGAACGTCATGCCGTTTTCGATGGGACGGCCGATCTGGTCGCGCACGTTTCGCGAATTGGTTCGGCAGACGATCTGGTCTCCGGTTCCGACGTCGAGTCCGTCGCGCAGACGGCAGAGCTTGGCAGGATCGCTTTCGCTTCTTCCCTGCGCGCGGCGTTCGAGGATGAACCGTTGGTTGATGTCGCGGACCTGCGCGTTCGTGCCGGCGAGCAGAAGCGTGGATTTGCCGAGCGCCTGCCATTTGATGCACATCTGGTACGCCTCTTCCTCCAGGTCGACGTCCTCGCCCCAGTGGATACGGTCGTGCTCCATGTATTCGTCGATGAGTCGGCGGCATTCGTCGACGCTCGACTCGTCCAACCGGTCTCCGCCCTCACGCAGCCGGAGCGTCGCGTCGGCCTCGCCTTCCCAACGTCGTCGGGAAGCGGGACCGTCCGGATCGTCCGCCCATTTCTCGGCTTTGCCGGTGAACCGCCAGAGGCTGGTCAATCGTTCGCATTTCCCGTGCCGGTCGGCGTAGCCGAGCATGCCTCCGGCTCCGGAGACGGAGTCGAGCTGTTTGGGGTCGCCGGTGAGGATGACCTTGGCTCCATGGAATTCGGCGAGTTTGGTGATCCATTGCAGGAGCCTGGTGTCGGTCATGCCCGCCTCGTCCACGATGATCAGCTGGTTCGGCCGGATCGTAGACGAGTCCGTGATGTGACGGGTCGCTATCCTGGTGCGGATGAACAATCGTTCCAACGGGTTGGACGCGTTCCTCAACTGTTGTTGGAGTCTGCCTTCCTGTTGGATCTCGGCTTTGATCCGTTCGGGATTGTTGAGGGTCAGGAGCATAGCGATGGTCATGCTTTCGCATCCGATGCTGTCTTTGAGCTCACCCACCGCCCTGGCGCTGGTCGCCAGGCCGATGACGCTGCCCTCACCGTACTTGGCCTGCCATGCTTGCGCGACCGCTTTCATGGTGGTGGTCTTGCCCGTGCCTGCCGGTCCGATGATGCTGCTGACCAGGCGTGGATTCTCCAACGCGTATGCGGCGGCTTTCTGCTGGTCGGGTGCGAGTGGATAGCCTCCCTGGGCGCTCATCCGTTCGTTCCACTGGTCGAGCCACTGGTTGCCTTCACCGGGCTTGTATCCGACTCCGGTGGTCTTGTCGAGACCGGAGATCATGTACCGTTCGGCTTCGAGCACGTCGACCGTCGTGTACTGGTCGAGGTCGGCGTCCTCGAACACGCTTTGCCCTTGACGGGTGGCGATGCTCAGATCGTCCAACGCGCCTGGCGGGAGCTTGTACCGGTCGGGTGTGAGTTTGACGCATTGGCTGAGGGCCTTGTCCGCGATCTTGTTCGCGACGATGACGCGTTGCGTCGGATCGATGCGCACTTCGCGTAGGAGGCGTTCGGCTTCGGCACGCACGTTGGTGCGTTTCCATACGGTGTGCGCGTTGACTGTTTTCCGGATGACGGCGCGTGCCTGCCGGTCCAGGTATTCGTCTCCGCCGCCGGCGAGGTGGGTGAGGTCGGCGAGCTGGCCGAGTAGGAGTCGTGCGATGTCGTCCTCACAGTCCGCGTCCACATGCATGAGTCTGGTCTTGCGTGAGTTGACGTCTTTGAACATCTGGTCGAGTTGGATGCCGGGCGCGACTTCTCCAAGTTTCCGATACCAGTGATCGCGTTTCGCTTTCAGAGATGGTTGTATCTCCGGTTTCGCTTTGCGGGTGGCGAGCCATGCTTCCTTATGGAGTTCCGCTTTCATTCTCCAACCGGCTTGCTTGCCCGTGGAGGTTTCATACTCTTTGATTTTCTTTTCGAGTAGGAGATCGATTTCCGCATCCCTGCTGCTGAACGCGTTGATGAGTTCCTGTGGCACTCCATCAACCTCGTTGACCATGGCTTTGGTGCCATTGTCCTGTTTAAGGGTCCATGACCAGCCGAACCGTTCGGTGAGCAGGTCCTGCAACAGGTTCTCATGCACTTCGCTGATCTCGACCATGCCCGCGTAGATCTTCCGCCCGTCCAACGCGGTCCACATTTTGTCGGACGAACGGCGCACACGGTTGCTGATGACGATGTGCTTGTGCGGCTGTGGATCCCCGTTACGGTTGTCGTAATGGTCGAATACGAATCCGGCCACTCCGTCGGCCGAGACGCTGGCGACGCCCCCCTGTCCGGCACGGGTCGTCGCATACTCGTTTTCGAAATACTCGATGGTCATTTCCGTGGCCTTGCGCATGCATTCGTCGATGCCGTCTCTGGTTTCCTTGTCTCCGAACGCCCAGAGGATGCTGATGCTTTTCGGCTGGCGTGTGGTCAGGTCGAATCCGGCGACGGGCGCTTCCCCGTTGTCGCCTTCGCTCATTTTGATGTCTCCGAGGTATTGGCCGTTGGATGGGTTGCGTCGTTCGTTGATGAGGGCGCGGACGGTTTTGCTGGAGGCTGTGGTGCCGACTTTGCCGCCGACGAGTTCCGCGCCCTTGCCGATCCAAACGCCTGGTGGATTGCCGGCCGCCGTGTAGTAGGCGCTCGGGTCGGATGGGTTCAACGCGTTGTCACCGTCGATCGCTTCCCGCGCGTCACGGAGTGGGTATTCGGCGTTGGTGAGTTTGGTGAGGTTCATTGCCATGGTTTGGTCACTTGTCTCCGGTGGGTATCGGACCTGTATAGCCGAGATGTCTGAGCATACGTTCCGCATCACCCTGCGTGCCATATTGGTCGATTTCATTCATGAGGTCAACCACATATCCGCCCATGGTCGCTTGTTCGATGAGTTCCGGCTTGTGCTCCAGGATGGTTTTGAGCTGGAGCATGCATGAAATACGCAGAGCCGACTTGATTCGTTTTGTTTCCTCCGCCGCGAATAGGCTTCGTGTCCACAGTCTATCGGCTCGCGTCCTGTAATCCGCAGCTTCTTGTCGAAGCTGTTTCAGGGTCAGGTTCACGGCTTGTTCTTTTTTGAATCTAGACACAGCCTGTTTTCTTCGGGCATATGTCTTCCGACATTTTTCACTGCAGAATTTGGCCGTCGGTCCACGCCTCGGTTTGCGTATCGGAGTGCCGCATACGGGGCATACTCCTTCGACGATTCGTCCATATTTTTCATCCAACTTGCGCCGTATGCGTTTTATCTCGGACGCCCGCATACGCGTACCGATAAGTTGCCTGTTATCCAGCTTCATGATTCCTCACTTGTATGTCCATGGCCCGCGGTCATTGATCCGTCGGCCTCCCGCGATGTTGTCCTCGCGCCAGATATGCTTCAACGCGGTCTCGTAGGTGACCGTCGTCTCCTTGTGGTCCAGGTCGCCCGTGTATTCGTCCTCGAGCTCTTCCCCTGGCTCTCTGATTCGTCCCATGAACGTGCGGGGAGCCCTGCCCTCCGGACTCACGTCCGGATCGTCGTTCCACCGTCTCACGCCGTTCCAGTGGACGCTGTCGGCGATCAGATCCATCCCGTCCGAACCGATCTCGGTGGAGATCCTGCGGAAATCGTCCCCATATTCAAGAGGGATCATCGGATTGATCTGGAACATCAATAGCGCCGTCCGGGTGAGTTCATAAACCGTCCGAACGACCATCCGGTCATGCCCAGGCACGCTTTCGTTATATTCGCAGGCCGCACGCGCTATCAAGTCCAACGCGTCATGCCGTTCGACCCAAGCATTCTTCAGCTGTTCATCACGTTCCTTCTCATCTCGCCAAGCCTTTCGTTCCTTCAGCAGACGAGAGTAACCGTTCCTACATTTGCGGTGGAACTCATGATAATCCCCTTCCTCCTTATCTCCTTGCTTCTGCCTGTATCGTTCATCGACCGGCTCTCCACAGACCGGGCAAACCGGCCGCTCATCGTTGCTTTCCACGTCTTTGTCACGTCATTTCGACGAAGTTTGTCACGATATCGGCCCCAAACCCCGCCCGACGATGACTTATACCTGCAATTCCGCCGTTTTCGGCGGAATTGGCGTAGCCGAGTGCAAGACGCCCGTGGTTTCTTTTTGGTAGGTATAGTTTTTGGTTTTCTGCTTTGGTTATGGGTATGGATGTTTTCTGTCTGTTGTTGGATTGCTTGTTCTTTTGTTCTGCTTTTGGTTGTGGATGGCTTCTTTTTCTGTGTGTTCTCTTTTTGGCTTGCCTTTCGTTTTGCTTTGTTTCTTGTCCGTATATCCGTTCTTATCGCTTTCCCGGTATGTTCCGTATCCGTTCCGGAGCATGGCATGCAAAAAGCGCCGCGGCACTCAGGTGCAGATTGTTTCCCGAATCGATTCGCCGCCACCGGCGTGACCGGCGCGATATCGATCCGATGGCCGGCCCAGAATCATCTCCGATATCGGACGGTCGCATGGAAGACCATCCATTCCCCCGGAGGATCGATTTGGTCCATTTGGTTCGGAACCGGCCTGGCCGTCCGCCGCCGCATTTCTTCTCTTGGACCGATATCGGGTCCAAATGATCCGATATGGTCCGTCTCCGATATCGGATTCGATGGATGGAAGTTTCCGATATCGGAGCCTTGAGGTCCATGTCGTATCGATGGACCATCCGGTCCCGTACTTGGTCTTAGACCGATATATCGGCAAATGGGCCGATCCCGATATCGGTTCGGATAAGTGGTCCAAATTGGGCCTTTGGCTTCATTCCAGCGATTCATCGTTATTTGGACCATTTGATCCATGGGGTAAATGGTCCAAATGGTTCTGGCTCATTTATTCTTTTGAACCGATATATCGGTAAATGGACGGAATCCGATATCGATGTCGGCATCCCGCTTCGTCGCTTTTTGGTCCGTCACGTCATTGTGGTCTTGGGCTGATGAATGGCCCTCGATTCCGATATCGGCAGGGTCTGTTTGACCTTTTGAGCCGGTGGCCCATCATGTGGACCATGCGATTCGTCGGTGCGCGTAGGCCGATATCGGCTTTCGGACCACCGGATGCGACTCATTTTTATGTGTTGTATCAATTTTTGCTACAACACTTATTTCATACCGGAAGCGTCACTTCCCATCAAGGACGACGCGGATCTGGGCGGTGCCGTTCCGTTCCTCCAGCACGTCCAGCCGCCAGGCGTCGCCGAGCGAGGCCTCGATCTCGCTCAGGAGGAGGTCGGCGGTCATGGCGTCGCCGCTGACGCGCTGGATGGTGACGCGCAGTTCGGCCCTGCGGCGTGGTTCCGTCCCGTCAATCGATTCATAGGCCTTTCGCTCTTCACGAGTGGCTCTGCGCCTCTCGCCCCTTGCCTTCTCGGCTTTTCTGCGAGCCTCCTCTTCGTCCCATTCGGCGCCGGCGTTGATGAGCACATGGTTCGCCGTCATGAGCGCGGTTCGCTTGTTTCCGTCGTTGAACCATTGTCCTCGCGTGATCTTGCAGAACATGAGCAAAGCACGGTCCTCGGGTGATTCGATCTTCATCAATGAAGAGATTTCGTCATGGGAGGATTCCATGGTCGGAAGTTCCGGGATCCGATCGGTTCCTCCGATGCGCACATCATTGGTCCTGAGTTTTCCCGCATCGCGAATAAGGCCTTCGCCGAGGATTCGATTGTATTCGGATACGTATCGCCAGTCGATAGGCCGGCCAATGTTCTCGAAAAGGAACATCCAGGCGCGTTTGATGTTGTTGACGACGATGATGTCGTTCACTTCCATGTTCGACGGAGCGCGGCCCTCAAAAATTTCCTGTGCGTCGGGGAAGGTTATTCCGTCGACTTCGATGTTGGCGGTTTTCCATATGGCATCGACCAGTAGACGTTTCGCCAACTCCACGGCCTTCAGACGGTTCCCATCATCCTTTGGCATCATGCTCCTCGTTCTCGTTTCCCCGCCTATCCTAACTTGGATCGATCTTCTTTCCGGGGAAACGATTCGGGCCCATGGCGATCGGTTGGATGCCATGGGCCCGAATCGGGTTCTTGCTTCAGAAGCTCGGTTCCTGTGGTTCGGCGAAATGGTCCTGGACCACGTTGGGCCATGGATCGTCTTTCGCCTCTTGGGTTGGTTGAGCAGGTTGGGTCGGCTGCGATTGGGGTGCCGGTGGCGTGGCAGCGGATTCATTGGCTTTGGTAATCTGGACCGTCGCATAGCGGACGGAGGTACCGATGTCGTCGGCGTTGAGTTCGAAGCTGCTGCGCTTCTCCCCCGTCTCGGTCTGCCAGTCGCGTTGCACGAATCGTCCGGTGACGACGACCCTGGTTCCCTTGCGAATGCCGGACGAAATCATGTGATCCGCCAGCGGACCGTATGCGACGCAGCGGATGAACGTCGTCTCGCCGTCCTCCCATCTGCCGTTCCTCTCGGTGACGCTGGTCTGCGCCACCCGGAAGGCGACGACGGTCTTGCCTCCGGCTGTCCGCTTGGGTTCAAGGTCTTTGACGATGTTGCCCATGATGGTCATGGGGATCTGGTTGATTGTCGCCATGGATCGTCCTTTCTGTTTGTGGATTCGGCCCTTTCTGGGGGCTTGCCCATTCCACACGTGTCTTGGTTGATATCAGGATCGGACGAGCTGGAGTTCTCCGTCTGGGAGGTTTGGCGCATTCGGGACAGAGGCTGTCACACGGATAGTCGCGATCGATCCTCCACCCCTGACGTTCGAGCTCGTCCGGCGCCCCACTGCCGGCGGCATCGCAGTCATGACATTTGACATGCCAGTGGCGCGGACAATAGTGCTTGTCTTCGATGCCGCCGACGACCTGCCACCCTTCGTCGGCGGCATCGTTATCCGCATCCTCATAGGTCGCCTCATCGACTAAAAGGCTTGTGTGACATTCGTCGCAGACGACGTACAGCTCATGGTAATAACTCATTGCTCCTAATCCTCAATCTTCGCTCTTGATTTAGCGGTGAAGATTACCAGCCCGGTCTCGGCGTCGAATACCTTCACCACGCTTCCGTTCAGCTCCAGAGAAAGCTGTCTGGCGTACTCGGCCGCGTCCGCGATGTCCTGGAACGTCCGGTCTGTCCCATCCAAAGAAATGCGATAGCTCATTCCATGTCCTTTCCGACTGCGTTTCTGGCGGCTTGGAGCACACTTCGCGCGATTTCCTCGAAACGGTTCGGGTCGATGAAGCATGCGGAGGGACCGAACAGTCCAGGGTTGGCCTTCAGATATTTCGCCGCCGCCTCGATTTCAACGTCTGTTACGGGCACTTTTCTTCCATCGCAGTAGGCTTCGTAGACTGCGTCGCCTACCGTGTAGTCTTCTTCGATGATCTGGCAGCAGTCGTAATCTCGTGAATTTTCGTAGGCTTGCGCCTCGTCCAGTATGATGCTCATCGTTCGATCCACTTTCCTCGCGTGGTGGCTTCACGGCAGAGCGCTTGGTAGATCATCTGTTCCTGGATTGCGTCGGCGAGGGCGCGGTGTTCTTCGGTGTCGCCGATGTGGTAGTCGGCGATGAGGTCGGTCACGCGATGATGGCGTTTCTGCGGGTTGAGCTCCCAGCTCATTTCCTTCGTGCACAGCCACCGGCAGTCGAATCCGCTTGCCGTTGGATCGTAGACGTGTTCGGCGGCGTCGAGGAAACCGACATCGAATTGGGCGTTGTGCGCGATGATGGTCAGCGGCTCCCCCGCCGGCCAGACCTGGTCGATCCACTGGTGGAAGCGCATCATCGCCGCGCCTGCGGTCGGCTTTCCCTGGAGCATGTGGTCGGTGATGCCGGTGAGGTTCGTGATGAATTCCGGCAGCGGCTGTCGCGGGTCGATGAGCTGTTCGAATCTCGGCCGGCTGTTCTCGTTGCCGGGCTGTACGAGGAACGCGCCAATCTCGATGAGTGTGGCGCCTTCCTCGGGATTAAGTCCGGTGGTTTCCGTGTCGAGCATGATGTACGTGTCGAGCGGCTTGTCGAGTGGTTCGATGCGGCGTGGATTGTCGCGGCGGATGTAACGGTCCCAATACATGAGGTTTCCTTTCGATTGGGGTTTCGGCTGGCCTGATGCCTTGCCGACAACCCAATTATATCACAGTATTGTGATATTTTTTGGTTGTTTGCTACTTTTCCAGGGTCCAGTTGCCGGCCTGTCCGGTTTCCTTGAGACCGATCGCCTGGCGCGCCCCGTCCTGTCTTCCGTGCCGGTAGGCGGCTTGGCTGGGTCTTGTGGCTTTGGAGAGTTTCGGCTTGTCGGAGATGAATGTGACGTGGGTTTCGACCCATCGGTCGACCTGGCTGCCGCGCACGGTGATGAGCTCCCTGCCGGTGCCGTCCGATTCCATCTCACGTCGAAGGATCTCGTATCTGCGGGCGATCTCTTCCTGGAAACCACGATAGTAGCCGTTCCTCCATGCCGCGTTGGCTTTCGCACGGGGTGTGGTCCTGGCCCTTTCGCGCCACATGGCGGCGCGGCTGGTTTCCATGGCGGTCCAGATGGATTCGGTCTTGTCGACGTCAACGCGGGCGCCGTAGATCCAGACAGTGCTGACGACGTCGCGGCCGTTTCCGGCCCTGCGGCATTCGTAGGCCGCCCTGCACCGGTTTCCGTGGGCCACGATGTTCGCGAGTTGTGCCATGTACCGGTTGCATGGATTGGTTTCCAATCGTATCCTCCGTTCGATGATCTCGACATCGTCGTGGTCCTCTTCGAGCTGCCATTCCTCGATGGCGTGCCGGTCCATGAGCCTTTGGGCCTGTTCGAGGGCTATGCGCTGCTCGTTGTCGGATGCGGCGGGGTCGTTGGCTATCGCCAGCAGTCTGCGCACTCGTTCCATGATTCGTTCGACGTCTCCCATGGGACTCCTTTCCATTCTGGTTTGTCATGAGGTGAGGAAATGTATGGAGGCGAGTGGCGGGCACGCCCATCGCCATAGGGAGAGGATGATCGCTGTCCACATCATCAGGAAGACGATGGTTCTGGTGATGATGAAGACGATGGTGTTGGATGGCATGATGCCGGCGTTGAGCCTCCATAGCCAGGTGATCGGCCCTCCGATGTCCCGGCCGTGCCAGTAGCAGGTCATGCGTCGGTGCGAGCACATCCATCCGATGGTGTCGAGCAGGATCCAGATGATGAAGGCGCAGATGCCGAGCACTCCCGTGACTGGCAGGTTCTTCTTCTCGCTGACGGTGACGATCCTGCGGCCGATCTTGTCGATCGTCGTGTCGGTCGTTTCCGTGTATTCGGCTGGCATGCCGTCGGTCTTGGGCGCCCAGCCGTCGAGCCCGCCGTGGACGATCAGCCTGTGGGTGACGTTGCCGCCGGTCATGATGGGCCAGCAGGTCTGCAGGGTCAGTCCCCGTTCCACGCCGGCCGCGTCCTGGTCGATGACGTCGGTGCGTGATTGGTCGACGATCTCGGGATTCGAGTTGATCCGGTACCGGTACCAGTAGGAGCCCGTCTCTATGTAAACGACGTCCCCGGGCTTGAGCAACCGGATGTCGGCCATGTCCGCGTATGTGTTGTGGCCGGCGAGCGAGCTGTTGCCGGTCTGGCCGGGCATGGCGGTGGTGTCGTAGTGCCCGGCGCCCATTTCGTCGAGCACGGTCTTGGCGGTGCCTTGCCAGACGGGCAGGCGGTATTGTTTGCCCCAGGAGGGGACGCGTAGGTATGCGAACAGTTCACCGTCCCCCGGCTCCGCCTCGGCGGGCGGGTCGGTGTGGCGCATGGTGGCGGTCTTGCCGGGTGTGGCCTTGTGGATCTTCCGGTGGCTCACCTGTTCCTGCCGGTGGCTGACGTAGGACTGGTCGAGGCTGCTGGCCTTCGCGTCGTAGGCGAGGTAGGCGCCAAGGAAGATGACGGCGAGGGCGCAGAGTTCCGCGAGGATGCCGCAGATGATGTTCATGGCTTTTCTCATTGGTCCTCCCCCGTTTGTTTTCCGTCGTCGGCTGTTGCCCGGCGGACGGTCGATGCGCTGACGTCGAAGATCTGGTCGACGGTCCGGTCGCTGAATCCGGCCGACTTGGCTTCCAGGAGCAGTTGCCTGCGGTCGCTTTTCGGCAGCTGCCTCATTATTGATGCTTGTTGGCTGAAGTTGTTCCTGCAGTAGGCGGCCCAGCCCTTCATGCCCTCGGGATAGCCGAAAGCGATCCAGATGTGGCCGTCGAAGGCTTTCTGCGCGGCGTGCACGAAGTCGAGCATCGATTGGAGCAGCTTGGTTCCGGCTTCCATGAAGTCGTTCCATACCTCATCCAGATCCCTTGGATCCTGTTGTCCGTTGGCCATTGTCGTTTCCTTCAGTTGATGGCGAGGTTGATGGTGATGGTTGGCATGTCGATGTCGGGCACGCCCGCTCCGGGCCAGTCCACGCCGGCACAGCGCATGATCTGGTTGACGCAGGTGCTGTGCGCGCAGGCGAGCTCCCACTGCCAGCATTGCGCGTTGCACAGTCCGTAGCAGCGGTCCCACATGAGGTAGCCGTCCTCGTCGACCGCGGGCTTGTCGCCGTTGAGCAGGTCGCGCAGGGCGAGGACCTGGGCACGGTCCTTGGCTTCGAGGAGGGTGGATTTCCTCCAGGTCATGGAGGTGACCCAGCCGCCGCCGTCCACGATTTCGCTGTTCTTGCCGATGGTCACGGTCAACTTGTAGTTGCACATTTTTTCTTTCCTGCCCTTTGCTTTTCGTTCTTTCCACGGGTGTCCGGCCCGATATGGGTCGGACGTGTCGTCCCGGTTTCAGTCGGCAAGTTCCTCTTCGAGGTGCGTGATGGCGTTGTCGGCGTCTCCCCATCCAGCGTCGCAGAAGTACTTGTATTCGCCCTTGGCCTTCCTGGTCGTCCAGTAGCCTTCCTCGCCATCCACGCCGTCGGCGTTCAGAACCCACCAGTATTCCCGGGTGCCGTTCTTTTCGACTGCGTGGAGGCAGACGTCCCAGCGTCCGCGGAGGCCTTGGACCTTGATGTTCTTCGGTTCGTGCTGCGATTCGTATGCGCAGTGGTTCGTGTTCATGCTCGTCTCCTTGATGTCCTGTCGGTCCCTGAATTTTTTCTTTTGGACCGTTTGGTCGAGCGATAGCGTTAGCCGCCGGAACGTCCGCGAGCACGCCGAACCCCTTGGGGTTCGGTATCGCGTGGCGCGGACGCGAGGGCGGTTACGATCCTTGCCGTAGGCAAACGGCCCAAAAGAAAATAAAAGGGTCGCGGCGCGTCCATGCGCCGATCCATTTCCCTCCGGCCGGGCCGCGGCCTCCGTGGCGCGGTTTGGCCATTATTGGGTCCGGGAACCGGTTCCCGGCGCGTGGAGTCCAGAGGACGTTAGCCGGCCGCTGGCCGCCGGAGGCATCCGCCCGCGATGTCCCGCGGGCGGATTCGGGCTTGCCTGTCTAACCGTCGATTTGCTGGCGGAGTTTTTCTATCTCTCTGGAGAGGATGGCGAGGAATTCCCGGTAGGTGTCAAGTTCGACCGCCATGTCGATGGCTTCGGCCTCCAGTTCGAAATGGCAGTCGCCGTCATCGGTGAATGTGATGTCGGGGAAGTCGAACCATTGCCAGCTGTAACCGTCTGGGTCGCCATGCCATCCGTCTTTGGTTTTGACAAGCGTGTAATGTTCCGTTCCTTCGTACTTTTCGGAAGTATCGGACAGCCTGCGGTCCGAATTTTCGTCGATGTCGCTCATAATGCGGCTCCTTTGATTCCGCCGGTTTGCAAGGGAATAATCCGGAGGTCGGCGGAACTCCCTCCGGCCCGCCATGTCGGCGGAATGCGTCTCTAATAGGAGTTGGTCGCATGGCCGATGATGACGCGTGGACGATCGGTGCCGTAGCGCAAGCGGCGTAGAGAGGCTCGGATCCGGAATGAGAGCGCGTACGCTCCCGCGGGGATGATGAAGATGAGGACTTCGACCAGTCCGCCGACGAGTTCGGCGCGGGATGTAGGGTCCGCCATGAGTTCGTTGAATGCTTCGAGCATTGTTGTCCCTTTCGTTCTGGGGGTTTCGGCTGGCCTATGCCTTGCCGATAACCCCCATTATATCACAGTATTGTGATATTTTCCGGTTGTGGCTTGTCTTTTTCAACGGTTTCCGTGTTTTTTCGCGGGTGCGGGCATGCCGTAGACTTCTCGCACCAGTGGCCCGAGGGGGCGGCTCGCCCTGAGCAGGGCGCGCAGGTCGTTCTCTTCGATGGGTTTTTCGCCGTGCCCGTCGGTCTTGAGCTCGCGGAAGGTGCAGGTGTTGACCCCGTCGTGGTGGACGCCGACGTATCTCAGGTCGTCGTGGCCGTCGATCTTCCAGGTCTCGTATTCCATACCGGTCCATGGGCTGTCGGAGATGATGTCGCCGATGTTGTCGAACCTCACGACGCTGGCGATGGTGCGGCTGCCGTTCCAGAGTCCGGCCTTGCCGAGGATGATGACGGGATGCGCGAGCTCGAGGTGACGCAGGTTGTCCCGCTCGTCGGCACGGTATTCAGTGTTGAGGTCGTCCGCGGCGATACGGACGTTCGCGTCGTATTCGTCGATGGATTCGATGGCTTCGACGAGTCGCTGCGGGACCGGCAGTTCGCACTCCCCCACGACGTATTTCCATGCCTTTTCGAGGATGACGTCCACACCGTACGTCGCGTCCGCCATGGTCTCTTTCGGGTTTTCGGCCATGGCCGTGACGAGGTGCGCCGCCTCCTGCTTCCAGTCGTCGATGATGGCGTCGATCTGGTCGGTGTCGTTGGTCCAGATGATGTTCTGCTGCATGATGTCGCTCCTTGATGTCCTGTCGGTCCCTGAATTTTTTCTTTTGGACCGTTTGGTCGAGCGATAGCGTTAGCCGCCGGAACGTCCGCGAGCACGCCGAACCCCTTGGGGTTCGGTATCGCGTGGCGCGGACGCGAGGGCGGTTACGATCCTTGCCGTAGGCAAACGGCCCAAAAGAAAATAAAAGGGTCGCGGCGCGTCCATGCGCCGATCCATTTCCCTCCGGCCGGGCCGCGGCCTCCGTGGCGCGGTTTGGCCATTATTGGGTCCGGGAACCGGTTCCCGGCGCGTGGAGTCCAGAGGACGTTAGCCGGCCGCTGGCCGCCGGAGGCATCCGCCCGCGATGTCCCG
>ENA-UONS01001692-UONS01001692.1-human-gut-metagenome-genome-assembly--contig:-CS19-NODE-1692-length-19227-cov-11.492437_pt1 | contig 19227 bp, 20 predicted proteins | sample MGYA00242458_ERZ724005 | MGnify/ENA metagenome assembly ERZ724005
TTCACTGCTTTTTATGGAGGTGCTATACATAATTGATTTCTGTTCATAACGTGCCGGGGGCCTTTTCAAGCGGAAAACCGAAGTATGAGGACTTTCGGATCGTGCTGGAGGAGATCGTGCGGATCTGCTTTCCCAACGAGCTTATCCCAGGCCCCTATCCTTACGGATGGCCCGATGTCGGTGATCTCACGGCAGGCGATATGTTTTCTATTGCGTGGCGCTGTCTGGACGCGCAATTGTGTGGCGTCGCGCAGCGTCGCAAGCGCATCTTTCTCCTTGCTGACTTTGCCGGGCCGCTCGCGCCCCAGCTTTTATTTGATGTATTTGACGAAACGGAAAACAGTGAGAAGGAGGTCTCATAGATGTACCGATTCGATACGACCGGGCAATTGACGATGCTTGATTTAGACACGGCTGAAAGGGGCGGAGCTCCGCCCAAGCGCAGACCGGGCAAGCCGGACTCCGAACTGGTTTCGATCCCGTATTTCCACTTGGATCTGCTGTCCTCTCCCGTGGATCTCTTCGGACAGCGTCATTGGGAGTTCCGATCTCCATGGCGGGAAGGCAAGCGGCCCCTCAATACCGGGGCCGCGCCCCGCCGCCCGATCCGCGCCTCACTGTCCGGCATACTGGAGGCGTACCCAGCCCTAAAATATTATCTATCGAAAACCGCCTGTCTGGGCATCCTGCGCCGCGCCTTTGAGCGCGGCAAGGAGCTGCCGCAGATGCTGGCGCGTGCGCTGAAGATCCAAGCGGGGCTCATAAAGCCGGACAGCCAACCCACTGACCTAAAGGCATTTCATGTGAACCAGTGCAACGAGGGCATTGACCTGAACGGTGTGTCAGGCGCGTTGATGGCAACCACCAATATGCAGATGCAGACCTTTGTAACACAGCCAAATGGAGCCGCGGAGGGCTTTGACGGCTATAACGGCGTCATGGCCTTTGCCGCCAACCAGCGGGACGAGGTGCGGGATCTGTGCGATGTGGCGGGTGCGCTGGGCGCACAGCCGGGGATGAAGCAGCAGACCTTTGTAGCCGGTTTTTCCGCCGGAGCAGGCGCCAGCGCAGGCGGCATTGGATACAACGAATCAGTTGCTCCAACCCTCAAGGGCAGCCCCGGCGGGAACTGCATGCCATCTATTATATGTCTGAATGACCAGGGCGGCAGCGTGATGGAATGCAGCGAAAACGTGTCCGGAACCCTCCGAGCACAGGAGCATGGACACCAACCTCTTGTTTACGAAAATCACGGCATTGACAGCCGCTACACTGGCCCCCACAAGGTAGCGCCCACCATGTCTGCCCGTTATGGCACAGGTGGTAACAATATACCTCTGGTTGAGCAGAACACGGGCGCCATCTGCATTGCCGGAAATATTGTAGACCGCCAGCCGGAGAACGGCGGCAACGGCCTTGGCTGTCAGGAGGATTTGGCGTACACCTTGACCGCCGCAGATCGCCACGCGGTCTACAGCCGCCAGCGTGTGGATGACTTTCGGAGGAATGATGTGGTAAGTACCCAAAGCGCCCGTCAGCATAAGGACGCCACCGATCTCATTTGCCAACAGGCAGAATCCTACGCCTATCTCATTCGCCGCCTGACGCCTTTGGAGTGTGAACGGCTCCAGGGCTTTCCGGACGGCTGGACAGACATCCCCGGCGCGTCGGATAGTGCAAGGTACAAAGCTTTGGGCAACAGTGTGGCGATACCCTGTGTGGAGTTTATTATGTCGCGGATCGCCGCGGCCATGCGGGTAGCATAGCCGCTTTGTTGGTATCGTCACTGTTTCGTACCGCTTCTTCGTTGGCTTTGGTAATAGCTTTCGCGCTTGCTTTCGGGTATCTTGGCTTTACCATTAAAAAGATTGGAGGAACTGCTATGGCAGAAAAAACGCGCAACCTTTGCGCTGAAATTCCCTTGGAGCTGCATACCAAAGTACGGCAGCGACAGGCGGAATCCGGCGAGACACTGAGTCGGTACATGACCGCGCTCATCACAAAATATTATGAAATGGAGGAAAATGTGAAGATGGACAAGGACAATGTGAGGACGGTGGCGTTTCAGGTGCCCACCGAGCTGTTTGAGCAGCTCAAGGCATACCTCAAGCGGAACAGCATCAAGCAGAACGCTTTCTTCCTGGACTGCATCCGGCAGGCGCTGGCGGAGGACACCGGTGCCGGAAAAGAATAAGAAATACATCGTGCGAACCGCTGCTGAGATTCTCGGCAGCGGTTTCGCTTTGGAGGAACAAAATGTTTATTTACCCCGAAAACCTGAAAGCCAAGCCCATGCTGTGGCTCTGGCTGCTGCGGGACATCGCCGTGATCGGCATCGGCGCTTTGCTCTCTGTGCTGGCGCTGACCCAGGGCCTTGGCATGGGACTGCTGGTGGTCACGGTGCTCTACGCCTTCCTCACCATTCAGGTGGATGGCAGCAGTATCTTAGACTTCCTGCGCCGTGCCGCTCGCTTTCTCTTTCTATGCCAACAATATTACGAATGGAGGCTGGACCCATGAATCGGAAACAGAAAAAGGAACTGCGCCAGCGGCAGTCGACACGGCAGCTCATGGGCATCGTCCGTGTGACGCCCCACGGCATCGTGACAGATTCCGGGGAGCGAGTCTTCTTCCTGATCCAGCCGGACAACCTCTCCGTCCTGTCCCCGGAAGTCATCCGGAGCCGTGTCCGCTCCCTGACCATGCTTCTGAGCACCCAACCGACCTTGGAAATTCTGGCTCTGGACTCCCGTGAGTCCTTCCAACGGAACAAGGAATATTACCTGCGGCGCTTGGAGGAGGAAACGGAGCCTGCCGTGCGGGAGCTGTTAGAGCGGGACATGGCCCATTTGGACGCCATCCAGTTCTCATCCGCCTCATCCCGCAAATTTGTGCTGGTGCTCCCACTGGATGAAAAAGCCGGTGCGGATGAAAGCGCGCTGCGGCAGTTGGAGAAAGCCATCTGCGACCATGGGCTTCGTGTGCGTCTGGCGGAGGAGCAGGATGTGAAGCGCCTGCTGGCGATCTACTACCGGCAGGATCTCACCACGGAGGTATTCCGTGATTTCGATGGAGAGGAGTATATGGCACATGGCTAAAAAGAAAACAAAACCGAAAAAGAAAGTGGCAGAGCAGGTACAGCGTCCGAAGGACTTTCTGGATATGATCGCGCCCGCGGCGATAAAATTCAACACCGACCACTTCATCCTTGGCAGCCGGTATCACACGGCGATGACACTGAAAAGCTACCCGCCCATGACGGACGAGCTGGCGCTGCTGCGGGGCCTTGGCGATATGGGCGGCGTCAATCTGCGCCTGACGGCAAGGCAGGTCACGCCTGCCGAGGAGGACGCCATCCTCCATGCCGCCACCAACAAAAGCCGCATGGAGCGGAGCAATACCAACGACTACAAGCAGAGCGTCACGGCGGAGGCCAACCTGCGGGATATGGCGGAGCTGCTGGCGAAGCAGCGGCAGGAAAAGGAGCCGCTCATCCACTGCGGCGTGTATCTGGACATTGCCGCCACGGATACGGAAAAGCTGCGCGCGGCGCGGGACACCGTATCCGCCCAACTGGTGCGCTCCCGCATGGGTGCCGATCCGCTGCTCCTGCGTCAGCGGGAGGGCTTTCTCGCCGCCAACCCCGCGGGCGGCAGCCAACTGGCAAACTTTGCGGAGCGGGTATTGCCCGCACGCAGCGTTGCCAATCTGTACCCCATGAACTATTCCGGCAAAACCGATCCCAAGGGCTTCTTCATTGGCCGGGACCGCTTCGGCTCCAACATCATCGTGGACTTCGACCGCCGTGCCGCCGACAAGACCAACGCCAGCGCCCTCATCCTCGGCAACACCGGACAGGGCAAAAGTTATCTTCTGAAGCTTCTGCTCTGCAATGTGCGGGAGGCGGGCAAAAGCGTGATCTCTCTGGACTCCGAGCATGAGATGGAGGATGAGTGCCGCGCCCTGGGCGGCTGCTTTTTGGATTACCTCAGTGGGCAGTACCGCATCAACCTGCTGGAGCCCCGCTGCTGGGACGATGGCAGCGGGCCGGAAGACCCGGACGCGCCGGACGCTTTCCGGGGGACGCTGCTCTCCCAGCACATCTCCTTCCTGCGGGATGTGTTTCGTGTGTATAAAGGCTTTGACACGCCCCACATCGACACGTTGGAGCTGATGGTGGAAAGCCTATATAAAAAGTGGAACATCACCGACCGCACGGACTTTGCCGGAATGCAGCCGACCGATTACCCAATCCTCTCTGACCTCTATGATACGATCCAGGATGCCTATGACAACTATGACGCCGCCGGTCTTTATCCGCGGGAGATGCTGCGGGATCTGCTGCTGGGGCTCCATTCCATGTGCCGCGGCGCGGACGCCCGGTTCTTCAATGGGCATACCAATATTGACCGCTCAAAATTTCTTGTTTTCTGCGTCAAGGGGCTGGATAACATGGCGGAGAATCTGCGGAACACCCTGCTGTTCAGTCTGCTGTCCTATATGTCGGATCAGCTTCTGACGCTGGGCAATTCCGTAGCGGCTATTGATGAGTTATACCTGTGGCTGTCCGATCCCACCGTCATCACCTACATCCGCAACGCGCTCAAGCGAGTGCGAAAAAAGGAATCCGCCCTGTTCCTCGCCAGCCAGAATCTGGAGGACTTCACCCAGCCGGGAATACGGGAGCTGACACGCCCCCTCTTTTCCATCCCCGTCCATCAATTTATCTTCAACGGCGGCAATGTGGACAAGAAATTCTTCATGGATAACCTCCAGCTGGAGGAGTCCGAATATGCCCTGATCCGAGACCCGCAGCGCGGCTCCTGTCTCTACAAGTGCGGCAACGAGCGGTATCTCTTGCAGGTGCAGGCCCCGGAGTACAAGCAGACCATCTTCGGAACGGCAGGTGGACGGTAATGGCAGTACCCGTCGCGGCACTGGCGAAAATCGCCGCTGCCGCTCTCTCGGACGAGGACACCCGGAAAAGGCTGGGCTGGATCGTGGCGGCGATCTGTTCGCCGTTGATCCTGACGCTGGCGCTGATCTGCTCTCTGCTCTCCGGCAGCGCAGAGCATAACAACTCTGCCGTCCTGCTCTGTTTTCACGGCGGAACGATCCCAGACAAAACACCTGCCGAATATGTCACCTACATTGAAGATATGCGCCGCAGCTTTACGCTGCTGGACAGCGCCATTGATGCCGTCAATGACATGACGGAGGATAGCGACAGCCTTGACGGTATCCGCGTCAAGGCTGTTTTCTATGCTATTTTCTTTGGGGAGGACACCCCCAGCCGCCGAGCGCACCGACAGTTTGTGGACTGCTTTGTGACCTACGAGGAACGCACCCGCACCGTCACCGCCGAGGATGGGACGGAAACCGAGGAGAGCTACACCGTGGCGATTCCCGTTGCGGACATAGCCGCCGTGTATGGCAATCTTGAAAACGTGCTTCACTTGGAAATATCCGCGGAACAGAAGTCCAACGCCGACAGTATCTACAACCTCGTCCGCTATGGCGTTGCCGGAGGTTCGGAGGGCAGGATACCAGGCGCGGATGTGCCGTTTATCGGTGCGGACGGTTTCTGTTCGCCCATCGGCTCCGGCTGGGAACGCCGTGTCACCTCTGAATTCGGCAACCGCGTCGATCCCATCACCGGGAAGCGCAAGGGACACGGCGGCATGGACTTGGCAGTCCCCACCGGCACGCCCATCCGCGCCGCGCTGGGCGGGACGGTAACAGTCTCCAAGTACAACGCCGGCGGCTACGGCTATTATGTCATGATCGACCACGGCAATGGCCTTGCCACGCTGTACGGCCACTGCTCCAAGCTGCTGGCAAAAGTGGGCCAGACGGTGGAGGCGGGAGACATCATCGCCCTCTCCGGCAGCACCGGGCGCTCCACCGGTCCGCACCTCCATTTCGAGGTGCGCGTCAACGGGGAACGGACGAATCCAAGGGCATATCTGCCGAAAGGCTGAAAGGAAGGAAATGATTATGAACATGGCTCGCTACGAGCAGGAAACCATTATCGGCTTCAACGAGGAAGAAAAGACCGCCGGGATTTATACTCACAACAAGGTACTGCGTCAGAAGCTGGAAGCGCTGGCGCGGGACAGGCCGGAGGATTGCAGGCTCGTCAAAGTGTCCCGCAGCGGGCGGGCAGTTGACTACACCATCCCAAAATCATGGATAAGGATCGCGCCGCCGCGGATCGCAAGTGAAGCGCAAAAGGCATCTCTTGCAAGAGCTCGGAAAGCCGCAAATAAGCCGCTGTGACCCCTGCGCGCGCAGCGTTTCAACAACACCTGTCTCGCACCGAGGGTAGTGATACCACCCTCAACACAAAAACACCAAAAAAGCATGGAGCACAGCGACATGGAGACGCTGGGTTTCCAGCTCCGTGACTACTACCAGGAGGTTGAATAACAATCATGAAAAAAGAAAATGTCACGATCTCATTCGAGAGCGAGCAGCTTGCCGCTCTCGAATTTTCGCTCAAAAAGAAGAACACCAGTGTACAGGCGCAATTGGAGGAGCTGCTCAAATGCCTCTACGAATCCGAGGTGCCGGAGCCGGTGCGGGAATACCTCGCCAGCCGCGCGGCGCCCGCTGCCCGTCCCCGCCGTCCGGCAAGACCGGCAAAGCCGCAGCCGCGGGAGGAGCCTCCCACCGCGTTGGCGCAGCCCACTGACGAAAGGAATGGTGAGTGAGATGGCAGATCATGTAGACATCACGCTGTGGATCGACCGGCGATGGAAGGATGCCATTGAAAAGCATCTCAAGGATGAAACCTTGCGGGAGCATCTGGAGGATGTACTGGATGAGATGTGCAACCAACTCCCGGAGCGTGAGTACGAGCGCATCAGTGCCGAAATCTACGCGGAGGATGCCGCGCGGCGCGCGGAGGAAGAAGCAGCCCGCACCTATGCCGCCTACCATGTGGTAGAGAACGGGCAGGAGTGGTACTTCAAGACCTCCCCCGGTGAGGAACTGCTGGATGCCGCAGAAAAGCTGCGCGGCTATGTCGCCGGCGAGAAAGGCACCGGGCCGGATCTGTTCATCAAGCTGTTCGCGGACGGGCGACCCATCACGGCGGAGGAGTACAACGCGCTCACCGCCCTTCGCATGGAGAGCACCGGCAAGGTGCGCGGTGTGTTCGACATCAACTTCGACAAGCGGGAGTTCTCCGCCGTTCACATCATGGACGGCTGGCAGACCTGGGCGATGCGGGATGTATCCGTGGCGGCGTACCATGCCACCCGGTCACAATTCGCGTCGAGCGATGATCAGTGGCGCAAGTTGCTGGATCATCTGAGCGGTAAGGAGATCACCTCGGCGGGACACCTCTCCGCGCGGAATTTTTCTTTCGGTGATGAGATCATCGAGATGGACGGCAAGCTCAATTTTTATGTACAGACGGAGTTCGATGTGGATGCTGTCTTCGGCACCTTCGTCTGCACGGATAAAAACGATGACTGGCTCAACATCTACGCCAACTACGACATGGAGAAAAACCGTCCCTGCGACACGCTGGAACTGAATCTCTGCAAAGCGGACGGCACAGAGGAAACCTGGAGCTACCGGCTCAACGCGGCGGAGCGGGAGGTGCTGCTGCAGAAGATGGAGGAATACTGTCAGAAGCAGACTGGTATGAGTCTCCACGACTACGCACAGCAGTTCCGAGAGGAACCGGAACAGCGGCAGGGGCCGGTGATGAAACTGTAGGCACAAACACAGCAAGGCTGAAACGCTCGCGGCTGCGGAAACAACAGCGTCCAGGCTGCGCAGCCCAGCGGGGCCGCGGCACCGACGAACCGCGTCAACCCGCCCTTGGCGGGCAGCCGCAGTTCGGCGGCTGTTATTCTGCTCCCTCGGTTTTTCTGCGATATGGAAAGGCGCAAAACCTCACAAAAAATTTTGTTGGATTTCGTGAATAGCTTTCCGACTGCCGCTGTGCCATTGTGTTTGCGCAGCGCGCTACACAAAAAATAAACAGGAGGAATTTGAAATGAATACAGAAGCCGCAATGGAACTACAAATGCGTCTGGCAAAGGAGGCGCTGGCAATGCTGGTGATTCATCCAACGTTTGACGTGCAGTTGTACCGTGAGAGCATCATGGAGATCGGTGAGGCGTGGGAACTCCCAGCAGACGCAACGCTGGAGGCGCTCGCACTCATCGAACATGAACGATTGGCGATTCAAAAAGCCGGAGAGGGCGGCGTTGTGCAGCACATTCTTCCGGAAGAAGAACTGCCCATGCATGCTACCGGCACGGAAACACTGGATAATGTATGGGATCTGTTTGAAACATCCCTGCGCACTGAGAGCACGAAAGGGCGCACGGTTCTCTACAACATGGCGAGGACACTGGAAGAAACGCAGAACCTGCTGGACTGGATTGAAAAAACGGAGGAGGAAAAACAGGTGTAACTGCGCCTGACCAGAGCGATTCCATACAGCCGAGCCGCCCCACATGGGGCGGCTCCTCGTTTCCCCCCGTGTTTCGCCGTGTGAGCCGCTGTGTGCGCGGTTAGGGGCTGGGGTGGCGTGTGTACCCGCCGCATCCCCTTGAAACGAACGTTGCGGCGTTTGTGGCGATGTGTGAAAGGGCCCGGTGCATCCTGCTCCGACAGTGGGAAACCGAGCCTTTTGGGATGGATGTTTCCCCCCGGCCACGCCCTGTTTCGGAGACTTTCGCCCCTTATTTACCCGTTCGATAAAAGCACAGACCGGCTATAATTTGTCAAGCCGAAATCTCATTTGGGATGCAGGGCGTATAGGCCTTGTTGTCTCTCATAACAGCGTAAATGATGGAGACCATCTTCCTGCAGGCGTGGCCCACGGACGCCATGTAGGGCTTCCCTTCATCCCGCTTTTTCTGGAAATAAAGCTTCAGCGCCGGATCGTGAAGCACCGCCGATGAAGCCGCCAGCCAAATGGCGTGCCGCAAATAAGGCGAGCCTCGTTTGGACATGCGGTTCCTGACACCGTTGTATTCGCCGGACTGCCGCATGGTTGGATCGATCCCCGCGTAGGCGGCAAGCTTTGCCGCGGAGGAAAAACGGCTGATGTCTCCGATCTCGCTGAGGATGTACGCGCCAAGGGTCGGACCGATGCCGGTGATGGTAGTGATCGGCGTGTCCAGGGTCTCCATGATCTCGGCGATCTTGCGATCCATTTCCCTGACCTGTTGTTTTAAGAAATCGAGGTGCTTTGCGTAAAGTCGGATCATCGTGCTGAAAACATCGCCGGCCATGGCGAAGCCAAAGGAATTGCGCGCAAGCTCCTGAAGCTCCTGGGCTTTCGCCATGCGGAAACGCTTGTGGCTGGAGACTTCGATGAGATGGCAGAGTTCTTCAAGAGGCATCTCGGATAATTCCTTTGGCGTAGGACAGGTTTGCAAAATCGCCATGGAGGTGTCGCTAAACATATTGGTAAAAGCTGTTTCGTATTCAGGAAAGACCTGATCCAGCAGGGCAACGACCTTTCGCTTAACATCCGCTTGCATGGAAACGATGGCGTGCCGTCCACGGCACAGCTCCCGCAGCTCATAAATGTTTTCGGGATGCAGGGTAGACTCGGAGAAGTGTCCGAAACGGATCACCTCTGCGATGAGCAGGGCGTCCCGCGGATCTGTTTTGGCCTGACGGATGTAGAAGCTGCGGATGGAGTTGGTCTGCACCGGGTTGATGACCTGAACACGGAAGCCCTCCTTCTGAAGTCTGGTAAAAAGAGCGAGCCAGTAGTGTCCGGTGGCCTCCATTGCAAAGGAAACCTCGTCAAGCGGCAGCTTGGCCTTGGTGAGCATGGCCAGCAGCCGATTGTACCCGGAGCAGTTGTTGGTGAAGGAAAACGGCTTGATGATGACGGCGCCCTCGCCGTCGATCACCGCTGCCTCGTGCTTCCTCTTGGCGATGTCGATCCCAACGATGTACATAGTGCAGGCTCCTCTCATGTTCAAATTACGGACATTCCTCGTGCTGCTGAAGGTCACAACCTGTTGCGAGATTAGAAGAAAGCGATCTATCGCCCCGACATCCGGCTCATAAGTGACATCCCACAGGGCAGAGGTTCCAGTCTGTGCGCAGTAGACTTGGCTACAAAGATAGAAGCAGGAAATTCTCTGTCCGTATGAGGATATTATATCATCGCTCCCTCAAGGGGCGTTGATACCGGTTTTGAAGATGTTTTGTGGGGAGATATCCCCGTTCGAAAATATAACAAGATAAAGAGAGGTGCCCCTAACTGGGCCCCTCTCAGCCACAAAGCCCCGCAGTGCGGGGCTTTCAGAGGTTTGGACAAGGTGCACCTTTTGCGGGTTTTGATGGAAAACAGGTGCACCTTACCCGCAAAAACGCAGGCGTGACAAGAGGTTGCGCCTTTTCAGAAAGGAGTGCTGCAAAAATGCAGGAAAATGACGAAAAGCGGATCGAGCGCACAGTGGTATGGCTGGATGCCAAGCTGGTTCCCCGTATGGACGGCTGGCTGGCCGCGGATAATTGCAAAAACCGCAGCGAATTTATCAACAAGGCCCTGCGCTTTTACATGGGCTATCTCGGCACGGAGGACAACACCGCCTACCTCTCGCAAGCTATCCTCACCGCCATTCAGGGTACGCTGGACGACAACAACAATCGACTCTGCCGTATTCTTTTCAAGTGCGCGGTGGAGCTGAATATGCTCTGCCACACCATCGCCGCGCACTTCCGTACCGATCCCATCCACACGCGGGAGCTGCGGGCCTACGCCGTGGATGAGGTGAAACGCACCAACGGTCAGGTGAGTTTTGAAAACGCGGTGCGGAGCCAGCGGCGTATAGAGCCGGATGACGCATGGCCCGGATCGTACTGATTTCGCCCTACCTCAAGGGCGGACAGAATGCCGCGAAGCTGGCCCAGCGTACTCGCTACGTTGCTACCCGTCCCGGCGTGGAGCTGCTGACCGATGAGCGCAGTACGCTCCCCGCAACGAAAAAGCAGCAGGACTTCATTGCACGGCTGCTGAAGTCCTTCCCCTCCTGCTGGGAACTCATTGAGTACGAGGAATATCTGGATCACCCCACCCAGGGCAATGCCTCCGCGTTCATCCAGCAGGTGCGGGAAGACTACATGGAGGCGCTGGATCAAAAGGAAAATTTCATTGACTACATCTCTCACCGTCCCGGCGTCCAGAAGGACGGTGAGCACGGGCTGTGGGACGCTCACGGTAAGGTACAAAATCTCGCGCAGGCGGTACGGGAGGTGGCGGAGCACACCGGCAACGTGTGGACGCCGGTGATCGCGCTGCGCCGTGAAGACGCCGAGCGGCTTGGCTATGACAACGCGGAAAACTGGCAGGCTCTGGTGAACGCCTCCATCTGCGACATCGCGGAAGCGTACAAGATCCAGCCGGACAACCTGCGCTGGTATGCCGCCTTCCACCAAAAGCCGAATCAGGTGCATATCCACATGATCCTCTTCTCCGCGGACCCCAAGGAAGGGTATCTCACCAAGGAGGGCATCCGGCAGGTGAAGTCCGCCTTCGCCAGACGGATCTATCACGCGGATCGGATGCACATCTACCAGCAAAAGGACATCGCGCGTCAGGAACTCCAGATGCAGACGCGCAAGGCCATGGTGGAATGCATCGCACAACTGAAACATGGTGCAGTGGATAACCCACGGCTGGAGCAGCTCACCGAAGAATTGGCGGAACGCCTGCTGACGGTCAAGGGCCGAAAGGTCTACGGCTACCTGCCGCCAAGGGTCAAGGCCATCGTGGATGCCATCGTGGAGGAGCTGGCGAAGAACGAGCGGGTGTCCGCCGCCTACGAAACATGGCAGACGCTCTACGAGCAGGTGTGCCTGAACTACGATCAACGGCCGCCCAAGCGACTGCCGCTCTCCCGGCAAAAGGAGTTCCGGAGCGTCCGCAATATAGTCATTCAGGAAACACTGCAATGGATAGCGGAGCGGCAGCGGTACGCGGATGTGCGGAGAACACCTTCCGTGCAGGAAGGACCTATCATCAAAAAGGATGCCGCAGAAGCCGCGTCAAAGAACTCTGAGGTCACGGCATCTCTCGCATTGGCGCAGCCCAAATCTGACCGTGCGGCCAGCGCCACATCGGAAGATCCCGGTTCCGCTGACGCTGCCGCCTCCAAAGATACCGCGCCGCCCGTGGGCGAAATGACTCCGACGCACTCACAGCCATCCGGTCAAGCAGGGCAAACCGCACCGGCAGGATCAGATTATCGTGCTCCCACGGTGGGCGAGACTGTCGTGCGGATGCTGCATCACATGAGCGGAATTTTTGAGGACAACAGCAAAGCGGATCAGATCCACCGCGGCTTGCAGATCGACCGCAAGCGCCGTCAGGAATTGCAGCGCAAGCGGCTGGCGATGGGACACAAGCCGGACGATCACGAGGAACAGACGTTCAGATAGCGCAAAGCAGAATTTTGAAAGGACATGTTATGAGCAAATTTATCTATTTCACGCCGGAGGAAAAAGCACGTGCGCAGAACACGGACCTCGTGTCGCTGCTGCGCGCCCAGGGCGAGCGACCTGTGCGCTCCGGCCGGGAGTTCCGTACGCCCAATGATCCCAGCATCACCGTGCGGGGCAACAAATGGTTTGATCACTCCGCGCGCGTCGGCGGTTACGCCGTCAGCTTCGTCCAGCGCTATTACCGCCTCCCTTATCAGGAGGCGGTTTTGCTTTTGCTGGGCAGAAAGAATGGAAAATCGTATGAGCAGGCAAAGCCCGCAAAGGAGGCTCCGAAGCCCTTCGCGCTGCCGGAGCCTTACGGGACCATGAGGCGTATGTATGCCTACCTCATGCGTCAGCGCCACATTGACCGGGAGGTCATCTCCTATTTCGTACATGAAAAGCTGCTCTACGAGGACAAGCACCACAACTGCGTTTTCGTTGGAGTGGATGGCAGCGGCGAGGCGAAACACGCCCACATCCGCAGTACCAACAGCGAGGGCCGGGTGTTCCGCATGAACATCGAGGGCAGCGTCAGCGAGCACTGCTTTCATAAGGACGGCACGGACAAGTCCCTCTATGTGTTCGAGGCGCCCATCGACCTCCTGTCCCACATCACCCTCTACCCATACGGCTGGCAGGAGCACAGCTACGTCGCCTGCTGCGGGACATCCATCCAGCCGGTGCTGGAACGGCTGCGGCAGAATCCCAAGCTGGACACGGTGTACCTTTGCCTCGACAACGATGACGCGGGCAATGACGCTTCCGACCGCATGACGGATACGCTGGAGGACATGGGCTTGGAGGTACAGCGGCTCTGTCCGGTATGCAAGGACTGGAACGACGATCTCCGGGCCAAATTCGAGAGAAAGGAGAACCTACCATGAACGGGGATACATGGATCTTCCTCGCCCTCTGCGGCGCTCTGCTGGTGTTCTTGCTCATGGCATCCTTCCTCTCCAAGAGCTACTCCCTTGACCGCATCAAGAGCAAGACGGTGGGCGACGGTCAGCACGGCACGGCACGGTGGGCGACGCCCAAGGAGATCGGCAAGACCTACCACACCGTGCCCTTCCGCCCCCGCCGCTGGCGCAAGGGGAAGGAGCTGCCCACGGAGCAGGGGCTTATCCTCGGCAGCGTGGGCGGCGGTAAGCGTAAAAGCAAGGCAGGAATTCTGCTGAAAATCTCCCGCAAGCTGCTGGAAAAGCTGCGCCGTCCTGTGGCGGGAAAGCAGAAACGGAAACCGAAGAAAAAGTCAAAGGTGCTCTCAAAAATCAAAAAGGTGATCGAGGAGCAGGGGGATATCCGGGCGCTGGTGGACAGCGACGACATCCACTGTCTGATGATCGGCGCCTCCGGCGTGGGCAAGACGGCGTTTTTCTTGTACCCCAATCTGGAATACGCCTGCGCCTGCGGCATGAGCTTTCTGGCGTTGGATACCAAGGGGGATCTGGCGAGGAACTACGGCGCCATCGCCTCCCAGTACTATGGCTACCGGGTTTCCGTCATCGACCTGCGGAATCCTACCCGCTCGGATGGCTTCAACTTCCTGACGCTGATGAATCACTACATGGATATTGCGAGAGCAGATCCGTCCAATTTGGCGGCGCGGGCCAAGGCGGAGAAGTACGCCAAGATCCTTGCCAAGACCATCATCAGCCCGGACGGTGACGCCTCCCAATACGGTGATAATGCCTACTTCTATGACAGTGCCGAGGGATTGCTGACGGCCGTTGTGCTGCTGCTGGCGGAATTCGTGCCGCCAAAGGACGGAGAGCCGGAAAAGCGGCATATCGTGTCCGCCTTCAAGCTGGTGCAGGATCTGCTGGCGATGCCGACCTCACGGGGCAGAAACGGCTTTCAGCTGCTGGCGGACATTCTGCCGCCGGAGCATAAAGCACGGTGGCTGGCGGGCGCGGCGCTGACGGCGGCTGATCAGGCAATGGCCTCGGTCATGTCCACCGTCCTCTCCCGCCTGAACGCCTTTCTGGACACGGAGCTGGAGCAGGTCATCTGTTACGACAGCCCCATCAACGCGGAGATGTTTGCCGCCGAGAAGTGCGCCATTTTTCTCATTCTGCCGGAGGAAGACCCCGCCAAGAATTTCATTGCGGGCCTTATGATCCAAAACCTTTCCCGTGAGCTGTTCTCCGTGGCGGACGAGCATGACGGCAGGCTCAAGAACCGCGTGGTGCTGTTCTGCGATGAGCTGGGCACCATGCCGCCCTTCGACATCCTGCCCCTGTTCAGCGCGGGCCGCTCCCGCGGGCTGACGTTGGTGCCCATCATCCAATCGCTGGCACAGTTGGAAAAGAACTACGGAAAAGAGGGCGCGGAAATTATATGCGATAACTGTCGTGCGACTCGTTCCTAACTGAAAAGGTTAGGCACAAGACCGAAAAAGAGGTGAAAAACAGTCTTGTAGAACTGATAATCCAATAGGTGGAATGAAGGGGTAACGCCCGGAAACGCCTACCCTGATACTCCGACTGGCGGTGAAAGCGGAAACGCTGACTGTCAGAAGCTCGGTGAAGTCGGCTGAGAGCAACCGTAATTGTGGAACATACCACTCACGAAAGCTGTCCAGAGGTGGATGGTGTTGCCCATAGGCCGGGGGTCTATAAAATGTCTATGGTGAGAATGTTCCCAAAGAACTGACGAACCTGCGAATGTAAGGGTCTAAATATCGGCCTTGCTGAAAGGTAAGGATGCGAGAAATCGCAGTTAGTGTGGCTGAGTAAAAATGACAGTTATGAAAAGCCATGATGTGTTACAGGCACATCCCAGCTAACAGGCTTATAGCAGGCGCCTAAGGATATATGCACAGATAGGATTATTGGAACGAGGAAAGGTATCGAACTTTCGGGAAAGAAAGTAGCCTGACGAAGAACAATAAGCAGGTGTATCGGTGCTGAAAAGTAGAGGTCGAACCGATGAAGTTTTTGTAATGGAAACGGAGGAATGGCCTCAAGTCAATTGCAAATCATTTTTACATTATTCAGTTGAACACAAGGATTTCGAGTATGAGCAAAAGGGTCACTACCCAAAGAAAGGGGTGATGCCTTGTGCCAAAAGTTAAGCAGGAATTAAGCGTTGACAGTCTACGGCATGCCGAATACTACGGAATGCAGCAGACCTATGATGACCTGTATACGAAAAGCAAAAACGGTGAACCATTTTCAGGATTGATGGATATTATCCTCTCAAGGGAAAACATCCTGTTGGCATATCGAAACATCAAAGCCAACACCGGGAGCAACACTCCGGGAACAGATCGGCTGACGATCAAAGATATCGGTTGCCTGTCCACGGAAGAAATCGTGGATCAGGTCAGGAGAATCGTGAATGGAAAAAGAGGTTATTATCCAAAGCCAGTCCGGCGCAAAGAGATACCAAAACCCAATGGTTCGACCCGACCCCTTGGCATACCGTGCATTTGGGACAGGCTGATACAACAATGTATCAAGCAAGTCATGGAGCCGATATGCGAAGCCAAGTTCAGCAATAACAGCTATGGTTTTCGACCAGGGCGTTCAGTGGAGCATGCAATCGGCAGAACATACCAACTGCTGCAATTAAGCCATCTGCATTATGTCATAGAGTTTGACATAAAAGGATTCTTTGATAATGTGTGCCACACAAAGCTGATTCGTCAAATCTGGGCCATGGGTATTCATGACAAACATCTTATTTATGTTCTGAAACAAATTCTGACAGCACCTATTCGTATGCCCGATGGCAGCACGGAATATCCCAGAAAGGGTACTCCCCAAGGCGGAATTATCTCTCCGCTATTGGCAAATATTGTTCTGAATGAACTTGACCACTGGGTAGAAAGCCAATGGCAAGAGCATCCGCTTGTGCGGAAATACGCTGTTCTAATCAACAAGAATGGCAGTGAAAACAAAGGCGCAGGCTATCATGCGATGAAGAAAACAGAATTGAAAGAGATGTTCATTGTCAGATATGCGGATGATTTTCGTATCTTTTGCAGAACCAAAAATGCGGCCGCCCGCACGAAAATCGCGGTGACGCAGTGGTTGATGAAAAGGCTGAAATTAGAGGTTTCGGAAGAAAAGACAAAGATTATTAACGTAAAGCGTCGATACTCCGAATTTCTCGGATTCAAGATCAAAGTTCACCCCAAAGCCGGAAAACAGGTTGTTACATCTCATATCTGCGATAAACGATTGCGGGTAGAGCGTGAGAAGCTGGTGGGACAATCAAAACAGATTGCGAGTCCTCACCATGGGAAAACAGAATTGGATGAAATCCGAATCTATAATTCTATGGTTATGGGCATTCAGGAATATTATAAGATCGCAACGGAGGTCAATCTGGATTGCCGTTTCCTAAACCGGGCAGTCATGACTGTCCTTACCAGCAGGCTCAAAACACAAACAGGAAACCGATTGGTCAAGATTGGAAGGAAACTTACAAAAGTAGAGAAAGAGCGGTATGGGAAATCCGCAATGATACGGTATGTAGCAGGCTCAGATGAACCCATATATCCCATTGGGTATATCCAGCACAAATACGCAAAGGGTTATCCGCCGAGGAAATGCTATTACAGCACGGTGGGCAGAAGTTCAGCGCATGAGAATTTGAGAATAAATGTATCACTCATGCTTAAGCTGATGCGTCAACCCTCATTCGGATACAATGTGGAATATATGGATAACCGCATATCACTATTCTCCGCCCAATGGGGGAAATGTGCTGTGACAGGACGAGATTTTCACACTTTGGATGAAATCCACTGTCACCATAAAACACCTAAAGAAAATGGCGGTGGAGATGAATACGGAAATCTGATTTTGATATTAGAGCCTGTCCATAGGCTGATTCATGCAAAGGAAACGGCAGTTATTTCCCGCTATCGTGCGCTCCTCAACCTTGACCAAAAGCAAACGGTTATCCTCAACAAGTTAAGATGCCTTGCTGGATTGTCTGAAATCAACTAACATATCTGCTTACAAAGGAAACTGAATAAATGAGAAAAAGAATTGTAATTGATGGAACGCCGGATGAGGTGAAAGTCTCATGTCCGGTGTGGCGTGGGGGAAAATCCGGAGATAATGTCAAAGGATTACCTATCACGATAGGACACCATCTTCAGCGGCTTTTCGCCCCAGAGCAAAACCGCTGAGGCCCTCTCCGCCGCCCTCGGCAGCAGGACGGTACTGTCCGGCTCCGTCAGCCAGGGCAAAGAGAGCAGCCAGTCCTTGCAGATGATGGAGCGCGCTCTCATGACACCGGATGAACTGAAATCCATCCCCAAGGGCGAATTTGTGGTGATGAAAACGGGAACGCATCCCATGCGCACCAAACTGCGTCTCTTTCTGGATTGGGGCATCACCTTCGATCCAGACGGCTACCGGATGCCGGAGCGGGCGGCCAGAAAAATTGCCTATGTGAACCGCGACGAACTGGCCCGCAGTATCCAAAACCGCCGCGAAAAAAGCCCTTACAACACGGAGGATACCAAATGAGCAAATTCAATTTTATTTACGCCGAGGATCTGAGCCATCGGGAAAAGACGGTCTACATCTACCTCCGGGACCGTGCGGACGCCTCCGGCGTCTGCTGGCCTGGGATCAAGACCATCGCCGGTGAGCTGGGTCTCTCGCCCCGCACCGTCCAGCGGGCCTTGGCAGATCTGGAACACAGGCAGCTCATTGAGAAGCGTCAGCGCCACCGCGTCAACGGCAGCCTTACCAGCAATCTGTACCGCCTAACAGCGGCAAAAACGTCACAGCCTCCCGCCAAGGGGGGACTGTGACCTTTTCTCTCCTAAAAATCTGTCCATAGGGTGGCGTCATCATGGCGCATCCAGAAGAACCTACTCTACCGGAGGATATACCAGTACAGAGAAAGAACAAGAATATAAACAATGTTCTTCATGATATAGGTCCATTTGTTGTTGGCATGGTCTTTTCTGAAAATCCACTATAGTTATTCCTGCGGCCACTGAGGTCCTATCTCTGTGGCCGCTGGAGAGGGCTCTATACACTATAGCTATTAGAGCCTGAAACATCTGCACACTCTCTATTCAGCTGGTCTTAGAACTCTATATATTAAGGTAATAGAAATACTATGCATTGCTATTACAAAGAACAAAATATAGAGTGGTAGATTAGATTCATTCATTGCATCGACATTTGAGGAAACATCTTCTAAAAGAGTATTAAAAATAAGATAAAGGCAATAAAAACCATAGCAAATACCAGTATCGGCATAAAAAAATGTTGCGCTTTTCTTCCCCTATCTGACAAAGGAATGTGTCGATAAGCTGCTCGATGCGCCGATTTTCTGCTTCACTTTCAACATACTCCTTGCCAGAAACACAGTCACCAAGTTCTTCAAATGAACAAATCGCCTCTGGCTTTCGCTTTTCTGCGGAGAGGTATTCATACTTTTTCAGGGCAAGATTTCTGGTAATTCTACTTGCGAATACGAAAAACGGTGACGGCCTTTCTTTGGGAATGGCATTCCATAAGCCTAAATATGTATCGTTCACACATTCCTCGCTGTCCTCATGGTTTAGTAGGATATTACTGGCAATGCGAAAAAAGAGCTTTCCGTATTTTGAGGAGGTTTCTGTAATGGCATCCTCGTTCCTCTCCCAATATAGCCCAATGATTTTTTCATCTTCCATAGGCGACCTCCATTGTGGTACCGCGGTCTAAAAGCGCTTTCACTACCGTCTATATCCTGGGCGATATGGCCATGCGGGGTAAGAACAGTGCACTACTC
>ENA-UONS01001693-UONS01001693.1-human-gut-metagenome-genome-assembly--contig:-CS19-NODE-1693-length-19226-cov-29.561890_pt1 | contig 19226 bp, 20 predicted proteins | sample MGYA00242458_ERZ724005 | MGnify/ENA metagenome assembly ERZ724005
GGAGCGTGGAGAGCGTGGCAGTACCGAGGAACATCTGACGGTGACACAGTTCAAGGTACAGGCCGAACAGCAGCGTTTGGAAGCTGTGACCGGACAGGTGACACAGGCCGAGCAGAGCTTAGCGGATGCCAAAGCTGCCACGGAGAAGCAGAAAAAGAAACTGGAAGCTCTGAAAAAGGAAACTCAGGCTGCTAAGTCTGTTGCTATGACTGCACATGAGATTGAGTCGATGGGCAAGAAAAATCCCATTACGGGAAATGTTACCATGACGGCGGATGAGTGCCGCACGCTAAAGGATTATGCGGTCAGCAGCTTTGCGGAAAAGTCTGAGAAGCTGAAATACAAGCAGAAATTCGAGCAGGCAGATAAAAACGCAAAGATATGGAAAGACCGTTTTGAAAAACTGAACAAAGACTATGAGGAGCTGAAACAGAAAGCCCAGCCTTTCCTGGATGCGATTGAGATTGCATCTGAAAAGGTCTGGGCTTTTATCAATGCCATCCTCGCCAGGGGAAAGGAACTGTATGAACACAAACACCCTGCCCGCAATCGTGGACAGGACATGGAAATTTAAGAAAGGAACTATTTGCCTATGAAGAAAACCGTAGAGGAAATTAACAAGATGATTATGGAAGATGCCCCGATGGAAGAAATCAACGATGCCATCGGCTATATTGATATTTGCTCCTGCTTCGATCCGATTTTTGAGCCGCCTATTGATTTTCTGGAAGAATGCCGCAAGCGTTGGGAAGCGGCACAGTCCTCTTTCTGCAAAACCATTGAGTGCAAGATCGGAAACACATGGTATGTGATTGAAACGGAGTGTGACGGAAATGAGCCACTTACCGACAAGGTAAAACGGCTCATTTTTTCTGACAAGGGGGTGATTTGTTAATGACTGCGACACAAAAGCATGATATAATTCCAATATGCACAACGGTACTGTCGGCTGACCAACCACCGAAGGAGGATATTATGTTGGATCAGCAGAAAATTACCATTCTCTATTGCCGTCTGAGCAACGAGGATGCCCAGGAAGGCGAGAGTAACAGTATCGCAAATCAGAGAGAGTATTTAACCCGATATGCCCGTGACCACGGGTATACAAACCTGAAAATTCTGGTGGATGACGGTTATACGGGGACGAACTTCAATCGTCCCGGTGTGCAGGAAGGCTTTGAGCTTGTCAAGCAGGGGCTTGTGGGCTGCTGGCTGGTCAAAGACCTCAGCCGCTTTGGTCGTGACTATCTGACTGTTGGACAATATACGGATATTATCTTTCCGAGTTATGATGTCCGCTTTATCGCTATAAATGATGGCGTAGACAGCAACCGGGGAGACAGCGAGGGCTTCGCCGCAATCCGTAATCTGTTCAACGAGTGGTATCCCCGTGATACCAGCAAGAAAGTCCGTGTCAGTTTGCGGCAGAGAGGAACCAGTGGGAAGCACATGGGCAAACCGCCCTACGGATACCGCTGTGACCCGGAGGACAAGGATCACTGGATTCTGGATGAAGAAGCGGCTCCGGTAGTCAAGCTCATCTTCGACCTTTGCATTGACGGCAAAGGCCCGGAGCAGATTGCAAGGATTCTGGAAGAAAAGCAGATTCTGACTGCAAAGGCACTCTATGCCAAGCGAAAGAAAAAGCCGATGCCGGAAAGACCGTACCACTGGGGCAACCAGTCCATTGTAGGGATTTTGGAACGGCAGGAGTACACAGGCTGTACCTGCAACTTCAAGACTTATTCCAAGTCCTACAAGCTGAAAAAGCGGATTCCCAATGAGCCGGAGAATATGTTTTATCTGCCGGACACACAGGAAGCGATTGTATCTCAGGCACAGTTTGACAGGGTGCAGGAACTGAGGAAAAACAAACGCCGCCCTGCAAAAGCGGAACGGCAGGGATTGTTCTCCGGGCTTCTGTTTTGTGCCGATTGCGGCGGCAAGCTCCACTTTGCCACAAGCAAAAACTTTGAGGGCAAGCAGGATCACTACGTCTGCAACAACTACAAGAGCAACCGTGGTACTTGTACTGCCCACTATATCCGGGAAGATGTGCTTCGTGAAATCGTTCTGGAACGCATCCGGGCAGTCAATGAGTATATCCGAAGCGATGTGGACGGTTTTCAGGAGGAATGGCTGCAATGCCGCAGGACTGACCAGGAGCGCAGCATCCGGGATGACAAAAAGAAGCTGGAACAGGCAAAGAAACGCCTTGCCGATCTGGATGTCATCATCGCCCGGCTGTACGAGGACTATGTTCTTGGAAATCTCAATCAGGACAGATACAGAAAGATGTCTGCGGACTATGAAGCGGAGCAGGAACGGTTAAAGCTCGAAATTGAAGTTATCGAAGAATGGGTGGAACAGCGGGAAGAAATGAACGACGGTCTGGATGCCTTTATCGCCCTGACACAGAAATATGTGGATGTGGAGGAGCTGACACAGACCATCGTGAACGAGTATATCAAGAAAATCATCGTCTATGCCCCGGACAAATCCAGCGGCAAGCGCAAGCAGAAAGTGAAGATTTTCTTCAACTTCGTGGACGATGTAGATATTCCCGTTATTTCCGAGCCTATCATCACGCAAACAACCTATGAACACAGAAAAACGGCGTGACCTTCGGGTCACACCGTTCTCTGCGACAAAATAGTTACTTGTCACTATTAAGCCTTTGTTTTCAGTGCTTTCGCAACCCTTATCCCGCCCACAAATAGAGCCAAACTAGAGCCATTTGATAAAACAAATGCCGGAAACCCGCATAAATACAGGCTTTCGGCATTTCTGTCCGTTATTCAAACTCGCAAATAAAACCTTATCACTATACTTTTTAGTATTGGTGTTATGGTTCTATTTTGTTTTATATGTGTTCAACCGTCCTAATTCCATAGGCTGTACTGAATGGTGTTATCAATTTGTTATCACGAGAGTGTTATCAAAATTTTTCATGTATCCCAACCTACTATGGCTTCATTTCCATACCATCATCGATTTTAGATAAAAAATTATCTTCAAATTCTTTTTCAGTATATGTAAAAACCTCCTTAAAATATATTTTTTCAAATTTGGCTAAACCAAATCTTATAAATTTTTTCTTTGCCTTTTTATGAATATATTTACTTATTACAATTTTTGAACTATCTTGTTGTTTTACTTCATTTTTTCCACAAGAATTTTTTTCTTCATTATACACCAATATAAAATACAGGTTTTCTCTACAAAATGATATATTTTTTTGTACAATATCATTAAAAATAAGTAAACTATCATATATTTTATTATATACATTATAAATCTTATTGTTTTTCATTACTCCATTTTTAAACTCAACCAAAAACAATTGTTCTTTCTTTCCAATATATAAGGCATCGCTCGAACATGGAGTATCTGACAAATTCATTTCTCTTATATAACTCTCTTTTACCTTATCAAAATTTATAACCCGTATTTCTGAATTTGTCATGTACTTTGGTGCTTCACCATCAGAATCTCGAGAAGTATCTTTAAAAGAAGATACATTATCTTTAAATATCTTTATATCTTCATATTTCAGTGTTTCCATATTCCATATTCTCCAATTCTTGCAATGGTTTCGCCAGTTTCACATAGATTTTCTCAGTTTCATTTGTCACATCCACAATTGAAGTTATTCCCTGCTCCTCATTTGCAATATAGTAATTACACTTCTTTTCAATTTCATATTTTTCAGAATACACCTCAAGTGCGTTTAAAAAATAAGGACTGTGCGTATTCAAAAGAATATTTGTATTAAATTCTTTCTGAATTAAAACGATAATTTCCGCAAATTTCAATTGCCACTCTGGGTGAAGGTGAATCTCGGGCTCATCCAGAATAATAATTCCATTTTCATCAATATTTCCATTTTGTAATAATCGTCTCAAAATAACAAAACTCTTCATTCCTGTAGATAAATTTACCATCTTTAATTCGCCATCTAATCTATCTGTTTTGTATATAAAAGAGTCTCTATCCTCAGAGATAAGTTCACCATCGCATACATCACACATTTTATCCAAAATTTTTTCTAGTTTTTTCTGTACGATAAGCTCGTCTATCACCGAAAAATCCTCTGTCTTTTTATCTATCGCTAATTTCATTAATAAATCATGTCGATGTTCAAACTCATTAGCCCAAAGCTGCCAACGAAAATCCCCCAAATCATCTAAAACAAACGGATCATCTATATAAATGATGTCTTTGTACAAATTCATATAATTTGTTATAATGATATCTTTATTTTTTATTACTGTAAAATCAATACAATCTTCTTTAACATTTAGCTTAACAGTAGTTTTTTTCCCGACATTATTTAAGTGTCCAACTTTCATTCCAAATTCTGCGTCTAGTCTTTTTTGCAGAATCATTTTTTGTATTTCATAATCTTTAAGATTTAAAAAAGTATAAATTCTTTGTGCTAATTTTTCTAAAGATTCTTGTTTTATATATTGATTGAAATTTTTATCTTTATTTACAAAATATTCTTCTATTTCTTTCTCTATAAGCCGTATATCTCCAAGAAAGATTTCTTTCTTATCAACAAAAACCTCGGCTAAATCTACCGTATTAAGCCTCCGAGTAAGTCGATTAGCAGCTTCATGATAATAACTACTTAGTACTCTAGAGACAGACTTGACTCTTTCTTCCTTAATTTGTTCTTCAATTCTATGAAACGCACTAAATACGCAAAAAAGCATTTTTCCTATTGTACTTTTTCCTGTATTATTCTCTCCTGCTATAACTGTAATACCATCTAATTTGATATTTGCAGAACTAATTTTTCCCACATTTTCAAGTTCCAGTCTCATAATACCTTCCATTCTATACATTGTTTGCTTATTAAAATTTATGCAGTTACTTTAATTATGTATGATATTTTTCCATTCTATACTATTATTGTATATTCCGTTTTTCTATTAAAAAATTCTCGTGATATCCCGATATCGGTTAACCACACGATAAATCTCTACATATTCATTACCAATCTTATAGATAATCACATAATCTTCCCATATCGCATATTTATAATCTGTCCGAAAGCTGACCCGTTTGGAGAGATCCGACCCCATTCCAGGAAATATCTGAAGATTTTCAAATTTATCATAAATCTCTTTTATCGTCTTCGCAGCATATTCCTCGTTGTCTTCGGCAATATAATCCCGGATATCTTTCAAATCCTTTGCAACAATCGGATTGATCCGCAGTTTTAACATCTTATTCCCCCACAAGTGCTTTCAGTTCATCCAGATCTAACCAACCTTCGCCATCTTTCACTGCTTCTTCAGCTTCCTGCAGCTTCAAGAGAAGCTTTTTCTCTGCACGGTCACGCTCATAATCTTCAATATCCATGACAACGAAACGTCCTCTGCCATTCTTAGTCAGATATACTGGTTCTCCTTTATGACAGTTCTTCAGGACTTCATTATAATTTCTCAAATCAGATACTGGTAAAATATTTGCCATATTCTTTCAGCTCCTTCCTTTGATTTTAAATTGTTTCTGCTACTTCTATTATACACAAAAAGCTGTAAAATTCAACGTAGATTTTTACAGCTTTTATTTTATCATTTCTATATATTTTTATCGCAATCTATTTCAAATATTGAGAAAAAATCGCCTCCAGTTCTTTATTTCCTTTCAAAAATTCATACTCTTCTTTATTTTCAATTTCTGTAGCTAATGCACGAACAAAATTATTTCCAACGCCTGAAAAAGACTTTCCCTGTACTGTATCCACATATCTGTAATATAAAGGTGATTCCACCATCTTCCATGGCTTCTGTGACTCCATCAGCACTTCTTTTATCAACTGAATACATTTTTCTACATCCTTTCGATACACGGCAATCAATAGATATGGTACTACTTTACCGTAATCCCACAGACCCAATAACGATACCATATGTTCTGTGATTTCGGCAATCTCCTCTGCTTTACAATGATTTCCGGTTTCTTCTTCCATTTCTATCAACTTATACAGATAGTTTTGTATATTCGTAACTGTCTGCATCAGTTTTCCCTCTAAAAAGAACGCTGCAATATCTGTCCCTTCCTGGTGTGCTAGTACATTCGTTTTCATAATTGTGGCATCTATCACAGTATCTGGAATTTTATCCAAAAAGATATTTGCTTCTTTATATTTTTCCATTTGTATATATTTCGCTGCAAGCATAAAAATACTGGAAATCCTTACCTTTTCATTCGGACTTTCATCAGTTCGTTCCAGCCATTCAACAATCACATTATTGCATTCCAACTTTTTCTCATCATCGACATCGGATAAAGTTAACGCCGCATTTAAAACAGTAGCAATTGAATAAATCAACGAATCACAATGAGGATATTCCTTTATTTTATTTTTTCCCATCTCAAAAGCTTTTATAAAGCTATCCAATGAAACTTCCGAAAGCTCATTCACAAATTGTCCAATCTCTTTTTCTGTCAATTCTTCACGAAATGAAAATAGTTCATTCATATCAATTTTTAATAATCGAGCAATTGCCGGAAGTAATGATATATCTGGATATGTGTTTCCTTTTTCCCATTTATTTACCGCAGGAGTAGAAACGTCCAAATAATCCGCCACCTGTTCTTGTGTTAATCCCGCAGTTTTCCGATAGTTTTTTATCTTCTCACCAATTTGCATTGTTCCTACCTCCTGTTTATATTCTCATTATAGTATTTCTAATATGTGTTTACAATTGAGCCTTCGTTTAATTATGGCTTCGATTTCTTAACTACCGGTTAAAATCCGCAAGAAAAATGCTCTATTTTATAGTTCTACAAATCAAAATATCCTTAAATTTAATTAATTCAAGAATAAGTGCATCAGTACTCCAATTAAGAAGCAAATCATCGCTGTAACACCCGCACTAATAATAACCTTTAATATATTTTGATAAGGACGTTTTCCCACTTCAACTGCCTTATGAAGTTCATCCAATTTTTTTCCCTCCGTAAATGCAACAATTTCCTTATAGGTTTGTATATCATTTTTCTTTTTTAGTTTTTCAACCTTTAACGCCCAGTACTCTGTAATAATAAATAAAATCCCAAACGGAATATACGCATACCTTCCGAGCCACATAAACAAAGGTACTGCCGATATAATCAACACGGCCAAATGAACTGTATAGATGGAACCATAATAATTAAACTTTTTAATTTCTTGCTCGCTAATAATTTCTTTCATTTTCTCTATATCTCCTTTAATTAATTGATCGAGAGATACATTAAACAATGAACTAAGAAGTAACAAGCTATGAATATCAGGATAACTCTTTTCGTTTTCCCAATTAGAAATTGTCTGTCTTGTTACATATACCTTTTCTGCCAATTCCTCCTGTGATAGATGAAGCTCTGTTCGGTATTTTTTTATCTGTATACTCAGCTCCATATAATTTCCTCCCTTCGCAAGTAATTTGTTCTCTTGATCTGAGCCAAGAATAATCATTTTTTCATTATCTGTCTATCAAAGATATTTTACTTAACGGAAAACACAATGTCAAAAGAGTTTTACACTACAACACTCATGCCTTTTCAGCAATTTTTATTTTCATCTTTGTAAAGAGCAGCCTTTCGATCACCCTTTCTACTCACATATATACCCTCTCTTTCAACACAATTTCTTCTTCACAGGCTTTGATTCCATTCATTAAACCAACCCATTTCATCTGATCCTGCATTTTCACTTGTTCTGTCACACCCTGTTTTTCTGCCATCTGCTTCATTAGGCTTTCTACCTGTTCCCTGGCTTCCTGATCAACTCGATTTAAATGTACTATCAATTCTCCCATCATCAACAAATACTGATATTGTGCTGATCTATGCTCTTTCAGAAACTGTCTTCTCAACGTCCCATATTTACCATATGTCGGTTCTTCCTCATTCACTGCCAGATCCGGCAGGTAATAATCTCCATGCAGAGTATAGCTTAATCCGTTCTTTTCATCATAGACGTGTTTTTCCATGATTTTATCTCTCCATTTCTCTATTTTTTGATTTATTTTTCTTACGCTGCTGATTCTCCATCTCACTCTTTTTTATTCCCCAGGCTAATCTTTCATGAATACTTCCCTTCGGCATTTGTTCCATCCGCTGCTTTTCTTCCAGAGCTTTCTCGTTACGAATATCCTGCTGTACTGCCGCATCTACCGTCTCTATTCCCAGAGCTCGTACAACACGGTCATACCTATCAGAAACACCTTGCATTATATTCTTTTCTTCTGATAATTTATGATTTTCTTTACGCATATCATCCAACTCCTTCTGAATACCGTTATATTTTTGTTTCAGCTTTTGATATTTAAATATACAATCACGCCCTGGACAATCTGGTAGCCCCATAATAGTTCCTGGTAGTTCATCTATATCAGCTATGCTTATAGGATCATATGCGCCACAAGTAACAAATGGTGGAATTAGTATCGGCGGTATTGATCCACAAACTCTTCATCAAACTACTCATGCTATTTCGGCTGCATACATAAAGGAGATGACTGAATGAATACCATAAAAGATATCTTTACTGAATATCCCAATTCATGGATACAGTGTCTTCCTAAATATCAGCAAAATGTAATCAATGAATTGTATTCCCAGCTAGGTGACTATAATCAAGTAGCAACTTCGTGGCTTAATGCTTCAATGCCAATGAATGTTCCGTTTGGTACTGAAAAAGGGCATTCCATTTTTTATGAAAAAGTATTAGATGAAATCGAAGCCTTCTTTTCTGGCGATGAACGATATAAAGAAAATCGTCTAGCTATTCTAAAAGAATCTGGTGCTGCACAAAACTTTATTGTCGGTTCTATATCCGTTGCCCTAGCTCCAATACTTGGAACCTCTTCAGCATTTTTAGCACCCGTAATCGCTATTATTTTAGTAACAATAGCAAAAATTGGAATTAATGCTTGGCTCGTTGCTCGTAAAGAAAAGCACAATTCTGATTCCTCTAGTTCATAATTTTGCAATGCAAAAAAGCCTTACCAAATTGATTTCACTCAATTCAGTAAGACCTTTTTTGTCGGTTTCACACATATTACCTGATAACCACAGGATACCTGATAAATAATACCAAAATATCCAGTGTTATCATTTTGTTATCAAATAGAACCTTGATACCCCTCGAACGCACTGTTTATGCGGGTTCTCAGATTTTTTCATTATTCAAACTCGGCAAAGTTTGGTTTGATTCTGGTTGTTTTTATACAGTTATCTATACCATCTCGTATTAATAACCTATATCTTTTCCACTCATTCTTCTTCATTTCACACATATTTTTAGTACCAATCCAGTACCATTGTATTTTTTCATTATTGTGTGTAGTTCCGGTGGCTTGCAGGTTTGTTTACTATTCAGAGAATAATCATCTGATAGTTTGCAAGTCCACCTATGGAAATCATAATCTCCGGACGATGTTTCTGCAACTAGAAATTTTGAGGTACTAATGGATCGCATCATTCTTTTCCATATCATTCATCAATTTATCAAAGTCACTTTCATATAGTGAATCCTGTATAACCCTGTATTTTTCAAACTCACTTTCTGCAAATTCTTTTGCAATAGCTGCAGTAACTTTCCCTTTATCCTGAAGTACATCCGCATCATTAAATCTAAGAAATGCGTCAAGCTTTGTTTTCCAATCTTCCATAGTCATAGGAATATGTCTTCGTGCCTGTCTTGTTGCATAATCAAGATACATTGTCACAATCTCATTTAATTCTGCAAGTTCTTCTTTTTCCAAGTAGTTTTTTGCAATTGACACATCTGTTTTTACTATTTTACCATCAGGCGCATTTTTCCATGATTTAAGTCCCATATGTTCCTTATTATGATCAGCTCTTGCCACTATCACTTCTGCCGCTGTATTACCATGAACTGCATAATGCATCTTATTCTGAACTGTTGCATAAAACTCTCTTGTCACCTGTGAATTCTTATCATAATCAACTGCTGTTGCATATATGTCTGTAATTTTCTGGTAAAATCTTCTCTCACTTGCTCTGATTTCCTGAATCTCAGCAATAAGATGCTCAAAATAATCTTCGTCGAAAATCTGTCCATTAATCAATCTGCTTTTATCAAGAACATAACCCTGCTTTGTAAATGTATCCAATACCTTTGTTGCCCATGTTCTAAACTGCATTGCCCTCTCTGAATTAATGCGATAGCCCACAGCAATAATTGCAGCTAATGAATAAAATTTGTAGTTGTATGTTTTCCCATCATCCGCAGTTTGTGCAAATTTTGCACAAACTGAATTTTCATCTAATTCTCCCTCTTTAAAAATATTGCTCAGATGTTTTGTAATCACACTTCTATCTACATCAAAAAGCTGCGAAATTGCTTTCTGCGTAAGCCATACATCGCCATTCTGAACCCTGACTTCTATTCCGTCTTCTCCTGCATCTCGAGTAAAAACTAGAAAATCCACAGTGCTATTTCTTATCTGTAATTCTTTGCTCATAAACGCATTCCTTTCTCTAGATTCTATCAATACATCTCTATAAAACATTTCCCCCTGTTTCTTTCAAATATCAAGAAGGGAATTTCTGCTTTTGCCAGCATACTATTATTAACTGGAACATATTCATAATTTTCAATATCTGGTATACACTTTATAACTCTCTTTTTATCTATACCATATAGATTATTTTCACTGCTGTTCCATAAAGCCTTAATCTTCAAAACAACACATTTTGTTTGAACAGTCACCTTATATTTTTCAAGTCTGCCTTTTTCTATCTCCTTTAATTTGTCGCCATAAGAAATAGTAATATATCTGGAGTTGGATTTTATAATGCAAACATCTCCATTCCTTACTGCCTCTTTAGGGAATCCCAAATCTTCAAAAAAGCTATCATAGTCTGTAATGTATTCTGGGAGTTCCATTTTGACTGCATAACAACTATTTATAATATTCTGTATACCCTTATCATCAGCCCTGAACATATAAATATTCCATCCTGTACTATCACCATCATCATCTAATATTGGAATATAACCATAAGGATTAAACATATGTATCTTAGACAAATCATCTTTTGTTGGCTTTTTAAATTTGACTATTTCAAACGTTATGCTCATAAATGTTCTCCTTTTCCGTCGCTTTTTTAGCGACGAATTATTTTATATATCTTGCTTTTCGTCATTGCAAACTAACTTCTTATATCCAAACAATCGCTTTAACAATTCTTTTGCGCTAATGGTTAGTACTGCGATTAGTATCTATGTGCCTGGTAAAATCAATTACCTTTGCAGGTTTTCTCTTAGGAACAATTCCTAATCGTTCCATATCTAATTTAAAGAGTTCAGTGGGATATCCATACGCATCAAATCCCTCTGGCTGGCAGATATCTCTGTTCAGATACTCACTAAGTTCCCATTGATACTTTGCTTCTTTCTCCAGCTTCTTACCAAAATACTGTGCATCCATTACCATTCTGTTAATGCCACCAACCGATTTCCTACCATGAGTTTTTGTTACAGTTGTATCGCCTGACATTTTAAAATACTGCCCTATCTGTTCCTCGGAATATCCCATTTCCTGCATCACGCCATGAATCACACTGCGGATATACATTGTATAGTAATTCCAGTTTCTTGGTTCAATATCTGTCATTGCTATTGTATAACGATTACTGGCATTCACAATAAACAAGACATTTCTTCCTTTTATTTTCGTCAAATGTGTGTCCCAGCAGAACACAAGTGAAGCACCTTTGCTTTCTTCAATCTTTGTTGTTTTTAGTCGGTCTTGAACTGCTTTTGTTGCACCAATCTCCATATGTATCACCTGCTCATCTCAAGTATTCTTTTTACTTCATTCTGTAATTCACCACTAAAGTCTGATAAATCATTATATGTAATTACTTTCAGTCTAATAAGACGAACAATATCCCATATTACCTCTGATTTTTTCAGTTCCATGACAACTCCCGGATGACGTTTATCTTCTTTTATCCGTTTTTCAAGTTCCCAGAATTTCTCTGATGCAGGCTTTTTATCATCATTCAGAAAATTTGCATACTCTTTAACAAGACCTTCCATATAATTTTCCTGCCAGCCTGATAATCTTTCTCGAAATAATTTCCAATCCTTTTTGCTTATGTCCATGATTTTGAACCTCCTCAGTCTCATGTTAGTCTCAACAAACGATTTCAAAAATGAGACTGACTTGAGACTACAACTTTATAATTCACCTGCAAATCCCGGTTTTATCGCGTTTTGCTATATAATAGAGTCTCACTCAGTCTCAAATCTCGTGAGACTTCGTTGAGACTAACTTTGAAATATTCGTTTTTCAGAAAACTCTTTAAGCGTCTCTCACGCTTTAGAAAGCTTCTTCTTTGGCAATTCATCTGCTTTATAAGGAAGCTTTGCTGTCTCTATCCTTCAAACAAATCACCTATTATATATTTGCCCCACTTTACATTTGACAGCATGTCCTGATTATCAACCACATAATCAAACGCAACGAAGTATTCATCTCCATCTTCAGTCTCCAAGTCTATTAATGCATCCAGTAAACCCTGATTGCTCCATTTACTCTCAACTACAAGTTCATTGTCAAAAAAGCTAATTAACTAATTTCCAGAAGTGAAGTCCTGCACCGGTATCCTCTGTCCATAAATATCTCATATCACAACTCCTCTTCTAGTGTTATCCTGTTATTATCAAACTTCAGCACCTTAAAGCTCTTATCAGATACATTGAGTCCGTCACAATTTCGTAGAAAAAGCATATACTGATTAGACAACTCAAAATTAATGAATCTCCTGACATCATCATTAATCATACAATCTGTATTATCTATCACAATAAAACTATCTCTACACTGTTTGATTGCTTCTAAAAAATCATCTGATTTGTAGTTAAATAGCTTGATTGCTTTGTATTCGTCTGTCAATCTTATATCTTCCAGCATTTCATAAAGTACTGTTTTACCTGTACCGCTATCTCCACCAACAAGAGTAATCCTGTCATCAAATGTCAAATCATATGAAAATGGAGCTGCTTTAAATGTTATATTCTTATAAATCATCTGCTTCTCTCCTTTGATACTCCTTACTCCACCAAGCATTATATCCTCTGCCACCGGTAACTATATCAGAATCATTAAATCTGATTTTGGCATCATCCGGAATATCAAAAAGCGTTGGTCTTGACATATAAATCTTAATATTATCCATAGTAAAAATTATTTTAAGAACATTCGGTCCACATTCCTCAACATTTACCACCTTATCGTGGTGCTTCACAATATTAAGCAATGTCTTGCAGCCTGATGATAAATTTCGGATCGTACCTAAGCCATATTTTGTTTCTATATGCTTGTCTGGTGTCAGCTTCGCTTCATCCACTTGTTGAATCAAATCAATTTCTTTTTGTGACATATCTTCATTGCCTGTATTCAAGTTGAAGTACAAGTCATTGTAAAAAATCCAGTCTTTTGAATCTTTCCTCTCCGTATATATATCTATCATTACACTGTTCTCCTTCTGCAATATATGTTTAGCATCTGATTTTCCATATCTTACTTGGATAAGGCTTTGAATCAAATTTTCATATAGATATATTCCAGTATACCACACATAAATAAACGGTCCCAGAAGATCTCTTAAAATATCCTTGAGCCTTCTTCATTTACTATTGAAAAATAAATCCTTCTATATTTTATTTAAAAAAAAATTATTCAAACTCTTTTTTGGGTTCAATTTTTCACATAAATCTGCTGTGAATGTTGTTTTATATCACTGCTTTAATTATACATCTTTCTAGCATCTTCTAATGCAATTTCTTCAAACAACAATTTTCTTAATTTACTTTGAATACTCTCCAAATACTCCTCTTTTTCTTTCATAAATGTATCTCGTTCTGCCGACAATTTCCCTGCCATTTTTCCAACCGCATGTATGTCACACATATCTATTTTCTCCTGACGTATATCACCAATGTCTTTTTTTACAGTTTGATACAACTTAGCAAAAGCTACTTTTAAGGCATTATCAGGATCCAACTTTAGCACTTTATCTTCAGCCAACAATCTACTTATAGCAAAAAAATCTTTATCTATTGTTCTTTCCAACTCAGTCACTTGTGTCATACACACTATTTTATCATCAGCACTATACGCTATCGCTACTGCCTGCGGATCGCAATTTTGCATAAATCTATTCAACAACTTATCAAGTTCATTAACACGCCGCTCTTCATGTTCTATCATTTTAGATATTATACTCAACTCGTTTGCATGAATTATAATTCGTTCCATTCGCTCTTGCGTTATATCATTTTCCTCCTGCTGCTTTTTATTTTGCCACATTGCAAGCAAACCAAGGGAAATAGTTGATGCATATGTCAATATATCTCCTGCTCCCCAATGTGCCACAAAAAATTTATTTGATGTTTTTAATGAAAACAATAATTGAACTATAACCGCATAAACAACACTTAGCAAAGCCCATATAAAAATCCAATGTTGTCTTACAAATTTTTTGAATTTATCTTTCATTCTCCATCTCTATACTTTCTGTTTATTTTATAATAATCTTATTCTATTAACCCTAACTGATTAATTTATTTTTGATATTTGTAACTAAAATAAAACACTTTTAATAGTATCACAATATTCTTTTCCTCACAACAAGCAATGCACCCGTTTCCGGGTGCATCCTCTCATCTACTCCGACTCAGGATATAACTCATCTAACACTTGCTCCAGCGTTCCATCCTTTGCATAAGGCAAAGCATCCAACTGTCTGAAATTATGTTTGATATTCTTCGTATCCTCATCAAAGCCCAATATGTAACTTGTTGCTATCTTATATATGATTTCCGTTGGAGCAAGTCCGTACACCTGCTTTTCAAAGATGTGTTTCAGACGCTCCTTATTGTCTGGGAATTGCTTTTTCATCTCATCGCTCTGGTACAGACGCTTCACAATTTCGGTAATATACAGACCAGATTTCATATACAAATCAATAAATGTCTTATCCGGCATATCAAAACATCCTGGATTCTCCTGCTCTAGCATGTCCACCATTTTCTTAACCATTGTCTTTGGTGTGAATATCTGGTTGGTTTTCTGCGGTGGAATATAATCAAATATATCCTCTACGCTCTTTTCATCAAAATAATCAGCAAGCTTTTTCTTTAAGGCAAGAAATTCTTTTACAGAATCATCAAATACCACCGAATCGAATAGCTGCCCTTCAAAGTGCTTGGTCTGTCCGGTTTCTTCCTCTACATAATCGCCACCATCACGCAGAAATTTGAACTGATCCAGTGTGATGCTTGTCACTTCAAGAAACACTTTACCCGGGATGATCGTATCAAAAGTCGCAAGTGTTACCGTATTATCTCCGTATGCCATAAGGAACGACGGGATTGTCCTTGAAAAACCACGCAGATGATCTCTGACACCATCCTCGATTGTTTCCTTTTCACGCTCCTTTTTCTTGGTTTCTACGGTCTTGACTGTCTCTTTTGTGGATTCTCTTGCAAAATCAGAAATAGCAATTGTCAGCTCCTCATTGAATTTCTCCATAGCCACTTTCTGCTTCTGCTCAAATTCTTTATCAATCTGCTCTGATGTTTTTCCGGTTTCATATCTTGCCTGCTGCTCGGCAACACGCTGATTTTCTATGACATTTCGCTCGATCTCATAGTTGGTATGCAGCTTATCTATCATCCGATCTGCCTCATGGTTCAGTTTTGATTCAATCTGTCTTTTATCGACTGCTTTCATATCAGAACCGTAGGTAGACTGTGCTGTATCCACGACTGCCTTGACCGCACTCTGCTTTACTGCCTCTTTCAACTTGTCGATTGCTTTCTGTGCCTTGTCCGGTGCTTGTTCCATCTGTGTCATTGTTTTCTGTACCTGAGAGGTCACATCATAGATTTTATTGCCAAAAACGTCCTGCGTTCTGCCAATTACAAATTCATCACTGAGAGCCACTTCTCCATTTTCATCCAGCGACAAATCTTTTTGCACTTCCTCTGTCAGATTTACCTTGCTTTTAGGTTCTTCTATCGGTTCAAACTTTGTGATAATATCAATGACTTCCTTTGGTGCGCCAAAAATATTGCTGATGTTCTGAAACAGGAAGTTACTCATAAAGCCACGCTTTACAACCTCAACAGAACGAATTTTTCTCGGAATTGTCAGCACTTTTTCCGCGTCCAATTCTACCAATTCTCCATGTTCATCTTCACCAATCACTGGGAAGAAATTAAGCAATTCCTTTACATTTTTCTTGCGCTCCTCTGCTGTACCTCCGCCCTTTGCAGTATTAGGATTCAAGTTATTAGCAAACTGCTCAAATATGGTAAGGGTTCTTGCAGGATCAAAGTCAAATACATAAGCATTTTCTTTTCTCTTGAAGGATGTACCCATCTTAAACAGACAAGGATTCTGTGCCCGGAATGCTGCCTGCATATAAAGTGCCGGAGAACGCATATTACTAAGCATGAGTACTGCTGTCCATTCCGGTATAGTAATTCCTGTTGTAAGCTGTCCTACCGACAATGTAATAGTCTTTTCATGCTCGGCAATGGCAGCAACCACTTTATCATACGATTTCATAGTTTCGTCATCATCGTCCAGTTTTCCATCACCAGCAGCAAGAACGATCTCATACTCCTTGAATACCGGATGCTCTTTTAATTTCTTTGCCAGCACCTTTGCGCTGTCCACCCTGTCGAGCAGCCAAAATGTGTGCTTTAATTCATCCCGTAGCTCTTCCGTAGAAAATGGAAATTTTGTCTGTCTTGTCATGGCATCGAGAAATTTATCAACGGAAGATTCATGGTTGAACTTACCATTGGTAACTGCGAAAAACTCATTCAGATCAAATGCATATTCTTCTGTCTCTCCGTCAATTTCTATGCCCTGCTGAAGCTCATCCTTGATAATTTCTGACATCTGATAAGTATAGAGATTAAGCTGTGGCAATGTTGAATACGGATTTTCTTCCCCTGCTGAAACATCCCAGTCTCGTTTTTTCTTCTGTTCATCTGCATAAGTCCAGTTATAGATAGCATCATCAGCAAATTTATTATTGGCAAGTGCTTTAAACGGTGTTCCCGACAAATGCAACGTAAATTTACGCTTAATACGATCAAATGCAACATCTGTTTTGTATGTATCCACACCCTCATGTGCTTCGTCGATGACAAGGATATCCCACTCCATATTTGCGACCTCACCTAATTTATCATACTGACCTCCAAAATAGATTGATCCTTTCATATCCTGCAAGGATACAAATTCAATACATTTTACATTGTCACTGTCTTTTTCCAAGAGAAAATGTGTATATTCTTCTCTTGTCAGCACACCTCTTTTCCCTTTCAGTGCATCAACTTCACTCACAAAATGATAACCCGATTCACTACCCAGAAATTTGGCATAATCTGAAAACCATGAATTTGCAATCGCCGGTCGATTTGTGACGATCAACACTTTTTCTGCCCCGATTTTCTGTACAAAATCATAGACCGATAACGTCTTTCCAAATCTCGGCTTGGCATTCCACAGAAACTCTCCATCTTTATGAGTTGCCTGATAATCAACTGTCATTGCAACCGCACTCTGCTGCTCCTCACGCAATTTGTACGGAATCACAGTTTCTGTTGTTTTTAAAATACCATGATCTTCCCTAAAATCACGAAACATCTGCTTTGATGTGGCACCATCCACATGGAACCATTCATTATTCTTGCCTTTTTCCTGCTCTATACCGGATTTTCTCAGATACGCATGAAAATCCTTATCTATAAATGTCTCTCCGGAACCATCATCAAAAGTGGCATTCCCTTTCCATTCAAGCTGCCACTTGATATCCGCAGTGTGTGTCTGTTGATTGATACGAGTTTCTACATCCTGTTCTGTGTATCCTATCTTCGTCCAGCCATTATGACGAACCACTTCCGGAGTGGAATAGCCATAAAGCATCGGAACTACCTGTTTGGTTGTTTGAATGTTAGGTTTATCCATGCTATTCCATCTCCTTTACATTAGTTTCAATAAATGCGATTTCTTCCTCAGAAAGACCATATTTTTTGTAGAGCTGCTTGTCTATGTTTGCTATGGATACAGACCAGTCGATATCGGATTTGTCGGTAAAATTCTGTAATGGAACCCATTTCCATTTATCAGGCGTATTGGCTTGTGTTCTTTTTAAAATTCCAAACATTGCTCTTGCAAACTTTGAGCATATATATTTGATAACATTTCTTGCTTCTTTCTCGTTTTGTAAAATTCCTATGCTTAAAAAAGTCTCTGTTGAACCAGTTCCCGGTTCTCCTATTATCGGCATTGATATAGTTTCACCAAAATCACCATTTCCAGTAGCTCCCGGCAAAAAAACCTTATATGTATATAGATTGCAAACATCATCCCTTACATACTCTTTTTTTATGTATCTATATATCCTCTCATTTGATTCTCTGCCCAATATTTTTAAATAAGCAGTCCTATTATCCACTATTTCCTTCAAAAAAGGCTCCGGCATCTTTTCAAAAACATTTGATTTAAGATCCAGTTCATGTCCTTTACTTAGACGTCCTATCAGTTCTGGAAAATCTGTATATAATTGTTCTTTAAAGTGATATGAATAACTTGATATTACAACTTCACTCATTGATGAAAAATCTCTATTTCTTCTAATTTTGTGCAAAATTGTATTCAATTCTGGGTAAGGCGTAAAAATCTCAATTGTACCAAAATCCTTTTCACTATCTCTATAGGTTATCGCTATGCCACCTTTTATTTCCGTATTACTAAATACCTTGCTGCAATCTTCCTCATACTCCATTACTTTAAAGTGATTATCATTTAGCATTTTTTGATTCCATGCCTTTGGTGTACTGCCTGCATTAAACAAGAATCGTGCAGGGTGTATCAGTTCAACTTTATTAGCAACTGTATAAGCAGCATCCATAAACTTATTATATACTGGTGGAGCATATGTATCATTCTCCCCTATAGTATTATCTTGATACGGCGGATTCCCAATCGCAAAATCAAATTTCATCTCATCTACCTTCCTTCATGCTTTTATATGTCAGCGATTTTTCGCTGCGCCAGTCATAGATCCGACAGTACACTTCTCCCGGTTCTTCTATATCCTGCTTTCTCGACTCATCTGCTACCACAAAGTCAAATAGACTGAATTGATGATATTCCTCTTTGGGC